>Ga0307423_1000161_pt1 | contig 44051 bp, 42 predicted proteins | sample SalMarWE160310MG_FD_202154 | JGI IMG/M metagenome (GOLD analysis project Ga0307423, IMG submission 202154) | Salt marsh sediment microbial communities from the Plum Island Ecosystem LTER, Massachusetts, United States - WE1603-10 | ecosystem: Environmental > Aquatic > Marine > Intertidal zone >...
TTAGGAAGATTGATGTTCCTATGGGCCTGGTGTGCAGGTCAGAAATGTTATCACTATTAGAATCGTAAGCAATCATATCTAAATTTATCACTCCCATAATTGAATCCCCCGAATTGTACGCCTGCTGGGCATAATAAGCACTTCCGTCCAAACCATCCTCTTCCTCATCCCATAAAGCATATATGATTGTATACTTGGAATTATATTGAGTAAATATTCTTGCTGCTTCAATAACGGCTGCTGTACCGCTTGCGTTATCATCTGCGCCCGGAGCTATGGTACCGGTTGGTCTATCATCATAATGAGCACAGATAATGTATTTTTTATTAGGATAAAGTGAACCTAGTTGAACTCCATATACATTTCTGCCCGTACTACTCCACCCTTGCTGATCATAAGTAGCTAATCCATAGTTGTCAAGTTTTTGTTTTATATAATCTGCTGCCTTGTCATTCGCTACTGGTTGGTACTTACTTCTGGCTAGAATAGTGTAAGGTGATCCGCCAATTATTGTTTGCACCTCACCAGATAATTCCTGAACAAAATAAGACAACGAGTCAATATTCGTCTGATCTATGATTGTTTGAATAAAAGGGTTCTGGCTGAAAGACACGGTTTGAACGACAAAGAAAGCAATTGCGATTTGTAGAAGTTTTTTCATTTAAAGCTCCTTTTGGTGATTATTGGTAATTTCAACAGAAAAACATTTGCAGAATCTTTTAATACATCAACAATTATGCTAATTTGATCTAAAGTGGAGAATTTAATATTAGCCCAAAACTGGGCAGTATTTTGAGAAATATGCTAATCAACAAACAATTACTTGATCATTTTATCATTATTGATAATAAGTTCTTCACTTTTAATAGGATCTGAACATTGTTACTGAAGTGAAATCGGAGTTTGATAAATTAATAAGCTTTTTTTGAATGGATAAAGTATTAATATTACCAAAGACAAAAAATTATTGTTTAGAATGACTACAGATTTAAAATATTTCACTCCTGCCGAAGCAAGTAAGACATTGCCCTTGGTGAGAAAGATAGTTAAAGATATTCTGGATACCAGCAGAGAAATGCGATTAATTGCAGACGAAATTGGCAGCAGCGTAGAGAAAGATCCTCGTATTCAAAGGCTTGCAGATGACATTGAAAAATTTATGCTTGAGCTTGAAGAAATAGGTTGTTTCTTTAAGGATTGGAATTTTTCAATTGGCTTGGTCGATTTTCCTGCAATAATAGAGGGTAAAGAAGTGTTCCTTTGTTGGAGAAGCGATGAAGATGATATACTCTATTATCATGAAATTGAAACCGGATTTGCAGGTAGAAAACCGATACCCGCACCTTATTTTAACGAAGGACGGAATTAAAAGCAGATCATTACAGTTTATTTTCCCTCATTTTAAGCCCTCATTAATTTTTTTTAATAATTCTTTAATCTTTCCTTAATAGTTAGCTAGTAATTTTGGTAAAGAAATCAAACATTACTATTTAATAATTCCTGAATAGAAAGGGATCAAAAATGGAATACCTGATTAGCTCATCAAAAATTCAAAGTGAAAAAGTGGATGTAAATAAAATATTTGCTCGTTATCATAACATTAAAGGAACTAAAAGTGCGGATAACGGCAGAATTAAAGAGGCGCTTAAAGAGTTTGATCAGTCAATTGAGTTAAATCCATGGTACTCTCCTGCTTACTTTAACAGGGGCACAATAAAAGCAGATCTTGGTGATTTTGAAGGTGCAAAGGCTGACTTTGACCGCGCTAAGGAATTAGAAATGCCTTTAATCCGCGAATCCAGAAATGCTTTTAGCCTAAGATATAATCAGGTTTAGTATAATCTTATTTAATTAATATTTATTAATAAAATATTAAACAGATCTTAGGTCGGGAATTTTATTTTAGTATTGATAGTTTAATAAAACTTATAAAAACAAATCAAATTAACAAAAGGAGAAAAATGAAAGCTAAAATATTGACCCTTGCTATCAGCATTCTTATAGTGCTGTTTGCAGTTTCGACAACCACGTATTCTCAAACTAAAGAGATAAAAACGACTACAAATAAAACTGAAAAGCAGCAAATGGAGAAGAAAAATGAAATTAACAAACCCGAGACTGTTAAGACCACAGGTCAAGTAGATCAGAACCAAATGAATAATTCTAAGCAAAAAGCTATGACCGGGAAAAAAGATAATGTTAAGGAAAATAATAATATGAGCAAAAACGAAATGAAAACTAATGGTAACACTACAAATAGTACTGAGCATCATAAGATGAATAAAAATAAATCAGAAACACATAACAAAACGAAGGAGAATCAAAATAAAGTAAAAAAAGAAAGCAAATAATTTAATCCCCTTGCGATCACCCTTTATGCGAATAACAGTAAAAAAGGAGAGCAAACAACTCTCCTTTTTTATTATTAATTTATAAGTATGAGAATTCTATTAGTTGAAGATGAAAAGAAAGTAGCCTCTTTCATAAAAAAAGGCTTGGAGGAAGAATTTTATTCTGTAGATGCGGCATATGATGGAAAAGAAGGTCTTCGGCTTGCCCTTACGGAAGAGTATGATTTAATAATTCTTGACATTATGCTTCCAGTTAAAGATGGATTTACTGTCCTTCAGGAATTAAGAAACGAAAAAATATCAATTCCGGTTTTATTCCTGACCGCAAAAGATACACTATCGGATAAGGTGCAAGGTTTGGATTCAGGGGCAGATGACTACTTACCAAAACCTTTTGCATTTGAAGAGCTATTGGCTCGTGTACGAGCTCTTTTGCGCAGAGGTACATCAGAAAAAAACCTGACTCTAAAAGCACTTGATCTTTCGCTGGATACACAATCCCACACTGTCACCCGTGATAATGCCATTGTGCAACTGACTCCAAAAGAATATTCGATACTTGAATATCTTCTAAGAAACAAAAACCGCGTGATTTCCAGGACAATGCTTTCTGAACATGTTTATGATTATCACTTCGATTCTGATACTAATGTTATTGATGTTTATATCAACAAGTTGCGTAATAAGGTTGATAAAGGATTTGATACACCAATTATTCACACGGTCAGGGGTGTTGGGTATATAATTAAGGATAAATAATCTTTCACTCGTAGACGAGATTTATAAGCATTTATTAGAAATGAAGCTTAACCTTGGAAAATATGTAAAGACTACACGCTTTAAAACAACTCTTTGGTACACTGCAATTTTTCTTCTACTTGAATGTGTTATGGGGATTTTAATATATGTTTTTTTCAGGCTGGCTTTGTATAAAGAGCTGGATATTTCGCTTACGAAACAAGCCGATAATATTTATCATCTGGTTGCAGAAAGTAAAGTTGATTTAAATAATTTTAAACCAGATTCAATCTATTCATCAGCTGATGAACTGGTCTATGATTTAATTTTTGAAGCTGTAACATTTAATCCTAATAATACTTTCGTTCAGGTAAGCTTAGATAACAAAATTATTTTTTCGACAGCCAATCTATATAAAAAACAAATAAATTTACCGCTATCAACTGCTGCTAATGTCAAACTCCTTACGTTCAAAGACCCAATTCTTTCTGATCATCCCATAAGAGCAGTTAGTTTGGCTAAAGGAGAATACAGAATTATAGTTGCATTCCCTGTTCTAATGATAAATCAAATGCTCGATAAGTTTGTGGAACTTTATTTCTTTATTGCACCACTGTTTTTATTCCTTTCTATAATAGGCGGAGCTTTGATTTCTTATAAATCACTTTCAAGAATTGACAAGATTATAAAAAAGACAGATGAAATTACTACCCAAAATTTAAGTGAGATAATAGAAGGTGGAGAATTTAATGATGAATATGGTCGGCTAGTTAAAACAATGAATGAGATGATCAAAAGAATTCGTACTTCAATTGAATATATGGATCAGTTTACAATCTCAGCATCTCACGAATTAAAAACTCCACTCACTATTTTAAGAGGTGAAATTGAACTTGCTCTTAAATCAAATAAGACACCAGAGCAATACCGGGAAATACTCAGTAGTAATTATGAAGAGACACTTAAGCTAATCAATGTTGTTAACCGACTGTTTTATCTTTCAAAGTTTGATCATTCGCTTATAAAGCTAGACAAACAAAAAATTTCTGTACCTTTATTAATTAAGGAAACACTGCAGCCCTTTAAAGACTTATCAGAAGAAAAAAGTTTGAACTTGGTATATAACTATAATGAAGAAAGCGAACAATTTATAGATGGCGACCCTGACTTGTTAAGGCGGGTATTCGTTAACTTAATTGAAAATGCGATTAAATACAGTAATGAAAAAACCGATATTGTGGTTAACTCAGAAACAGACGGTGAAAATGTTAGTATAACTTTCACTAACGATTGTGAGTACATTTCTCCGGAATCTTTAAACAAACTCTTTGATAGGTTTTACAGAGAGGAATCATCAAGGAATAAAGGTTTGGGCGGTATTGGTCTGGGGTTATCAGTTGTAAAGTCAATTATTAATTTGCATAACGGTAGGATTTCAGCAAGTTATTCTTCAGAAGGTAAAATTACATTTACAATTTTATTATGATATACTTACTATCTATTCTTCAAGCTCAAATTCAGCTCCGGCTGAAGTAGTTTTTCCTGAATTGTTATCCTTAATATTAAAAAGAAGACTATATTTTCCTTGTACAGATGTATTATCCAGTTCAAACTGCGCTTCGAGTTGCACATCGTTTATTTCTTGCTCATTTGCCTCTTTCAGATCGCTGAAAATACTTTTTGTTGAATCGCCGTCAGGATTTATCAAATCAATGCTATAACTTAAAGAAACGAAATTTTCACTGTCTCTTTCTTTCTTTTCAAATCCTTTCACATTAATTGTTGCATTCACCTCCCAGCCCTCTCCAATATCGTAAGCAAAAGCTTCCGGGCTGAACGCCTCGAACTTTACTTCTTCCTTTTTATTGCAGGAAATAGCACAGAACAAAATCAATATGTATAATAGAAAACTTTTCATTTTTATTCCTATGTCATTCTGAGCGTAAGCGAAGAATCTAAAATGGGATTGCTTCGCTTCGCTCGCAATCACAATATTGAATTTTATCCGTTTTTCTTTTGGAAATCTTTCATAAAGACTACAAGATCTTCTACGCCTTTTGTTGGAAATGCATTGTAAATCGATGCACGCAACCCGCCAACCGAACGATGTCCTTTCAATCCGCTGAAACCGGCTTTTGTCGCTTCATCGATAAGTTTCTTTTCCATTTCGGGTGTTGCAAGATTAAAAGTCACATTCATTAGTGAACGGCTTTCTTTTTCTGCATGACCTTTGTAGAAACCATTGCTCTCATCAATACACCTATAAAGCATATCAGCTTTGTTCTTGTTTATTTCATGCATCTTATCGAGCCCACCAAGCTTTAACAGCCAGCGAGTAACAAGCATGATAATGTAAACTCCGAAAGTAGTAGGTGTATTATATAACGAGTCACTATCAACATGAGTTTTATAGCTAAGCATTGTGTGTAAAGTATCCTGGCTTCTTTCAACAAGATCTTTTCTCATTATAACCATTGTAACACCAGCAGGACCCATATTCTTCTGAGCACCAGCGTAAATTATTCCGTATTTTTTCAAATCAAGTTTTTTGTGAAATATATCTGATGATGCATCACAAACAAGCGGTACGTTTCCAACCTCAGGTTCTTTGTTCCACTCAGTTCCAAATATTGTGTTATTTGAAGTGAAGTGAACATAAGAAGCATCCGGATCAAGTTTTAGCTCACTCTGTTTTGGTATTCTTTTGAAGAACTTTTTATCTCCTTCACTTTCTTCGGTTGAAGCTGCTATGTTAGCTGTTCCGACTCTCTTTGCTTCTTTAATCGCTTTCTTTGACCAGCTTCCTGTTAAAATATAATCGGCTTTGTTCTTTGGCGGCATCAGGTTTAGCGCAATCATTGAGAATTGTAGACTTGCACCACCTTGCAAAAATAAAATTGCATAATCATCAGGTACGCCCAATAGTTTCTTTACATTATCTTTTGCTTCGGTATGAATTGCATCGTAAGTTTTAGAGCGGTGACTTATTTCCAGAATTGACATTCCCACTCCGGGAAGTGCAAATAAATCTTTCTGTGCTTCTTGCAGCACTTCCTCCGGTAATATTGCCGGGCCGGCGCTGAAGTTATAAATTCTTTTTTCCATAATATTTCCTTTTAATGATTTACTTTGTGAATCCTAGTGGTGAAAAACAATAGCCACGAATTCACGAATATTAAATTAAATGAGTTAATAATCCATCTCTTAATTTCGGTTCGAACCAGGTTGATTTTGGCGGCATAATTTCGCCAGCATCGGAAATGCTCATCAGGTCTTTAAGACTGACGGGATAAAAAGAAAATGCAACAGCAGCTTTGCCAGAATCAACAAGTTTTTCAAGTTCCTTTGTACCCCGGATTCCACCAATAAAATCAATCCTATTATTAGTTCGCGGGTCATCAATTCCAAGAAGAGGATTCAGTAAAAAGTTCTGCAGAATACTCACATCAAGTTTTTCGCCAACAGATTTTTCGAGTGATAAACTTGCGAGCACAGAATCCCTCGATTTTAAATGATACCATTTTTTATCAAGATACATACAAAAATTGTTTTTAGTTTTTGGTGCTTTCTCTGTTGTTGGTTTAACCTCAAACTTTTCACTAACAGCATTCAGAAAATCTTCTTTGCTTAATCCGTTCAAATCATAAACAACGCGGTTGTAAGGGAGAATTTTTAACTGATCCTCAGGGAAGAGAACCGCTACAAAATAATTGTATTCCTCATCACCCTTATGATTTGGATTAGCTTTTTTCTTTTCTTCTCTTGCACGGCTAGCACTTTTTGCTCGATGATGTCCGTCGGCAATATAGAGCTTTTTGATATTTGTAAACTCACTAATGATAGTTTGGTTAAATTTTTCCGGGACAATCCATACTGTATGCTGAATACCGTCAGGTGCGGTAAAATCATATTCCGGTTTTACTTCCTTGATGGTTTTATCGACTATTTCGTTTACACCTTTTACTCCCCGGTAAGTTAAAAACACAATACCGGTTTGTGCTTCTGTTGTAACAATGTGATTTGTCCTGTCATCCTCTTTCACTTTTCTTGTTTTTTCGTGCTTCAGAATTACATCATTGTCATAATCATCAACAGAAAAAGTTGCGCAGATTCCTGTTTGTGCTCTTCCATCCATTATTAATCTGTAAAGATAAAAGCCTGGTTTATCATCAATCTTTAACGGAGCTTCTTTAATTATTCTGTTGAGATTTTCTTTTGCTTTTTGATAAACTTGTTTTGAATAGACATCAATTCCATCAGGCAAATCAATTTCAGATCTTGTAATATGTAAATAGCTTAATGGATTTCCTTCTGCGAATTGCCTTGCTTCTTCTTTGTTAACTACGTCGTAAGGAACGCTTGCAACAAGCTGTGCTTTTTCTTTTGTTGGTCTGAGTGCTTTGAAAGGTCTGATTACTGCCATTGTTCTTCCAGTTGTTAAAATTATCCTAATTTGCACTCCTAAAATCCACAAATTTGAACTAAAAATCCATTTTTTACTATTCTATTAATAGGTTTTTTCTAAAATGATGTGTGCTATTCTGTTAGTTAAATTTCTTCAATTATAAAGCTTTGATAGTTATTTTAACGTTTTCCTTATAAAGATTTTATAAATATCAGAGTAAATGGCCTTCTTTAAGAGAAAAAGAAAACTTCGCAAGAAAAAGCGAACAGATTCAAAATCGATAATCGGGAACGTTGAATTTCACCGTGAGAACTACTCCCGGATTATGGATACTAAACGAGATTTTTTTGTCTGGCTACCTCCGGCATATGATGAAAATGTTTCAAGAAGATATCCCGTTCTTTATATGCATGATGGACAGAATCTTATTGATCCTAAAACATCATATACGGGGAAAGACTGGCAGGTTGATGAAACCGTAACTCGATTAATAAAAGAATATAAGATTAAAGAAATCATCGTGGTTGGTATTTACAACAATGAAAACCGTCTCGATGAATACAGCGATACAGAAAAAGGTGCCACGTATCAGAAATTTATAATTGAAGAGCTTAAACCTTTTGTTGATTCAGAGTACAGGACTCTTACTGATAACAAGAACACTGCAATCATCGGTTCATCGATGGGAGGTTTGGCATCTTTCATTATTGCGTGGATTCATCCTGAAATATTTTCGATGGCAGGATGTATGTCAAGCTCATTTTATTATAACGATGAAAAAGTTTTTAAGATGATTGATGAATATGACGGACCAAAGAAGCACATCAAATTTTATATTGACCACGGTGAAGATGGTTTGATACGCGGGCAGAGGATGTTCTGTAAATTAACACAGTTTGGTTATGTAATCGGAACAGACCTAGATTATTTTTATACACGCGGTGCAGAGCATAACGAGACCGAATGGGCAAAACGTCTCGAACGACCCTTAATATTCTTTTTTGGAAGATAAACTGGTAACTATCATTGCTAATAGTAAAGCTAGGTTGGTTCCCAAAAAACTGAGCATCCTGAGCCTGTCGAAGGATGAAGAAGCAATCTTATTAAACAAAATGAATACTTATATAAAATACATTATTAATCTTACTCTTGCTCTGTTACTCTTCTCCTGCGCAACAGAGAAGCCGGTTAATCTCTCAATTGCCAGAGAAGAAGTGAAGCAGTACTATGAATCCGGGAGATTTGATAAAGAGCTAAGCAAAGTAATTGAGGATGCAAAAGAAAAATTTGATAAAGTTGAGTTTAAAAACAACTCCGTTGTAATTTTTGATGTTGATGAAACAGCACTTGATAATTATGGATTAGCCAAAGAAATGGACTTTGGCTACGTATACGAGATGAATAAAAAATGGAATGCTGAGATGAAAGCTCCAGCAATTCCACAAGTTAAAGAGTTATATGATTTTCTTTTAGCCAAAGGTGCCAAAATAATTTTCCTTACGGGAAGAAATTTTCCTGAATATAAAGTGACTTATGAAAACCTTAAACGTGATGGTTATACAACCTTTGACACTTTAATAACACAAATGGATAATGAACGCGATCTTTCTGCAACAGAATTTAAAAGTAAAAAACGTGAGGAATTAACTAAAAGAGGTTACGAAATTATCGGTACTGTTGGTGATCAGTGGTCTGATTTGAATGGACCCTACCACGGTATTCAGGTAAAAATTCCGAATTATCTTTATTTAATTAAAGACTAGCCCTTTGTCATTGCGAGTCCTGATTTATCAGGATGAAGCAATCTTAACTTACAATTTTCCCTCAGGCTTTTTTCCGTCCTTCAAAACTTTCACCTGTTCATCTGTAAACGGTGAATTGTAAAGCTGCGGATGTTTGAAATATGAACGGAAGAAATCGGCGATGAAATGAATCCTATCACTTAAGTTGCCCCAATCTTCTGCACCGCTTTCTTTAACGTTGTCAGGAGTTGGATCAATTATTTTCAGAAGCTCATTAAACTTTGAGTTTTTGATTGTTTTTAATTCTTCCGGAAAACCAGCTTTTAAATCTTGTCCAAGTTTTAAGATTTGATTGACCGGCACGTATAAAGTCATCATAAATTCTGTTATCACTTCACGCATTTCGTGTTTTACTAATTCCAGAAATTTGTCGATTGCATCATCAAGTGGAAGTTTGCGTTTCAGAAGACTTGCAATGTAGTGACGAATACGCCGCCAGAAGCCGGGAATAATTTCACGAAGGATTGTGGTTCGCATATTATCCAAGCAAATTAACGGTGCATTCAAAGCGTCAGCAATTTGCGGCTGAAGCCTTGTCTGCTCATGATAACCGATCAAAAGATCAGCATAAAGAATTAATTCCATTTTAGATTTTGAGTCATTTTGCAACCTGACTTGGTAATAAGAATTAAAAGCGTCGCTTAACATTTGTTGTCCGCCAGGGGGATCTCCCGGTTTAAATGCTGCACAAAATTGATTGATATTTTCTTCTGTAAAATCCTGTTCACTTTTAAAGACTGAAAGAAAACGAGCAAACTCTCCGCCTATCTCTGAGAAAACTATTTTATTTCCTTCAGCAACTGCATGAGCAGAATGTTCGAATGCGTCATCAGGATTTATTATCTTCAAAAAGAAATCATTAATTGCTTTAACTTCCGGAAGTCTTTTAATCACTTCCGAAAACTGTGCAATTGTATTCAGTATGAAAGTAATTTCAGGTGAATTGTGAAAAGCATTTTGGAAAGTTCTTGAAAAATCTTCTTTGCGAATTGTTTGTCCTGCCTGCTTCGAAGCCCACACAGCGAAAGTGCACCAGTTCGGATTGCCAGCTGTATAGCGAGACATCGCTTTTGAAAGTTCAAAGTAACCCTGAGTAATATTCAGATTTCTAATAACCGGATCGTTTATACCCGCTATCCTGGTTACATTTTCAACTGTTGGTGTGCTCATTTAATCCTTTCTAAAAATAAATCTGGTGCAATATAAAAGATTTGAGCAGAGTTCAAAAAGAAGACTCGGGTGTGACGGTCGTACCGTGACAGAATATCAAGTAATAAAAGAAAATGGGCTGTCAATTCTTTACTTTAATAAGGGATAACTGAATCAACAACCCATCTTCCGGAGGGCGTATGAGAGAGTCTGTTACTTTTTCATATCCATTTTATCATCCATCATATTTTCGTTTTTCTTGTGCATTGATTCCCAGTTCTCCTCTGCCTTTTTGATGTTCCCATCTAAATCTTTTTTGAAAAGCTTCTGTGCATCTCCATTAACGTTTAAATAAAGTTTTCCATTCTCCATCATCCAGACGGTTGGATCTGCAGGAACCATTTTATTTATGCAGGCTGCATAGGCGCAATAGCCGCCGAACTGCGGTGAATATTTTTCCGGGTTCTCTTTGAATTTGTTCAGGTGATCTTCATTTGTAAACTGCCAGGTTGCACCCATCCACTTATAGCTGTAGCTTGACATCCCCATCTCAGCTTTGCCGTCAGTGAAATACGAAACCGGGTCGTAGCCGTTGATTGCCACGCCGTCCATATTCTTATTTATCTCCATCATCATATCACTCTGCATCATATCGTCTTTCATCATCTTGTTATCCATCATTTCTTTTCCTTTCGTGTCCTTCTTCATCATATCTTTATCCTGTGCAAACGATGCGATTGAGAAAACCATTATTAAAAAGAAAACGCCGGTTAAATATTTTGTAAAGCTCATTATTAGCTCCTTTGTTTGGTTGATAAAATTTTACAGGGGAAAAATAGAGCCTATAAATCACGAAACTTTCACGAAATGATAATTAAATTATAAGCGTTTTTATGCCGGAAATTCCAGAAAACGGCACTGTCACACTGAACCCTCTCCCCGTCATTCTGAGCCCTTCGATTAACTCAGGGCAGGCTTGCGAAGAATCTCAATTGTCATCCTGAATAATGTCACCCTGAGCTTGTCGAAGGGTTTTTTCAGGATCTGTGTTTATTTCAAAATGACCTCTTACTTCTCGCCTCTTGCCTTTTACCCGTTTATTTCTTACAATGGATTTTTTTAATTTAGTGGTAATTATTTTTTACCGGAGGATACTCACCAATGAAAACATACAAAGTCCTGCTCCACCGTGATTACGTAGTAAACATTGATGCAAAGAATGAAGAAGAGGCAATGTCCCTAGCGGAGTTTTTTATTGCTGGGGGTAGAGATGCTTCCACAGAAAAAGAAAGAGAACAGCACAGCTTTAGAATAAATGAAATTGAAATGGTAACAAATGATGCGTTTGAAGTGGAGGAATAACAAGAAAGTAAATTTTGAATAATCATTAAAGGGTCAAGTAAATGAGTTACGAAAGTGAAATGCTTAAATCACTGAAAATGCCTGTTCGTGCAGATGTGGAAAAAGAGTTGCTTCTGGCTCTATTCAAACATAATGGAGTAATAAAAGAGTTTGGCACTGGCGAAGAAATAGTTGATGAAATAGCTCGTAGTTTTGGATTAACAGAAAAACAGAGAACCGCGTTTTTAGAAACTATATATCGCAAGGAAAATAGGCCGAAAAAATCTTATCTCTGGCATCGGTTACTATTTAGAGCAGCTGATTCTTTAGTAAAGGAAAATTTAATTTCTCGCCCAACTGATACATTTCGATTAACTAATCAAAGAGAGTGGATGCTAACTGAGAAAGGATTTGATGTGGCACTTAAGCTTTTAGCTATACCAAATTCGAAAAAGGAATTCTTGTCGACTAAATCCTATGAGGTTCAAAAAATTGTTAAGAAACTAAAGAAGAGTAAAAGACCATTACATTATGATCCAGTTGATAATAAAAAAAAGACTACTACAAAAATCACAGAATTTAGATTGCGAAAAAGAGGATTTCGTTGGGCAGTAATTGAAGCGTATGATTTTAAATGTGCAATCTGTGGAATGAAAATTAACTCTCCCGATAGTCATCAATGGGAAGTAGAAGCTGCGCATATAGTCCCGCATAAAATAAATGGAAAAGATGATATATGGAACGGTTTAGCATTATGCCATCTACATCATTGGGCCTTTGATGTAGGTTGGTTCACTCTACTTGATAATTATTCTGTCAAGATGTCTTCTAAAATTCAATTATTGCCTTTTGAGTTCGGAAAGTTTGGTGAGACCAATTTTCTCAGAGATTTTATTTCAAGAGATTCCACAATTTTCTTACCCCGGGAAAAAGAATTTTATCCTCATAAGAATTCATTGTATTGGCATCGCGAAAATATTTTTAATTTTTATAATAAGGTTACAATATGAAAGACGATATAATTTATCAGCTTAGTACTGAAGACATTCAAAATGTTGCAGAGGAAAACTTTGGAAGAAAATTAACAAATAAGGAGATCAAAAAGATAATAGATCCAATTGCGGATAGAATACCTTGGTATGATGTAATTTATGATGCTATTAAGGATGAAATAGAAATTGAAGAACTTGATACATTTGATAAGAGTATTTGAAAAAACTATTCGACAATAAAACAAGCCACCAATCAGATTACTTCGCTCTGCTCGCAATGACATCATAATCCAGCATCTCGAAAATCCTTATATTTGCACTTCAAAAATGAACAATCAGAAGATTAATGACAGAAAACAATCGCGAAATACCTAAAGCATACGATCCTTCAAAGACAGAGGATAAATGGTATAAATACTGGCTCGATAACGAACTCTTTCACTCGGAGCCGAATGAAAAACCGCCGTTCACGATTGCAATTCCTCCGCCGAATATTACCGGAATGCTAACGATGGGACACATTCTCAACAACACAATCCAGGATGTTTACATCCGTCTGAAAAGAATGCAGGGCTTCAATTCCTGCTGGGTTCCGGGAACAGACCACGCATCAATTGCTACGGAAACAAAAGTAACAAAGTTTCTCGAAGAGAAAGGAATTGATAAATATAAAATCGCTCGTGAAGAATTTCTTAAGCATTGCCAGGAGTGGAGAAAAGAATACGGCGGAATAATCATTCAGCAGTTGAAGAAGCTTGGCGTAAGCTGCGACTGGCGTCGTGAACGCTTTACAATGGATGACGATTACTACCGCGAAGTTATAAAAGCTTTCGTTGATCTTTACAAAGAAGGAAAAATATACCGCGGCTACAGGATGGTTAACTGGGATCCTGCAAACAAGTCAGCAATTTCTGATGAAGAAGTTCTTTACAGAACAGTTAACGGAAAACTTTGGCACTTCAGATATCCGGTTGTTGGGAATGAGCAATACATAGTTGTTGCAACAACACGACCTGAAACGATGCTCGGCGATACAGGTGTTGCGGTTAATCCGAATGATGAGCGATACAAAGATCTTATTGGTAAAAAAGTTAAGCTGCCGATTGTCGGAAGAGAAATTCCAATATTTGCAGATGAATATGTTGATATGGAATTCGGAACAGGTGCTGTTAAAGTTACTCCCGCTCACGATCCGAACGATTATGATATGGGTCAGAGACACAAGCTGGAAATAGTAAACATATTTAAGCCAGATGCAACAACAAACAAGAACGTTCCTGATTGGCTGCAGGGATTAGACCGCTTCGAAGCAAGGAAGAAAGTCGTTGAGTGGTTTGAGAAAAACGGCTTTATGGAAAAGATTGAAGATTACCAGAACAAAGTAGGTTACTCAGAAAGAGGCGGAGTTCCGATTGAGCCTTATCTTTCCGAGCAGTGGTTTATGAAGATGGATGAACTTGCCAAACCCGCACTTGATGTTGTGAAAGAAGGAAAAGTAAAATTTTATCCCGCACACTGGGAGAAAACTTATTTCCACTGGATGGAAAATATAAGCGATTGGTGCATATCGCGTCAGCTTTGGTGGGGACACAGAATACCGGTCTGGTATTGTGTTGGTGACGATCACTGCAAGATTGAATGTAAAGAACCAATTGTTTCAGTCGATCCGCCGGAAAAATGTCCGCATTGCGGATCAACAAATTTAAAGCAGGATGAAGATGTGCTTGATACGTGGGCTTCAAGCTGGATTTGGGCACACGCAATTTTTAGAACTGAAGAAGAAAGGAAATATTATTATCCGACTTCAATTCTTGTAACTGCGCCGGATATAATTTTCTTCTGGGTTGCAAGAATGATAATGTCAGGCATGCATTTTATGAAGGACATTCCATTCAGTCACGTTTACTTTACAAGTGTCATACGTGATATGCAGGGAAGAAAGATGAGCAAATCTCTCGGTAACTCACCCGACCCTCTCGATGTTATTAAAGAATATGGTGCGGATGCGTTGCGGTTTACTGTTCTTTATCTTGCACCACTCGGACAGGACGTGCTTTTCTCGGCTGATAAATGTGATTTCGGAAGAAACTTTGCAAACAAAATCTGGAATGCCGGAAGATTTCTTCTGATGAACGCCCAGAATATAAAAGTTGATGACAAACTCAGAGATTCCCATATTGATTTTGCAGATGAATGGATAATCTCAAGATTCAACGAAACACTGGTCGAGTTTAACAGTGCCATGGACAGCTTTGAAATTAATAGTGCAACAAAGATTATTTACTCGTTTGTGTGGAATGACTTCTGTGATTGGTACGTTGAGATGATTAAGAACAGGTTGTATGGCGATAACGAGGAAGTTAAATCAGCAGTACTTTCAAGAGCACTTTCTATCTTTGAAAATATGCTGAAGATGGTTCATCCGTTTATGCCGTTTGTAACAGAAGAACTCTGGCAGTTGATTCAAGAAAGAAAAGATGGGGACAGCATTTCTACTTCAGAATTTCCGGAAGTACAGAAAGAGTTGATAAATCCTCAGGCTGATAAAGATATGGAAATAGTTGAAAATATTGTTACAGCACTCAGGAATATTCGCGGAGAGATGAACATTCCTCCATCGAAGAAGATAAATGTTATGCTGAAATCAAATGAAGTTGGAGAAAGACAGATTGATTACATAAAGAAGCTGGCAAAAGTGGAAGATTTGAAAGCCGGTGAAAGTATAACTAAACCTAAAGCAAGTGCTTCTGCAATCGTGAAATCTTCAGAGATTTACGTTCCGCTTGAAGGATTGATTGATCTCGATGTTGAGCGACAGAGGTTGAAAAAGGAAATTACTCGTCTCGAAGGTTCTCTCGCAGGAATAGAAAAGAAATTATCCAATGAAAAGTTTGTAAACGGTGCTCCTGCAAACGTCGTTGAAAAAGAAAGAGCAAAGCAGAGGGATTGGCAGGAGAATTTGAGAAAGCTGAAGGAGATTTTGGAGAGTTTGAATTGAGGTCTGTGTCAGTCTGAGCCTGTCGAAGACTGACCATCATCCTTTGACAAGCTCAGGATAACACAGGAGAGATTAGATTAACGGTCAAACAAAGTTGATCGAAGTGTGACTTTTATTCGATGAAAGACTATTTCGTTTACATATTGAAGTGCGCTGATGATAGTTATTATACAGGTATAACAAATAATCTTAAGAAGAGAATCTCTGAACATCAATCAGGACTAATTAAAGGATATATAAGCAGCAGATTACCAGTTAAATTGGTTTTTTCCGAAAGATTCTCTGATGTTAACGATGCGATTAGATTTGAAAAGCAGGTGAAAGGGTGGAGTAGAAAAAAGAAAGAAGCATTGATAAATAAAGATTTTGATTTATTATTAAAATTATCTAATAAAAAGAAAAAATAAACGTCATCCTTCGACAGGCTCAGGATGACATAGAAAGAACGATATTTTTACTGTCACATTGAGCTTGTCGAAATGTGACTGAATAACGAGAGGGATTACAAATGTATCACAAAATATCCGACTTCATTGAAGACTGGAAATATGAATCCGAGTCGACCATAAAAGTTCTTAGCAATTTAACTGATGAAGTGCTCACCGTAAAATTCAATAATGAAATCCGCACAGCCGGCAGACTTGCCTGGCACATTGTTACTGCCATTGGGGAGATGGCTAACCGGATGGGATTGACGTTTGAAAAGGTAGATGAGAATGCACCTATTTTTAAAACAGTTAAAGAGATTGTTGATGAATACAAACGGGCTTCAGATGGATTGGTTAAGGAGATAAAAGAAAAGTGGAATGATGAAACTCTTTCCATTGAAGATGAGATAACAGGGCAGGGGGATATGTGGTCAAGAGGAAAAACATTAGGTGCACTGGTCACGCACCAAATTCATCATCGTGCACAATTGACTATTGTAATGAGACTTGCTGGATTGAAAGTTCCCGGTGTTTATGGTCCTGCAAAAGAAGAATGGGTAAACTACGGAATGGAACCGCAGGAGTAATTCTCATATGTCATCCTGAATTTATTTCAGGATCTCAGTTTATACAAATATCTTAGTGATGATTTAAGATGCTGAAATAAATTCAGCATGACAAATGCTACTCAATCTGCTCTTTAAACTTCTTCAACAAATTTTCAACCGCATCTTTGTGAATCATAAAATCCATCATCTTCAGTTTTACATAATCCTCCTGGTAGAAATAAAATCCTTTGTCACCAATATTTCTTGAACCGGAACCGGAGTCCTTTATTAAATACCAGTCCTTTCCGTCTTTTTCCTGGTAGCCAACAAGATGAATGCCGTGATCATCGGTTGTTGTTTTATTGCTGAACCGAAACTGGCGTGCATTGTCGTCAATAAATTCAGAAGGAATATCGAAAGTTGTAATGACGCCAACCTTATGCCAGGAATCATATCCAGCTTCTGAAACATCACCACCCAATGCCATTGTATAACCATTCCTGATTGCGTTCTTCAATGCTTCCATAAAAGCATTTAGAGGAACGTTGTAATAATCCTTGCTGTGCCACCAATTATCCGGGACTTCGTATTCCACCTGCTGGTAGTATGGTTTCTGCATATAAGAAAGTATATCAACATAATCATCTAGTTTAAGCTTAAGGTAGTTGTTCAGAAATTCTTTTGGGGAATATTTAGTCCCCTCATAATAAAACTCTCTTGGAGGTTCACCGATGTAATGGTTCAGTATTGATTTGATTACCCTTATTGCTTCGTCTTCATCCCATGCAAAAGTAGATTTAACATTTTCGAGGTAAGCTTTCATTTCTGCGATCATTTCTTTGTGATCGTAGAATTTTTGTCCCGGAAGCAGTCCAACATAAGCTTTTTTGGGAACAGCTCCGTACATCTTCCAAATTCTGGGAATGGCGTTTGCTTCCGAGCCTTCATCAAATTCTGAGTTTCCTCTCTCTTTAATAAATCGTTTTACTTTCTCTACGTATTCCCAGTAAACAGTGAACATTTCTGAAAGTTTAACTTTCTTTTGGCTGAGCCTGTAAACCTCAGACTCAAAATAAGAAGTAGTTGAAAAACACCAGCAGGTTCCGGTTCTTCCCTGAGAAACAGGATCGTTGTACCAGTAACTTTTAAATTCGTCTTTCGATTTCGGAAGATCCATTCCTGAAAAATCCAGTTTAAATTCTTTCTTTTTTTCTTTTTCAGGATTATTGAATTCATCAATACTTTTCAGAATCTCATTTTTGTAGAAGCCGTCTTTTTCTTCAACAAATTTGCCGGTTTCCTTTTCATTTTGTGCAAAGAGTGATGATAGAAAGGAAAAAATTGTTATAATGGTGAGTAGTGAAATAGTTGTTTTCATATACAAACTCCGCAGGTTTCAGTAAAGAAATTTATTTGCACTTGAAAATTATAAATATTCTGATTCAAACATAAACCGGTTCTTTCTAACGGAAACTAAAAGATTGTATTTTAGAATCAGCTGGACCGTTTAAGCCATACAAGTTGATACTATTAAACGTTCTTTATTTGCTGAAATAAAGAAATTCTTTTGTGGGGAAGTCTGAATACTTGTTAAAGGGTTGAGTATTATATATTTTCTCTAATATAAAATATCTAAAGGATGGAAAGATTATGAAAAAAATTATTGCAATAAATCTTATTTACTTTTTTTGTGGATTGCCGACATTTTTATATGCACAAAATGAAGTAGATTCATCAAAAGAAATTGATATTAATGATCAAACTCAATATTTACCCGATTACCTAGAAAATGTCCACATTGGTATGACATTAGCTGAATTTGGAATTGTGAAAAACACACTATTAATGGATGTTAGTAATAATGCCCCTGATGTGTGGTATGGTGTTCGTGAGGAAGTAACAGATGATGGAATAAGCGAAGTATATTATAAATTCGATAAAGAAGAGAACGGCATCAACATAGATAGACCTCTTTATCAAATAGACCTCATATTTTCCGACAGTCTATCTGAAAGTGAATTTTTGCGGGACAAGTTCGGTGTACCGCAAAAAGATTTAGGCTCATCAGAATATGAATGGAAATTTAATACCAATAAGAATTATAAACTCTTTGTAAAACAAAAGGGCATTGAAGTTCAGATATTTGCGGCAATGCCAGGAACTGAGTACGAAGCTAAAAATGATTTTTAAACTTGTTTATTTCAGTTCCTGACAATGCAATAGTTATTTACTGCGTTTGTTTGTTTGGTGTTGTTGGTGAAATTCTTCCCTAGGGACAAGCACATCCTTTTTAACACGTGGAGTTTGTTGTTCTACTCTTTGATGTTCCCCGGGAGGTAAATTCATTCTATTAATTTCAGTATTCTGTAATTTAACAGTCTCATGCTGCATATTAACTTCCGGCACTGGTTTACCAATCGTTTTTTCTATGAGCTGTCTATCAGGAGGTTTGTTTATAATTGTTTTTCCATCAATTTCACCTCTTACCGGGTTCATAACTCGGAAATCTCGAATATTATCCCTTGTAAAATCATCCCTTTTAACAACATGCCAAAAACGGTCTTGATCCTTATCCCATGGATGACCGTAAACAACTCCTCGTGGTCCTAAGGGTGCCCAACCAACATAATTACCGTAATTTATCCACGTAACATTTGCGGGCGACCAGGCTCCGTCACCAGGAACCCAAACCCATCCGTAAAATGGATCATCGTACCAGTAACCATAATGATAAACTATCCAGCCAAATGGCTCATAAGAAACCCACGTCCAATTTGCGTCTGCATAAGCCCAATGACCATTATCAAAAGGCATCCAGCCATTAACAACAAAAGGCTCCCACACTTCTCCATATGGATCAACATGTACCCATTCACCATAGCTGTTCAGTTCATCAATGTTATAAGCACCTTGTTGTTCCGTTCCATTCATGCTGTTTTGGTTTTCTGATGAAGAGCAACCTGAAATTAAAAGTAGCATTGAAAATGGTAACAAAAAAACATTAATTTTGATTAGAGAATTTATCCTTTTCATTTTTTACTTCTCCTGTCTGATAAATCTATTCATTATTGTTTACTACACTAATCTCGTTTATGACAGTCTTTACACCAATAATATGTTGAATATCTTCCTGAATGTGGTTTTTAGCATATAAGCTGGTTACCGTCCCATAAAGATCAACAATTCCATTGTTTGTATCAAACTTAACATTATTCTCAAGTGAATAATTCTTATTAAGCAGGTCAATAATTATTTCTGTTAAATTGGCATCACTTTTTGCGGTTGCAGGAGACATTACATTAATGTTGTTTATTAGATCAGACACACCGTCCTGCCAGGAGGCAATTGTTTCTGCCATTTGTTTTTCCCTAAAATAACTAACCGAACCGGATAAAGTTACAATACCATTATTCACTTCGACTTTTATTTTTTCGGGTTCCAGAATAGCATCATTTCTTTGCAATTCATTTTCTATATTGTCTTTAATAATATTGTTTGCAGTAATTTCGTTCTGAACACTTATCTTATTATTTATTTCCTTAACACCTGCTACCTGAGAGATTAACTCTCCTATTTTCAGTTTATCGTAAAGTGTGCCCACCTCACCTCCAATAGTAACAACACCCTTTTCATCTGCAGATACTTGAAAATTTTCAGTATAATAATTAGAAATTTTGTCTTCGACATTGTTTACTAATTTATCTGTATTGACTTGTGAATAACTTTTATCGGTTGTTATTAGAAAAAGTATTGAGGACAAGAAAATTACTTTACTGATTGAAATTATTTTTTTAGATGTAAACATTTTTCGGCTCCTTTTAAATATTAAATCTTTTCTACATGTGATAATCTGTCATTATAACATTAACAATAGATTAAAAAAGAATTAATAATTGTTAATGTGTGATGAAAAGACGTTTTTCGATTTGAAGTAGATTATTAATGTTAGTGTCAAATTGACTTAATTCGAATAGACCTGCTAAGTAGAAGCTTTTTTATTAAGATATCAAAATCTGTTTTATTAAGACTTCGGTAAGTTTTGAATTCTAGAAATTTTATTTAGTGACCAATTCTGTGAAGTTCAAGCATAAATTTGATAATACCTTCCCGGTTTAATATCCCGATATAATTGCCCTCCTCAATAACCGGCATTTCTACCATATCATTTTCGTCCATAGTTTTTAATGCATCAAGTAATGGTGAATTAGAATTTACTTTCATTACGTTTTGCACAGTAATCATTACTTCTTTTACGGTCGTATTTTGTCTATGGCTTGTAGGAATAGAGTTTATTTGTTTTGGTGTCAGAAATCCTACTATAGTATTTTCGTCCTTAACAAGTAAGCTTCTTCTATTGGCACCAATAAAATGGTTATCGATAATTTCCTGAATTGTAGAATCAGGATATACTATACCGAAGTCATGTGACATAGCTTCGTTTACCTGATGCCCGAATAATAATTCATCCAACGCCTGTCTTCGAATTTGTGACATTGCTGCGCTCTCAAGAAACCAACCAATAAACGCTATCCAAATACCATCAACAACATTGTTTTGAAAAATTTGAAATACTCCAATCATGATGAAGAAGAAACCAAAAAACCTGCCTACATTAGCTGCAATAGTAGTAGCTTTTTTAAGGTTCTTTGTAATAGCCCAAACAATTGCCCTGAAAATTCTTCCGCCATCCAATGGAAATCCCGGAATTAAATTAAACAGAGCCAAAATAAAATTAATATATGCAAGGTAACGAAATGGAGCTATCAGATATTGATTTCCAACAGATATCTTTTCCAAACCATAAAAGATAGCGGCTAATAAGAAACTTGTAATCGGACCAGCAATGGCAATCCAAAATTCTGCAGATGATTTTGGAGGTTCTTTTGCTATCTCAGCAACTCCACCAAATACAAAAAGCGTTATTCTTTTTACTTTAATTTTATACTTCTTTGCCAAAATAGAATGCCCAAGCTCGTGTAGCAGGATGCTAATAAAGAAAATAATTGAAGTAATACCGCCAACCAACCAGTAGGTTAACTCTGACCAATTTTTGAATTCTTGAGGAAAATAACTTTGTGCCAGCATCCAGGTTAATAGTGCTAAAATTAGAAACCATGAATAATCAAGATTAATTGGAATTCCCAGGATTCTGCCAAGTGAAATATGTTTGTCTTTCATAATAATTTTACATTTCCTTCGTTCTTCTGATTCTTAACTGTTAGTATCATAGCTGCAGTGTCCAGTTTAAAAAAATTTTTAAATTGCTCATATAATTCAGAATGTAAATTCTTTAGTTCGATCGGTCTTTCAAAAAAATATTCTGTGGCTACGGCAAAAAATTCGGCAGGGTTAGTTGCACCATATTGATCGAGCAAAGGATGCTTTTGGTGAACAATATCACTTATTAATTTATTATACTCATTAGTCAGCACTCGTGCCCAAACAATATATGATGAGCGTTTGTCAAATTCAGGAATTCCTTCAGCTGCACCGGATTCATTATCAAGCTGGTGAGCAAATTCGTGAAGTACCAGGTTATGACCATCGTGAATATCATTAGTATCCTGCAGAATCTCATCCCACGCAAGAACAACTTGTCCGCGAGACCATGATTCACCAAGTCTTGCCTGATATCCCTCTATTATAGACCCATCTTCCATTCTTTGTTTTAGGGGAGCGAAGTAAGCATGCGGATAAACTAGAATGGTTCTCAATGTTGGATAGATATCACTTTTGCGTCCTAATAACAAAATACAGGCTTGAGAAGCAATTGTAATTTTAATTTCATCTGTTAATTCCAAACCTTCACAACCTTCAAATGTTTTTTCATCCATAAATATTTGAATTAATCCATGGAGTTCTTTTTTCATTTCCTCAGAGAGTAAACTATAGAACTTTATATTTTTAATAATAATTTCTTTCCATTCAGGTTTTAGTTCCTTATTACGCAGCTTTTCTCTTCTTCTTTTTTTTAATCCAAACACAAGTCAGTTTCAGTACAATTATTTTTTAATCCGAAAATTCCATGTTTTAAGCTTTATGCATATAACATCACTAAAGTTATTATAAATGCTTAATAAATTTTTATCTATAATTAATTCACACATTACATTATCAAACTTAATTATTAAAAAGTAATGTTGTTACAGTTATTAAGACGAAAAACTTTGCAATTTGATTTTTCCCAATTGAAAAACCCTTAGAATTATATCAAAAGGAATCTTTATTTTAAGTTTCGATGTGCTTTCTAATTTAATTCTTCATAAAAATAACCTATGGAAAACTTATGCCAAGTCTAATACATGTTGAAAAACATTTTAATGCTAGTGATACAGTAAGAGATATTGTTATCGGTATGTCTGACGGATTAACCGTCCCATTTGCTTTAGCTGCTGGATTGACTGGTGCAATTGCAGCAAGTAATTTAGTAATTACAGCAGGTTTCGCTGAAATTGCAGCCGGCTCTATTGCTATGGGACTTGGTGGTTACTTAGCTGCAAAAAGTGATTATGAACATTACTTTAGTGAAAAAAGACGTGAAGAACTCGAAGTTAAAGAATTACCGGATGTTGAAAAAGAAGAAGTGTCAGAAGTTTTTAGAGAATATGGGCTGTCCGATGAAGAGATAAAACCAATATTGAATAAGTTTGAAAAGAATCCCAAAAGCTGGGTAGATTTTATGATGAAATATGAATTGGGATTAGAAGAACCAGACACAAAACGCGGACTAAGAAGTGCTTTAACAATAGCTTTATCTTATATAGTTGGAGGTATTATACCACTTTCGCCATACTTTTTTGTAAATGATGCTCATAACGGTTTAACAATTTCTGCAGTTATGACTATGCTTGCATTATTAATTTTCGGATATGTAAAAGGAAAATTCACTGGAGGCAAACCAATTAAAAGTGCAATTCAGACAGTAATAATTGGCGGTATCGCTGCAACTGTTGCATTCATTTTAGCAAAATTTATTGGGTGATTAATTATTTTCACAATCTCTTAAGGAAATAAAAATATCTTTACCAATTCATTGCTTTACGAATTATAGGCTCTAGTGCATCTGCAATCTTTTTATGTCCGGATCCATTCGGATGTTCCTGGCATCCAAAATCTTTTTGTTTGTCTAAGTTAATATTTAACTTTTCATACCAGATTTTTTTATCCTGAAGTCTGCTGCTTAATTCATTAACCAAACTTCTTATGTAATCGCAATGCGAATCCTTTCTGACCGGTTCGCAAAATACGAGTATACTTGCATTGGGATATAATTTTCTTATTCTTTTTAAGAATTTGATGTAAGCGTCGTGAAATGCACTTATAGTTGGATAAGGTTTTTTCCAATAATCATTATTCCCCAATCTTACTACAACCAGATCCGGCTGCCACTTCTGAAAATTCCATTTTAGTGATTCATTCAGACAAGCTCTATCATAATAGTACGGTAATGGTCGTTTAGAAGTTAAGGTTGAATCACCATCATTTCTTACGATTCCAATTCCCGAGATTGCAATAATAGAATAATCAGCATTCAATCTTCTTGCAAGCACCGGTCCAAAAGCAATGTAGTTGTTGTCTGTATCTCTGCTAAACAAACAATCAGGTGTTTTACCTTCACTTCCTAATCCAGCCACGAAAGAATCTCCAATAAATTCTATTTTTCTTTTCTTTTTATCAACAACTGGATAAAGACTATCACCCTTATTAAGTATAAATCCTTCAAAAGAAGCAACACCATTAAGTGCTTCAGTACGTTTTGTAATAATAAGTGAATGCGGACCGTTTTTAAGGCCCTCCGCAATTGTATATATCGTATCGGAAGTTGTGCGGAGAACTTTATTCAGCTGTCCATCAATAAAAATATTGTAATCGTTATGACCATCCTTAAGCTTAATTGCACAATAAGTTCCGCCAAATGTGACTTTAATCTGAACGCCCGGCCAATCAAATCTCACCACTCTAGGTTTTGAGAAATCAAATCTACCTATGTATTCAATGTTTGGATTATTTACTTTTACATGATTTTCTGGCTTGTAGAATTCACCAGATGAAAGAAGTGCCCAAACAAGCACAAATGAGAAAACGAATAAACATTTTTTAATAATTGATTGTAATCGTAAAAGCAAAAGAATTTCCCTTAAGTTTTGATTCAGGTTGATATGAATAAATTATTATCAATGAATTAGAATTTTTTATTATTTAATATTTCGTAAGCTACAGGTTTAACACTTTCTACCCATTCAGGATTTTTTAATGCAGATAATAATTTATCAATAGGAAAATCTTTGGGTAACATTTTATTTTCCTTCAAATCATAAAAAACATGATGAGCCCCTTCTAAAACAAACACAGAGTCAGATTTTTTTTCTAAGGTTTTAAGTAGTGGTTTAATTGAAAGTTTACCGAGCTTAATAAGTCCTTTCGCAGCAAGCCAGCGAACATCACTTTTTTCATCCTCCATTGCTTGTATGAATAATGGTATGGAAAGAGGGTCGCTAATTTCTTCCAGGGTTTTAACAGCTTCCCATCTGTAAATATGCTTGTGATGAGAAAGTAGTTCCATTAAATAATCTATTGAATCTTTACCTATTTCAACCAGTGCTTTCCGCGCTTTTTCTCGTTCGAATCCGTTATCGCTACCAAGAGTTTTAATTAATACCTGAATTTTTGATTGTTTAGATTTGTCGTCCATTTTTTGTCCCTTAATTAATTTTACTTGTGAAATTTTATATCCGTATGATCTAATAATTTATAAATACTAACCTTTAAGAAGTCGGTTATTAAAAATGCAGCTAATGCATATCCCCAAACCAACAAAGCCAGGTTCCACGAAATGGGAGTTATAAACCAGCCATAAACTGCAACAAAAGTTGCCAGAATTTTAGTTATAACTGCGGACCAGAATAAAACTCCGCTTGGTTTAATTGACCAGAATGGACCGCGGGTTCTTGTTAAGAAAATTGTTAAGTGACCCGCAATAGCCAGCTTCAGAAATATAAAGGACTGCACAGCTTCTTTTGATAAATGTAAAACCTCTTGTCCAATATAGAATATTCCAAAAGAACTTATTACTCCTATTAACCCCAGGAATGTGGCCATACTCAGAACAACTCTCATATCCCATCGTTCCGGTTCTTTGGAATATTTAACGTTATCGTATGCAATAGCCATTATCGGTGCATCGTTAAATAAAGCAAGCAGAACAATCATTATAGCAGTAACAGGATAAAAATTAAATACAATTATGGCAAGTGTTATAAAAAAGAGAACTCGTATAGTTTCAGCAATTCTATAAATAGCATAACTATTCATTCGCTGAAAAATTTTACGACTCTCTTTTAAGGCATCAATAATTACTGAAAGCCCCGGTAACGTAAGAACAATATCTGCTGCGGATTTTGCAGCATCTGTTGCACCGGCAACAGCAATCCCAACGTCAGCTTTCTTTAGAGCAGGGGAGTCATTAACTCCGTCGCCTGTCATACCGACAATATGTTTTTTCTCTTGCAGTAATTCTACAATTTTATATTTATGTTCCGGGAAGACCTGGGCAAATCCATCAGCCTTTTCTACTATTTCGCCAGCTTCTTTATCTGGTTTATCTAAAAATGCGGAAGCCTCTTGAATATTGTTTTTAAGATTTACCTTTTGAGCAATTTGTTTTGCAATTGCTGTATGATCACCTGTTATCATCTTAACATTAATACCCATATCTACTGCTGTTTTAATAGTTGCTGCGGAATCATCTCTTGGAGGATCGAAAAGAGGAATTAAACCAACATATTCCCATTTACCTTGCTCGTTTGTTTTGGCTGTTCCAAGAGTTCGGTAGCCTTTTGCAGCAAATTCATCAATCTGTTTGTTGATAATATTAGTAGCTTTTTCTTTGTTTGAACCTTCCATTAATGCTGAGATAACTTGTGGAGCCCCCTTAGTGATTTTAAATGATTTATTATTCTTATCGGTTATAGTAGCTTCGCTTCTTTTAATTACAGGGTCAAACGGTTTAAAATCTTTCACTTGATAAGGACTTAGTTTTTCCGAAACTGTTTTGACAGATTTTGCTTTATCTATTATTGCTGTATCTATTGGATCTTTATCTTCTTCCCGGGATGCAAGCGATGCAAATAATAAAACATCATCAGAAGTAAAACCCTCAAATGCTTTTACTTCTGCAAGAGTCAATTCATTTTTTGTAATAGTACCGGTTTTATCCGAACAGAGTATATCCATTCCAGCCATTTCTTCAATGGCAACCAACTTACTTACGATGGCCTTCTTTTTTGCTAATAGCGAAGCACCAACAGCCATTGTCACCGAGAGCACTGCTGGTAAGGCTACTGGTATTGCTGCAATCGTTAAAACCAGTGCAAATTGAAGTGTATCAAGAAAACTTTCATGTCTATAGAATGATATCATAAATATTATAGCAACCATAAAAGCAGCAAGGACAATAAGATAATTTCCAATTTTTACTACTGCTTTTTGAAAATGGCTGATAGTTCGAGCCTCTTCTACAAGTCTGGCTGTTTTACCAAAGAAAGTATTTAAACCTGTAGCTACTACTAACCCGTTCATTTCACCCTGGCGAATTACGGAACCTGAATAGGCCAGGTCTGATTTGTGTTTTTCAACCGGTAAAGATTCTCCTGTTAATGCAGATTCATCTATAGAAAGGTAATCACCGGAAAAAAGTTTTATGTCAGCAGGTATAATTTCTCCTAATCTAACACGCACCACATCCCCCGGAACCAGTTCCCGGGCAGCCATTTCTTTCCATTTACCATCACGAAACACTCTTGCATTAAGTGCTAATTTTTTCTTTAGTAAACTTATTGCATCGTCGGCTTTGTATTCCTGCCAAAATCCTACAACTGCATTTAATAATAATAGCGCGAAGATAACCCAGAAATCTTCCCAGTGATTTATAATTGCTGATAATATTGCTGCAACCTCAATCATCCAGGGAATAGGACCCCAGAAGTAACTCAAAAACTTTACAATAGGGTTTACCTTTTTCTCAGAAATTTCGTTGTATCCATATTCTTTTATTCTATCATTAGCAGTTGCATCCGAAATCCCTTTTTCACTTGATGAAAATTTTTTAAATGATTCTTCTACAGATAATTTCTTTAGATCTTCAGTCTTTAAAGTTTCATTTTCCATTTTTGTCATTCTCCTTAAAAATTTTATCAACAAAAACATTCTTTAGACGTTTATCTAAATATAATTATCTATTTGTATCAAAATAAATTTATGGAGAGAAAACTTTCATTTATGTGAAGTTTAAATCTGGTATTATTCTTTTGCTGAGATTCCAGATCATACGAGTAAAAAATACTTGATTGTCTTCTTTAAAGTTATTAAAAGCAAGTTTAGATATATTTGTGTATAATAATTTTAATTACTCTGGCGAAATGGACTGGATAGAATGGAATGACCAGCTAAGATTCCTTGTTGCAATAGCATTAGGATTTTTAGTTGGGCTTGAAAGAGAGAGCAGGGGAAATGAAATCGCTTCTAAACTTACAGCAGGCGTAAGAACCTACACTCTTATAAGTTTGTTCGGGTTTGGTTGTGCCTGGTTATACAGACTAAATGTAGAATTCATTATCCCCATTGGAATTATCGTAATCGGAACGATGACTCTTGCAGGTTATCTGGCAAAACAAAAATCCGGTGCAATTGGATGGACAAGCGAAATAGCAGCGTTGCTAACTTTTGTGGTTGGTGTTTTATGTCTGGTTGCAGACATATGGATTCCGATGGCTCTCGGCATTTTCACTACACTTCTGCTTTCCGAAAAAGCACAGTTAGAACAATACATAGAGAAGCTCGATAAATCTGAATTCCTCGCAGTAGTAAAATTTTTAATCCTCACTATAATTATTCTCCCGGCATTACCCGATAAGGATTATACAATGTATAATCTAAATCCTTACCGTATCTGGCAAATAGTCATCTTGATATCGTCAATCGGCTTTGTCGGGTACTTCCTGATGAAAAAATTTGGAGATAAAGTCGGACTTTGGCTTTCAGGATTAATGGGTGGTATAGTTTCAAGTACTGCAGTTAGTATTGCCATGGGGAACATTGCAAAAAATAACAACCTACTTGCTAAGAGAGCCTTTCAAGCCACAATTTTAGCCAGCAGTATAATGTATATAAGAATTCTGGTGATCATTTATTTTATAAATCAGAGTATCGCTTATGAAATTTGGTGGAAATTAATAATCCTGTTTTTCTTTGGACTTCTGCTTGCATTTCTTGTTCACGCTAAAAACGATGGTGCCGCGTCAATTCCAATGTCATCAATTCAAAACCCGTTTGAAATTAGACCTGCTATTATATTCGCTTCGCTCTTTGTAATTCTTTCAGTAGTTACAATCTGGGTTCAACAATTCTTTGGTGAAGGTGGACTGTTAGGATTATCTGCAATTGTTGGCGTTACAGATATTGATCCTTTCATTCTCTCGCTAATAAATAAACAAAGTTTGGTTGTAAATGTTGTTAACTCCGCAATTTTAGTTTCGATGATGAGCAACACTGTTATTAAAGGTATCTATTTTGGATTTCTCGCCAAAGGATTAAGAAAAAAAATAAGTTTATATTTTGCTCTCTGGGTTCTGATACATCTTGCATTAATCTTTATTTAGTTTTTTTAGACTTTTTAATGAAGGCAAAAAATTATTTAAATAAATTCAACAGAGAAAAATAAAAAGAGTATAAATTGGAAGAGATTAAATCACCCGAAGACATTCGCGAATTAGCAAATTCATTCCGGGTAAGTCGGGTTTTATTATCTGCATTTGAATTGAAGATTTTTAGTGTGCTGGATAAACATATGATGACTTCTGAAGAAGTGTCAACTAAAATAGATGCAGATCCCAGAGCTACGGACAGACTTATGAATGCACTTTGCGGGATGGGAATTCTTAAAAAAGTTAAGAGAAAATTTTACAACAGTGACTTATCTTCAAAATATCTGGTCGAAGGGAAGCCGGAATTTATGGGTAATCTCTATCATACTAATCATCTCTGGAACACGTGGAGTTACCTTACTGATTCTGTGAAGAAAGGCAGTTCGTTTAAAGGTGATCAGAATAAAAAAGAAAAAACCAATTGGGTAGAAGCATTTATTGGTGCGATGCATTACCGTGGAGTTAATCAGGGTAAAATTCTTTCGATGATGATTGATCTTTCAAATGTTAGAAAAATGATTGATGTTGGTGGAGGTTCTGCTGCTTTTTCAATAGAGATTGTTAAGAAGAATCCATCTATTAAAGCTACTGTTTTGGATTTGCCGCATGTAGTTCCTCTTACAAAAAAATATGTTGAAGAAGCCGGCTTGAGTGATAATTTTAATTTTATCGAGGGTGATTATTTAACTAAAGATTTTGAAGACAATTACGATTTGATTCTTTTATCAGCGATTGTTCACATTAACAGCTATGAACAAAATAAAATGCTTATTAATAAATGTGCAGATGCTCTGAATAAAAATGGAATGATTATAATAAGTGATTTTGTAATGAACGATGACAGAACACAACCAGTTCACGGGGCATTGTTTTCTATTAATATGCTTGTCGGAACCGCTAGCGGTGACACTTATACTGAAGGTGAAATGAAGGAGTGGTTTGAATCCGCCGATCTTTCTAAAATTGAAAGAAAAAACACATCTTTTGGTTCTGATTTGATGATCGGTATTAAATAACTTCGCAATCTATTTCATTTTAATCTTCTGCAGATATAATTTAGGTTTTTTATTAAAAAGGCATCACACACTATAATTCATTCTTGATTAAAATATCATCCAACTTTTTAATAAGAACCCACGTCAAAATCAACTAGAAAGAACTAGTTATTAAATATTTATAAATAATTAATTCAGTTAAAAAATGAAAGCAATTGCTCTTAAAGAAAATGGGGGAATAGAAAATTTAGTTTTATTGGAAGTTGAAAAACCTAAAATTCAACCCGCAGAAGTTTTGGTACGTGTGAAGGCAATATCAATAAATCCTGTGGATGCTTTTGCACGTCAGAATAAACAAACAGTACAAGCCATATTAAAACCAAAAGATGAAAAAGAAGTTATAATATTAGGATGGGATATTTCCGGAATTGTAGAAGAAGTAGGTGCAGATGTTATAGAGTATAAAAAGGGTGATGATGTATTTGGAATGGTAAATTTTGTCGGACAGGGCAAAGCTTATGCTGAGTTCGTTGCAGCCCCTGCTGATCAGTTAGCATTAAAGCCTAAAAATATTTCTTATGAAGAGGCTGCTGGAGCTACTCTGGCAGCTTTAACAGCATGGCAGGCTTTAGTAAACATTTGCAAGATGAAAAAAGGAGATAAAGTTTTAATTCATGCAGCAGCAGGAGGTGTTGGTCATTATGCGGTTCAGATTGCAAAAAGTTTTGGCGCTTATGTAATTGGTACTGCTTCTTCTTCCAACAAGGATTTTGTTTCACAGCTTGGTGCAGATGAATTTTTAGATTACACTTCAGAAAAATTTGAAGATAAGGTAAAAGACGCAGATATAGTTTTAGAAGCAATTGCAGGCAACGATCATTTACTTCGATCTTTAGAAGCTGTTAAAAAAGGTGGAAAAGTCGTTAGCTTAAAATCCTCACCTGAAGGAATAACCGCTGATAAGATAAAAGAAAAAGGGTTGTTTTTTCAACGGATGATGGTAAAATCTAATGGTGAAGATATGAAGCAAATTGCAAAAATGATGGAAGAAGGAAAGATCCATTCTCATATTTCTAAAAAGTATGATTTTAAAGATTTGCCCAAAGCACATAAACAGATTGAGACTGGAAGAACGAGAGGTAAAATAGTTGTTGTACTTCAATAAATTATGAGGCGGATATAATAAATCGGGACAATTTATTTTACCAGTTTAAGTTTAATTAATCATAATGAACGAAATAGCAGGTGAGTTAAAAAAATAATTTGCAAAAAACATTTCTTATTTTGATTGTTTTACCAATGACAAATCCCTTGCGATTGATTTCGTAGTTAAAATTAATTACTTTAACCATAGTCAGTGGTAATAAAGAAAGATAATTGAGAAAGACATTTCCTGAATCTGTTTACAATCCGATAACACTTACGGGTGCAGCAATTGCGCTTGTCAGTTTTGGGTTAATTCTCTTCATAATGTTGCTTGAAGCGTTAAGCCCATCTCAGAAACCATATATGGGTGTAATTGTTTTTGTAATTCTGCCTGTATTTCTTATTCTTGGCCTTATTCTGATCGCATTTGGTATGTTGAGACGAAGCCGTAGATTAAGAGCAGGAAAAGACATAGTTTTTAAATTTCCCCAAATTGATTTCAATGATAAGAAGAATCGTACAGCATTTTCAGTTTTTTTTGTCGGGACAATTTTATTATTGTTCTTCAGTGCGTTCGGCAGTTACAAAGCTTATGAATATACTGACTCGGATGAATTTTGTGGAGAACTTTGTCACAAAATTATGGATCCTGAATTTACTGCTTATCAGGTTTCTCCCCATGCAAAGGTTGATTGTGTTGAATGCCATATCGGACCGGGAGCCGGCTGGTTTGTAAGATATAAATTATCCGGTGCCTATCAGGTTTATGCGACATTGTTTAATAAATATCCAAGACCAATTCCTACTCCGATCAGTAATTTAAGACCTGCAAAAGAAACCTGTGAACAATGCCATTGGCCTCAGTTTTTCTATTCCAGAAAGGAAGTTAACAACACCTATTACCTTTCTGACGAGACGAACTCAAGATTTTCTCTAAATATGCTTCTAAAAATTGGAGGCGGAAGTGAAGAAACTGGCATTACTTCAGGAATTCATTACTGGCATATGGATATCGTAAATAAAATTACTTACATAGCTTCGGATTCCTCACGACAAACTATTCCATGGGTAAGGACTGAGTCAAAAGATGGAAATGTCACAGTTTATAAAAGTAGAAATTTTCATTTTAAAAATGATACTGTTCCAAACAGCTTTGTGAGAACTATGGACTGTATTGACTGCCATAACAGACCGACTCACATTTATCATAATCCTTACGATGCAGTAAATAAAATGATGTCGATTGGTAATATTGATACAGCATTGTCAAACATTAAAAGCGTTTCGGTTGATGCTCTTGAAAACAGCTATACTACAAAGAATGCTGGACTTGACAGCATAAAAATTATTATCAAGTATTATTACAAAACAAAGTATCCGGATATTTTTGCTGGAAATTCAAAAGCAATAGAAAAAAGTATATCTATTATTCAAAACATTTATGATAAGAATTACTTCCCGGAAATGAAAGTTAATTGGAAAGGGTACCCTGATAATATTGGCCATATGTACTTTCCGGGATGTTTCAGATGCCATGACGGAAACCATTACAGTACTAATGGGAAAGTAATTCGCAAAGATTGCAACACCTGTCACTTAATTATTTCGGAGAGGGATATTAAAGGGAAGGCAGAAAGTTCCCTTAACGGAATTCAATTTGAACATCCTATCGATTTAGGGTCCCCAATAGATGAAGTTACCTGCACAGATTGTCATCAGGAATAAAAGTTTTCCTTGTAAGTCGGGAGAAAAGTTTAGAAAAAACTTTTTCTACTTGCTTCGTAAATACTGATTGGGAAAATCTTTTAAATCAACATTTAATTTTTTTGCTGCGTGTAAAGCCCAGTAAGGATCCCGCAGCATTTCTCTTGCAAGCAAAACAAGATCAGCTTGTTCCGATTTTATAATTTGCTCTGCCTGTTCTGCAGTTGTAATCAAACCAACACCACCGGTAAGAATTTTTGCTTCCTTTTTTATTTTTTCTGCAAAAGGAATTTGATAGCCCGGTCCTGCTGGAATTTTAACATTTGAAACGTTACCGCCACTTGAACAATCAATTAAATCAACACCAACTTCTTTTAACCATTTTGCTAATTGCACTGATTGCTCAATATCCCATCCGCCATCAACCCAATCTGTTGATGAAATTCTCGCAAACAAAGGAGCTCCCTCAGGAATTGCGTCTCTGACGGATTTTGCAATTTCTATCACTAAGCGGCATCTGTTCTCTAGCGTTCCACCATAATTATCTTTTCTATGGTTTGAAATTGGGGAGTAGAATTCGTGAACTAAATAACCATGTGCTAAATGCAATTCAATTACTTCAAAACCAGCCTCAATACTTCTCTTGGCAGCTTTAGTAAATTGATCAGTTACGAGTTTAACGTCTTCTTCACTCATTTCTTTTGGACGAGGAAAATTTTCTGAGAATGGAATTGGGCTGGGTGCGAATGTTTTCCAACCTCCATTTTCAACTTTAACTTCTCCGCTACCTTTCCAGGGAGAGTAAGTCGATGCTTTTCTTCCGGCATGAGCTAACTGAATTCCTGATACAGAGTTTTGTGATTTTATGAAAGATGTAATTCTTGTGTACGCATTAACCTGTTCTTCATTCCATATTCCTGCATCATCGGGAGAAATTCTTCCTTCGGGAGAAACAGCAGTTGCTTCAGTTAAAATTAATCCAGCTCCGCCAACAGCACGACTTCCAAGGTGAACCAGATGCCAATCTGTTGGAACTCCATTTATGCTGGAATATTGGCACATCGGTGATACGGCAATTCTGCTTTTTAATTCTATGTTTCGGATTTTAATCGGAGAGAATAGTTTGCACATAGTTATATACCTGAAATTATACCTAAGGATATTTTTGTTCGTTTACACATAATGAAGATTAAAGTTATTTCGATTTTGAAACATATAGTTAAATAATGATAAATGCGTTAGCTAATTTTGACATCCGAGTGAGTTTTCTGCTTCTTGGCAATAGAATATTTTTAAAAAGAATTATTGCTTCAAATGTAAATATTTATAGTCTTTGGACCGATAAGCATCGGTTATGCTAGGAGGCATTTAGAGAAATCGGTTGATTTTCTTCGAAAATATGCTAAGTTTAAAATTGATTAAAAACTATAAATTTAGGGGCAAGTATGAATTGGATAAAATTTTTATTCGTTCTGTTTCTCCTCCTTCAATATTCTGCAAGCCTGAAAGCTCAGGAAATTCAAAACTATTCTGATGATTTATTATTAAACCAAAGCAAGCTACCTGAACAATCCGTAGAAGATTCAAAACAAGGAATTTCTTTCTATTTGGATCAGCAAGAGAATGAACCCACTTCTCAATTAGATGGTGATTATTTACTTAAGACACTAAAAAGAGAAATATGGGATCAAGATTCATCGAATTGGATCAACGATTCACTTTATGAGTACTCTTACAATGGCAAAAATCTAATTGATACAAGTATTTCGAACAAGTGGAGAAATGGAAATGTATGGGGTAATGAAATGAAATTGACATTTAGTTATGATTCAAATGATAGATTAAGTTTTAGTAATGAATTTTATTGGGAGGGTTATTGGCGGGAATATTATAGATATTATTATGATTATTATGGAAATGGTAATATATATCATATTAATGTGCATACATCTACAGGAACTGAGTGGCTTTATGTTGCTATGTATACTTACAGTTATAATACTAATAGTGATACAACTATGATTGTTCTAAGGGTTTTAGACTTGTATCATGGATGGTGGGTTTATGCTTGGAAGGATGAATTTAACTATGATTCTAATAATGTACTAATAAAGAAGACTCGTTTTGACCATTATTACCTTCCAGATTGGATGCCCGAAATTAATGATTTATACTTTTATAATGACGCTGGAAATAAGACGGAAAACATCAGACAAGAATGGAACAACACGGATAGCACGTGGGTTAACGATTATCGTTACTTATATGAATATGGTATAAATAATATTTTATTATCAACACTTTACCACGACTGGCAGTCGGATTCTTCTAATTGGGTAAACGTTTGGAGAGAAACATACAATTATACGCCTCAGAATAAAATAGCAACAATGATTAAGGAAACCTGGACACCAGAGGCTGGTTGGCAAAATTATGTGCTGAGAACATACTACTATGACGTTAACAATAACTGGACAGAAAAATTAACGCAATTGTGGGATGGATCAGATTGGAAGAATTATTACAGACATTTAGCAACCTGGTTAGAACCTGTTTCTGTTGAAGAAGAGCAAATCACATTAAATTCATATTATTTATACAATAATTTTTCAAATCCGTTTAATCCTTCAACTAAAATTAAGTTTAGGATTCCGGTCCAAGACTGGAATGACAATACGAAAATTTCATTAAAAGTTTATGATGTACTTGGTAATGAGATAGTTACTCTTGTCAATGAACAAAAACCTGCCGGAGAATATGAAGTAGAATTTGAGGGGAACGGATTATCAAGTGGAATTTATTTCTATACATTAAAGGCGGGAAATTTTTCTGAAACAAAGAAAATGATTCTGCTTAAATAAGTGATAAAAGGTCAAAAGCGACTGAACTTTATTTCATCAAATATTTTTTCCCCCCACTAACATCAATTACTTCCCTGATTGCTTTTTTATCACCGCGTGATAGATCATCATAATTCTTTTTTTCAGAATGAGATGGAATTAAATAGGGGAACATTATATCTTCTTCATTCTGACTGTGTGCAAGACCGAGTGCATGACCCAGTTCGTGAATTATTGTTGCTTTAATTTCACCTTTTGGAATTACTGCATTATTCATTGTAAGTAAAGTTATCTGGATTTTAGATGATTCAATCTCATTATTACTGTTTTTTCCATACTCAGTCAATCCCATATAATTTTTACCATATTTTTTTCCAAGATTTTCAACAAAAAAGAAGTCAATATCTGCATCGCTTTCATCGTTAATTAAAGTGTACTTTATTCTTCCGTCCGCTCTTTGCCACACCCTGAATGCATATCCCACATAGTCTTTAAAAAGAGATTTGTAATATTCTGATGAAGAGCTGTTTACGTAAACCTTCAGAGGGAATTTATTTTTGTTCCAATGTGTTCCATCCCATAAATTTTTACCGGATGGGTCCATCTGATAGTAATAATCAGAGACTTTACTTACAAGGGAATCCTTGTTGTTTGCCATTTTGTATCTATCGGCAGATGGATCAGTATAGCCTTCTCTTTGTGGATATATACAGGCAATCCAGACAAATAGTGCAATTACAATAACGGATGTTTTGTTGTTTAGTTTAATAGCGTTTTGCATAAAAAATGTGATATCAACAAATATTTGTTGTTTCGATAACAAAATTTGTGCCCCTGTCAAGAAAGAGTATATTTCTAAAGATGAAGCTAGGTCGAGCAATGTAGATCCAAATTTAACAGAGAGTGGTTAAAATTAACCTAACTTTTCGACTGGTGTAAAACAGTTATTCTTCTAATGGACAATACTGCTTCCTCCTATAAATTCTCTTAATACAGAATCGTGCGGTACCGGCGAGTCATCTGCAACCGGTGTCAAACACTTTAATAGATTATAAAGACGAGATGCTCTTTCGTAAGCATCCGTTTTTAAAGGATCATCCATGTATTTCTTCTCCCATTCAGCAAAGCTATTAGTCAACTTTTGTGCATAAAGAGATAGTTCGTAAGGCATTGCGCTGCTGATAATATAATCGGCTGTGTTGCTATATGGAATTATGTTCCTCATCTCACTGGAACGAACATAATGCCAGTGCTCAAGAGTTTGAGTAGGATTGTAGGCACGGTGAGCATAATCACGTAACATTCTTCTTATCAATCTTATATCAGTCCACCTTATATATTTTTCATCGGGATCCTTCATCTGTAAAAGTGGTTCAAGATATAATTTAAATTTAACATCAATTGGAATATCCTTGCTAAAATCAGGATAAAGCCCGTGTAAACTGTCTATCAAAAGAATTTCATCTTTCTCAAGCTTCATTGGTGTAACATTAAGCGTGCGTGTTCCTGTTTTAAATTCATACGATGGGATTAAAACTTCTTCTCCATTACTTAGTTTACTAAGGTGCTCATTTATTAATTGCAGGTCTAATGCCTGAGGGGTTTCAAAATCGTAATCACCAAATTCATCTTTAGGGTGTATTTCAAGGTCGAAAAAATAATGATCAACGTTTAAGGCTTTAAACTTGTAGCCCTTTTTTATCAGCTTTTGTTCCAGCTTGACGGTAGTGCTTGTCTTTCCCGATGATGACGGACCGCTGATCATCACCATCCTTAAATCCTTTAGTTTTTCAATAATTAATCTTGCAGCGAGTTCTACATCATCTTCGTATAACCTTTCCGACTCGTGAACAATTTGTGCAAATTCACCATTCGCTACTCTTTTGTTTAACAGATCAACTGTATTTAGTTTATGCTCAACAGCCCAGTCTAAGTTTCGCCAGACTTTGGCCCACGGTATGTTCTCATTCAGCTTTGAATTAATCCTTCCTTCTTCATCTCTTCTTTTTGCCGCTTCTTCCCTGTAAAGAATATATTCCTTGGCTACTTTTGCGTGTCCGTTTTCAATTAAAACTTTTTCAACAACATCCTGAACATCCTCGATGTACGGATATTTTTTTTCATCAAATTTTTCATTTAATATCTGAACAACCTGTTCAGCAAGCTCACCTGCTTTTTCTTTATCTCTGCCTCCCACAGCTACTACAGCCCTGTAAATAGCGTTTGCAATTCTTTCCTGTTTAAATGGAACGATTGCACCGCTCCTTTTTTTTACGTGGGTTATTTTGTTTTTCATTTTTTATACTCCGGCTTAAGGAAGAACAAATAACTTCAAATAATTGTCAATAAATTTATACAATTAAATCAATTTTATCGAACAGAAATAGTAGAATTGCTGGTTTATAGTGAATAAATATTTAAAGCTTTATGGAATTTTTGGTATTTTAATTTATCCTTTAAAGATTTTTAATTTTTATTCAATAATGCCATGATTACTAAAAATTCATTTACTATAATAATATTTTCTGCTCTGCTGATACTATTATCAGCCAGATTGTTTGCACAGGAAGAAAATGTAATAATAAAAAATTATAATCTGCAATTAGCCAAAGAAAGCCCTCCACATCGGATGCTAAGCAAGTTAAGCGGAAAATGGAATTTGGATTATAAGCTTTGGATTAACCCGGAGGATGAACCGGAGGAAGGTAGCGGAACAGCTGATGCGGAATTGATACTTGGTGGAAGGTTTCTCCAGATAAGTATGGATTATTCAATTTTTGAAAAAGAATTTACAAGCCAGCACACTTTTGGCTATGATATCGACCTTAGAAGATTCTCGCTTTTCTCGATTGATGAATTCGGAACTGACGCAATATTTGAATATGGAGATTTAGATCTGAGTATAGAATCTGTTGTTTTTACGGGAATAGACAGCATCTCGGTAAATCCGTCAACAGGAGAAAAAAGTTATCAGTACAAAATAGAACTTTATATTCCAACTGAGCAAGAAGTTGATCAGTTCGGTTTTAATACATATTTTCTAAATCCTGAAGGTAAATGGAAACCTTTAATGGAAACAAGTTTCACAAGAACAGAACAATAAATCAAAAAAAAACGGAGATATATAAATGCCAATTAGAAAAGCAAACGCCCAATGGAAGGGTGATCTTAAAAGCGGGAATGGTACTCTTAACACAGAAACAAAATTATTAAACGAAACTCTCTACGATGCCGGTTCACGTTTTGAGTCTGGAAAAACTACGAATCCTGAAGAGCTGATTGGTGCAGCTCACGCAGGTTGTTATTCAATGGCTCTTGCAAACGCATTATCGAAAGATGGTTTCAAGGTGAATTCTATTGATACCGAAGCAAAGGTTCATCTTGAAAAACTTGAAAGCGGATTTACTATTACAAAAATTGAATTGGATACGGTGGGAGAAGTAGCAGGCATTGATAAAGATAAGTTTCAAAAGTATGCTGAACAAACAAAAACGGGTTGTCCCGTTTCAAAAGCTCTAACCGGTCCAATGATAATTCTTAACGCAAAGTTGAAATAGCAAATTAATCTGCAACCAGTTCTTCATATTCTTTATGTTTAGATATGAATGACTGGACGTAAGTACAACCAGGTTCAACTTTAAGATTATTTTCCTTCGCATATTCAAGGGCGGCTATAACAACTTTAGCCGCCAATCCTTTCCCTCTCAATTCATGATCTGTGTAAGTGTGATACAGATTCATTTTATTATTTTCAATGTTGTAATCGACATAAGCTTCTTTATCATCGATTGAAATGATAAACTGTGATTTACCTTTATCGTGAATTACCTTCTCTTCCATTTTACTTTTTATTTTTTATTGATGATGAAATTAAATTCTTTGTTTGAAAATCTGCCAGTGTTCGCAAAATAAGTTTTCTCCACAAACTTTACATTGTTATTCTTATCTACAGTAACAATAGTTGATGATCTTGTACCGTACTTTCCCGATTTGATAAAGATAGGGGAGAGAATTCTTTCCAGCTCAAGTCCAACACCAGTATCAGGCAATTCTTCATCTTTTGCAGGAGAAGTATCATCGAGCAGGTTTAAAATCTCCCAAGGATGAATATTCTGCTGCTCAATTAAATGCTTCAGCTGTCGTTTGCTTTTTTCTACTTTTGGCCAGGGCGTATCTAATATTGCATTGCTGATTCCATGAATACCGGGTTCAAGCTTTTGAAGTCCATTAGTTTTGTTGGAGAAGTAGTAAAGCTCATCGATGTTACCAAGAATAAGATTAAAACCATTGTAGCTATTCAATTCAGGTTTCAAACTGTTATAATATTCCTCTGGTGTATCATTATTTACCAAAAATTCCAGTGTGAGTTTTCCACGGGTGGGTGCATCATTTTTATTATTCTTTAAATCTCTGAAATTTGTTATCGCAGCAAATTTACCCTGTCTGGTTATTCCCATCCATGTTCCGCCAGCTTGCAGATCTTTCCCTGCCAGCAAGTCAGGATGATCTTTCCAAAAATCAGCCTGCTCGCTAGGACGATTATAAAACTCATCCCTGTTTGCGGCAAAAATTAATTTGTAATCTTTAATGACGTTATTTGCAAATACTATTAAGCACATAATTTATTAGTTATTGGTTTTAGTTTTTCAGTTACTCGTTTTGGTAATATGAAACTAAGAACCATAGAACCATAACTATGAACTAACCTGCCTGACGGCAAGCAGGCAAACTAAAAACTAATGTTCCTCTCTTTCAGATCATTTAATAATTTCTGATAATTAACAAATTGAACTGCATCCCAGCCAATGTTTTTAGATCCATCAACATATTCCTGTATATCATCAATAAACAAATGTTCTTGAGATGAAAAACCTGATGCTTTTTCAACTGTACGATAAATTTTTTCTTCGGGTTTAACAGAACCGACTTCGAAGGAGAGAATTAGTCTATCGAAGTTTTTCAGGAACTCATATTTTTCCCATCCATATTTTTTGTGAATGGAATCAGTATTTGACAGTAGGAACAATTTATAATTTTTCTTTAAAACAGGAAGAAGAGAAATAACATCCTCATTTAAGGAAAAAATATCTGCATAGTATTTACAAAAAGTGCTCTCATCAATTTTATGATCTACAATCGTTAGCATTCTTTTTATAAAATCCTGGTCTGAAATTTTTCCTTTCTCAAATTCCCGGTGCAAATTGTAATTTGCTTTAAAGAAATTATTGAAGCGATCACCCAATCCATTTTCAACTTGATCTAGCTTGATTAAAGCTTTCTTAAAATCAAATGGAATAAGAACGTTCCCTAAATCAAAAACAATTGCTGAATATTTTCTATTTTTCATTTAATTAAATTTCTCTCCCCTCCCTTTGGGAGAGGACTAAGAGGAGGGTTTATTCCGTGACCTCAAATACATTGTTATCAAGACCCGTATTTATTTCTATGCTAGTCACTCTTAGATCAATTTCCTGATTTCCGAGATATTGTTTTAATGTGAAAGGAAATTTTAGCCCGCTTACTTCCCTGTAATCTGAAAAATATGTCTCTTGCTCAAACAATCCCTGCTTTGTCTGAATTTCCTTTACCTCTTTTACTTTCAGTCCGAAATCATTTGCATAATACTGGAACCATCGAATTCCAGAAGGCAATGTAAATTTTATCGCCAAACATTCAACACTGTCCACAAATTCAATAGGGAGCAATTCCATTTTAACACCGTGACTTTCAGGATCTAGCAACAGCTGCATAGTAGCATCCATAGAAAGTCTCTCAAGTTCTTTTCCTTCAATAATAATTTTTTCATCACCGATTATCATTGTTCCCTTACCACTGTTGTAATAGAGAAATTGCTTCACTTCGCCGGCCTGTAATTCCTGAAAAAGTTTATCAGGATACTTTTGCATAATCATTATGTTGATTGGTTGTCCCATTGCCGTACCGGTCATAACCGTTGTTCTATCAATTACACTCTTAAATTTATCCATTCCACCTATAGAGTAGATATACCTATTTAAAACAGCTTTTGCAGTAATGTTTACGGGGTCAGTTTGGAGTGTATCCTGGCTTTGCGGATAGACAAAACCGACAAATGTAAAAAGGTAGAACAGGATTAGATTTTTATACTTCATAATGGAATAATAATATTTTCTTTTCAAAAAGATAAAAGATTGTTCGTACAATAATAACACTAAAATTTCTCTTATTACTAATTCAGGTTTTAATTACTTTTGAATAGTTGTAACAAATAAATTTCTCATGTATATAAAATACTGTCTTATAGCATTATTTTTCTTTCCTTCTTTAATTTATTCACAGACATTAAGTCTCTCTGGTGGGATCAGCGATTCACAATCCGGTAATGCGCTTCCGTATGCGAACGTGCGTGTTTTAAATACTACCCTCGGCACAGCGGCAAATATTAACGGAGAGTTTGAGCTTAAACTTGCTCGAGGGAGTTATACGCTTGTAGCTTCTTATATAGGTTATTATTCAGATACTGCAACGGTTGAATTGAGCAGTAACTTGCGCGGTGTAAACTTTTCTTTAACGAAAACGGATATACTCCTGCCCGAAATTGTGATTCTTCCCGGAGAAAATCCTGCACTGGCAGTAATCCGTAAGGCTATTGAAAAAAAGAAAGAAAGAAATAAAAAGCTAAATACTTATGAGTTTGAAGCATATACAAAAGGACTAATACGAACAACAGATGAAATTAGTGCAAGAGGTAGAACAGTATCTGCAGGAGTGGGTGCAGGTGAAGATTCTGCAGATTTAAAAATTACCGGAATACTTGAAAATCAGAGCAAGGGATATTTTAAAAAACCAGATCAGTTTAAAGAAACTATTATTGCGCGGAAGCAAAGTGCTAATTTCCCACCGACAATTAACACAATCACCGGGGGAAGACTGATTCAGAATTTTTATGAAGATAACATTGCGTTTTTCGGTGGCGATCTTCCCGGACCAATATCCGAGGATGCGCTTGATTACTACTACTATTACATAGATAAAGTTGTTCTAAAAAACAACCGAAAAGTTTTTAAACTTTTTATGAAACCTAAAAGTTCAGATGACCCAGGATTTATTGGAAGCATTTTCATAAACGACAGCACTTTTGAACTTATTCAGGTTGAATTGGAGCTGAATCGTGCAGCAAACCCCGGAGGTATCTTTGATACAATTAGCATCTTTCAACAATTTACAAGTTACGATGATATTTATATGCCGGCTGATTACAGACTTTTTGCTAAAGGAAATTTTCTCGGGCTTGCCCGTTTCGGGTTTGAGCTTAATACAATTCTATACGATTATAAAATCAATCCCGAATTAAGCGAGGATATTTTTACAAAAGCAATTGTAACTGTTGTTCCTGATGCTGATAAAAAAGATTCACTCTACTGGACTTCAACTCAAACTATTCCGAATACTAATGAAGAAGATAAAGCTTACAAAAGGATAGATAGTTTGAGGAATGTTCCCGTTACTTTCTGGGATCAGTTTTCCTGGCTAAGTACGAGGACGTACTTTTCAGAAAATTTTGCAATTAACGGCACACTTAATTTATGGCGATTTAATAGTGTAGAAGGATTCACACCCAGGCTTGGATTTTATTTTGAAGATGATCTCGATCAAAGATTAAACTCATCAGTTGATCTTGCTTATGGATTCTCTGATAAGCGTTTCAAAACAGATTTTGCTTTTGAATATCTTCTGGGAGATTACAGAACTACTTCAATTAATTTTAATGCATACAACTCAATTAAAATACTTTTCGGCAGTTCGGATGAGTATGCTGATCTTACAGCATCACTTTTGGCTTTATTGAATAAAGAAGAATTTCGCAATTACTATTATTCAGCAGGGTTTGATTTTAAAGTTGAAAGTGAAGTTTTTCCTGTACTTGCTTTAAG
>Ga0307423_1000162_pt1 | contig 44026 bp, 39 predicted proteins | sample SalMarWE160310MG_FD_202154 | JGI IMG/M metagenome (GOLD analysis project Ga0307423, IMG submission 202154) | Salt marsh sediment microbial communities from the Plum Island Ecosystem LTER, Massachusetts, United States - WE1603-10 | ecosystem: Environmental > Aquatic > Marine > Intertidal zone >...
AGGCCGCAGGGAGTCCCGGGGCGAGGATCAGTAGGAACGGCGAGTAGACGAGGACTCCCCGGGCCGGGTCAACGAGGGTGAGGACGATGTTCTTGCCCCAGGTGAACAGGTTGAGGCTTGTGGCGCGCTCTGCAAACGCGCTCGAATAGCCACCGGAGATCGACGGAGACCCGAATACGGCGGCATTGAACGCCACCAGCGCGACCAACCCGAGCCCGGCACCGATGCCGATCTGCAGCGCCGGTCGTAGCCTTCTCGTTTGCCACGCTTGATAGAGACCATTCCCGGCTGCGACCAGGGCAGTATGCGGTCGCGTCAACACCCCGGCTCCAAAGGCAAGCCCGGACCAAAGCCGATGCTCGACCGACAGGAGAGTCCCGGCAACAATCCAGAGCATCGCCGGGCCGTGTTGCCAGAGAGAGTCCGCGGCAACCGACCAGATCGCGGTGCCCAACCCCGCAAGGTACGCGCCCAACAGAGCCGTCCGCGAATCAGTGAGCCTGCGAAAGACGAGGGCAAGCAGTCCCACGGCGATAGCCGAGACCGCTGCGGCAGTAATCGCGGCCGGGCCCAGAGGTGGCATGAGGATCTCAACGGGGTCGAGGCCGGCGGTGTCGTTATAGACGACCAGCTTGTGCGCATCGTCAGGCCATATGGCATAGAGCGGCGCGGCAAGGGCTGCTGCGCCTGGCGGATACTGAGATGCAACCGAATCGTCTGCAGGAACAACCCAGGCGTAGGTCTGCAGGTACTCGGGTGCGGCGAGCACCTCGTGGTCGTCGAGGAAGACATCGCCATCGTTACCCAACTCCCAAGCAGTGAACACGTTGGTGATCGTGTCGATGTGATACGGCAGGGTCCAGCTCGCGGTCAGCAGATAGAGAACGAGGAGCGGTAGAGCGACGCGGAGAAAGAGACCCCGTAGGGATTCGGAATGCTCCGAATGAATGACCATACGATCGCTCACGTCAGCCAACGACACTTGGTTGCAGGCTTCGCCTCCATTCACGACGGAGCAGCCATCCGAGAGCAGCTACGAGCGTCACGTGCACAACCCAACCCCAATTACCCATCGCCATTGTGAAGATCGTATCGACGAAATCGCCGTTTGACGCAAGTCCGATCCACGTTCCAATGCCGCCGGGTTCACCTGGCAAGATAAGCGGGTTAGTCACCGCTGCGAGCAGCATGGTCGCAACACTGATTCCGACGACCAATCTCGTCATCAACGGCCGAAAACGCCACGCAGCCGCGACGCCAGTGACGATCAACGGCAGAGCTGGAACGAGGTAGCGAGGCCCGGGCGAAGCACCTCCCCACGGATTAGCCCAGAACACGGGCACCATAAAGAGCGCCGCAAACACCGCCAGCGAGATCATGGCATCGGACCGCACGCTACCGGAGCGTCGCCTAATGAGATAAACCAACCCGATCACACCAAGAATCACAATCGGGCTGGCGATCAGGAAGCCCCGGCCCGAGAAGAGAATGTCGAACAGATTCCCCAGACGGAATCGCGCGAACTTGAAGACCAGTGGCTTCTGCTCATCGACTACGCCCCGGATCACGTTGTAGCGATAGGGATGGGAGAGTGGGGAGCCAAACACGGCGGTGTGGTACCAGCCAAGAAGGATTGCGAACGGAAGGCCGCCCAGCAGAAACCAAACCGACTTCCATTTCGCACGATAGAGAACGGCAACTGAGAGGACGCCGACTCCGACTGCAGCCTGATACTCCGTGGCTACTGCCGCACCGGCCAACGCTCCGGCACCAAGCAACCACACGGGATCCATCTGTCGACTGAAGATCAAGTAGACGGATCCCAACATGAATAGGGCTGCCAGGACATGCCCGAACAGCAGCGCACCAAACGGCAACAGGATGGTCCCAAGTGTCACGGCAAGGGCAGCCGGCAGAGCGACGGTCCGATCGACTCGCTTGGCGAGACCGAAGAGGATCATGGCAATCGCTGCCAGGGGGATGGCGGCAAACCACAGCGACTCCCACCAAAGGCCGAGATTCTCTTCTAGGCGCAGGTTCGCAGCCGGTTCTCCGCCCACAGAACGGTAGATGGCGTAGAAGGGCACTGCGAGGAATGGCTGGAGCGGTGCTTTGTCCGAATACAGATGTCCGTCCTTGTACGCCGCGTCTCGACCAACGACCTGTTCTAGACCATCGAGATCCAATGCGTGGTTGTCCCAGATTGCGGCCGTGAGTGCATAGCGCGACGCTTGCTGATCTGCGTACGGCTGGATCAGAGGACCGACAATCGCAAGGACGAACAGGAACAAGAGAACTGCAAGAGTCGGTGTACGCATGACGCGAGGATATCGGCCTCCAATCATCGGTAGTTGAGGCAAATCCGGTAGCCTCACCACTACCCTCGCTGGGAGTCACTGAACACCCACCCGATTGATCAGTTGACGTGGACGATCTCCGGTAGCCTTTGTTGACCAGCGGATGCCGGGCCTGGCATGTGGAGCTCGACTGATCGAACTGTGGCAGGCCACAATGGGAGATGATGTGCCATGACAGAAGAGACCAATCGGTCCACCCCGGAGGTTTCGGTTGTCCTACCCGTCTACAACGAGATCGACCATCTCGACGACGAACTCGATCGCATCCGCAAAGCCATGGATGCCTCTGGTCACACGTACGAGATCATTGTCGTTGATGACGCGTCGACCGACGGCAGCGCCGAGCGTCTTGCTCAGATTCCCTGGATCCGGCTGATCGCATTTCGCTCAAATCGCGGCCCCGGCGCGGCCCGCAAGATCGGTACGGAGGCGAGCCTCGGCGAAATCGTGCTGTGGACCGACGTCGACATGTCGTATCCCAACGATCAGCTCCCTGAGCTCATCGATGCCCTAGATGGCTATGACCAGATCGTGGGCGCTCGCACCACTGAGGAGGGCTCTCACAAAATCGCACGGGTTCCCGCCAAGTGGCTCATCCGACGTCTCGCCGAATGGCTGTCGAACACGAAGATCCCCGACCTGAACTCCGGGTTCCGTGCGTTTCGGAAGGATGTCGTCGGCCAATTCCTGCACATGCTTCCGGATGGCTTTTCGCATGTCACCACTCTGACGATGGCGTTCCTGGCGAACGGCTACAGCGTCCGCTACGTGGACATCCCGTATGCGAAACGATCGGGCAAGTCCAAGTTCCGGTTTGTGGCAGATACGCGCCTATATCTCCAACAGGTCACGCGTATGGTCATGATGTGGAATCCGCTCCGAGTCCTGATGCCGTTTGCCATCGTGTTGTTTCTCATCGGATTCGGCAAGGTCGTCTTTGATGTTGTCGACAAGAACTTCAGACTGGGCACCAACACTCTGCTGATCATGGTGGCCGCAGGATTGATCTTCGTGGTCACCCTGCTTGCCGATCTGGTCGTACAAGTCACCAAGCCACAGCTCACCGTGCTCCCGGCCGCTGTCGTTGAGCGATCGTGGACACGCCCCAATGACGGGGCCGGCAACAGCGATTCCGATGACTGACCGGCCTTTGACCGTGTCGGTGATCGGGGCGGCCGTTTCGGCAAATAAGGGCGCCGCATCGATGTTCTACGGGTTGCTGGATGGTCTTGCCGATGCCGGCATCCGGGCGGATGTCACACTGCTGACCACCTACAAGGAGGGCGACGAGGCTGCCTTACACAGTGGCACACGAGAGTCGATTCCCGAAGGTTTCAGTGTGCGCACCGTCGGTGCCGCTCCCGCCGCACTACTACTGGCCCTTTTCGTGGCGTTGCCAATTCGGCTGTTGGACAGGTTCCGGATTCCGCTTGGCCCGCTGCTTCTCGTCCCCCTGATCCGTGCGATTCGAGAAACTGACGTGACGGTCGACCTAGCCGGAATCTCATTTGCCGACGGCCGGGGCCCCGCCCTCCTGGGATACAACGTGGTCATGTCGCTCTTCCCATACCTGGCGGGCGGAAACGTCGTCAAGGGCTCACAGGCGATCGGGCCCACAGAGAGTCTCCTGACCCGGATGGCCGCACGAGGAGTGTTGCCCCGAATGGCAGCCATTTGCGCTCGCGGCGAGAGGACGCGCCAACACCTCGATTCACTGGGGCTGAGCAATGTTGTGAACGCCGCCGATCTCGCGTTTCTGATGCACGATCAGGAGCCGACCGGGGGAACGGCGTTCGACCCAATGGATTTCGGCTCGAAGAAGGTAGTTGCAGTGCTACCGAGTTCGGTAGTTGATTCGTATTCAGTTGCGGCAGGCATCGATCACATCGGTGCGACCGCGGCGCTGATCGACCATCTGAGCACAGACGGATTTGCTGTCGTAGTCGCCCCTCATTCGTTCAGGGTGAACGGGGAGCGGGGCAGGATGAACGATGGACCAGTGGTGAGCGACATCGAACGCCGCACCACACAGCCCGCGACATTCATCAATCGTGACCTCGATCCCCGTGAACTGCGTACGATCATTAGACACGCCCATGTTGCTGTGACTGGAAGATTCCATGGGATGGTTTCGGCTCTCGAGGTCGGGACGCCGCCCGTTGTTGTTGGTTGGAGTCACAAATACGGAGAGGTGCTAGATCAATTCAATCTGGGTGGGCAAGGCATCGCGGTAGAGAGATTGTCCGCCGACAGCCTCCTCGATGCGGTCAACAAGACTCTCGCCAGCCACGACACGCTATGCGGTGCGATCTCCGACGCTCGCGAGAGCGTCCATGTCTCGGCCCGCCGCAACATCGAAGTCATCCTGAAGACGGCAGCAGGAGCGGGATCCATATGAACTCATTGAACGAGGTCATCGAGCAAGACTGGTGCATTGGGTGTGGAGCGTGTGTCCACGCCGACAGCTCGATCTCTCTGGTGTTTGACGAGAACAAGCAGATGCTCCAACCGTCAGGGCCGGGCAATGACCTGGCATTGGCGGTGTGCCCCGCGGTCCGCGTCGACTATGCGGCGCTCCAGCAGTTCGTCTTTGGTGATGTTCCGTCCGACGAATACGGCGTTGTTGAATCTGTCTATCTCGCTCAATCGACGAACCATGATCGCAATGTGGCGGCGTCGAGCGGCGGCCTGATCAAGGAACTGCTGATACAGCTACTTGACCGAGACGACATCGATGGGGCCATAGCTCTTTCCCATGTTGAGGGCCTGGATTTCCGACCGACGCTGATTTCTGAACCTGAAGAGGTCGATCAATTGCCTGGCTCGATCTATCACAATCTCGATCAGAGCGACGCGCTGAGAATCCTGAAGGAGAACGAGGGTCGGTTCGTACTCGTCGGCATTCCGTGCGTTCTCGAGGGGATATTCAAATACGTCAGTGTTGTCGAACCAGCTCTCCTCGATCGAGTTGCGATGACTATCGGCCTCCTGTGCGGATGGCAGTACACACACCACTCGATCAGGGCGATGGGAGAGTACCTATCGTTCGATCCCTCCGATATCGAAGACATCGCATATCGCGGCGGAGGGCCGGTCGGCAAGTTCCGGGTGCGGCTCGGCGACGGCGAAGAGAAATCTGCCTCGAGACGAGTCGACTTCTCGTACCAGGTCGCCTTCGACCGACATTTCAATACGCGCCGATGCCATGTGTGCGTTAACCACTCCAATTTCCTGGCCGACATAGTGGTGGGGGACGCATGGTTGCCCTCGACCCTCATGACCAAGACCGGGATCTCACTTGTCGTAGCCCGGTCGGAGCGGGCTCGTGTCCAGATGGAACAACTGGCAGCGATGGATCGGGTATCCCTGGTCGAGGTCGGAAAGGACGAGATCCGTGAATCGCAAACGGACCGCGTGATCTTTGGCGAGTTCGCATACAGCTACGCGGATTTTCTCGGGGACCAGGCCATCCCCACGCCGGTTCTCGACGGACCGAACCGTGGGGTAGGCATGCGTGCCGCCCGACGGGAGCTGGAGACGTTCCATTCCGAGTACGTGATCAAGACCGACCTGCAGCGCCGCCGTCGGTATCGCCGGCTTTGGTGGAGAAAGGCGACGAAGGGTCTCCCGCAGCTGGCCGGGCGCTACTGGCGATGGTTTGTTGTCCGGGTGTTGCGGATAAAGAGTATTACCGGGCAGCGCCACGAGGTAGAACGCTCACGGCTCCGTGATTTCAGCTAGCGCCGGCGCCTCGAGGTCAGCCGCCCCACCAGCGTTGCTGTAGCCGCACCGGTCAAATCAATCAGGATGAACAGGATCCGCGCGATCACAGCAATCGCCGCAGCCTCTTGTGTGGTCCCCGGAAACAGGGCGATAAAGGCGGCCTCCCGAACACCAAGGCCGCCCGGCATGGGAACAACCAGGAATCCGGCAAGCCACGAGTAGCTCGTAGCCGCGATTATCTGCCCAACATCTACAGAGAAGCCAAGAGCATCGCCGACCAGAGCCGTCGCGGTGCCTATGCACAGCCAGGCGGGGATTGTCGAGAAGATGGCCATGAGAGACGCGCCTGGGGTAGTGGAAGGCAGATTGACCTCGAGCCGGAATCGGCTCGCCAGAGTCTCAATCCGACGCACCATAGGCTCGGCAAGCCCGAATACCGCTGCGGTCACAGTGGCCGCCGACAGCGCCGTCCACATCAGTCGAGACAACAATGAGGAGGCTCCGAAGGCGAGCAAGAGCGCTCCAACGGTCGCTGCGGCAGCGTAGGTTGTTGCCAGGCTCACACCGACACTGGTATACGAGATGGCCCTACCGACACCACCGCGAGTTGCCAGTTCCCCTCTACCAAGCACTGCCCACAGTCCGCCGGGTATGTACTTGCCGAGCTGGCCAACGAAGTACCACCGTAAACCGCTGAGCCAATGTGCCGATCCACCCGAGAGACGGATGATGCGAACCCAATTCCAGCCGATCGTCGTCATTCCGGCGATGCCGACGATCGCTGCCGCCACCAGCGACCGGGTGGCAAACCGTGCGCTGGCTATCTCATCCCATCCTTTCGCCAATGTATAGAAGGCGAAGGCGAGCCCAACGAGTCCGATCCCGATACCAACGAGTCCGATCCACCCCTTGGCTCGTCTCTCGGTCTTCTCGCCCCGATGCATAGATGGATCCGACGGTGTTCTCACGGATGTCACGATAGATGCGGCAGACGCAAGCGACGGGTCTTGACCTCTCGCCGACGAGCCACCGCTTGAGTTTGCAAAGTAGACTCAAACCTCAGTGAAGCTCTGCCTGGCACCGCGTGAGTTTGCCTCGCAAACTCAAACCTCAGTGAAGCTCTGCCTGGCACCGCGTGAGTTTGCCTCGCAAACTCAAACCTCAGTGAAGCTCTGCCTGGCACCGCGTGAGTTTGCCTCGCAAACTCAAACCTCAGTGAAGCTCTGCTTCACTGAGGCGACCACCCACCGCCACCCGGAGTGAGGACCAACAGCCGGTCACCGGGGCTCACAGAGATCGTCGTCTTCCCGGGTAATCGCTCCCGCTGGCCATTGCGCGTAATCAGCCAGTCCTCACCGCAGGCGCCCGGCCCTCCTCCGTTGAGGCCCCACGGCTGATTGCGCCGCCGCTCCCCGACCAGCGACACCGCAGCCGCAGCCTGAAACTCAATCTCACGGACAATGCCCTCGCCACCGCGGAATCGACCCGACCCGCCACTTCCCGTCCGCAGGCCGTACCGGACCACCCGGAAGGGATAGTGGGCCTCGAGCGACTCGATCGGTGTGTTCTTGGTATTCGTCATCCCGGTGTGCACTCCCGACATGCCGTCACGCCCCGGCCGGGCACCCTGACCCCCGCCGACTGTCTCGTAATAGGCGAAGTCGTCATTGCCGATGAGCACGTTGTTCATCGTCCCCTGACTCGCCGCCGGCACCCGGTCTGGAGCTGCTTGAGCAAGCGCACCAAGCAGCGTATCCGCGATCCGCTGGCTCGTCTCCACGTTCCCCGCGGCCACCGCCGCAGGAGGGTTGGCGTTCACAAGCGACCCGGCAGGGGCATGAAGCGACATCGGCCGGTAGCAGCCACCGTTTGCCGGGATCGTGGGGTCGGTAGCTACACGCACCGCGTAGTAGAGACAGGATTGGGTGACCGCTTCGACTGCGTTGATGTTGCCGCGAATCTGGCTGTGACTGCCGGTGAAGTCGGCAGACAGTTCCGACCCGTCGATGGTCACCGCCACCCTGATCGGTAGATCGTCGTCGTGCCACTCCATGACGTCCACGAACTCAAAACGGCCATCCGGCAGTTGTTCGATGGCGTGACGCATACGTCGTTCGCCGTAGTCGAGCAGCGCGGTAGCGACGCTCAGATAGCGTGCCTCTCCCTCCGCCGCGGCAAGTTCGGTGACACGCCGGGCACCGGCCTCGTTTGCTCCAAGCTGGGCAGATAGGTCACCGAGGCGTTCCGCTGGTGTTCTCGTTGCCTCGAGGAACGGGACGAGAAAGTCATCGAGCCATTCCCCGCCGGCAACCGCCGGCATTGGAGACACCCGATACCCTTCCTGATCGACCTCAACAGCGTGGGCAGGCATCGAACCCGGGGCCTCCCCGCCGACGTCGGCATGGTGAGCGCGGTTGGCAACCCAGCCTATCAGCGAGCCTTCGAGGTGCACCGGGCGCACGAGTGTCAGATCGTTGAGATGTGTGCCGCCGTGATACGGATCGTTGACCGCATACTGCATGTCCGGCTCCATGTCGGAGCCAAACCGCTCCAGCACTGCCGCTACGGATGCCGGCATCGACCCGAGATGCACAGGGATATGCTCCGCCTGCGCCAGCATCTCCCCCGACGGGACGAATACCGCAGCCGAGCAGTCAGCCCGCTCTTTGATGTTCGGCGAGTATGCCGTGCGGCGGAGAACGACTCCCATCTCGTCGGCAATGGCGGCGAGCCGATTCCTGGCAACCTCCAGAGTGATCGGATCAATCACCACTCCACCTCCAGGGCACCACTGGCATCGACAACAGCACGCTCCCCCGGTCCCAGATAGGTTGTGGCCTCTCGTTCCTCAATCACTGCAGGGCCGATCACCTCGTCACCTGCTGCCAGCCCGTAGCGATTGATTGCCCTGGCAGCTACCTCACCCTCTCCGGTGATCACGACACGGGGCGCTAGATCGACAACACCCGATGGCTGCGCCTCGGGTAGGTCGGCCCAGGTGAGGATCGGCTTCCCCACGCTCTCGGCGCGCACGGTCACCACCTCGACCGGGTCCTCGGGACGGGCGAAACCGTTGTGCACCCTGTGTAGCTCGTGGAAGCGGGACAGGAGCATCTCCCATCCGTCTCCCGGCGCATAGGAAACCGTCGTTTCGTGAGACTGACCGAGGTACCGGACATCTGCATACGCCGATGTCGAGACCGGCTCCGATCCACCACGCCGCAGCCGGTCGCGTGCAATCTCGATGATCCCGGCGACCTCCGAGTCGAGCATCGCACCGTCTTCGATACGGACCGAAATAGCCGCGTCGGCCCGCGGTGGGCTGAGCAGCAGGCCGAGCGCCGAGAAGATCCCCGAATGCGGAGGCACAATGACCCCCGCCATGTCCAGGCGTCGCGCCAGTGCAGTGGCATGCAAACCCCCGGCGCCACCAAAAGCGACCAGGTAGCCCAGGCGCGGGTCCGCTCCCTGCTCGATCGACACGGTGCGGATTGCGCCTGCCATGACCTCCTCGACAACGGTGACTATGCCGAGTGCCGTTTCCGTGACCGAGAATCCCAACTCCCCGCCGACCCTCGCCAGCGCGGTCGCCGCCAGATCGGCCTGCACCCGTAGCGAGCCCGCAAGAGCCCCGGCCGGGTTGATTCGACCCAAGGCGACGTTGGCATCCGTGACGGCAGGCTCGGCTCCACCATGCCCGTAGCAAGCAGGTCCCGGCATCGCCCCGGAAGAGCGGGGGCCCACCCGTAGCGAGCCTCCTCCATCAACCCAGGCGACCGAGCCCCCGCCGGCACCCACGGTATGGATGGCTACCGAAGGCATCCGGCAGGGATAGCCCGCGACCGGACGCTCGTAGAGCACCTCGGGTCGCCCGCCTTCGATACGACAGACGTCCGTCGAGGTTCCGCCCATGTCAAAAGACACCAGCCTGTCGCGCCCCAGCACGTCGCCAATGGCCGCTGCGGCGACCACACCGGCGGCCGGCCCGGACAACAAGATCGCCGCCGGCAACATTGAGGCCTGACTGATCGGCATGAGACCACCGGAAGAACGCATCACTTCGATGGCATCCGGCAACCCCGCTTCTGCAGCCCTGGTGACGAGACGCTTCAGATACCGGCCTGTCTCCGGTGCGAGGAACGCGTTGATCAGCGTGGTGGAAGTGCGTTCGTACTCCCGGAACTCGGGGGCGACCTCGCTCGACAGCGAGACGACCAGGTGTGGCCACCGTTCTCTCAGCGCGTCGGCCAATTCTTGCTCGGCGGCAGCGTTCTTGTATCCGTACAGCAATGACACCGCGACCGCGCCGGCAGCGCCGATTGCCTCATCGATATCGTGCGGACCGCTTGACTCGTAGCGGCGTTCCCGGGGCACCAGCGGCTCGGGACGGTCGTGGAAACTGTCGTACAACGAAGGCCGGTCCTGACGGCCGATCTCGATCACATCGGCGAACCCGGGTGTTGTGAGTAGCGCCGTCTCGGCACCGCGATGCTCCAACAAGGCGTTGGTGGCGACCGTGGTCCCGTGTAGGAACCTGTCTGCCTCGATACCGAGAGCGGCAGATCCCTCGACAACACCGACACTCTGGTCATCGGTGGTGGACGGCACTTTGCCGGCAATGATACGAGCACCATCCCAACCCACCACATCTGTAAACGTGCCACCGACATCGGCGGCGAGCGTGGCGGAGATCCGGAGATCGGTCATGTACCATCAGCCCCAGTCGTGAGCGAGGACGTGATGCCGGTCACAATCAATTCAACACCCAACCCGAACGCAGTGAAGTTCACCGTTGGTGTCCCGGTTGGAGGGCCGACCACATATGTCCCCGGCCAACCCACCGAGGACCCGCTCGGATCGGCCCTGCTGGGGCTGCCCGGGGTGGCAAGCGTGTTCCTGACCGCCGACTTCGTCACGGTCAACAAACTACCCGACGCCACATGGGATGACATCATCGAACTCGCCCAGCAAGCGATCGAAGCGCATTTCCAGGTCTAGGAGATCCTGAGCTCGCCATCTGCAATGTCCCACACCACATCGGTGAGCCCGGCAGCAAACTCCTCGTCATGTGTCACCACGACCATGGCACCCGGATAGGCATCGAGAGCTCGCTCCAATCGTTCAATCGACGGCAGATCTAGATGGTTAGTCGGCTCATCGAGCAACAACACCCATGCGCTCCTGCCCAGGCCGGCGGCGATCAGCAGCTTGCGAGCCTCCCCGGGTGACGGCAGGTCGGTGGCAAGCACCCGCTTGGGATCTGAGCCGAGCACGCCGACTATGCCGAGGACCCGCCCGCGGGAGTCCGGATCGAGCGCCGTGACATCGTCCAGCAGACGCCGGGTCTCGTGCTCGGTCAGCTCCTGCGGAACATACAGCAGGCGGTTGGCCGGCAATGTGGAGCTGTCAAGCAGTGCCCGCAGCAGTGTCGACTTCCCGGCTCCATTCGGGCCGGAAAGCTGAATCCTGGCCCCTCGCTCAACGACGACGTCGACGCCATCTACCAGCATTTCATCGCCGGCCTCGAGGGTACCGGCGAATACCAGCAGCCGGCTGCGCCGCGGTGTCTCATGGTCGAAGTAGAGATCTCCTCCGAGGGTGCGGTGCAAATCGAAGCCCGCTGCGGCCTCATCGAGCCTATCTGCCTCGTCCCGAAGCAGAGCGATGTCGTGGGATCCCTTGCGCTGGCCGCCCTCGAATCGACCCTTCTTCTCCATAGAGCGTGCGTCCTTGTCTTTCACGCCTGCGGTGCGCAGCCGGCGCTTGTGCTGCGCCTCACGGGTGCCCCCGGAACGTCGCTTGTCGGCCAGACGTCTCGTCACCTTCTTGCGCTCGGCGACGACATGCTCGTAGCTGTCGAGCATTTCAGCCTCTCTGGCAACCCATCCGGCACGGGCCGCGTCGTAGCCTCCGTTCCATAGCTCCACGACCCCACCCTCCACCCGCATGACCCGGGTGCACAGCCTGTTCAGCAATGTGCGATCGTGAGAGACAACCAGCCCGACTCCGTGATAGCGGTCGAGCGCTCCGATGAGCAGGTCCCTGGCTTCACCGTCGAGATGGTTCGTTGGCTCGTCCAGCAGGAGCACATCGGGGTTGCGATAGAGCGCACCACCGATCTGCCAACGCTTCCTTTCCCCCGGCGAGAGTGTCGCCCAGCGATCGAGCTCAGCGCGCTCCAGTCCCAGACGACCGAGGATTGCGTGTGCTACGCCGTCCCAGGCTCCGGCAAACATGGCGGTGTTGTCGTCGATCGTGTCTGCGGTCTGCGGACAGTGCGCCACTATGCCGCCTGCAGGATCGACGGTGACCACACCGGACACCGGAGCGAGGGTGCCGTCGATAAGACGTAGCACCGTCGTCTTCCCGGCACCGTTTGACCCGACCACACCGGTCCATCCGTCACCGATGGAAACAGACGCGTCGACGATTACCGGGATTGCTGATGAGTAATAGAAAGAAAGATCGTGAAGGTGAACAGCCGGCATGGAAACTCCAGAAATCGGACGCACGGTTGCGTCGAGCAGTGCTTTCGTGGAGTTACTTGCGCATTGGTCCCTTTGGCTAGACGCTCGAGAGTTTACAGATCCCCGACGGCGACCGCAGCAATCCTCTCCTGGCGTGAGCGGTGCATCATGTTGACGGTGAACACCGCAAGTGCGATCCACACCATGATGAACCCGATCAATTCGTCACCGGTGACCTTCTCGTTGTAGACGAAGACCCCGATCAGGAACTGCATCGAAGGGGCGATGTATTGGAGAATCCCGATTGTCGACAGCTTGATGCGATGAGCAGCAGCGCCAAACATCATGAGCGGCACGGCGGTGGCAACACCGGTGAGCGCAAGCAATGCTGTCGTCCCGAGCCCCCCGGCAACAAACGCACCGGTTCCCGCCAAGCCACGGGCGATGAGAAACCCGAATGCCGGGGCTACGACCACCGAGACCTCGATTGTCAGGCTCTCAATGGGACCAACCGCGAACGACGTTTTCTTGAGCAGCGCATAGAGCGCAAACGAGCCGGCGAGAACCAATGCGATCCAGGGCAATGAGCCGACACGCACGGTCATATAGCCGACGCCAATGGCGGCGATTCCGACGGCTACCCATTGACCCGGTTCGAGACGTTCCCGCAGAATCACAACGCCGAGCAGCACACTGAGCAGCGGGTTGATGAAGTAGCCGAGGCTGGTCTGAACGATGTGACCGCTGTTGATCGCCCAGATATACGTTCCCCAGTTGACCGTCAACAGCAGCCCGGCGAACCACAACCTCAGGACCGCCGGCCTCGTCAGGCTCGTAACCACACTCCACCGGTGCCTGATCGCGATGATCACCGACAGGAACAGAATCGACCAGACGAACCTATGCGCCAGTATCTCGAGTGAATCGACCTCGTCGAGCAGCTTCCAGAACAATGGCAATAGGCCCCACGCCAGGTAGGCGCCGACCCCGAGACCGATACCGCGATTCATCCCGGCATTCAAACAGTCCCGACCACCAATGTCAGCCGCCGCCTACCTGCCCAGGGGCTCTATCGTCGGGACCGGCACGGGCTCCGGAGGTACCTCGATACGAGTGGTGCCGTCGGGGTCGATGCTCAACTCGACGGCCACCGCGGCGGCAGGCATACGGACGAAGCCACCGTCGGTTTCGGCAAGCAGCCGGTACACCACCTCGACCCGGTACCGTCCGGGCTCATCCGAGGAGACGGCAAACGGCTCGACCCATTCCACATAGGTGCCCGTGTCATCTCTCTCCACTCCGGCGAGGAGCGCATCGATTCGCTCGGCGATGACCGGATCATCGTCAACGGTTAGGTAATCACGGACCAGCCAGTCGGCGTGCATCGCTGCGAGCCGTTCCTCGGCCGCCACGTCGATAGCCATTAGGTCGGCCTCCGAGTAGACGGCCGGAGCCGCAGTCGTTGCCGGTACCGGAATAGTCGGTGCTACCACCGGAGCAGTCGACGTCGCCACAGTCACCGCTGTCGTCGCAGAGGCATCTCCGGGGCGTGTGGTGACCCACACCGCAACGACAACCACGACAATGCCAATCATCCCAAGAGCTAGATATCGGTAGCGGGGGTCGGCGGACCTGGCAGAGAGAGCAGCCCAGGGTATTTGCTCGAGTTCTTCAAAATCAGTGTGATCGCTCATGGCCCGAACGTACGGAACGGGCAGCACCTATTCAATAGGTTCAACCGCCGATGTAGCTCATTTCGACCTTCGGCAGGTCGAGCGTCGCTTCGGACCGCACCTCGCTGTAGCGGTCGGTCCTTTGCTCCCAGATGTCGGTGACCATCTTCGCCAGTTCTTGATCTGTAGCACCCGCCCGCAGCGGCGCCCGGAAATCGATACCGCCCGAGGCGAAAAGACAGGTGTACAACAAACCCTCTGCCGACAGACGAGCCCGGGAGCAGTCACCACAGAACGGCTTGGAGATGGAGGTGATCACCCCGATCTCGCCGGCACCGTCCTTGTACCGCCAACGAGTCGCGACTTCCCCTTCGTAGTTGGGGTTGATCGGCTCGATGGGGTGCTTCTCGGCGATTCTCTCGAGGATCTCCTGAGCCGGGACGACGTCCTTGAGCCGCCAACCGTTGGACATTCCCACGTCCATGAACTCGATGAAGCGCACGATATGGCCGGTCCCCCGGAAATACTCCGCCATGTCCACGACACCGTCTGAGTTGACACCACGCTTGACAACCATGTTGATCTTCACCGGAGTGAGCCCGGCAGCAGCCGCAGCATCAACACCCTCCAGCACGACGGAAACCGGGAAATCGACGTCGTTCATTGCGGCGAACACTGCCGGGTCCATCGAATCGAGGCTGACCGTGATCCGGTTCAGTCCCGCCGCGGCCAGTGCCTCAGCCTTGCGTGCCAGCAGCGACCCGTTTGTGGTGAGCGTGAGATCGTCGAGACCCACCTCCGCCAGTTCCGCGATCAGGTCCTCGACACCCTTTCGCACTAGCGGCTCTCCGCCGGTGATCCGTACTTTGGCCACCCCGAGTGAGTGGAACACTTTCGTCAGCCGGGTGATTTCTTCGAATGACAGCAGAAGCTCGCGCTGCAAGAACTCGTACTCGCGGCTGAAGATCTCTTTTGGCATGCAGTAGCGGCACCGAAAATTGCACCGATCGGTGATCGAGATGCGTAGATCGTGGAGGGTGCGGCCCCTGGTGTCGACAAGGCTCATGGTGACAGCAGGTTACCCAGGGAATTGGACCTCAAATAACGGTCACATCCCGCGATCACCACCGCTCCAGGAGCCGACGTCGGATATCAGCGGGTCCCTATGCTCATGCTCGTAGTAGCTATTGACGCTTTGCCATCGGCGTTCTGCCCACCATGCGAGCACCAAGACGGCAGATGCCGATCCGAATATCCAGGCCAGGGCTTCCACATAGCTCCGTTCAGTGCCTCATATCCAACATACCTGTGCACAAACAGCTTGGATAGCCCCGGCAGTTTGATACCGTTTGAGTATGAGCAAGACCGTACGGGTGTGGCTCGATGACGAGGCCGACGAGGCTCTCGCCCTGCTCTGTTCAACCGGGATGACCGAGGCTGATGCTGTTGGGACGGCCCTCGTTTCCGCCGCCGGGCACGTCAACGTGCATCCGCTGGTCGTAGATCCGGTAGCACTGGAAAGAGCGCTCGACAAGAGCCACGATGTGATCGCGGAGATTCTCACCACCCAGCGCCCGCCCAGATAGACACGATGGCTCCCGGGTGGCTGAGATTCCTTTCGCCGCGCTAGCTTCAGCCACAAAGGAGCACTCATGCAATACGACCTGCCGCTTGCCGAGCTACAGGCCTACCGACCCGATGTGGCCGAGCCCGCCGACTTCGATGAATTCTGGGCGGCACAGCTCGCCGTTTCCGACGGGGATCCGGTCACCGCATCCTTCGAGCCGTTCGACAGTCGATTGAAGACAGTCGATGTCTTCGATGTGACATTCTCGGGGCACGGTGGCGCAGCAATACGCGGCTGGCTGCTGCTGCCTCGACATCGTTCCGAACCCCTGCCGGCCATCGTCGAGTACATCGGCTACGGCGGCGGCAGGGGACTCGCACACGAGTCACTCCTGTGGAGTGCAGCCGGATATGCCCATTTCCTTATGGACAGCCGCGGCCAGGGATCGGGCCACAAGATCGGCGAAAGCCCCGATCCGGGCGACACAGGAGATCCGAGCGTCCCCGGCTTCATGACGAGGGGAATCAGAGATCCGGAGAGCTACTACTTTGTTCGGTTGTTCATCGACGCTGCCCGGGCGGTCGACGCCGTACGCCTACACGAAGCAGTAGACGGCGACCGGATCCTCGTCACCGGGGGCAGCCAGGGCGGTGGGCTCACCCTCGCAGCCGCCAACCTCGCAGACGGAGTGATCGCCGCCATGGTCGACTACCCGTTTCTCGCCCACTTCGAGAGGGCCATGGCGGTGACAGACGAGAACCCATACGCAGAGCTTTCGGAATACTGCCGGGCCCATCGCGACCACATCGACGACGTGTTCCGCACACTGTCATATGTCGATGTGGTCAATCACGCCAAGCGGGCCACAGTCCCCGGGCTGTTCTCCGTCGGCCTCGCCGATTTGATCGCTCCACCATCAACGGTCTTCGCGGCATTCAACTGGTACGGCGGACCACGGTCCATCGAGGTATACCCGTACAACGAGCACGAAGGAGGCGGCGCACATCATGAGCAGGTGAAGCTGCGGTTCGCTGCCGACATGCTCCGCTAGGTGACTGGCGGCGACGTCCCGGTGGCTAACGGCGGGCCCTGCCGATGCCGGCGAGATCGAGGAACTCGGCCCTGGTGCGCGCATCCTTCTTGAACGTCCCCCGCATCGCACTGGTGACAGTCGCGCTGTCCTGCTTCTGCACACCACGCATCATCATGCACAGATGCTGGCCTTCGATCACCACCCCGACCCCGAGCGGTTCGAGCACCTCCATCAACGCGTCGGCAATCTGGTTGGTGAGCCGTTCCTGGACCTGAAGACGCCGTGCATACAGATCCACGATCCTGGCGACCTTGGAGATCCCGATGATCTTGCCGCGCGGTATATAGGCCACCGCAGCTCTGCCGAAGAACGGGAGCATGTGGTGCTCACACATCGAGTAGTACTCAATGTCCTTGACGAGCACCAACTCGTCGGCGCCCTCCGCATCGAAGATCGCATCGTTGACCACATCATCGAGCGAAGTCGAGTATCCATTGGTGAGGAAGTCGAGCGCTTTGGCAACCCGCAGCGGTGTCCGTGCCAGACCCTGTCGATCGGGGTTCTCTCCCAGCTCGAGTAGCTGGGCGCGTACCAGTGCTTCGAGTTGTGGCGCATAGACGTCACCGGCGGGGTCAAAGTCCTCGGGGCCCCGCGATTGGTATGGGCTCGCCAGGCGAATCGCCGACACAGGACGGACGGGCTCTCCGCCGTCGTCGGCCAGCCGCATCAGGTCGTATGCAGTCTTCTTGGTCCGTGGATCGATCCAGTCGGGGGCAACGTCGGCAATAGGCACCGCCACGTACGCAGTGGTCGCCGCGTCGGGATCCGGGATTCTCCAATCTTCGAATTCCGCGACCAGATCCCCGTAGTAGGCAATGTCGAGGTCAATCGTACGCGGGGCATTCTTGTCATCGGTTCGCTTGCGGCCGAGCACATCCTCGATGTGCCGCAATTCTTCACGAAGCTCGGACGGAGACAGGTCGGTCCGCGCGATGACCGCCGCGTTGAAGAAATCGGGAGCCCCGGGTGGACCACCGACCGGAGCGCTTTCGAAGAACCGGCTCACATTGGTCACCTCGATCCGGCGATGGCGGCGCAGAAGGCGGATTGCCTCCGGCACATTGCGCTCCTTCTCAATGCTCGAGCCAAGCGAAATGATCGTCTCGACGAATCTCTCCCTAATCATCTAATTCTCCAATTCTGCTGTGCGCTGCCGGGTGATCGAGATGCCCACCGACCGGGCATGACGCAACGCACCCGGTTTCTCGACTCTCATCTCTACCCGGGATATTCGAGGCTCGAGGTCGAAACAGATGTCCACGAGCTCCTGGACCAGGCGTTCCACCAGCATCGGCTTGCCCTGTTGGATGTGAGCGATGAGGGCCTTGGCCACCGTTCGGTAGTTGACGGCATCGGCTATGTCGTCGCTCGCTGCGGCGGGTCGGGTATCCGCCCAGAGCACCGCGTTGACGAGGATTTCCTGCTCATTGATCCTCTCATCGGGCTTGATGCCCAGGATTCCAGAGACGCTGAGGTCCTTGATGAGGATTCGATCGAGTTCCATATCGGTCCAGGGTAGGCAAACGCCCGGCAAGCGTCGATGCCAACACAACCCGTCGGATACATTCTTCATTCCCGGCCCGATGTCTAATAGCCGGCTTAGCGCGGCCGACTGGCAAGACGTCGAATAGGGGACGTATGACGATCGACTCGCTATCACGCAACCGACAGATGCAACACGAATGTGCGCTGTTTCGGGTGATGCCCGCCCCGGCATGGATCGAGGATTGGACCGCGGTCGAGCGATTCTGTGATGAGCAGCGGGCGGCAGGCGTAGAAGACGTCGTTGGACTGCTGGAGAACGACCTCGATGCCGTGCGTGGTCTCGTTTCCTCGATCGAAATGACCCAGGTCAACGACGCACAGCTGGAGTTCGCCGGCGCAGCCAATCAAGAAATGATGCTCGGACCAATCCCTCCAGGGATCTTCACCGATGAACAGCTCCTTTCATTCCTGCCACGCATAAATGCAGTGTGGCACGGCCTCGATCAGGTCTCCCTGGTAACGAGCAGCCCTCGCGTGAGCGGTCGCGATATCCAATTCGAGATGAGCTGGGCAGCGTCGAGCATCAATGGTGTCGTTGACTACTCCCAGGTAGTCGTCCTGCTTCACGACATCTCGGGGCAGATCGCCAGCGAGAGACGGATGACCGGGCACATCAAGCGACTCATGCAGCTGCTCGACATGGGCCGGGGGATGTCGGCCACCTTCAACACCAACCTGATCATGCAGTTGCTGGCGGTCACCACGCTCGATCTTGTCAACGCCGACAAGAGCGTGATCATCCTGGTGGAAGACGAGGTCGTGACCACCGTGATCTGGGAAGGCGCTCCTGACGATGAGCCCGACTTCACGTATCGGACGATCATGGAGGGCCTCAGCGGAGAAGTGATCAGAACACGGCGGGGCGTACTCTGTGAGGACGTTGCTACCGACCCACGGAACAGCGGAGGCGCCCGGAAGCATGCCGCCCATGCCCCGGGAAGGGCAGTAGCGGTAGCCCCGATCATCAGCGACGAGACCATCCTGGGAACACTCACCGCCGTCAACGGTCCCGACAAACCAAAGTTCACCGAGTTCGACCTCTCCGTACTCGAGGCGCTGGCCGCCCAGGCTGCAGTAGCGATGGGCAACGCCGCTTTCTTCGAGGAGCTCCGGGAAAGCCGCGACTCCCTGCACGAGGCGCATGAGAACCTCAAGGCGACCCAGACTCAGCTGCTGGCGGCACAGAAGATGGAAGCCATCGGGGCACTGGCAGCTGGGATTGGCCACGAGATCAACACGCCCATCCAGTTCGTCTCTGACAACACGGCCTTCGTTCGCGACGGCATCGTCACCCTTGCCCGGATCGCAAAGGCTCAGGCTGAGTTCATTGAGCAGTTCAGCAGCGACCCGGTCCTGGGTGCGGCAGTCGAGACGCTGCGAGCCGACTGGAAACAGAACGACTGCGACTTCCTACTGGAGGAAATCCCGGCAGCCCTCGAGGAAACGCTGGACGGCGCCAACCGGGTGGCGGAAATCGTCGTGGCGATGAAGGAGTTCGCCCACCCGGGATCGACCACCAAAGAGACGGTGGAGGTAAACCGCGTCGTCAGGACGACCACTGCAGTGTCGAAGAATGAGTGGAAGTACGTCGCCGACGTGGAATTGGACCTCGCGGAAGATCTACCGCCGATCGAAGGCTTCGCCGGCCCACTTGGACAGAGCCTGCTGATCATGCTCGTCAACGCGGCCCAGGCGATGGCCGAGCACCGCGATGTCGGCGCAGCAGGCAAGGGCACGATCAGAATCACGACTTCCCATACCACCGAGCATGTCGAAATCCGTGTTGCCGACAATGGGCCCGGCATTCCGGATCACATCAAAGGCCGTATCTTCGAGCCATTCTTCACGACCAAAGAGATCGGGGAGGGATCGGGCCAGGGACTATCGATTGCCCGCTCCATGATTGTCGACAAGCATCAAGGGACGATCACCGTCGAAGACGCCCACCCGGGAACCGTGTTCGTGATCCGCCTGCCTATCTGAGCTCAGGAGACAAGAAGAGCAACCGCCGCCAGGGCCATCACCACACCAGCCATCTGCACCCTGGTGAGTCTCTCGCCTACGACCGCTACGGCAACGAGCGCGGTGACCACCGGATACATCGAGGAAAGCACCGAGACTATTCCCAGCGGTCCCCGTTGCAGCGCCACGGCCACCAGCAGGTTCGCCCCCATGTCAAGCAACCCTGCCGTGGCGACCCACCGGAAGCCGGCGAGCGTCGGCCGGATGCGTGGCTCCAGCGAGCGGTGGATCAACAGGCCGATCGGCAGCGTCATTGCACGAGCGCCAACGAGCGGCCAGAACCCGGAAGCCTCGGCAGTCTGAGAAATCGCGATGAAGAAGATCGCAAAGCCGGTCCCGGCAGCCAGGGCCATCAACACAAGCCGCGGGCTGAGCCGTTGCTCGGAACGTTCGCCTGCAATGGTGGCGATGGCGGCGAGTGCCAGCAAGACTCCGAGCCCGGATGCAAGGCCGAGTGTGCCGCCGGCCGCTAGATCGACTACGACAGGGATAGCGGCAGTCGTTGCCGCGGTGAGCGGCGACACAATGGCCATCGTCCCTTCAGCAAGCGAACGATATAGGAGGCCGACGCCGATCACACCGCCGACACCGGCCATCGCTCCCCAAACCAGATCGGCAAGAGTCACCCGGGTTGCCGGAAAGAGACCAATTCCGATGGCAAGTGGCAGAAGCCCGATCGTCTGCGACCAAACAGCCACCCCCCAGGGATGCAACCGACGCGACGCGTAGCCACCGGAGAAGTCGGCAAGGCCATAGCTGAGGGCACCGCCAAGTGCCAGGGCGAACGTCATGAGCTGCCGAGGTTAACGCCAGCCCCCGGTTCCTGGACTACAACGATCAGAACGGATCGGGTGCGCCCGGATGCAGCTCCCTATACAACTCGACGGCGTCGTCGAGATAGCTGACCCCGCAAACGAGTACCACGCTGCTGTATGCGGAGCAATCGCCGGTCTTGACGTACGCAAACGCCGATTCGGCCATCTCGGCCATCAGGTCGGCGTGTGGCTTTGCCTCCGGCTCGACATCAAGCAGCGCCACCACATCCTTGTAGACGTCGGGATTCCAGTCTGAGAACTCGGTGGCAACCATCGCAGCCTCGATAACCAGTTCCTGCTTGACCGCAGCCAGAACCTGCGCCATGGTCGGCACTCCGCATGTGACGCCGAGGTCGAGACGGATCTTGTCGGCGGGGATACGAAGCCCGGCGTCGGCAAGAACGATAAAGTCCCCGTGACCGGCAGCCGCGATGAGCTCGAGAAGCTCTGGTTGGAGGATGCCTGACCTTTTCATCTTCGCCTCCGGGATGAGTCGTGCACAAATGTGCCCGGGCTGGACAAATGCTCGCAAGCGGATAATACTCCCTGGTAGTGGCAGAGAACAATCCCCGCAGGGAACTGACAATCCGGGCCGCCTGGCTGTACCACGAACGCGGATTCAACCAGCAGGCTGTTGCCGATCGTCTCGGGGTTTCCCGCTCCACCGTAAGTCGCCTCCTCGCCGATGCCGAGCGTGACGGAATCGTCAGAGTCACCGTGACCGAGCCGCTCCCGGAGAGCGCCCGACTTGCTGAGGCCCTTATCGAGAAGTACCAGCTCGCAGGTGCAACCGTAGAGCTCGTACTCGATGGTGAGGCGCCGCGCGATGCCGCGGCCAACGCAATGGCCCGCAGGGTCGAGCACATGGTCGCCACCGGCTCCACGACGATTGCCGCTGGTTGGGGACGCACCCTCGGCGCCTCAGCGCAGCAAGCGCGCAGCATGCATACGTCGGGAGTGACTCTCGTTGATGCATTCGGGCACACCACCACCGCAGATATCGCCCCCGCTGTCGAGGTGACCAATACGCTCGGCGTGAAGTTCGGCGCCAGGGTGATGCACATACCATCGCCCGGATTTGCACCATCGGCCGAGATCGCCTCCAACTTCTACGAGTCCGAGCCGGTTGCCACCGCATTGGAGTACGCCAAGGCGGCCGACATGGTGATGGTCGCCGTCGGCGTCATCGGACCCGAGTCTCTTCTGGTCAAAGCCGGCTATCTGGACGAGACGGACATGGCAGAGATCACAGCAGCCGGAGCCGTCGGCGAGGTGTTCGGCCTCTACTACGACGCCGCAGGCAATGCAGTGAGACCCGATGTCCTACATCCCATATCGCTCACGCTGGATGACCTCCGGAAGTCAAAGCGGGTCATCGCCGCCGCCGGTGGTGTCGACAAGACCGACGCCGTGAAGGGTGCGATCGCGGCCGGCATCATCAATGAGTTGGCCATCGACGACAGTCTTGCCAGGGATCTGCTCGCCTGAGGCCGTCCCGGCCATCAAACCAGCGGGTCGGACAATCAGGTAGTCACTGCGGCCCGGAAGCGCGCCGCAGTCTCGGCCAGATTCTCGCCGCGGTGAAGGTCACCACCGATCAGTAGAGCTACATCGTTTCCGTAGAAGTCGACGATCTCGCCAACACGATCGAGAGTCATCCCCCCGCCGGGTGACGGGAACGCCGCCTTCAGAACACCGAGAGGTTCGGTCAAGTTGTGAACAACGTCCCGGCACTCCTCCCGGCTGAAACTGAATCGACCACCGTAGTTTGGATAGACGGAGAGATCGGCGCCCGCAAGACGCATCATGGTGCCGTAGAGCTTGCCGTGAGCGATGCCGTTGGTCGGGGATGCTGAGTACGACCCGAGGAAGGCAGGGTGACCCATGATCGGTACATCGACCTTCGTCGCCAGATAGCGCATCTGATCGAAGCTGGTGATGCCGGGAAGCACCAGCAGTGCACCTGCTCCGGCATCTATTGCTGCCTCGACACGAGCCTCCAGCGAGTCGTATGGAGCGTTGATGCTCGGCATGTAGACGGCTTTGAGGCCTGACTTGTCGTTTGCCCGGGCAACCGCCTCGGCGCACCTCTGTACCCGCTCGACGTAAGGGGCGAACGGCTGGTTCGCCAGACTGTGATCATCCTTGATCATGTCCATCCCACCAATAGCAAGATCGTATGCCGAGGCAGCAAGGCGGTCCGAGGAGAGACCCATGGGCTTGAGCGCGGTCGCCAGCAGCGGCCTCGTGGGCGCATCAAACAACTTGCGAAGCCCGGGAATGCCGAAGGAAGGCCCGGGGAACCGCTCTAGGAATGACCCGGGAAGCGTGAAGTCGACCAACCGGATCCCGGGAAGCAGAGCGCTGTTGCCCCAAAGGACGTTCATCAGCTGCGGCAATTCGAATCCGGTCGTCTCAACCGCATAGCTCACCACCGCTCTGACCAGGCCGCTGTCGACGACATCGACCGACTCGACACGGCCGATGATCTCCCGCTGGATGTCGTCATCGGGGACCAGGTCCGCCGGGAATTCGATCGTCTGCTCCACCCTCAGGGCGTTGATCCGGGACTCGGCCCCGGTCACGTCGCCGTGGAACTCGTATGTCGACCGGATGCGATCACCACTCACGGTGAGGCTCGTCGGCTCGATCATCAGAGTGCCTCCGCCTTGGACATGCTGTGCACTTCTTCGATACGTACTACTTCGAGATCGGCCTCGGTGATGCCGGTAGGACGCCCGACCAGTTTCTCGATGCCGGCAACCAGCGCCGGTGCATCCAAACCGTATTCCCTCATCAGATACTGCCGGCTGGCTCCGTGCGCATAAGTGTCCTGGAGACCGAGGCGCACCAATGGTTTCCCAACGGCGTTCTCGGCCATCAGCTCAGCGACGGCCGAGCCGAGGCCGCCAACAATGGTGTGGTTCTCCAGGGTCACTACACCATGCTTCGCTCGTTTGATCGACTCGAGGATCAGCGGGTCGTTGAACGGCTTGTGGGTGGAGACGTGGATGTGGGTCATGCCGATTCCGGCAGCGGCAAGGGGAGCAGCCGCACGCATGGCTTCCTCGGTCGTGATCCCCGCCGTGAACACGGTCACGTCGTCACCCTCACTGAGCACCCTGACCCGATCGAGGCGCATCGGCTCATCCCTGGGGAACAGACGCGGAACCTCACCGCGCAACATGCGGATATACACAGGACCGTCGACAGCGTGGGCGACGTCGAGCACGCTCTCAACCTCGGTGGCGTCACCGGTTTCCAGGATGGTCATGTTCGGAGTCGCCCGCATGACCGAAAGATCCTCGATGGCCTGATGTGTCACACCGCCCGGGGTTGTGATCCCCGGCAAGAAACCAACAAACCGCACCCGGAGATTGGGATATGCGATCGACATGGCAAGCTGATCGAGCGGACGTCGGTAGATGAACACGGCAAAGGTGTGAATCCACGGTTCATAGCCTTCGCGAGCCAAACCGGCTGCAAAGCCCATCATGTTCTGCTCGGCCATCTTCATCGGGAAGAACCGATCGGGATAGGTATCACGCCAGTTGCCGACTTCGCTCGAGTTGGTGAGATCGGCGGTGAGGACAACGACCTCGGGCTTATCGGCACTCCAGTCGATGAAGTTCTGAACATGGGGGCGCTTCACGATTTCCATGTCAACTCACCATCTCTTCGTATGCCGCCTCGTATTGCGCCCGCTCGTCCGCCGACGTGAAACGCAGGTAGTGCAACAGAGGCGCCCGCTCTCCGAACAGAGGCAAGCCCCGGACCGGATCGGTGCGAGCGACAACAAAGTGAGGCTTCCCGGTTTGCATCGTCATGGCCTCATTCAACGCATCGAGATCGTGGCCGTTGCTCTCAACAGCACTCGCACCGAACGCTCTGATCCGATTCGTCAGGGGGTCGGCAATCTCAACCTCGTCGAGGCAACCGTCGCACTGCTGGCCGTTGGCATCGACGATCACCCGGAGGTTGTCGAGCTCGAACCGGGCGATCTGCTCGACCGCTTCCCAGGTTTGACCTTCCTGGAACTCCCCGTCGGACATCATCACCCACACATTCCCGGTGTCACCGCGCACCTTCCTAGCCAGGGCGATGCCACCAGCCTGGCTGAGAGCCTGCGCCAGTGACCCGGTGGTCGTCTCAACGCCCGGGGAATGCTCGGCACCGATCATCTCGACGGTGCTCCCATCTTCGTTGAAGTGGTCGAGACTGGTCTCAGCGAGACGGCCCACTTCGATGAGTGTGGCGTAGAGAACCAACGCATAGTGAGCAGGCGAGAAGATGAAGCGGTCGTACCCGGGTCCTTTGGGGCCGTTGTAGTCACCACCGGTGAAGAACGGGACACCCGGCCCGGGGACACCTATGAACTCCCGCGGCTCCATCGGCGCCAGACTCGGTCCCAGCTTCATCACATGGGCATACAGCATGGCGAACATCTCAGACGACGAGCATGCCTGGCTCATGTAGCCGCCGTTGTTCTTCAGCACGTGCTCGAGCACACGACGGCGAATACCGTCGGCCACCGCCTGGGTGCTTTCCTTCCAATCACTCACGATTTGTCTCCTACCTCAAATGCGACCCGGATCGACTCCTCGAACGGTGGCTTGAGTACCCCGACCTCCGTGATGATGGCGGTGATCAACTCGTTGGGAGTCACATCGAAAGCCGGATTCCATACTGCGATGTCCTCGGGTGCGGTCGGCTCCGAACGCCACCTGGTCATTTCGGACGCGGGCCTCAGCTCGATCTCGATCTCGTCCCCGGTTGCTATTGACGTGTCAAATGTGGAAAGCGGTGCGGCAACGTAGAAGGGAATCCCCGCATACTTGGCGTTCACGGCGTGGGTGAATGTCCCGATCTTGTTGGCCGTGTCTCCGTTGGCTGCAATACGGTCGGCACCCACAATGACGGCTTCGACTCTGTGTTGTGCCATTGCCGTTGAGCTAGCACTGTCGGGCATCAGGGTCACATCGATCCCCGCATCGTGGAGTTCCCATGTGGTCAGGCGGGCTCCCTGGAGAAGAGGGCGGGTCTCCGACGAGTACACCTGGACTGGCTCACCGGCGGCGGCCTTGGCATAGATGACGCCGAGGGCGGTGCCCCAACCTGCGGTGGCCAGCCTGCCGGTGTTGCAGTGAGTCATGATCTTGGTGATCCCGGCGAGCTCTTCGAGGCCGGCAAGACCCATACGGGTACAAGCGTCGCGGTCTTCAGCGATTATCTGCTCGGCCTCTACAAGAGCAAGCTCCCGGACCGCGGCGACGTCCCCGCCGACTGCTGAGGCGTCGCGGACACGCTTGACCGCCCAGCTGAGGTTGACAGCGGTAGGCCGGGCATTCCCGATGGCTTCGACTAGCTCGTTGAGGACTGCCACAGCTTCAGCGGCAGTGCCCGGCTTGCGCTCATCGAGACCAACAACCATGCCGAGGGCACCACAGGCGCCAATCGCCGGAGCGCCACGCACCGCAAGCCTGAAGATCACGTCGACGACCTCGGCGGCAGACCGCAGCTGGAGGACATCGAGCTCCGTGGGCAGCTTGGTCTGGTCGATTATCTCGATGTGGTCGTCCACCCATGCCACAGAAGGTTGCAGCCCGGCCAGAAAGTCGTCCGCAAGCGACAGGTCCTGCATCAGCCCAGAACCTCCTCACGCACCTCGTCAAACACCTTGTTGGCCTCGGCGACCGTCTCGAGCTTGTCGCGCTCGCGAATCCAGGTGCTCGCGGTACGCAACACCATCGTCGCTGCCTTGACGTGCTCATCATGCGGCAGTTGCTGAATATCGGTGACTTTCGCCAACCCGATGATCCGGCGGTTGGCCTTGCAGCCGCCAAACCCGATTGTGTCCTTCTCGACCTGGGCGAGCCAGGTGTCGAGGAAGCTGTCGGTCCATGTCTTGTCCAGCCGATCCGGCCACAGCCGGCGCATCTCGGTTGCGAAAGAATTCCACGTCTCGGGGCCCAGATCGGCAAGCCACTTCTGATATGCGGCGGGGCGATCGAGGACCACAGCGCGCGCCCGGGCGGCGAGATAGTTGCCAAACAGCGCACCCAGATCGAACCCGATCGGCCCGTAGTAGCAGAACTCCGGGTCGATCACCCGGCACTCAGCACCACTGTCCCCCTGACGAACCATCACCGATCCGGTGTGCAGGTCGCCGTGTACGAGGGCCTCGCCGGCGGTCATGAATTTGTACTTGAGCATCCCCACCTGGGCGCGCAGCGTTGCATCGGCACGCATCCCTTCGATCTCGGGGATGAGCTCGTCGACATAGCTGTTGTTTGGCACATCGATGTATGGCTCAGTGAAGACCAGATCCTCGGTGATCTTGCACAGCTCAGGGTTGATCGCCTCGGCGAGACGTTCCTTGATCTCACCCTGGTCGATAGTGAAGAACGACGTGTAGAAAGCGAGAGCGGCCACATATCGGCCGAGTTGCTCGCCGACACCCGGGTGTGCGTTGCCTTCGTTGAGCTGGCTCCGCCACATGTCCCAGCCCATGAGGTTCTCCATAGCCAGCACGTGGTTGACCTCGTCGACGCCGTAGTAGGCCGGAACCAGGTCGGGCACATGATCGGCGGCGGCGGACAGCCCCCTCGCTTCAGCGATCACTCGCTCCGGGGTCAGCGGCCAGCTTTCACCGACGAGCCGCACGTATGGCAGCGACTGCTTCAGGCAGATCCCGTCCCCGTTCCCGTCCTTGCAGACGAAGACGAGGTTGAGGTTGCCGTCACCGACCTCGGACACATCGAGAGTCGATGTGTCAACAATGCCGTTCAGTGTTGGTGTTCTGTCGATGTATGCCGGGACCGTTGCCGGCGTAAGGATCTCGTACTCGGGGGCCATCCCTATCTCCTCCGCTTCTGCTCGGGATCGAGCGCATGCGCGCCCAATGCCGTTACCTCGATGTCCATCCAGGGAAAGAGTGGCAGCGAGCTGAGAATGTCGTGTAGCTCCTCAGTGCTGTCCACCCGGTAGAGGGCGTAGACGGCCCTCCGTCCGGGGATCCTCCAGATGCGACGCAGCTTGCCTGCTTCGACCAGCTCCTGGCCACGGGCCTTCTCGGCCGCCTTAACCCCGGCAAGCCGTTCCGCATCCATGTCGGGGGAGATGTTCTGTTCGATACGGGCAAGAAACTCCATCGCTCAGACTCCCACAGGTTGTGGGGCGACCATGGTGTTGGCTTCGTCGGCCGATGCTCCCTCGTGGATCACAGCCCGCAATCCCTTGGCAACACCGACGGGGTCGTAATGCTGCCAGATGTTGCGACCGAGATTGACACCGATGGCGCCCCGATCGATGCCGTCTCGAACAAATGAGAAGACTTCGTGTGCATCGTCGGTCTTGGGGCCGCCTGCAATGACAACGGGGGCCGGGCACGTCGATGTGACCTTCTCAAATTCCTCGCACCAGTACGTCTTGACGACTCTGGCACCCAGCTCGGCTGCGATCCGGCAGCTCAACGAAAGGTACCGGGCGTCGCGCTTTCCGAGCTCCTTGCCGACTGCGGTCACCGCCATTACGGGGATGCCATACCGCTCATATTGGTTTACCGCACGGGCCAGGTTGCCAAGCGACTCACGCTCATACTCTGAACCCACGAAAATCGAGACGCCAACTGCCGTCGCGCCCAACCTGATGGCTTCCTCCGGGTCAACGACGAGCTGCTCGTTCTCCAGCGTGGGGCCGACGATGCTGACGCCGCCGCTGATTCGGAGGATCACATTGGGCTTGGTCGCTGCCGGAATGGCGTTCCTCAGCACACCACGGGTGACAAAAAGGGCATCGGCGATTGGCGTCAAGTCCTTGACTGTCTCGCCTGGTCGCTCGAGTTTGCGTGTGGGTCCCAGGAAATAGCCGTGATCAACGGCGAGGAAGAACGCGTGCCCCGTGTCAGGTCGGATGATCTGCGCCAACCGACGTTCCATGCCCCAGTCCATGTTGAATCCTCCAGTCCCCTTCGATGAGGGGCTAGCTTTCTGTCACTTTTGTCCGCACCGTCTTTGGTGCGGACAATCTCAAATCACTCGCTCGTTGCCGCCGTCGATCGGGATGTGTGCGCCGGTGATGGGCGCAAACACGTCTCCAAGCATCGTGGCAACCACTTCACCGACGGCGGCACTGGTTATCTCTATGCCCATCAGGTTGCGGCGCTTGTACTCTTCGATGGTCATCCCGTAGCGAGCCGCCCGTTCGGCGAGCAGCTCAGGGGTCCATAGAGCCGTGTCGAACACGGCGTCGGGATGGACCGAGTTGACCCCTATACCGTCGGGCGCCCATTCGAGAGCGGCGACCCTGGCGATCTGATTGGCGGCAGCCTTGGACGCCGAGTAGGCGCTTGCGCCTGGTCCGGGAGCGCTCACGTTCTTGGATCCGATGACCGCAACACGACCGCCGCCCGGCGCCTGCAGGAGGAGAGGGTGCACAAGCGATAGCAGCTGAACCAGCCCGTCTACGTTGACGGACATCGCTTTGCGCCAGGCGGCGGGGTCGTGTGCGGAGATTGGAGAGGATTCCGGGAAGAGCCCCGCGGCGGCGACGAGCATGTCGACTCCACCAAAACGCTCAACTCCGAGATCAAGAGCCTGCGACGTTTCTTCGATCGAGGAGAGGTCACATTGCACACCGAAGAATGCCGGGTGGTCGGTCATCTGATCGACGGCAGGGTTGATATCGAGGCCGATGACGGCGGCGCCTCTGGCGAGCAGGGCGAGCGCACAGCCACGACCGATACCGGAGTTGGCTCCCGTGACGACCGCGACTTCACCTGTGAACTCACCTTTGTGTGGCACTAGATCAAGCTTCAGTTGCTCGAGTTCCCAGTACTCGAGATCGAAGATGTCGCGTGCCGGGAGTGCCGTGTATCCCCCGAGACCTTCGGCCTGCTCGATGACTTTGATGATCTGAAGGTATATGTCGGCGGCAGCTTGCTCTGCATCGACGTCGGGGCCGGCGGTGACCATGCCCAACTCGGGGTCGAGGATTACACGTGGTGCCGGGTCGAGCATGCGAAGATCGCGACCCACTGCATGCTCGTCGAAATACGCCTCGTAGTCCTTGGCGTAGGTGGTGACGTCACGCCCGAGCAGCGGAACACGCTTGGTCCAGATCACATGGTCGGGGGTGGCAACGCCTTGCTGACTCACGGCGGCAACATCGGGACGTTGGGAAAACGCCCAACTCGTGTGGTCACGGTGGCGGCGGACTATGAATGGCTTGCCCCCGATCTGAGAGATCTCCTTGCGCAACGCTGCGATCTGCACCCGGTCAACGGATTGAGGAGCCCGGGCGGGCTCGGGGGACTTGCCAATCCCTGAGTCGGCCTCCAGGTAGCTCTCGGCAAGGCCCACCAGTTTCACCATCCGCAGATAGGCCTCGCGGGGCGACGCGCCGAAGGTGAAGATGCCGTGATTCATCAGCACGACCCCCTCGGTGGCCTCTGTCGCGTTTTCACGATATGCCCTGGCCGCGGCGTTGGCGGCACGGAACCCCGACATGGCATAGGGCACAACAACGACCCGTTCGCCGTACAGTTCCCGAACCCGCCGTTCGCCATCAACTGTGTTCGAGATGGCAAGCAATGCGTTGGGATGGGCGTGCTGAACCGCGCGATCGGGAATGACGGCGTGCAGGATCGCCTCGACCGAGGGAGCCGGGGCGCTTGCGTCCAATCGGGCACCCATCAGCTCGTTGAGCATCGCCGTGTCCGACAGATTCTCCAGCTCGACGAGGCGATGGACGCGGTCCAGATCGAGCGGGGCAAACCCTCCGACTTCGATATCAGCGAGATCCCATCCACTCGCCTTCACATACAGGACATTCACCGGCTCGCCGTAGAGGTTCGATCCCTCGAGCTTCACGGAGGTGTTCCCGCCGCCGTGCAGCACAAGCGCCGTGTCGGCTCCCAGGAGCTTCGAGGCATACACGCATTCTTCGAGAAGACCATCGCAAGTTGCTGCCTGCTCCTCGTTCCACCGGTTCTGCATTACCTGCCCCGTTCTCCTTCAGCCCCGTCTTCAGTCCGTACCGGCGAACTCGGGGTACATCGCCAGGATTGCCTCTTCGTTTGCTTCGCTTATGCCGCGCTCGGTGATGATCCCGGTCACGAAGCGGCGCGGGGTGACATCGAAGCCGTAGTTGGCGGCGTTGACTCCGGGGGCAGCCGTCTGCGGCTCAACGTGCTTGCCGTCGAGCCATCCGGTTGCTCTGGTGACCTCGTGCCCGCCACGTTCCTCAATGGGGATCTCGGCGACGCCATCGTGGAGCTTCGGATCAAGAGTGCTCGAAGGGAGCGCCGCATAGAACGGGACACCGTTTTCTTTGGCAACGACCGCCTTCATGTAGGTGCCGATCTTGTTGGCCACATCACCGCTGATGGTGGTGCGGTCGCTGCCGACGACGACAAAGTCGACCTTCCCGTGTTGAAGAAGGTGTCCGGCCGCATTGTCGGCGATGACCGTCAGCGGAATGCCCGCCTGTTGCAGCTCCCATGCCGTGAGCCGGGCGCCCTGGTTCCGGGGCCGTGTCTCCGACACATAAACGTGAATCGGTATGCCCTTGCGGTGCGCTGCGTACATCGGGGCGGTCGCGGTGCCGTGCTCGACGAAGGCCAGCCAGCCGGCGTTGCAGTGGGTCATGATGTTGACCGTCTCACCCGTGCGCTTGTAGATCTCCTCGATGATGCCGAGCCCGTGCTGACCGATGGCGGCGCAGTAGGCAACGTCTTCGTCGGCGATCGTCTCGGCGAGGGCTTTTGCCTTTGCGATCCGCTCGACCGGGTCTTCGATGCCGAGGATCTCACCGAGCTGACGCTGGACTGCCCAACTGAGATTGACCGCCGTCGGACGGCTTGCCTCTAGCTCATCGGCGGCGGCGCGCAGCGAGGCGTCGGCCCCGGCGGCGTCCATGCCGTCGGTGGCCAGAGCTGCGAGGTACATGCCGTATCCCGCGGAGACACCGATGCATCCCGCGCCCCGCACCACCATGTCGGCAATGACGGTCGTCATCTCACTCGAGGTGCGGATCGCCACTTCCTCATACTCGAAGGGGAGCAATCGCTGATCGATACAGACGACTGAGGTCGGATCGTCTTGATCGATCCAGATAGTCCTGCTCGCAGGCGTCTTGCTCATAATGGCACCGCTGCCTGGAACCGCTGCTTGCGTCTCGAGAGGGTGAAGGAGAAGATCAGCGCCACCAGCAGCACGAAGCCTTTGACGACGTCCTGCCAGTAGTACTGGAAATTCATCATCGTGGTACCGGTGAGCAGAATCCCGATGAGGATCGCACCCAGAGAAGTACCGAACGCGTTCGGTCTCCCGGCGCCGAGCACCGAGGTACCAACCAAAGCAACGGCCACCGCATCAAGAAGAAGTGAGTTGCCTGCCGAGATGTCGCCCTGACCAATTCGGGAGGCGAGGATGAGACCGGCGATCGATGCATAGACCCCCGAGAGCATGTAGGCGAATGCCTGGTATCGGCCGACCCGGGCCCCGGCGAGACGGGCCGCCTCCGGGTTGGTGCCGATTGCATACATGACCCGCCCCCACTTTGTCCGGGAAAGCAGGAACCACGTGGCGACGGCAAGTACGGCGAAGATGATCACCGGATACGGGACGGGGCCAAGCGACCCGCGGTTGATCGACAGAAAACCGGTTGTGAACTTGCCGGGAGCGACGGTGCCGTCGCGCAGAATCAGACCGGACGACACCGACTGGCCGTCCACCGGCACGAGTTTCAAGCCTTGAACCAGGAACATGGTCGCCAGCGTCGAGAGAAGATCCGGGATCTTGAGGACCACAATCAGCGTTGCATTGACCGCCCCGATGATGGCGCCCATTGCGATAACGGCAAGAACCGCCACCGAGCCCTGCTGTGCGTAGATAACCATCGTCATCGCAGCGACCGTGACCGACATACCAGCGGTCGCACCGACCGACAGGTCGAGACCGCCGACCACCATCGTGACGGTGACACCGAGTCCTGCGATGGCGACCACCGAAGTGAACTTCAGCAGGGTGAACATTGTCGAGGAGGTTCGGAACGCCGGGATCGTCGCCATGAAGTAGACAAGGAAGATGACGGTGACCGCAATGAACCCGTACTTGACGAGAAGATCGCGCGCATCGGCACGCGGTTTGGGGGGCGGAGAGCCCTTACCCGTGTCTTTTGGCGTCATGGTTGTTGTGGCCACTTACTCAACCTCCGAGAGTCGTTGCAGGATCTTGTCCCTGCTGGTCTCCGACAGATAGGCATCGAGCCGGAGATTTCCGTCCGCGAGCACAACGACCCGGTCGGAAACTTCCATGATTTCTTCTAGATCCGTCGACATGACGATGACGGCGGACCCGGTCGCGGCTACCTCACGAGCTTTCTCCGCTAGGTCGTGGCGAGCGCCAACATCGACACCCTGGAAAGGCTCATTGAGCACCATCACTATTGGGTGCTTGCGCAGCCAACGACCGACTACCACCTTCTGCTGGTTGCCACCCGAAAGGGACATGACGGAATCTGCCTCAGACTGAGCCACAACTCCGAAATCCTCGATGACTGTGCGCCCGACCTTTGCTTCTGCCAGGGGATTGAGGACACCGAAGCGTGAAATGTCCGAGAGGAATGGGAAAGTAGAGATCATCGATACGGTCCAGCTCTTGATGAGCGTGCCACCGACGCGGTCCTCGGGCACCATGTACACCGAAGATGCAATGGCATCTGCGGGTGCCTTGGGAGCGAATGGCTCGCCTTTGAGGAGCATTTCACCGGCCTCAAACGGATCGGCGCCAAAGATGCCGTGAGCTAGTTGGCTACCTCCTGAGCCGAGAAGGCCGAAGACACCGGTCACTTCTCCGGAGCGGATCGCCAGGTCGAACGGTATTGACTTGGGGAGGAGCTGCACCGCCTTGAGTTGAAGGACATCCTCAGCGCCCCGCAGCTCCACGGCGCGATGGGTCCGATCGGCATCATCGACATCCAGCATCTCATGCAAGGCCGTTTCCCAATCGAATGGCCGGCCGTGATCGCTGCGAATGACGCCATCGCGGAGAACGAGCAAACGATCGGCGATCTTGTCGATCTCCGCAATCCGGTGAGAAACATAGAAGATGGCAACCCCATCGTCACGGAGCTGTCGGATGACGCCGAAGAGACGTTCCGCCTCGGTTTCGGAGAGGGCGGACGTTGGCTCGTCGAGAATGAGCAGTCTGGGCTCATGGACCAATGCTCGAGCCAGTAGTAAAAGCTGCTGATCGGCGATCGGCATCTCGTAGACGTCGCTGCGGAGCAGCTCGTCGGACCAGCCGAGATCGAGGACTGCGGCCACCTCTCTGGCCTCCGGCATCAGGGACCGCAGCGAAGCGGCACGACGAACCTGGTTGTTGACGATCCCCTCGAAAAGCAGGTTCTCGGCAACACTGAGACCGGGAACGATCCCGTCGGCGATCTTTTGGTGAACGGCCTCGATTCCATGGGCATGGGCCGTCGTGGGGTGATCGATGTATACCGGATCACCGTCGATGACCACGGTGCCGCCGTACCCGTTGTACACGCCCGAGAGGACCTTGATGAGTGTCGACTTACCGGCCCCATTGGCACCGAGCATTGCCGTCACTTTTCCCGGCTCGATTGCGAGGTCTATCCCCTTCAGGACCTCATTAGGTCCGAAGGCCATCGTGATACCTCGCATCTCAACTGCGGAATCCATCAAACGCTCCTTCCCAGGCTCTCGAATCGATGCGGTCAAGAGAGCGGCGATGGCCGCCGGTTGGACCGGCGGCCATCAACCAATCTCCTAGAACTCGATCGACGGAATCCAGTCAGCGGACTGGACCTCGGCCAGGTTCAGCGCAGGCAAGGTTGCCCGCAGATCCACCATGTTGGTGATGTTGTTATCGAGCAGGAACTGCTGGGTCACCAGCACGCCGGGGAAGTCCACCGAACGTGGGCCCTGCTGGCCTGCCAGCTCGAGAGCCATGGTCCGCATGACGGCGGCACCGATCGCGTTCGGGTCGGTCGTAGCCGTTGCCTTCCACGGGCTGCCATCGGCGGTCATGACCTCGATGTCGGCATTCGAGATGTCGATACCGTATGCCCAGATGGTCTCGGCGAGACCGTTGTCGTTGATTGCAGAGACGGTGCCCTTGGTCAACTCGTCGTACGGAGCGAAGATCGCCCGAATGTCGGGGTGAGCCTTGAGTGCAGCGTCAACAAGCTGGGCGTTGTCGGTAGCGACTGCGTTGGTGAACTCACCGACGAAGAAGACCTCGTTCCAGTTGTTGTCGGTCTTGTACTGCTCCCAGACCACATGCCTGCGGTCGAGCGGAGCGATACCGAGCACGTTGACATAGCCAACGTCCTGATCCGGGCCGATGTCGGCGAGCATCTGTCCCAGGGACAGGTCGGCGAGGCTGGCATCGGACTGCTGTGTCTGAACAGCATCGGGGGCGCACTCTGCAATCGCGATGTCATAAATCACAACCGGGATACCCGCATTGAGAGCATCGTTGATCAGAGGGCACATGGTGTCGGTCTGACCGTGGTCGACCACGATGCCGTCGACACCGGAACCGATGGCGGTCTCCATGTCGGTGGCCTGCTTGGCGTTGTCTGCCTGGGCGTCGTACCACGTGTACTTGATACCGATGGCGTCAGCTTGCTGCTTGGCACCATTGGTCCACTGCTGGAAGTAGTCGCCAGCACCGCTGTTCTGAACAACGGCAATGTTCACTTCACCGTCGAACGGTGCAGGCATCGCCACCCCGGCTGCTGTCGTCTCGACGGCGGCTGCCTCGGTGGTTGTAGTTGTCGTCGGCTCGGTGTCTTGGGAACAGGCCGCAGCAAATAGGGCGAAGGCTACGAGAAGCATCCCTAGCCATATCCCCTTGCGCGGGACTGTCCTCATTCTTGTACTCATCTTGCTCCTTCCGCTTATGGCGTCTCGCTCCTGCGGCTCGTGAATCGAGCCAGCCCGCACCGCCATTGCACAAATGTGCAGTAATGCACACAAGTGCAGAATACATTGGTGGGCTACGACTAGCAACTCTTATTCCGACCGGAAGACACACGGACGCGCCAACCTGAACCGGTAAAGATCGGCCCAACCGGGCACCTGCCGATGCGCCGATGCAGGAACCAGGAGCTCTCAGCTCCGCATAGGTGCACGCCGCTACTCTCGTCCCCGGAGAGCGCTTAGCCGGGCAGTTCCACCTTGACATCGGCCGCCGCCCCGTTGCCGTCGGCCTCTGTCGCCCAGAGATCGCGAAACTCGGGACTGGTTTCAAGCAGGTCGGCCAGCTTGCCACTGGCTACCACTCTTCCCCCGTCGAGAACGACGATCTGGTCGGCACGCTGCAACGCAGGCCTGCGATGGGAAACGACCAGTGCCGTCGACTCGGCGTGATCCGCAAACAGCCTCTCCCACAACGTCTTTTCAGTATCGACATCGAGGGCGCTGGATAGATCGTCGAACACCAGGAGCTCAGGGTCACGGACAAACATCCGGGCCGCCGCGGCTCGTTGCACCTGGCCACCCGATAGTCGCATCCCCAGCGGACCGACCAGGGTGTCGAGTCCGTTTGGCATCGAGCCCACATCGCTGTCGAGCGCAGCGGATCGGATGGCCTCATCGAGCATCCCGTCGCTCTCGTCGCGGCCGAGCAGCAAGTTCTCCCGCAGGGACATCGAGAACAGCTTTGGCACCTGCGGCGTGTACGCCGATCTAGGTGGCACAAAGAAGTCATCGGGGTCTGCAACCACTTCACCGTTCCAGCGGACGGACCCGCCGTCTGCGGGAACAAGCCCGAGGATCGAGCGAAGCAGCGTCGTCTTACCGGATCCGATCTTCCCCGTCACAACCGTGAAGCTGCCACGCTCGAGAGTCAGATCGATGTCCTCTATCCCGTTCTCAGTGCCTGGATAGCAGAAACTGAGCCCACGCACATCGAGGCGCTCCAAACGTACGTCGTGCACCGGCGTCACATAGTCGGGCATTTCCCCGGTGAGATGTAGCTCACGTCTCTGCACCAGCTGCAATGGGTCGTCACTGTGCATCAGGGCAAACATCCGCTCGAACGAAACCCCGGCTTGCTTGAAGCGAGCGATGAAGGCGCCGATGAACCAACCGGCGTCGGTGACGTAGTCGAGGAAGAACACGAACAGGGCAAACTCGCCAATGGTGAGCCCACCTGCTCGCCCGAGGTTGCCGGCCGCCAGAATCAGGATGAGACCGGTGCCGACGCTGAGAGTGTTCCAGAAGACCGACTCCAGAATCGCCGTCAGCAACTTGTCGCGCACCATCATCCTGCGCCGCTCGTGATTGAGCCTCTTGAAGTGCTCGATCATCGGCCGCTCGACACCGGCAACCTTGATCGTCTGCACCGCTCCGAACATCTCTCCGAGCGCTCCCGTGATCTGCTCGGTCGCCTGACGGGCCGCGTTCCGATAGCGCCGGATCCTGGTACCTGCGCGCTCAGCCACAACCACCATGAATAGCAGCGGGGCAAAGACGAGCAGCGTCATCTGAGCGTCGATCGCCGTGAGCACTGTGGCTGCGATCAGCCCGAACAACATGGTGCCGATCAGGTCGACGGTCATGCTGGTTGCCTCTTCGACGTGCTCGACGTCTTCGCGGAACCGGCTGATGATCTCACCAGATGCCTCCCGCACCGATTGGGCACCCGGCAGATCAAAGATACGCTCCAACAGGTTGCGCCGCAGCGTTGAGCTGACCCGGAACATGAAGTTCACGTCATTCCACATGGCGGTGAACATCACCGCCAGGCGAGCCGCGCCGTAGCCCATCAGCATTGCGATCAGAGTCGCCGGGTTGAAGCCGACCGTGCCCAGATCGTCAAAGTAACGCTGGGTGATCAAGGCCGGGATCACCGGCAGGATCCAGATCAACGTCCACAGCAGGACATTGGCTGCATACCAGCCGGGGGCGGCCTTGATGAGTTGTCGCATCATGCTCAGAACCGGCAATGACGATCTACGTGTTGTCATGCCAGCACCTCCTCCATGCCGGTAATCAACAGATGTGACAACCGGGAATCGGGGTCGGCAGCGAGCGTTCGGCGCTCGCCGTACTCGACGACCTCACCGTCCTCGAGTATCAGGATGTCGTCCGCCCTGGTCACCGTCGCCAGGCGGTGGGCGATGATGATTCCGGTCCGGTCCTGGAGCAGCCGGTCGACGGCTCGCTCAATGAGCCTCTCGGTCGCCGGGTCGAGCCGGGACGACGCCTCATCGAGGATGACCAGGCCGGGGTCCTCCAAGAAGATCCTGGTGAACGCAAGCAACTGCGCCTGACCGGCAGAAAGACCGGCGCCGCCGGCCTCGAGCCTGGTGTCGAGCCCGTCCGGCATCGTCGCCAGCCACTCATCGAGGCCAAGATCTTCGAGCACGGCGTACAGGCTGCTGTCCGGGATCGTCTCGTCGAAGAACGTCAGATTGTCGCGAATGGTGGCCCGGAACAACTGAACGTCTTGGGTGACCATTCCGACGTGCCGGCGCAAGCTGCGGATCTCAGCCCCGTCGATGGCAACACCGCCGAGAACAACCCGACCTTCAAGCGGGTCGTAGAGCCTGGTCAGCAACCGGGCCATCGTGGTCTTGCCGGATCCGGAGCGGCCAAGCACACCGAGCACATGCCCTGCTTCGAGGTCGAGTGACACATGGTTGAGCACCACTTCGTCGTCGTATCCGAAGACCACGTCGTCGAGGACAACGCTGAGCGCCCCTTCAGGCACAGGGTCGACACCGCTGGTGTCGAGCGCAGACTTGCGGTCGAAGAGACCCTGCACCCGGGAGATACCGGCGGCTGCCTTCTGGAAACGCTCCATCTGCTCCCGGATCTGCTCCATCGGACGCCGGGACATCTCCGTGTACGAAAAGACCAGATACACCGAGCCGAGCGTCAGAGTGCCGTCGTTGAAGAACACAGAGCCCAGCCAGAACACCAGGACCGTACCGATCAGGTAGTTGGCGATGCTTGTACCCCACAGCGAGGCAAAGCCCATCCGCCCCATGATCTGATCCGGCAGCCAGTCGCGCAGGATCCGGGTGAAACGGCGCAGCATGTATCCGACACCACCGTTGCCCCGGATGTCTTCTGTACCACCGAGTTGTTCTCCGATGAGGCCCATCAGTTCGGCGGAGCGACCACGGACTTTCTTCCACAGTGGAACGGCCCACGCCTGGATGCGCATCATGACGGCGAGAGAGACAATGAAGAACACGGTGATGCCAAGACCGACCCAGGCGTTCTCCAGCCACAGCATCACCATCACTCCGACCATCAGGATCGAGTTGCCGAGCACCCTGATGGCGAAAGCGGAGAAGAAGTCGGCCTGGGCGGTGACGTCGCCGTCGATACGCTCGATCATCTCGCCTGCGGTGTGCTCCTTGTGGAAGCCCATGTCGAGGCTGAGCACGTGGGCGGCCAGATCGGCGCGCATCTCATTGGTGGCCGTCCAGCCGACCTGTTCCGCCAGATAGGTGGACGTGACGCTGAATACCTGGGTCAACACCGCGATGATCATGAACCACACGGCGATCGGAATCAGCCGGCTCGAAGCCTCGCCGCCGATGGCGCGGTCGATGAACGTGCGCACCAACTGCGGTCCGACCAGCATCAAGCCGATACTGGCGAACATGGTGATGGTGAGCCACGCCACCCGCGCCTTCTGACGGCGGAGGTAGTCGTAAAGCAGAGCTATGTAGGAGCGGACCGGAATCATTCTCATGCCTTTGCGGTGGTGAGATCTCAGCAGGCAACTGGATCTCGGGCGTGCGTGTCGAGAGACGGCGTTGAGGCTCTAGCGAGCCTATCGCCTGGCGCTGGTTCAGCTGGACCGGATGGTCCTATGGAAGGAGCCGATGGCTCCTATGCCGCGGGGTGAACCTTGCCCGCGGCGCTGGTGGGGAGTAGCTGATGGGTCAGCATTTAGCGCTCTTTCTCTCGACCGTGCCCGGTCGCACAAACGAACGGCCGCACACGCACTTATATGTTGCGTCCACGGCCGGAATGAACTCTGGCAGACAGCCTCTCAGGTGTCAAGGCACGGAATCGGTTTGAAGTGCTCAGAGCATCGCCGGCGTGGCTATCTTCTCGCCATGACGCAACCGTCTCCTCCGCGGGATTCACACACCCTGGCTGCGGTCAAGGCGCTCCATACGGCCATCTGGTTCACGGTCGAGTCCGCCATTTTCTATCTCCTGTACACCGGGGTAAGGCGGAGAAAGGGACCGCTGGTCGTCACGGCGGCGGTGGTCGTCGTCGCCGAGAGCGCAATCTATGTAGGCAATGGCGCCCGATGCCCGCTCACGACCGTTGCCGAGTCGCTGGGCGCCGAGCACGGCTCGGTGACCGACATCTACCTGCCACGATGGCTGGCCAGGAGCCTGCCGGTCATCCACGTCCCCCTCCTGGTGCTTATCGTCTGGCTGCACAGGCGACCGGCCGTCACCGGCTGAGCCGGGGCGCCTGCGAATTCTCCGGCTATCACGTCTCCCAGTGACCGATCACGTTCCCATATTGGTCGAAGGCCTCGACGATGAACCCGGACATCTCGTCGCCCACCATTGTCGGAAACAGCGCCCATCCCGCAACGGGCCGTTGCCACATCACGCCGTCGGCCTGGGTTTCGACGGTCACCACCGAGGTGTTCTCGGGGACCACAACGTTGATGAATGAGAATCCCTCACTCCCGCTGCCACCTCCGGCGACACCGAACTGGCCGTCTGAATAGAATCCGCAGTTGCTTCCGTAGCCTGCGTCGTCCGAGAGTGTCACATTGCAGTAGCCACCGTCGATGGTCGGATAGAGGATCAAGTGTTTCGCGCTGGAGGAGACGGAGTTCCGGGGAACGGTGACCCGGCCGATGTTCAAGATTGGCCTACTGTCGTCTAGCTGACGCGAACCATTGTCGTCGAGGGCGAACAACCCACCGTCCGCCCGGAGTGCACTCATCGACAATTCGTCCGGCGGAACCGCTTCGAGGACGATCTCCCGGCCCAACGACGAGGTATCGAATGCGGGCTCGGGCGAAGGCTGAGGCTGCACGATCAGCGGGTCTTCGACGAGAACAACCGCACCGTCTTGCATCCGATCGAAAAAGGCGCGTTCGCGACGCTCCGCCAACGCCGGCGAATATACAACCCCGTAAACCTCGATGCGTTGGTTGAGCTCTGCAACGACCGCGTCAGGGTCGGCACCATCAGCTAGCCGGATGAGGAGCACAGCCATCATCGGCGTTCGAACGGTGGACGGGCTGGCGGACGTCTCTGTCGAGACCGCGCCGTCCCCGCCTTCGCCAAGACCAGGCGTCTCGGGGTACAGCACCGAACCGTCGGGAAGGTACTGTGTCTCGGCAACCCCTGGCATGGCGCCTACCTCGTTGACCACCGCCTGCGGATCATCCGGCGCCCACAGCCGTATCTGGATATCCCAGTCGATCAGATTCGGGCCAACCATTTCGAGGCCGCTCCCCCGGCTCGCCGTCAGCCAGATCGCAAGCCCACCCCCGACGAGCACCAGCAAGAACGCGGCAAGGGCGACCACTGGTCCGGAAAATCGCCGCGAGCGAAGCGCCGGGACGTCCGACCCTACAACCACCGGCACGTGATCGAGCAGCTCCCGACGCAACTCGTCCACAAACGGAATCTGAGATCTCATGACTCCACCTCCAGGTGTGCCCCCAGCTTGCGCAGCGCCCGCGAGACGCGCGCCCGCGCTGCCGATTCGCTGCAATCGAGACGCCTCGCCACCTCCGCATAGGGCAGCTCCTCATCAATCCTGAGCGTCACCGCGGCGAGCAGCCGGGGGCTGAGCCTCGCCAGCCCGTGCTCCAGCTCACGACGGATCGGCGCAAAGTCCACCAACTCGTCGATGCGCTGGTACGACAGGTCATCCAGGCTGATGTCGCTCGCGACCCCAAGTCTCTCCCTTGCCCGCGAGTCGACCCGTCGCCACCGCCAATACCGGGTCAGCTGGTGGCGGGCGATGCCGAACAACCATTGTCGCCCGCTCCCGTCTGCGGCTCGATACCGATGTAGCGAGCCGAGCGCAGCCGCAAACGTCTCGGCTGCAAGATCTGCGGCCGTGTCCGGGCAAGCGGTCCGGGAGTGGAAGTACCTCAGCACCGCATGGATGTTCTCGTCGTAGAAGCGGCCAAACGCGTCCATATCGCCACGAACGGCGGCGGCCAGGTCCAACGACCCGCCGGTATCTCCCTCGATCGCTCTCACCATGCTCCTATCGGAGTGTTCGACTCCACAGGTACTTGCCCGCAGGCGGCTCCTCTGTGACATCCAGACCAGCCGGGCCGGATCGGCGCCACGCATCGGCGACGAACAACGATACGGTCGGGACCACGATCACCCTTCCTGAGCCTGCACACAATTGCGAACGTGACAGGAATGATCGCTTCGGGGCAGACGATCGTCCATCCAGGTGGTTTGCACGTCAGCCTCGAAGGGATCCTGAAGCGCGGACCCACCATCGGGCAAAGAGTGTCGGATATGCGACACTCCCGCATCAGTGGGTGCGCCGTTGCGGTTGCACCAGGCATGACGAAACCATCAAAACCAATGGCAGGCGCTCTCGGCTTCGCTCTGATATGGGCGGTCGCCGCCGTCGTTTCCCCGACAACCACGTTCCATCTCGGGCCTCTCATCGTTGCGGTGTCGCCCGTGCTGTTCAGCGACCGGCGATCCGCAACGCGATTGATCCCGGCCGGTCTCGGCATCGCGGCAGTGACTTCATTGGCACTGGCAGCAAGTGGTTCGCTTCAGGGGCCCACGCTCCTCCCCTGGGGCGGAGCACTTGCCGAGTCGCTCGTCTTCGCCGCAGTTGGCACCGTCGCTGCCCTTGCCCTCGGCCTCAGACGCACCGAGCCCGTTCCCACCTGAGAGGTCGGCATAGATGTATCCCCGCCTCGGCGTCGCCATCGGAGCATTCGCCATTCTCGTTGCGGCCTGCGGCGGCAGTGCCGACCCGACGCCGACTACCGCCGCGGACACGACACCCGGCCCGACGGAACCCGCCGCACAGTCCACCACCGGTCCGGCACAGCTCCCCGAAGGCCCTTCTGCACTTGCCGACATGAGCAATCCGGCGTTTCCGGAACCGCTCATCGATCCCTCTGAGATCATCTCCGGAGGGCCACCGCCCGATGGGATACCACCCATAGATGATCCTCAGTTCGTCTCCGTCTCTGCGGCTGATGCATGGCTCACAGATGCGGACCCTGTGGTCTATCTCGCCATCGGTGACGAGGTACACGCCTACCCGGTTCAGATCTTGATCTGGCACGAGATCGTCAACGACACCGTCGGTGGACAGCCGGTGGTCGTTTCGTACTGCCCGCTCTGCAACAGTGCGGTCAGCTATCGCCGGGTCATCAACGGGACCGAGACCACATTTGGAACGTCGGGCCGGTTATTTGCCTCCGCCCTGGTGATGTACGACCGGGCGACCGAGTCACTGTGGACTCACTACGACGGACGGGCTGTAGTCGGGGTGCTCACGGGTGCGACACTCGAACCGATCTCATCGCCGCTGCTTGCCTGGTCGGACTTTGCGGCGGCGTTTCCCAATGGGCTCGTTCTCGATAAAGACGCCACCGGCTTCGAGCGGTCATACGGAGAAAACCCATACGCCGGCTACGACAACCCGGACTCGACACCATTCCTGTTCCGTGGCGACGTGGACGAGCGGGCGCTCGCAAAACAACGAGTAGTGGGCATCGAAATCGACGGTGT
>Ga0307423_1000163_pt1 | contig 43912 bp, 39 predicted proteins | sample SalMarWE160310MG_FD_202154 | JGI IMG/M metagenome (GOLD analysis project Ga0307423, IMG submission 202154) | Salt marsh sediment microbial communities from the Plum Island Ecosystem LTER, Massachusetts, United States - WE1603-10 | ecosystem: Environmental > Aquatic > Marine > Intertidal zone >...
CTTATAACCTTTTCTGATCTTTTTCTTAAATACAATTACCTTATCATCTTTAACATGTTCAAGAACTTTTGCAGTTACCTTTGCGCCTTTAACTTCAGGTGTACCTATTTTAACATTTTTAGAATCACCAATCATCAACACAGATTTAAAAGTAACCTCGGATTCCACTTTTTCTTTTAACCGGGGGACGTAGTACTTTCCATTTTCTAAAACTTTGAGCTGATCCCCTAGAACATTTATAATTGCGAACATTATTAGCTATTATCCTTTAATTTTTAAGCCACAAATGTATATAAAGAAGTTCTCTCTGTCAATCCCTTATGATAGAAAAATCTAATAAAACTTCACTTTTTGAGTAAAAATGAAAATTCACTTCCCTCCCCTTCTTTACTTGTTACAGTGACTTTTGAATTATGAGCCTCTATGATATGTTTTACAATCGCCAATCCCAATCCTGTCCCACCAAGTGATCTGGATCGTGCTTTATCTATCCTAAAAAATCTCTCGAAAATCCTATCCAAATAATTTTCTGGGATTCCTATTCCGGTATCCCTTACAATTACTTTTGCATGCTTGTTCTCCTCTTCAACAAGTATTTCTACTTTGCCTTTCTCCGTGTATTTAATTGCATTATGGATAAGATTAACCAGTACTTGCTTTAGCTTTTCTTTATCACCAAACACATCCAGGTCATCTCTAGCGGGAATAAAATTTAACTCAAGGTTTTTATCCTCTGCAACTTTCTTATTTTCCTGAACAACCTGTCTTATTAGTTCATTTATTTTGAAGTATCTGTAACTCATCCTCATCTCACCCGACTCGATCATCGATATATCTATTAAATCATTTAATAAATTACTTAGTGATATAGTGTTCTGATTTGCTTTTTCAAGGAAATGCACATTCACATTTTTATCATTAACAGCACCATTAAGCAAAGTTTCAATATAACCCTGTATATTAAAAATGGGAGTTCTTAACTCATGTGAAACATTAGCTAGAAACTGGGATCTTACTTTCTGTAAACGCTGAAGATATTCGATGTCAGTTTTTTCTTTCTTGAACATCTTCTTGATTGCCTTCTGAAGCGAAAGCAAATTTGAGCCAAGCTGTATCTCCTCCTCACTGTTATACTTGTTTTTCCTGATGTTATTAATTATAGTCTTAATATCATCAAGCTCTTTATTCCGTCTTCTGCCTATTAAGTAGAGTGCTACAATATCTATAAGCAGAATAGATATTATTGAAGGAAGTAGTAATGAAAAATCACGCGTCAGCAGAAGTATCACTGCTAAGAAAAGAAGATTTAATAAGAGGAATTCCCTAGAGTAGACTAACGAAGACGTCAGGTTTGATAGAAATTTATTGGATGTTTTTAAATCTGTATCCAATTCCCTTAACTGTCTCGATTAATTCTGAGTGTTTACCAAGTTTTTCCCTGATTTTTCTTATATGCACATCAATTGTCCGGTCAATAACATAAACATCATTTCCCCAAATTTCTTTTAATAATGTTTCCCTATTTACTACTTTACCGGGGTTATTAGCAAAGAAATAAAGTAGTTGAAATTCCTTACGAGGGAAAAATTTCTGCCTGCCCTCAATCTTTACAACAAATTTTTCAACATCAATTACCAGGGGTCCGATCTTTACTTCTTTAGGTTCTTGTTTTTTCTTTTCTTGTCCTGTGCTCTTTCTAAGATTAGATTTTATCCTCGCAATTAATTTTTTTGGTGAGATAGGTTTTTGTATATAATCGCTTGCCCCAAGGTTGAGCCCTTTAATTTCATCTGTTTCTCCTGATTTAGCTGTAAGAAAGATAATTGGAATGTCCTGAGATTCTTTATTTTTCTTGATTAATTCATAAAGCTCAAAGCCATCCATTCCCGGCATCATAATGTCAAGCACAATTAAATCAGGACTCTGTGAGAGTTGTTTTAGAGCATCTTCTCCATTCGTACTCACAAGCACTTCAAAGTTTTCCCGTTCAAGATTGTACTTCAAAAATTCCAGTATATCCTCTTCGTCATCAACAAGTAATATTTTTTTCATTTCCCTAAGAGATTTTTATTTCTTTATCTTCCTCAGCGGACTTGTACATTGCTTCTGCAATTTTAAGCAGTTGTAATGCTTCTTCTCCTGATGAAAAAACAGGATTGAGCCCCCTTATTGCACCGATAAAACTTTTGATTTCATTTAAATACGATTTTTTAAATGCTTCTGTTGGCGTTTCCAAAAATGTTGAGCCGTGGTCAATTTGTTCTTCCTCTAAAAGTTTAATTAATTTAAAAGGATTAGCTGCAACACTTCCTTTTGTTCCATAAATATTAGCGTAGAAAGTATCTTTCTGTTCTGCAAGAGTCCAGCTTGATTCGATATTTATAAGAACTGAATTTTCACATCTTAATAAGCTTATGGAAGTATCTTCCAGATTTCTTGAATGATGATAATAATTTTTTGTTGAAATAGATACCGCTCTGGGATAGTTTGCTAACCAAAGAGCAAGGTCAACCAGGTTTATCCCAAGATCCAGAATAACGCCTCCGCCTGCTTCTTCCCTTTTACTAAACCACTTTTCAGAACTACTCTGCTTCCTGATCCATCCACATTTAATGTAAAACGGTTCACCAATTTCTCCGGCATCTATTAAGCTCCTGATTAACATAGAATCCGGTCTATAACGCAAATTCATCCCAACCATTAATTTTCTATTATTCTTTTTCGCACATTCAATAACTTCCTGACCTTCTGTGCTAGTAAGTGCAAGCGGTTTCTCTACAAGTACATTTTTCCCAGCATTCAGACTGTCAATAGCCATTTGTTTATGAAGATGTGTTGGAGTAGCTATAATAACAGCATCAACATTATTATTGTTAAGCAAGTCTTTATAATTGGTATAACGGTTTTTTATTTCATACTTATCCCCAATAGAAAACAACCTGTTCCTGTTAATTTCAGCTACAGCAGTAACTTCTGTATTCTTTATCTTTAATAAGTTTGGCAGATGAACAAGTTGTGCAACGCTTCCTAGACCAATTACAGCTACTCTTGTTTTATCCATTAAATAATAGCCTTTGCCGCTGATTTTATATTTTTATAAAAAGAAGTAATGCGTTTAGCTATTCCTGCGGGGTCAATCTCTAATTGTTTGTGAAGCTGTGTTTGTGTACCATGATCTATAAATTTATCCGGTATACCCAATCGAAGAATATCATTCTTGAAGTTTTTATCATTGAAATATTCAACCACTGCCGATCCAAAACCACCCGGTAAATTATTTTCTTCGAGTGTTACAATTTTATCATGTCTTGCTGCGATATCATCAAGCTTTTTTGTGTCAAGAGGTTTAATGAAACGCATATTTATAATTTCACAGGAGACTCCATCTGCTTTTAAAATATCAGAAGCTTTTTGTGCGTAATTAACCATAGAGCCCACAGCTAAAATTGCAACATCATCTCCATCTGAGAGTTTTTCACTTTTTCCAATTTCAATTTTAGTAAAACCATCCTCAATTTTTACTCCTAGTGCGGAACCTCTCGGATATCTCACTGCCACAGGACCCTCACAATGTTCAACAGCAGTATATACCATATTACGTAACTCTGCTTCATCTTTCGGGGCCATTATTACCATTCCGGGGATAAGTCTTAAATAAGCAAGGTCAAAAGTGCCGTGATGAGTTGGTCCATCAGCTCCAACCAAACCGGCCCGATCTAAAACAAACACCACATGCAATTTTTGAAGAGCGACATCATGTATTATTTGATCGAATGCTCTTTGAAGGAATGTTGAATAAACGGCCACAACCGGAATTATTCCCTGGGTAGCAAGACCTGCTGAAAAGGTTACAGCATGTTCTTCAGCAATACCAACATCAAAATAATTTTGCGGAATTTTTTCTTTCAAAATATCTAAACCAGTTCCATCAGGCATAGCAGCAGTTATTCCGACTACTTTCGGATTTTTTTCAATTATTTCAACTAAAGCATCTCCAAAAATTTTTGTATAAGCTGCCGGCCCACCTGCTTTTTTGTGAGCCTGACCGGTTAATTTATCAAATGGAGTTGAAGCGTGTAATCTTTGTGAATGATTTTCAGCAGGTTTATAACCTTTCCCTTTTTGTGTAAGTGCATGAATGAGAATTGGACCTTTCAATTCCTTTACCTGCTCAAAAATCTTAATTACCTGATGAACATTATGTCCATTGACAGGTCCAAAGTATCTGAAACCCAAAGCTTCGAAAAGCATTCCCGGAGTAATAACAGCCTTTATACCGTGTTCAAGTCTAACTGCAATGCGTCTCATTCTATCACCAAATTGATCCAGCTTACCAGTAAGATCCCAGATCTGTCCTTTAAATTTATTGTAATCGGGATGTGAGATCATCTCCGTAAAGTAGTTTGATATCTGCCAGACATTTGGGGCGATAGACATATTATTATCATTTAAAACTACTATAAGGTTCGATTTTAATACACCAGAATTGTTCATTGCCTCGTAAGCCATACCTCCGGTCATAGCTCCGTCACCAATAACAGCTACTACCTTTCGGTCTTCTTTTCTGATATCTCTTGCAACAGCCATTCCTAGTGCTGCAGATAATGACGTTGATGCATGTCCTGCACCGAAGGTATCGTATTCACTTTCAGAGCGTTTTAGAAATCCGCTTATCCCACCTAGCTGTCTGATTCTGTTCAGAGCTTCTTTTCTTCCAGTAAGAATTTTATGCGGATATGCCTGATGGCCAGTATCCCAAACAACCAGATCGTGTGGTGTATTAAATACCTTATGAATTGCCACGGTTAATTCTACCGTACCGAGTCCTCCTCCAAAGTGACCTCCGATTTCTGAAATAGTATCAACCATATACTCCCTGATATCCGAGCAAAGCTGTTTTAATTGTGGAAGCGATAGTTGACGAATATCTGATGGATAATTTACTTTGGACAGGACAGGATATTTTTCTTCGCTTATCATTTAATTTTTACAAACCTCCATACTACGTTTGAATTATTCTTCATCATCTAAAAATTTTCCTAATTCACCTTTAAGTTCGGTAATTTTCAATTCAGCTTCTCTTAAATTCTTTAGGCAGGATTTAGAAAGTTTTACTCCCTCTTCGAAGATTGTTATAGCTTCTTCAAGCTCTAAATTATCTTCTTCGAGCTTTTTGCTGATTTCCTCGAGACGGGATAAATCCTGCTCAAAATTGCTTTTAGTTTTCTTCTTTGCCATAAAAATTAAGTCAGCGGGTAATTACTTCCCCGTCGTAAAACTTCAAACTTGCTTTTTTCTCTTTATTAAATTTAGCAGCCCTTGTAACAAATTTAGAATTCTGCTTCACCAAAACAAAACCCCTCTTCAAAGACCTCTGAATATCGTATGTTTCCATTGATTTTGCAAGAAGAGAAATCTTCTTATCATGAACTAAAGAAAATCTTTCTATACTTTGTAAGATTCTATTAATTATAATATCTATTTGCTGAGATTTTTTGTTTACTATTTTTAAAGGAATCCGGAATCCATACGATTTTAGCAAAGAAAGAATGTCTCCATTTTTTTCTTCGATTTGTTCATCAATAATTCTTGACGATTTTAATAAAAATTCTTTAATATAATTTTCTATCTCCATTGCATCCGGAGTTGCAAGCTCCATTGCAACGGAAGGAGTTGGAGCGCGAAGGTCGGCTACATAATCAGCAATAGTAAAATCAACCTCGTGTCCAACACCTGAAATGACCGGCACTCGTGATTTGAATATTGCTCTCGCTACAACCTCTTCGTTAAATGCCCACAGATCTTCTATAGAGCCTCCGCCACGCCCGACAATGATAACATCAATATCACCAGATTTGTTCAATAACTTTATACTATTAACAATGCTTTCTGCGGCACCACTTCCTTGCACTCTCGCTGGAGCGATTACTAATTCAACAAGAGGATATCTTCTTTTAGCAACACTAACCAAGTCTCTGAAAGCAGCTCCATCAATTGCTGTAACAATTCCAATCTTTGAAGGAAAAACAGGAACGGGTTTCTTAAACTTTTCATCGAATAATCCTTCGGCTTCCAGCTTCTTCTTAAGTTTTTCAAATGCTTCCTGAAGTTCTCCAAGTCCTGCCGGTTTCATCGAGCGTATATCGAGTTGATAACTCCCTCTTGGCGGATAAACCGTAAGCTTTCCGTTTACAATAATTTTCATTCCGTCCTGAGGAGTGAAAAATACATACTGGTTGAATCCTTTCCACATTGTGCAGTTTATTACTGCACTGGAATCTTTCAGACTAAAATACCAGTGTCCGGAAATGTGGGATTTAAAGTTTGAAATTTCACCAACCACAGTAACCTGCTGAAATGATTCCTCAAGAGTTCTGCGGATTTCTTTTGTTAATTCAGATACCGTTAATATTTGAGTAGAGTTTTCCAATTAAGCTATGGTCGCGAATCTATTTTAGTAGTAATTTTTCCTTTGTCCAACTGGCTGTAATCTAGCTCTGAACCGAGTACGCTATGTGGAATTAAAAATATAATAAACATTAGTATAGATGCAAATACAATCCATCTTTTAGGATTTTTGAATTTATATATGGCGATCAAAGCCAGCAGCCAACCTATAAATCCAATTAGAATTTTATTATCAGTTAAGTCATGACCAAATGGAATACCCGTCCAGAATTCACCAAAAGCATAGTACTGAGCGATAGGTCCCAATATAAATCCACCAATAATTACGAAGATAAATGTGAGAATTGTAAGAGTTTTAAATTTCTTTCCTTCATTAAAATATTCTAAACCTGTCCTGGTTGAGAGCAGCATTGCACCAAAGATAAAAATTATATGTGGAATCAAAAAAAGTATTGGAACATCCCCTTTAAATCGGATAACAACTCCACCTTCTTCTGGCAGGGTAATAACGGTATTATCTTTTTGCAAAATAATCTTATAAACTAACTTACCTGCAGGCGGTTGATACGGCAGCAAAGCTATTAGTTTTCCATCCTTACTTTGCATCTCGACTGCTGTCCATTCATCATCTGTTTTGAACCTTTTCCAGTAAAGTTCTCCGCAGATTGTTTGATCATTAATATTAATTGAAATTGGATGGTCACCCTCGCCGCCGTGTGTTCTGTCCAGCCTGTATTCAATTAATTCATCTCCGAGAAAAGCTTTGCCGGATACTGGATAAGTCGGACCGGTAATCCGCTGGTATGCTGCCGTAATAACAGTAAGAACGAAAGCAATTACCCAGAGCAATATAGATTTTTTCATTGAGGATTTTTGCGAGAATTATTTTTGATTTTTTGAAGATGAAAAATAAAAATTAAAACTTTACACTAAAACCTAATGTAGGAATGATTGGAAGCATTGTTGTGGCTTCTCTTCCCAGTGTGATATCGTCGTTAACATAATAGTCGTAACCTATTACGTTTGAATGGTTGTAGAGATTAATTATATCAAGATAAATTGTCCAATCAAGATCCCACCAATCAGCAAAAGCATTTATACGGAAGTCGAGACGGTGATAAACCGGTTTACGTGAATTAAGTTTTCTGTCAGCAAAATTGACATCAAATATTACCGGATTTTCACCGTCATTGTTCAAATTCCGTGTTGCGATAACCGGAGTTTCAGGAATACCATCAAGATTTTGATCTTCTAAAATTATTCTCGGTTTAACTCCAGTTGGCTGGCTGGTTGGGAACCCGGAACCATACTGCCATCGAACACCAAGTTCAAGCCAGCTATTAAGCTGATAATTTAAAACGATATTTACAGTATGTCTTTGATCAAAATTAAAAGGATATTTTATTCCATTTTCATACCTGTTTGCATAAGCAAGAGCATAAGAAATCCAACCGGAAAATCTGCTTTCATAAAATGAACTTTTTTTAGCAAGGAAAAATTCAAATCCATACGCTTCACCGAATGAACCATTTATCGGAATCTGGGTTAAAGAATCGCCGCTGAATGTTGCGGGAAGAGTCCAGCCTGATGAATATCTTGGATCTTTGCCGGGAATCGGTTCAGTATAAAATCTTTCACCTTGAAATTTCTCGGGGATGTATAGATTTTCAAAATCTTTATAATATCCTTCTACACGAACACTCCATTCAGCTGTAAACCATCTTTCAACACCAAGAACATAGTGCGTTGCCTTTTCTGCAACAAGCGATGAAGTGTATATATCAGAAAGGTCGTAAAGAATTCCCTCATCACGTAGTTTTTCATAGCCGGGCGATTGATAGTAAATTCCCCAGGTCGCTCGCAGCGTAGTAAGTTCATCGAAAGCGTAAGATAAAGAAAGCCGAGGTGCCAAATACGCTTTGTTCAGAATATTGTAGTAATCCATTCGAAGACCTGGCTGAAATGTTAATCTGTCTGTTACCTTATAATTATCCTGTACATAAGCCCGATAGCGATTATAATTCCGAACATCTTTCAAATCATTTATTGCAGATCGAAACTGCGGATTTGAATTTAGAATTGCTTTTAATTGATCATCAAGATTAAATGTAAAATTTATTGTCGTCTGCATAAAATCGGCACCAGCTCCAGCTTCAAGGATGTGATCTTTAAGAATGCAAGTAAATTTATCATCAATGGCATATTTTCTGTAAATAAAATCTCCGCCGAAAGAAAATCTTAAAAGATATGGAGCTAATGTATCCGGAATAGTATTTTCAAAAGCATTACGATTTAATGAAGGATCAAGTATTTGAGAGTTAAAATCTGTTGTGCCGTTGTTCATGTACCAAGATAGGATAACTTTATTTAACACCTTTTCGTTGGGAGCGAAATGCCATGCAGCAGAAACTAAATCGTTGTCTGTATTGTTATAAACACCAATGCTATCGGGTGTTTCCCTGTTTTTACCGCTCACAACATTCACTGCATCCCTCGAAAGTATTCCGTTAAAAAGGAACTTGTGACCATTATAAGGCCCAATAACAACTTTCCCCTGAAAATCATAAAAGTTTGGGAAGGTCGTGTTTTCATCAACAAGTCCTGCATTTTTTACAAATGGTTCAATTATTAAATCATAATAAGTTCGTCGAGAATTAAAAAGCCAGCTGCCTCTGAGATTAAATGGATTCTTTCCATCTAAAACAATGTTCGCATCAACTATAGAAAGGTTTACTTTACCGCTTAAAGCGTTAGTTGTTGATCCTTCTTTATTTGTAACATCAAGCACCGCTGAAAGTCTGTCTCCGTATTTAGCAGGGAACCCTCCTGAGATTAGGTTTACACTTTCGACAGCATCAGGATTAAACATACTTACAACCCCATACAGCCTGTATGGATTAAATACTTCGACATCATCAAGAATAATAAGATTCTGATCCGGTCCACTACCCCGCACAATAAGCTGGGAAGAAAAATCATTCGGAGCTAAAACACCAGGAAGCGATTGAAGTGTTCTGAAAACATCTTCCGCTGCACCTGGTAGAGTTTTAGCATCTCTTGGATTAAGATCAATAAGACTTGTCCTCGTATCTCGTTGATCCTGGAGATGAAAATCTGTTACTTCCACACTTTGTAGTTCAATTGCTTTACCTTCCAGTTCAACATTTAATTCAGTAATCTTATTTGATTTAATTTCTATATCAAAAGTCTTCGAATCGTATCCTATTGCACTGAACCTGACTTTATAATTGCCTTTGGGAATACCTGTAATTTCATAAGTCCCGTCCGATTCACTTGCGGTACCAAAATTTGTATCAATAAGAATAATATTAACGGAAGGTATCGGAGAGGAATTATCGGTTACTTTTCCCTTTAATTTTCCTGTTTGTGCGTAAGAAATTTGATTTAAAAGAATAAGAATTATATAAAAAAAAGTTTTCACAATATCATAATTAAAGAATGCAGAAATAATTATCTATAACAAAAGAAGGTGTTAAATAATTCCTGAGAAGTAAAGTTTTTAATCGAGATACAATGAAAAGAATCCGGAGTATAACCCGATAGTAATTTCGCTAAAATTTGTACCGTTAGAGCTAAGCTTAATATTATAACGGTAACGGGCATAGAAAGTAAAAGTATCTTTAATTGTAAACAAACCAACTGAAATTTCAGGACTTATTCCCTGATTCGTTTTAAAATTTGTATATAAAGTTATACCAGGGGAAACATACTCGGTGTGAGGCAGCTCAATAATTTTTTTGTATCCGGCTCGAAGATAATTCCTTTCTTCGGCATTAAAGATATACGTGTATTCAAGAGATAAATATCCAGAGGGGTAATTAAGACTTTTGGAACGGAATGAAATAAAAGGAATTTCCTTGGTCAGGCTAAAATAACTCTTGTGTCCGTCCGAAACATAACCCGGATATGGAAGAAGAAAAATTGCCGTTCCGAATAAACACAAAGTAAAAAGATCTGAACCTGATTTTATTTTTGGTTCAAAAGGTAAGTCAAAATCGAATGTCTCGCTTGTAAATTTATTCCCTGCAGAATCTTCAGTAACTATTACAAAATTTACAATCTTTTGATCAAAATCCAGTTTACTAATGTCAATATCCATTTTATGAAAATCATTCGGTTCATTTGATATAGTGTATGTATACTTATTTTCGAGGATAACTTTTGATTTGCACAATTCACTTGTGTAAAAAGATAATTTGAATGTATAAGGAATTTCTCTTGTGCAGTATGCATCAATAAGTTCAACTTCAATGGAGTCAGTTTGGCTGAAACACTGAAAAGAAAACAGAAATAGGCTATATAACAGCAGATAAATTTTAATTACTTTCATTTAAATAAATATATTTATGGCCCTAAACTAAACAAATGTTCTTGAATATTTTTTTCAACTGAAGACTAATGATTTAAATTAGCCCTATTAATTGGTATTTTAAATAAAGTAGTTCAGATTTTAAAATTAAAAACTTATATGAACAAAAATTTTCATAAAGAGGGAAAAATGAAAATATTAACATCAATAAGAGTAAAAAACTATAGGTCCATACTAGATGAAAAAATAGAACTGAGTAATATGCTAGCATTTATTGGGGCAAATGAATCTGGGAAGAGTAACGTACTTAAAGCTTTAAATCATTTATCCAGGGAAAGACAATATTCAAACTTTAAGCTAAAAGAATTAAACCTATCAGTTGCACATTCGATAAACAACCTGATTGAGATTGAATATGAGGTTATATTAAAAGAATACCTAATTCCAAACTTAAGTTTAAATATACCAAGTCTTATTGAAAGAACTGTGTTTATTAAGAAAAAAGGATATGCAAATGATGAAGTTGTCTGGGAGATTGAACTTGAAATCCCATCAAAGGTAGGAAATTTAGTACTAATATCCGGGAATAAAAGTATTTTTCGAAACCATCTAAAAAGCGCTGGATTTAATAAGAGTAGAATCGATAATTTGTTAAAGAACAAATACTTTGTTAGTTCCGCAGAGACTAATCTTTCTAAAAATCCATTCCACAGTTTAAAAAATGAAAATATTATTAAGGTACTTGATGAAAAGGAAAAACATGCAAAGCTAAAAGAGTTAGTACTCAACGAGGTTCTAGAAAATATTCAGGTATACTTTTGGAAATATAATGAGGTCAATTATTTGAAGGAGAGTATAGTACTTGAAGACTTTTGCAAAACTCCTAAAGGAAATGAATCTGTCTTTGGAATATTTAAAATCGCCAAAGATGAAGGTGCGTTCAATTTTAAACTAAATTCGGATAATCTTACAAAACATTTATTAGATTCTACTTCAACATTGAGAAGCAATCTTTTAAAAGAAATAGCAAAATCATTTAATAAGATTTTTAAAAAATCTTGGAGCACATATTTTGGGACCAGCAAATTGGAATTAATCCTTGGTTATGAGGGTAATAACTTAAGTGTTAGACTTAATGATGGTAGAGAATGTCCACCAGAATATAGGAGTGGTGGTCTCAAATGGTTTCTCACTTTTTTAATTAATTTTCAATCTAAGCAAAAGGACCTATCCAATTATATCTTAATAATGGATGAACCAGGTGGATTATTGCATCCAAAAGGTCAAAAAGATGCATTAAATTTTCTTTTAAAGCTTACAGAAAAAAATCAAGTGTTTTATAGTACACATCAAACATTTCTACTGGATAAAAACAATCCTCAAAATGTTCGCATCCTTGATAGGAAAGAAAAAGATCGGAGAAATGATTTTTGGCCCACGCGTATATATGGCATAAAGGATAATACTAAACATATATTGCAAGACTCTTTGCTTCGTGAAGCGCTAGGATTTACTTTATCAGATATATCACCTATAAATGACAATAATATTCTTGTTGAAGGAACATTTGATAGAAATATTCTACAATTTTGTAATGAACAATTCAAAATTATTGACTTTAATAACTGTTCCTTTATAAGTAGCGGGAGAGCAAGTGCTATCCGTTATCAAGCTGCACATTATATTTCAAATGGTCTAAATGTCATTTGCTTATATGATTATGATGATACAGGTAGACAAGCATTTGACAATAACTCAGAAGTTAAAAAAGAAAATAAATTTTTGATCAGTTCTACAAAAGGAGAAACGATTGAGGATATATTACCAATTAAAATATTTACTAATGCTTTTAATGTTTTGAGCTCTAAGGCGGAATATAAGACCTATTTCAAGCATGGACCCTTCAATATTCAAAAACCCTTAATTAGAAAAACGTTTGATATTTCCTTAAAAGGCAATATTAGCAAGGAATCGAAACTAGAGTTAAAACAGGATCTCGAGAAGCTAATGTTTGATCAATTACAACAAAATTTTAACAAAGATGAGTTGTCTAATATTGAAAAACTTTTACTGGAACTAAAAAATCGTTTAAATTAGTTCAAAAATTAATGTCTAATATTAGTTACTAAGTTTTAAAAATTGCACACTTTTTAAAATCCTCAATTAAATCTTCAATATCTTCTATCCCAACCGAAAAACGTACTAGTGAATCAGTAATACCAATTTTTTCTCTTTCTTCTTTTGGAACTGATGCATGTGTCATTGAAGCAGGATGACAAATTAAGCTTTCAACTCCACCCAAACTTTCAGCAAGAGTAAAAATTTTCACATTATTCAAAACTTTTTTTGCTTTTTCAATTGAGCCGAAATCTGCCGAGACCATTCCGCCAAAACCACGCATTTGTTTTTTTGCCAGCTCGTGCTGAGGATGATCTTTTAATCCCGGGTAAATTACTTTCTTTGCGGCACCAGACTTCGATAGAAATACAGCAAATGCTCGTGCATTTTCTTCGTGCTGCTTCATCCTTACAGCAAGTGTTTTTGTAGAACGAAGAATAAGCCAGCAATCAAAAGGTGAAGGAACTCCGCCGGCTGCGTTTTGTATGTAACGCAGTCTTTCATGATATTTTTCATTACTTGTGATAAGCATCCCGCCAATCACATCACTGTGACCATTTAAATATTTTGTTGTTGAGTGAAGAACAATATCAATTCCAAATGTTAAGGGATTCTGAAAATAAGGACTCATAAAAGTATTGTCACAAACAGAAATTAGATTATTTTTTTTCGCAATTTCAGAAACAGCCTTCAGATCTGTAAGAATTAGCATTGGATTAGTTGGAGTTTCAACAAATATCATCTTTGTGTTTTTTCTGATTGCATTTTCAATATTAACAGTATCGCTTGCATCTACCCAGGAATACTCAAGACCATAATTTTTCAATTTAAGTTCGTAAAGTCTGTATGTTCCTCCATAAACATTGCTTGACATTATTATATGATCTCCGGCTTTTACAAGACTCATCAGTGCATGTGTCGCAGCTAGCCCAGATGCGAATGCAATTCCGTATTTGCCTTTTTCCAAAGTTGCGATGTTATTCTCTAACGCTTGCCTTGTTAGATTATGAGTTCTGCCATACTCGTAGCCTGTACTTTTACCAAGCTCGTGTTGAGCATAAGTTGACGTCTGGTAAATCGGAGTTATAACTGCTCCTGTTGTTGGATCAGGAATTTGTCCTGCGTGTATTGCGTCTGTTGAAAAGCCCATTTTTAATCTTTCAGTTTATTACGAAATATTATCAATTAGAATAATGAACATCGAACAGGGAATAACGAATTTCGAAGAATTTAAATTTCATTTATTTTGATTTTGGATTATTCCTCTTTGCAGTTTCAATACTTTTTACAAAAATCGAAATCAATTCATTACATTCGATTATTCCTTTTTCAACTAAATCAATCTTTTTTGCCAACGAAACTCTTTTAATAATTTTTAATGCGACCAGAGTTTCTCTTAATTCTTTTAGAAGAATTTTCAATTTATGAACAAAGTCATTTCTTGACTCAGCACTTTGAGCTTCACCATAATGCAAGGCTGGCGATGTTCCTGATCTAATTAATTGTCCGCCAATATGATTACCAGCTCGTGTATTGTTAAGATTTTATGAAATTGAAATAATTAAAACTGCAAAATCAATCAGTCTTTCTTCAAGATCAAATTTTCTTTTTTGTTTTTCATTCATCATTCGAAATTCCTTGTTCATTATTCTATATTCAAGGGATTACTTCGCTCGCATGACAGAACTATTTACTATCCAAGTTAATTAAATCATATCTGGTGATAATATCAGTCACAAGTCCAAAATCACTAACAAGTACAGCAAGATGATCTTTTAGTGTTTCTTTCACTATTTTAGTATCTGATTTCGCATCGAGAATTGGGAAACTCTCTTCCATCACATCTTTAATTAAAGAATTATAAAGCAAGGGATTATCAACCATCTTTGAAAGTAACTGATTTTCTCTAATTGCACCAATTGATTGCTTCCCTTTGAGTACAGGAATTTGAGTATAACCTGTTTTTGCAATCAGATCAAGTACATCCTTTACTTTGTCATCTTCTTTTACGGAAACAATCTCTTCAATACCTGCAGCCTTTTTCCTGTCAGAAATATCGCGTAGAGTTCTCATTTCTGTATCGAGCATTCTGTTTAATCTCAGCCATTCCTCATTATGGACTTTAGATAAATATCTTTCACCGGTATCGCAGACTATAAAAACGATTACATCATCTTTAGTACACTTTTTTGCAATCTCCAAAGTAACGTGAACGATTGTGCCGGTACTTCCTCCGCAGAAAATTCCTTCTTCTTTTGTCAATCTTCTTGCTGCAGCAAATGAGTCTTTATCGCTTATGTTTATTATTTCATCTATATACTGGAAGTGGACATTTTCGGGCAAGCAATCCTGACCAATTCCTTCAACTAAATAAGGAGTTCCTTTAATTATTTCACCCGTTTCTTTGTAACGTTTGAAGATCGAGCCAAGAGGATCAGCACCGATTACCTGAATGTTTGGATTTTTTTCTTTCAGAAATTTTCCTGTTCCGCTAATGGTACCGCCTGTTCCGATGCTGGAAACGAAATGAGTAATTTTTCCGTCTGTCTGTCGCCAGATTTCCGGTCCGGTTGTTTTATAATGAATTTCAGGATTGGACGGATTTGAATATTGATAAGCAAAGAAAGAATTCGGTATTTCTTTATGCAAACGTTTTGCAACATTTACGTAATACTCGGGATCTTCCGGTTCAGCAAGATTGGAAACAACGATAACTTCCGCTCCGAGAGCTTTTAGATAATTTATTTTTTCGTGGCTGACTTTTGATGTAACAACAAAAACACATTTATATCCTTTAACGGCTGCAGTAATTGCCAAACCAATTCCAGTGTTCCCACTTGTTGCTTCTATAATTGTTCCGCCCGGTTTTAATTCTCCTCTTTTTTCGGCATCAGCAATCATATTAAATCCAATACGGTCTTTAACACTTCCGCCCGGGTTTGCAGATTCCAGCTTTGCAAATATCTGCGGCTTTAAACCTTTATTTATCCTATTAAGTTTTATAAGTGGTGTATTGCCTATCTGTTCTATTATGCTGTTTTTAAATTCCAATATGTTTACTCATTTTAAAAAAGTTAGGGCAATTTTAAGCATTTCGATTGACTGATAAAAGTGAAATTATTTATTGGTGATTGAATTAGCATTTATTGTTGGAAAAATAAGAATTGGTTAGTTTTGCTTAGGAATAATTTATCCAGATATATTCAAATCATTTGCAAGACATTTTTAATAAATATCTCCACGCCATCTCCACCAAGTTCTCCCACCCCGAAACTTCCGAGATGGGCTATCGTAAAGAATTTGAAATTCTCCTCGAAGAAGTCTTTGAAAAAATAAATGTCAGAAGGATAGATCACGACCCCAAAGCTAAAGCAGGAAACAAGCCCGATTTTATCGTGATGAAAAACGATATTCCTATTCTTTACATTGAAGCAAAAGATATAGGAGTATCTCTTGATAAAATTGAAAAATCCGAACAAATGGATCGGTACTTTGGTTATGCAAATCTGGTTTTAACCGATTACGTTGAATTCCGTTTTTACAGAAATGGGTTGAGTTACCAGGATCCAATTAAGATTGCAGAATATGATTTAAAGAACAGAACAATTTCTCCTCTAGCCGAACATTATGATTTTGCTGCAAAAACATTAATTGATTTTACTCAGTCGCACAAAGAACCGATAAAATCCGGTGAACATCTTGCAAAAATTATGGGAGGCAAAGCGCAGAGAATACGCGACAACATAAAAGATTTTCAATCCAGGGAATCTGAAAAGAGCGCAGAGATTACACGAGTATACGAAACCATTAAGAAATTTCTTGTGCACGATTTAAGTGAAGATGCTTTTGCAGATATGTATGCACAAACACTTGTTTATGGATTGTTTGTTGCTCGTTACCACGATAACACACCCGAAAACTTTTCACGTCGGGAAGCTCGTGATTTAGTTCCGGCTTCTAATCCATTTCTAAGGCATTTTTTCGATCACATTGTTGGACCCGATTTTGATAAAAGGCTTGAATACATTGTAAACGAATTGTGCGAAGTTTTCTCTCACGCTGATGTGCAAAAACTGATGAAGCAGTATTTTAAAGTTGACCTGTGGGGGGAAACGCACGATGAGCCTGATCCTGTAATTCATTTTTATGAAGACTTTCTTAAAGAATACGATGCGGAACTTCGTAAAAAAATGGGAGCGTTTTATACACCGCTGCCTGTTGTAAGATTTATTGTCCGTTCGGTTGATGGATTGCTGCAAAAAGAATTTAATCTTCCATCCGGTTTGGCAGATACTTCCAAACTGCAAAACGGAACTCACCGTGTTCAGATTCTCGATCCCGCTGTTGGAACCGGAACTTTTTTAAGCGCCGCTATTCGCATTATTTATAAAAGACTTTTGGATGAAGGACAAAAAGGAAGATGGCACACTTATGTGCATAACGATTTGCTGCCTCGTTTGCACGGCTTTGAGCTAATGATGGCTCCTTACACAATTGCACATTTAAAGTTGAGTATGGCTTTTAAAGAAACCGGCTTTAAATATTTTAACCGCAGACTTGGCATTTATCTTACAAACTCGCTTGAAGAAAGTGAAATGCAGGACAGCTTGTTTACAGGTTTTGGTTTTGCCGAAAGTATTGCAGAAGAATCCAAAGAAGCTGCTGTAATAAAAAATGAAACTCCGATTATGGTTGTAATTGGCAATCCGCCTTACAGTGTTAGTTCTTCAAATAAAGGAAAGTGGATAACCGACTTAATAAAAGATTATAAAAAGAATTTAAATGAAAGAAATATTCAACCGTTATCTGATGATTATATAAAGTTTATTCGTTATGCCGAGCATTATATTGAGAAGAATAAAGCAGGCATAGTTGCAATGATTACAAATAACACTTTTTTAGATGGAATAATTCACAGGCAAATGAGGAAACATTTGCTAGAAACTTTTGATGAAATATATGTTTTGGATTTACACGGTAATACAAAAAAGAAAGAAAAAGCTCCTAATGGAAGCAAAGATGAAAATGTATTTGATATCCAGCAAGGCGTCTCAATTTCAATAATGGTTAGAATATCTGATATGAAGGAAAAGCTTGCAACTGTTTTTCACTCCGATATTTATGGGACACGAAAAAATAAATTTAAAGAGCTGAATAACAGTGAAATAAATAAAATTAAGTGGAAAAAACTTAATTGTAATAAACCACAATATTTTTTTGTTGAGAAAGATTTTGGAGCTATTGAAAAATATAACTCTGGCTTTGCGATTAATGAAATGTTCGTGCAAAACTCAAGCGGAGTTAAAACACATCGTGATAAATTTATTTTATCATTCACAAAAGATGAACTGTCTAAAAGAATAGATGATTTTGTGGGTGAGTATGATGATAATAGTATCAAGGCTAAATATAAATTAAAAGACACAAGGGATTGGAAATTAAAAGAAGCAAGAATAAAAGTAAGAAAAATAGATTGGGAGAAGTTTGTACGTTTTTATGCGTACCGTCCTTTTGACGAAAGATTTATATGCTATTCAGTTGATTTAATTGACAGAGGAACTTCCAGAATTGAATTAATGAAAAACTTTTTTAGAGATAATCTAGCTCTAATTACTTGTCGACAACTAAGCACGTTTGATTTTCAACATGCATTTATAACTCGATTAGTTAGCGATATGTGTTTAATATCTTTACAAACTAAAGAAACTACATATATCTTCCCTCTCTATATTTACGCAGAAGACGGCACAAAAACACCAAACCTAAAAACAGAAATCGTTAAGGAGATAAAAAAGATAGCTGGTAAGATTACCCCAGAGAATATTTTAGATTACATTTATGCAGTTTTGCACTCACCAAGCTATAGAGAAAAATATAAAGAATTTTTAAAGATAGACTTTCCACGAGTACCTTATCCAAAAGATAAAACTACATTTAAAAAACTGGTAACACTTGGTACAGAGTTGCGGCAATTACATCTTTTAGAATCACCAATAGTAAATAAGTTTATTACAACCTATCCAGTTCCCGGAAATAATGAAGTAGAGAAGGTGCGGTTTGAGACCCTGAAACAAGTTCAGGGTGACACAGGGAAAGTTTTTATCAATAAAGAACAGTATTTTGGTAAAGTTCCAGAAACAGCGTGGAATTTTTACATCGGCGGATACCAGCCAGCACAAAAATGGTTAAAAGATCGCAAAGGTCGTACCCTCACCAACAGCGATATTGAGCATTATCAGAAAATTATAGTTGCGTTAACTGGGACTGAGAGGATAATGAAGGAAATTGAGAATGTGTTTTCTTTATAATTTTATCTAATCTTCAAGCTCTCGTCCCAAATTTAGGAGATATTTGGGACGCGATTAAATGCAAATCACAGAAACACTTTACATCAAAACCCGTAGCGAATGGCGCAACTGGCTAAAGAACAACTACAAAACTAAAAAAGAAATCTGGCTGGTTTTTTACAACAAAGCTTCCGGTAAAACACGATTATCCTACGAAGATGCAGTGGAAGAAGCATTATGCTTTGGCTGGATTGACAGCATCGTTAAAAAGATAGAGGAGGATAATCACGTCCAGCGATTTACACCGAGGAATCCGAAAAGCAGTTACTCGCAGTTGAATAAAGAAAGGTTGAAAAAATTACTCCGACAGAAAAAAGTAATCGCATCAGTACGTAAAACACTTGGTGATCTGGAAAATGAAAAATTCGTTTTCCCAAAAGACATTATTGAAGAGATCAGAAAGAACAAAGAAGCGAGGAAATATTTTCAGAAGTTTTCCGAGGCATATAAGCGAATCCGGGTTGCATTTATTGATGGTTCCAGGGCAAGACCGGATGTTTTTAAACAGCGAATGAATTACTTTATTAAAATGACTGAAAAGAACAAGCAGTACGGAATTAAGGGAATAGAAAAATATTTGTAAAGCCGTAACAACTGTTGCAGAATCGTTCATTAAACTCATCAGCTCAACAATTCTTTTTTGGTGTGATTTCAATCTTTTATTATTGAATCAACAATCCTTATCTTGCAGCCGAATCTATGAAGCTCCTTTATTCATACCTTAAAAACTACTGGAAACTGATATTGCTCTCATTATTACTGGCAGCAATTAATCAGGTTTTCTCTATGCTCGATCCATGGATTTTCAGGATTGTTATTGATGATTACGCAACTAAGTTTGATCATTACACTACCGAACAATTTATTCGTGGAGTTATTCTTCTTCTGGCAGCCGCAGTTGGCGTTGCATTTGTATCACGCATTGCAAAAAATTTCCAGGACTATTATGTGAATGTAATAACTCAAAGGCTGGGTGCACAGATTTACACGGATGGAATCCAACATTCATTACTTCTTCCCTTTTATCAATTCGAGGATCAGAGGAGCGGAACAACTCTCGGAGTTCTGCAAAAAGTAAGAAGCGATACGGAGAGATTAATTAGTTCTTTCATAAATGTTCTTTTTACAACACTAGTGGGAGTAATCTTCGTCACGATCTACGCAATAAGTGTATACTGGCTTATCGCACCTGTATTTTTTGCCTCGATTCCGATTCTTGGTTTTCTCAGCTCGATACTTAGCCGTAAAATAAAAATTATCCAGAAAGTTATCGTAGCTGAAACAACTTCTCTTGCAGGTTCAACAACTGAGTCACTTAGGAATATAGAACTGGTAAAGAGTCTTGGTCTTGGTAACCAGGAAATAAACCGACTAAACTCCACAACAGATAAAATTCTCAAGCTTGAGTTGAAGAAAGTACGTTACATTAGAACTCTTAGCTTCATCCAGGGAACTACAGTAAACTTCATCAGGACGACAATTATGTTTATCCTGCTGTACCTTATATTCATTCAGCAAATAACTGTCGGTGAATTCTTTTCACTTTTCATTTACTCATTTTTCCTCTTTGGTCCTCTTCAAAGTCTCGGAGATATAATAAACATTTACCGTGAAGCTGAAGTTTCTTTAAATAATTTTGAATTATTACTTAATAAACCAATAGAATCAAAACCGGAAAAACCCGTTAAGCTGGGAGAAATAAGAAGCATCGGATTTCAAAATGTTATTTTCCGACATCAATCAGCAAACAAGCATGCAATAAACGGAATTTCATTTAATGTTAAAGAAGGAGAAACTGTAGCATTTGTTGGTCCCTCCGGTTCAGGTAAAACGACGCTTGTAAAGCTTCTTGTTGGACTATATACTCCTCAGGAAGGAAAGATTTTTTTCAACAATACTCCTGGTGACAAAATTGATTTTGATGAGATAAGAGAAAATATAGGATTTGTTACACAAGACACACAACTTTTCTCTGGATCGATAAAGGAAAACTTGCTATTTGTAAATCCAAATGCTACGGATGAAGATTGTCTGGAGGTTCTTCGCAAAGCTGCAGCTACAAGTCTTTTGAACAGAGCAGAAAATGGATTGGATACAATGATTGGTGAAGGAGGAATTAAAGTAAGCGGAGGTGAAAAGCAACGATTATCAATTGCGAGAGCATTGTTGAGGAATCCTCATCTTTTAATTTTTGATGAAGCTACTTCTGCACTCGATTCACTAACCGAAGAAGAGATCTCGAGGACTATTCGAGAAATATCTCTAAGAAAAGATCTGGTTACTGTGATGATTGCACACCGGCTTTCGACAGTAATGCATGCTGATAGAATTTATGTTCTTGAAAGGGGAAATATTGTAGAATCAGGTAGGCACGAAGAACTGATTGAGATGAAGGGGCTTTACTATGCAATGTGGAGACAGCAGATTGGAGAGAGAGAAATATTAGCAAACAGCTTTTTAAAAAACGTTTCCGAAAATTGAAATTATAGAAGGAATAAAATGCCAGACAAATACAATTACACAACCAAACTCGATATTAGGTTCAAACATTTTGATTTAATTGACATTGCCCAAATTGTAGAAGAAGTAAAAGAGAAATGGTTCAATCAAACATTAACTGAAGTTAACGGGAGCGTTGTTCGGGTTGGAATTGTTGAAGGAGAATACCACTGGCACAAACACGAAAATGATGATGAATTCTTTTTTGTTCTTGAAGGAAAACTTTTTGTTGATCTTGAGAACAAAACAATTGAGCTGAACCCTGGTCAGGGTGTAACGGTATCAAAGAATGTAACACACAGAACAAGAGCAACACAAAAAACTGTAATGCTGATGGTGGAGAATAAAGCAATTATTCCGACAGGTGACTGATTTTTAAACACATAGAAACAGAGTGCACATAGTCCTATGTTTTTTTTGTGACTACCCGCTTGCCAAAGCAAAGCGTCGGGCAGGGGTGGTTCATAAAAAACTAAACCCTCTTAAAAACTCCTCAATATTCATCCGTTTTTTTCCTTCCTGCTGGATTTCAAGAACCCGAATGGCATCTTTGCTGCAACCAATTATCAATTCAGTCTTTGTTTGATAAATCTGAAATGATTTGAGATCATTTCTTTCAACAATTTCTGTTTTATAAATTTTAAGTACTTTGCCGTTGTGAGCAAAAAATGCTGCCGGATGAGGTGATAATCCTCTCACAAGATTATGAATTTCGGTTGCTGATTTATTCCAGTCAATTTTACAAATTTCTTTTGTGATTTTTGGTGCCGGTGAAGCTAATGAATCATCCTGCTGCATCAGTTCAAAATTCCCGCTTTCGATTAAACCAATAGTCTTTAAAACTAAATCAGCTCCAAGTAAACTCATTCTGTCATGCAGAGTTTCAAAATTATCTTCAGGGAAGATCTCAACTTTTTCCTGTAGATAGATATTTCCCGTATCGACTTTTTCCGCAAGTTTGAATGTAGTTAGTCCTGTTTCTGTTTCTCCGTTTATCAAAGCCCATTGAATTGGAGCTGCGCCCCGGTATTTTGGAAGAAAAGATCCGTGCAGATTGAATGATCCGAATTTTGGGATGTCGAATACTTCCTTCGGTAAAATTCTGAAAGCAACCACTACAAATAAATCAGGCTCTAATTCTTTCATCTGTTCAACTAACTGAGCGTTTCCTTTAAGTTTTTCCGGCTGATAAACAGGGATATTATTTTCAACAGCAAATTGCTTAACAGGTGTGTATGTTATCTTTCGACCCCTACCCCGTTCTTTATCGGGTGTTGTAACAATTGCAACTAATTCGTGATTGCTTTTGTATATGGAATTCAGAGAGGGAATTGAGAAATCAGGTGTGCCCATAAAAATAATTTTCATGGAAAACCTACTTTATCAACATATAATCAGTAGAAGCGCTAATCGGGTAATCAATATCGAGCTTGCGCTTTTTTATTTTGGCAAGGTGCTTTTTATATTTTTTTTTCATGTCGTCGTCGAGGTAATCAATGAACAATACACCGCGAAGATGGTCGTACTCATGCTGCATAACACGCGCAAGCAATGCATCAGCTTCAATTGTTTGCTCCTTCATATTCACATCGTAAAAGGAAATATTTATTCCTTTGGGTCTGATTACTTCCTCACGCAAATCAGGAATGCTTAGACACCCTTCTTCAATTGGGATTGTTTCATCAGATCTTGAAATAATTTTTGGATTGATAAGTGCAAGTGGTTTGTAATCTTCGTAACCTTCAACCGGGGAGATATCAACAACAAAAATTTGCTTACTTAAACCGACTTGATTCGCAGCAAGTCCGATTCCGTTTGCATTTCGCATTGTTTCAAACATATTAGCAATTGTGCCAACAATCTGGCCATCGATCTCAGTGACTTTCGATGCTTTCTTTCTAAGAATTTTATCGCCACACACGGTAATTGGGACTATTGACATATTAACTTTTACTTCTTTATTTATTCAAACTATGCAAAATTAAATATTGATCGTGGAATAAGAAAGAAATGAGGACTTAGCATTTGCTTAAAGTTGTCAGGCTGAGCTAGTCGAAGACTGACATTATACTATATTATCACACTTCGACAAGCTCAGTGTGACATTACTAATTATTTCTAAATTAAACCAGCAGCTTTCCGTCTTTCATTAACAATTTTCCATCCATCCAGACAGTTGGTTTTTTCACGACACCATCGAGATGAATTGGAACGTTTACACCTCCTCCCATTGAAACATTATTACCAAGTGCAATATGAATAGTTCCCATCACTTTTTCATCTTCCAATAAAACACCACTGAGTTTTGCAGAATCATTTGTGCCGATACCGAACTCTGCGATGTTGCGTGCTTCTTTCCCAACCTTATCCAGCATATTTTTTAATTTCTTTGCTAAGATACCCCCGGAAATTTTTGTTGCGTAACCATCTTTAACTTCAATCTTAATATTAGCATTTTTGATTAATCCCAAACCCGCCATTGAACCATCAACAACAAAAACTCCATTGCTTGTTCCTTCAACTGGAGCTAAAAATGTTTCTCCGGTTGGAAGATTACCGCTTTCACCTTTTGCGTGAAATAATCCTTTGCTCGGAATTATTTTTCTTCCCGATATTTTAAAACTTATATCAGTACCTGCCGGTGCTGTAACTCTGATTGTTTTTCCCTTTTCCAGAATCTTTTGCAGCTTAATCGTGCGTTTTGAGATAGCAGTATAATCTGCATTCATGCCACGAATCATTACTTCTTTAGTAATACCGGGGAATGTTGCGATCCGTACTCCATTAGCTGATGCACTTCTTCTTGCATCTGTGTGTGTTAAGGATTTTGCAGTCGGGCAAAATACTACGTCAAATCGTTGCATTAGCTCTGCAATCTCTGCTGGTGGTTCCTCTCCGTTTATTTTTCCTGACTTCATTTCTACCAGAAGGGAAAAGTAACCCATTCTGACGGCGTTTTCGTGGAGTGAAAGCCCCATCTCTCTCTTCTGTTCATCCGTGATTACTAGAATTTTTTCGTTCTTCTTTGCACCCATACAATCACGTATAGCAATTTGAGAGGCTGTATCTAGTCTTGTTAATTTTTTCATTTTAATACCTTTTGTTTTTTATAAAAGGGGAAAACCAACATTAAGTTGAATAACTGCAGTAAAACCACCTGAATCAATAAACTTGGATTGTTCAAGTGAAATATTCATTGCCCCGGGATTTCCTCCAAGAAATTTAACCCCCTCATCATTTTTCAAATCATCAATGGATAAATAAGTATAACCAGCTAAGCCTTCAATACTTATATAATCTTTTAATATCGCTACAATTACTCCTGTTCCTATTGAATAACCTATCACCCCCGCATCACTTTCATATTTATTAATAATCGTTGGTGCCCCGGGTGAATCAGTTGTTTCGGTAAGTGTAACATTATTAAAATTCAGAGAACCATCTAAAATTTTCCAGCTCAATACCTTTGTAAGTTCCCATCCAACATCAAAACCTACGGACCAATTTTTTAAATTTAGGTCAAGAGAATAATTATCCTCACTTTGCGTTATTCCCACGCCGCCTTTATTTTTTTTAGCAAGAGACTGATAATACCCTTTTGCCGTTACAATAATTCCATTTTCAAAGGTTGCACGGAAGAAGTTTAAACCCAGCCTGTACCCTGTTGCATATGAAAATTCTTCAACCGGCTTTGATGTATATTCCAATGAATTGTGGTTTTCAATAAATTGATTTAAACCTGCAGGATTAATTTTTTGATAGGTAAAACCCCCATAGCCTCCGACAAAACCAAGGCATCCAAATCCAAAAGTCTGAGCAACGCTAAATTGAGTTGAGAATAAAAGAAAAAAAAGTAATAGAACGATAAATTTGTTCAGCATAGCATTAAACAGATTATTTATATACTGAATCTAAAAATAATCGCATTTAAATCATATATTAAATCGAAATCAATATTTCCAGTATGACGAAAAGAATATTAATATTTAAAAAAACTCACGCCTGCATCTTGCTTTTTTCTTTCATACTTAGCTCTAAACCATGCCCGTTAGGTCCGGTTTCAGATTTTCGAAGGAGGAATGCAAAAGTCAGCCCAAGAAATCCAAGTATTGAAAATATCCACATCCCGAGGTTGTACCCGGAAGGATTCGCCGCACTCGCACCTGAAACATCATTTGTAAAACCAATTAAAAGATTGAAACCGAACAAACCGATGTTTTGTATCATCGTCATAAGTCCGTAAGCGGTTCCCAGTTTTGCGTTGTCAACAATCAGTGCTACTGAAGGCCACATAACTGCAGGAACTAATGAGAATGCAATTCCCATCATTGCCATTGGATAAATGAGGTAAATTGGTATGGCTGCGTCAATATCAAAAAATTTAAAAACAATATGTATAAAATCGTTGTCTGACATTACCGCAGGTCTTCCGAATTGATAAGCCATCATTAAATAAACAGGAATAATCAGAAGTGAGCCGAACATCATAAGTAAAGATCTTTTACCAATCTTATCCGAAAGCAAACCAAATAACGGTGTGAATACCATTGCAGCAAGAGTTAAAATACTTGAAAGATTACCACCGACTTCTCTGCTTGTTCCATGAGCTTCCTGGAAAAATTTGATAGCAAAGGTCTGGAATGGAAACATTGCAGAGTAAAACGTAACACAAAGTGCTGTTATATACCAGAAAGATTTCGGAAAATTAAAAACCTCTTTAAAAATAATTTTGTCTTGCGATCCTTCTTTAGGCATCGAGTAATTTTTAGATGAGTAGACATCCAAAAAGAAATATATAACAACACACAAGAAAGCAAATACACCAGCGTATACTGTAATCCAAAGCGGAGACTGCCAGTAAGCAAATAAACTTTTTCCCCAAGTCGGTGAATTCAATGCGAGGAAAGAACCCAATCTTGCAACGGTCAGATTTAGTCCAAAAGCAAATGAAAGTTCTTTTCCTTTAAACCATCTTGCGATAATAGTGGTTACTGCAACTATCATTGATTCAGCACCAAGCCCGAAAATTAGCCTTCCCGATGACATCACCCAGATATTGCCTGTCACTGCAGTAATCAATGCACCCAGCATAATGAAAGCGGTAAAGATTATAACAGATGTCCTGGTTCCTATCTTGTCTATAATTAAGCCGCCAACCAAAACCATGATTATGTTCGGGAAGCTGTAAATTGCATTAAGCAGACCAATGTTTGAGTCCGAAAATCCCAGTTGCGTTTTGAGCAAATCAGCAAGAGGTGAAATACTATCGTAAATATAATAGTTACCAAACATCCCGAGACTGACCAGAAGCAAGGCAGTCCAGCGTAACAAAGTCGATGGCTGTGGTTTAGATATTGTGTTGTCCATAGTTCCTACTCTATATTAAATAAAAAGCAGATACAATTTAAGTTTAGTATCTGCTTTTTTAATTTATCGGAAGAAATTTATTCTACTTACTTTGAAGGAATGTTCTTCAAAGAATTAGTCAACTGTTTCCAGAACTCCGGAACTGTTGATATCTGTAACTTTTCGTCAGGCGAGTGAACACCGAACATCGTCGGACCGAATGAAATCATATCCATTTCTGGATATTTTTCTTTGATTATTCCACATTCAAGTCCCGCATGGATAGCAGTAACTTCAGGTTCTTTACCATACATACGAGTAAAAGTAGATTTAAATACTTTGAGAATATCCGAATTCACATCAGGTTTCCAGCCAGGATATCCATCACCATAAGAAACCTCTGCACCAGCAAGCAACAATACAGCTGTTGTCATATTAACTATATCTTCGTTTTCAGATGCGACTGAACTTCGCTGACTCGTAACAATGTTAACATTTTTTCCTGAAGTTTCTACGACTGCCAGATTAGTTGAAGTTTCTACTAATCCCGGTATATCTTTTGACATTTTAATCACACCGTGAGGAACTGCATAAAGAGCATTAACCAATTTTCTTTGAGTCTTCTCGTCCATAAATTTAGCTGGCATCTCATGCTTCTCAATTGATACAGAAAGATCAGGTTCAACTGCAGCATATTCAGCTTTAACAGTTTCGTTGTATTTCTTCACAAACTTTTTCAGTTTCTTTTCATCTTTCTTAGGAATAGCGACTACTGCAAATGCTTCTCTTGGAATAGCGTTGTGTTTGTTTCCACCATTTATTGAAGCAAGTCTGATTAAATAATCCTGGGAATACTCCCAGATTAATCTGTTTACAATTTTTACTGCATTACCTCTTCCTACATGAATCTCTAAACCTGAATGTCCACCTTTTAATCCGGCAACTTTAAGTTCGAAAGAAGAATAATTTTTTGGAGCTTTTTCCATCTTTGCTTTGAATTTAGCGGCTGTATTTTTACCACCGGCACAACCGATGAACAATGTGCCAATTTCTTCGGAATCCATATTGATTAAAATATCCGCTTTTAGCCAACCCTTCTTTAAGCTTGAAGCACCGGTCAAACCTGTCTCTTCATCTAAAGTGAATAAAGCTTCGATTGGTCCATGCTCTATATCCTTCGACTCAAGCACAGCCAAAGCTGTAGCAGCGCCAATTCCATTATCCGCTCCAAGTGTAGTGCCTTTTGCTTTTACCCAATCACCATCAATGTATGGCTGGATCGGGTCGTTATCAAAATCGTGTTCAACACCCCTGTTTGATTCACAAACCATATCAATGTGCGATTGAAGAACAACAGTTTTTAAATTTTCCTTGCCCGGAGTTGCAGGCTTACGAATAAGTATGTTTCCAAACTTATCTTTTTCAGTTTTAAGACCAAGTTTCTTTCCAACTGAAAAAACATACTCAGCTATTTTCTCTTCCTTTTTAGAAGGACGAGGATATTTACAGATTTCTTCAAAATAATTCCATACAAGTTGAGGTTGTAAGTGACCTAATACATTTCCCATAGTATTCTCCTATCAGTTTATTTCGTTAAATGATATTAATTTTTGTTCATAAAGTTGAAAGATGAATTTTATTATTCTTTCTTCAGCTTGTTGAATTTCATCTCCAAATTTCATCGAGACGCTTTTTATTATTTCCTGAACATTTTTATTTCCATCCATATTCATCAAGACTGCAGAGCCGAGTTTATCAAACTTAATCTTAAAATCCGCAGATTTTAATTTAGGTACTATAAGCTTTTTGGCAAGTTCGTTTTTGAACTTCGGAACCAGAACTGTAACTAAATCTTCTCCATCAATTTCTTCGGTATGAAGTTTTACAGGAGTAAGATCTAAAGTGTTTATGTTCTTTAAAATTTTTTTTCGTTCTTTAAAGGATAACGGCATAATAAAAATACAGGAGCGCTCGAATCATGAACGCTCCCTAGTTTAGAAATTACATTGAAACATGTGGTGGTGCAGGATCATCCGGTTTGCCCGCATTCTTAACCGGAATTCTAACCAGCAACCATCCAATAAACCCAATTACAATCAAACTTATTATGAATGACGGCTCAGCAAATATATGTAACAGAGGCACTTCCCAGAATGCAAATCCTGCAAACAACAGACCGATCAATGCTTCGCCGGCAATTAATCCGGCTGCAATTAGAATTCCTGTATTCTCCACACGGGATTTTTGTGCTTCGTTGAATTTCTTTTTCTCATCAATTCTTTCAACAATTCCTTTAATCAAACCACCAACAAAAATTGCAAATGTTGTCCCCAAAGGAAGATACATTCCAACACTAACTAACATAGGGCTTTTAACGTTCATCATAATGAAACCAACACCCATCAGCATTCCAACAAAAATAAGAATCCAGTCCATTTGTCCTGCTACTATTCCCTTTGATAAAATAGCCATCAAGCTGGCTTGTGGTGCTGGTAAAGCATCACCGCCAAATCCTGTTCCACCTGATTTAATATCTCCTTCATGAAGAATAAGTAAAGGAATAAACATTACTGAAGCTGCGACAATAATACCTATAATATCTCCAATCTGCATTTTCCAGGGAGTTCCTCCGAGAATATGTCCAGCTTTCAAATCCTGTAGCATTTCACCAGCAACTGCCGCAGCAACGCAAACCACAGCAGCAACTCCTAGTACTGCAGCAACTCCTGCATCTCCTTTCATACCTAAAGCTACCATAAGAATTGCAGCAACAACCAGAGTAGAAAGAGTTAATCCACTAATCGGATTATTACTTGAACCGATTATTCCGACAAGATAACCGGATACCGCTGCGAAGAAAAATCCTGCTACAATCATAACCACCGTAGCAACCAATGCTGCAACAATATCCTGGGCAAAGTAATTGTATATAAAAAATGTTGCAACTGCCGTTCCGAGTATTCCAACCATAATCCAGTTAAAACTAATATCTTTTTCTGTTCTGATTTCAACAAAATCACCCGTAGCTGCTTTTTTAACATCACTTATCGATCTTGAAATTCCTGTTGCGAGACTTTTCCTCATTCTCCATAAAGTATAGGCAGCACCTACAAGCATTCCACCAATTGCTATTGGTCTCACGTAATCTTTCCAAACCTGAACCATCGTTGTAGCCCAATCAAAATCCATAGGCATATCACTGTTATAAAATTTAAAGAATGCAATAGTCGGTGCAAGTAATCCCCACGCAAGGACACCACCGCTAAAGTTTAATGCGGCAAGTCTTGGTCCGATAATATAACCTACTCCAATGTACGCAGGACTAACATCCGGTGAACGGAAAAGTATGTGTCCTTTACCGACAGTAATAATTTTGCTCCAGGAAGTAGCAAAGAGTTTGAATTGACCCAGTGATTGAATTACAGCACCTAGTCCCATTGCACTAAAAAGAAACTTTGAGCCACCAGTACCGTGTCTTCCAGCTTTATGAATTTCAGCTGCAGCTACTGATTCAGGGAAAGGTAATTCAACATCTTCTACCATCACTCTTCTAAGCAACGCAACGAACATAATACCAAGGATACCACCAGCGATCATAATTGCAACGGATATAAGAAAATTTGCAACCGTAAAAAACGGAACCCAAATTCCTGCAATAAAAAATGCAGGCAATGTAAATATGGCACCAGCGGCAATTGATTCACCAATCGAGCCCACAGTTCGTGTAAAATTTTCTTCAAGGATGGAACCCTTCATTATTTTTATAAGGGCCATTCCTATAACTGCTGCGGGGTAAGTAGCAGCAATCGTCATTCCTGCTTTAAGTCCAAGGTATGCATTAGCAGCACCAAGTACTACAGCCAAAATTAAACCGATTATTAACGCACGGATTGTAAATTCAGCCATTGAGGTTTCCGGGGAGACGAAGGGAACAAATCGTTTGGTCTCAGACATAAGATTCTCCTTAAGTACGTGAGAGTTAAGTGAATTTTCCGACGGACGGAATTAGGTTTCAAAAATATTGAACAAATATAAAGGGTTTTTGATAGCCCATCAACAAGGTAATTGATACTTTTTAATAAATTATTAATATATTTTACTTAGAAATCCGATATATACGAACCGAAATTAAAATTGTAGCTTTCGCATACCAATATGACATATCGCAAAATCATATTTAACCGGATCAACTAGATCATATCGCTTTAAGTTTTCAGTGATTTCTTCAGCCATTTTCCAACTCACGTTTTTTCTTTTAGTGAGTTTCAGTTGTCTGCAAATTCTTGCAACGTGAGTATCAACAGGAATGATAAGTTTAGAAGTTGGAATTTCGCTCCATAAACCAAAATCAAGTTCATCTTTCCTCACCATCCAGCGGAGAAAGAGATTTATTCTTTTGCAGGCACTCCCCTTTTCTGGTATGGGAAACATAAACTTAATTCCATTACTAATATCGCCAAATTTGCTTTTTGCCACTCCAAGAAAATAATTTGAAAAATTTGTGATGGCATTTTTGGTATTTGAATCTGTTTCCTGGTATCCGGATAAAAATAATTTTTTAAGAGAACCAAATTCATTGTAAGTAAAATGAAGCAATATAAATAAGTGAAGAATATCTTGTGATGAATAAAATCTGTGAATAAAATTACCTGATAGCGTATTATTCATAGAAAAACTATGAATGAACTTGTATGGCTGATTATTTGCAATCGCTAAAAATTTGTTGAGAGAGTTGATTATCTGTTTCACATTTCCATAAGCAAAAACGGAAGCTATGAAGGCCATTACTTCAATATCTTTATAATCATTAAAAAAATGAGGAAATTGAAGTGGATCAGGCATCAATTGAGACTTGTCAAACGCTTTGTAGTGATGGTCTAATTTTTGTTTTAGATTCATTTATGACAAATTAAAAAATTATTGCTTTTTAATATTAGACTTAAAATTTAACTATTGACTATTTAATCAGGTAGTTTTATGATTACTATAAATCAATGCAAATTATATATGAAATTTAAGTTAATATTTATTCTTTTTTGTTTCATTTCATTGAACATTTATGCTCAAGGGGGAACAATAAAGGGCCGAGTTACAGATAGACAATATTCCGAGCCTTTAATTGGAGCAAATGTCATTATTTTAGGTACTGAATTAGGAGTTGCAACTGATATTGATGGTTATTATGAAATTAGTAATATTTTCCCAGGGATGTACGACATAAGGGCCGCTTTCATTGGTTATGCTACAATGACATGGCAAGGTGTCAGAGTAACAGCTTCAAGAACAACAACTTTAAATTTTGAACTTGAATGGGACGCCACAAGTCCAGTTGAAATAATTCAGGAAAAACCATTGTACGAAAAAATGCCTAGAGGCTGTGGACTCTGGTCTGAGGATATAATCCCAATCAAAGAATTTTATTATATAAATACTCTAGACAGTTTTAAGTATCACCCGCCTGAATTAAAACCAGTTGTAGTAGAACATCCTAGTAAAGAAAATTAATTTATAGGTTTTAACTATGAAGAAATTATTCCCAATTACAATTTTTACTTTATTCATAATTTCATCTGTATCAGCACAAAATGAAAATGATAATTGTCCATCTCTGTTTACTCGTTCCACGATCAAAAATCCAAAAGTTCAGATTACAAAAGTTGAGGTTGTAGATTCGAATAAATTCACTGTGTTACCACAATTTGTACTGGATAAAAATTCTATTTCTGAATTAATAATCTATACTGAAATAGTAAAAAGAGCAGGTGTTCAGGGTCATGTTGTTGTAAAAATTAATTTAGACACTAACGGAAATGTAACTAAAGGAAAAATAATTAAAGGAATTGGAGGGGGATGTGATGAAGCTGCATTAGATGTTTTATCAAAATCAAAATTCTATCCCGCTGAGATTAAAAAAGAAAAGGCAGAATCTGAAATTGAAGTTTGGATTAACTTTTACTTGATTGATTTTGTTGATAAGCCGGCTAATTATATTGACGAAATAGAATATAAGGTATATGCAAATTTGATTGAAAATCAAAAGGTATTAAAGTTAAATAAATTGGGGGAAGCTTATTATTTTGAAAGTGAGAACTATGAAAAGGTATCTAAGAAAGAAGGAAATATCCCATTAGGATTGTTTACAAAGTTAAATGATTTCATAATCTCACAGTGTTTTCAAAAATATGAACATTCTTTCGAGTCTTCTAAACATTTTCCTGATCCCGTAATTACAATTAAAATTAATTTTGGCTCAACTGAAAATTATGTTTCATTCAGAGAATCAGATAATATTCCAGTTGGTCTTTGGGCTCTTAATAAACTGATCCTCTATGTTAAAGATCAAATAAATTGGGAAGAAGTTAAAGAATGAGTTTAATCCTTAAGTACGTATTAATATTTTGCATTATTTGGTTAATAAACCAAAATCCAATTATTGCCCAAAAGTTCAACCAGCTTGCAGATGCAGTAATTGAAAAAGACACTGTAAAAATTAACCAACTTCTTCAATCCGGAGTGGATATTAATACACGGCTTCCAACATCAGGTACTACGGTTTTAATGATAGCAAGTAGTTACTACTATTATGATGATATGGTCACGTACTTAATAAGCAAAGGCGCTGATGTTAATTTAAAAGATAATGAAGGAAAAACAGCACTGCTCTGGGCATCAAGCAATTCATTCCCTAACGCAAAAATATTAGTTGCGTATGGTGCTAAAGTTGATGAGCCTGCAAAAGATGGAATGACTCCTTTCCTTCAAGCCACATTAGGCGTTTCATCAGGTAAAGTACCAATCGAGATGTGTGAGCTATTAAGAAAGAATGGTGCGAATGTAAATGCTGCACTTACCAGAAAAAACGCTTTGGGTTGGACTGCATTACATTATGCTTCAGTAAATGGTGATATTAAACTTGTTAAATATCTTATCAAGTATGGAGCTAACGTAAAGAAAGCTACTGCTGAAGGATCTTCTCCTCTTTTCCTAGCTAAGACCGGAGGTTATGATGACATAGTTAAAATATTGAGAAACGCAGGTGCGAAAAATTAATTCAAATGTCCTAATATTTACCCTAAATGTTAAGTTAAATTTACTTCCTGAAAAACCCGACAATTCATATATTTGCTTCCAAATTTTTATTAAATCATTACGAGGATGAAGTGAAAAAGGTAATATATGTAACAATTTTGTTCACACTTATTTTAATATCAGCTTTGAATGCACAAGACAAAGGAGTTGGACTAGGAATTATAGTTGGTGAGCCAACTGGTTTTAGCTTTAAATACTGGACAAGCAGCACAACGGCGTTCGACGCTGCATTGGCCTGGTCATTTATTGATGGAGGAGCATTTCACATTCACGCAGATTATATTCTTCATAGCTTTAAATTAATAAGAGTTCCCGAAGGTAAACTACCGTTTTATTATGGTATCGGTGGTCGCTTGAAGACTTCCTCGGATACGCAATTAGGAGTACGTGTTCCTCTTGGTCTTGCTTATATTTTCCAAAGTGCGCCTGTTGATATTTTTCTTGAAGTAGTTCCGATCCTCGATTTCATTCCGAAAACCGATTTCAGAATAAATGCTGCACTAGGTGCAAGGTATTATTTCAATTAAGATTAACAAATTTCATCTTATTTTAATAAACTAAAAGGAGGCTAAATGTATAAATTCACAAATTCCCTTTTCGTCATTCTTCTGCTATTAAGCCCTTATAAATTTTTGATTGCTCAGCAGGAAGATACTCAAGCGGAACAAATGAAAATCTGGACTGCGTATATGACACCAGGTCCAATGCACGAGATGATGGCGAAATCAGTTGGTGATTGGAAAACAATCAATAGATACTGGATGGACCCATCCGGTGATCCAATGGTTACAGAAGGCACTGCAAAAACTGAAATGATTATGGGGGGAAGATATCAAACAACCAAAACCAGTGGAACTGTTATGGGAATGCCGATGGAAGGAATGAGTTTAATTGGGTACGATAATGCCACCGGGGAATTTACGGAAATATGGATTGATAACCTGGGTACGGGAACATCTGTGGCTAAAGGCACTTATGATGAAAATACAAATTCCATTAATATGGACGGAACTATGGTAGACCCTATGACTAAAAGTGAAATGAAATTCAAACAGGTAACGAAATTTTTAGATGATAATCATCAAATTATCGAGATGTATATGGACAATAACGGACAGGAAGTCAAATCAATGGAAATAGAATTCATCAGGTGATAAATTCTATAAATTCACAATTAAGCCGGGCTGAATTATCCCGGCTTTTTAGTATTCAAGGGTAATGTTTAGATTTGTAACTGAATTCTGAAACTTACAGGTTTATGAATAAGACAGGCAAAATAAAATTCAAATCAAAATTTCAATTCTACCCATTAAGAAAAAATAATTGGAAAGACTTTGAAACTCTTTTTGGCGATCGGGGTGCTTGCGGTGGCTGCTGGTGTATGAGCTGGCTGCTTACAAAAAAAGAATTTGATGCAAATAAAGGTGCTGGTAACAAAAGGAAAATGAAAAAACTTGTCGAGAGTAATGCCGAACCAGGAATATTAGCTTACTTTAATGATGAACCTATAGGATGGTGTGCGATTGCACCGAGGGAAAATTTTATTCGGTTGGAAAAATCCAGAGTATTAAAACGGATTGATGATGAAGCTGTCTGGTCTATTCCTTGTTTCTTTATTAAAAAAGAATTCAGAAGGAAAGGACTCTCTACTGAGATATTAAAAGCTGCTGCCGAATATTGTAAATCCAAAAGGGTTAAAATTGTTGAGGGATATCCTGCTGAACCTTACGCAAATAATATACCTGCAGCTTTCGCATGGACAGGTTTTCCTTCCAGCTTCCGTAAAGCTGGATTTAAAGAGGTTGAAAGAAGAAGTAAATCCAGACCTATAATGCGATATTTTATTAATTAAAACATTGAGAGAAAAATTTTAGGAAATATAAATGGCTTCAAAAAAATTTAAAAAGAATCTTTTATGCATAGGTGCCGGATATGTTGGTGGACCAACAATGGCAATGATAGCTCATAAATGTCCACAATATAAAGTAACGGTTGTGGATGTTAGTAATGAAAAAATTGCTGCTTGGCAAACGGACAACTTACCAATTTATGAACCTGGCTTACTGGAATTGGTAAAATCCTGCAGAGGGAAAAATCTTTTCTTCTCGACTGACGTTGATAAAGGAATTAAAGAATCAGAAATAATTTTCATTTCAGTTAATACTCCTACAAAAACATTTGGAGAAGGTGCTGGCAAAAGTGCAGATCTGCAATACTGGGAAAAAACTGCACGAGATATTTTACGTGCATCAGATTCTGATAAGATAATTGTTGAAAGATCAACACTTCCTGTAAAAACAGCTATTGCAATGGAAAGAATTTTAAGCTTGAACGAAAAAGGATTGAACTTTGAAGTTGTATCAAACCCGGAATTCCTCGCTGAAGGAACCGCAATCAAAGATCTTGAAAAACCAGACAGAGTTTTGATTGGTTCCAAAGAAACTGAAAGCGGAATTAAGGCTCGTAACAAAATTGTTAACATTTATGCAAACTGGATTCCGCGGACTCATCTTATAACAAGCAACCAGATGAGTTCAGAATTATCAAAGCTGGTTGCAAACTCTTTCCTTGCACAAAGAATTTCCTCAATAAACAGTATATCAGCTCTTTGTGAAAAAGTCGATGCTGATGTTAATGAAGTTGCTAATGCAATTGGAAAAGATAAAAGAATTGGGGACAAGTTCTTGAATGCAAGTGTCGGATTCGGTGGTTCCTGCTTTAAAAAAGATATACTCAATCTTGTTTACCTTTGCGAAACATTCGGATTATATGAAGTCGCGGCTTATTGGGAAAACATTGTAAAAATAAATGATTACCAGACCTCCAGATTCGTCCAAAACATTAACAAAGCAATGTTCAATACAATAACAAATAAGCGAATTGCTATTTTCGGATATGCATTTAAAGCTAACACAAGCGATACCAGGGAAACTGCTGCACTTTATGTAACAAGAAAGTTAATGACAGAGAGGGCACACGTAGTTATCTCAGATCCAAAGGCAATTAAAAATGCTAAAAAAGATTTAAAAGAATACGGAAATGATATTGAGTACCAAGAAGATCCTTACAAGGCTGCAAAAGGTGCACATGCTGTTGCAATTGTAACTGAATGGGATATGTATAAAACCTTAGACTATGAAAAAATTTATCGAAGTATGGAAAAGCCTGCATTCATTTTTGACGGAAGGAATATTCTTGATCACGAAAAGTTATTCAAAATTGGATACGAAGTGCATCCAATAGGGAGACCACCACTCGTTCATTTTAACGAAGGATAATTTTAATGGCTCGTCAAAAGCCTAACTTCTGATGAGCCTTATCATTTCCTTTACAGCTTGATCAATTCCAACAACAACTGCACGCGCTATAATGGCGTGTCCTATGCTAACTTCATCGATGTCCTCAAGCTCTCTGAAAATTTTAATGTTCTGATAATTTAAACCATGCCCCGCATTTACACCAAGACCAAGTTTCTTTGCATGTTTTGCTCCTCCTCTTATCCTTTCAAGTTCATCAAATTGTTCCTCTTCAGTAAGTGCATTAGCAAAAACTCCGGTGTGTATTTCGATATAATCTGCACCTGCTTCGGCTGATGCATCAATCTGCGGGATATCGGGTTCAGTAAATATCGAGACATCAATATCTGCATTGTGAAGCTCTTCTATCGTTTCCTTTATTAACGCCGTATTATCTATAACATTTAATCCTCCCTCAGTTGTCAGCTCCTGTCTTTTTTCAGGAACAAGAGTAGCAAGTTCAGGTCCAACATCACATGCTATCTTGATGATTTCAGGCACAGCAGCCATTTCAAAATCAAGCTTTGTTGTCACAAGTTCTCTTAAAAGTCTTACATCACGTTCGTTTATATGTCTTCTATCCTCTCTTAAGTGAAAAACAATCCCATCTACTCCGGCTTGTTCTGCAATAAGCGCAGCGGTTACAGGATCAGGCTGTGTTTCACCTCTTGCGTTTCTTAACGTTGCAACATGATCAACATTTAAAGTAAATCTCATTTTATCACCTTAAAAAAATGCTTTGATAATTTTTAAAACTGATTCAACCCCAACACCATAATCATTTGCACGGTAGCGTAAAGTTGAAATTAAATCTATCGATAACATAACACCCATATGCGTAATCACACAATAATATATGGATCTGGTACGGAAAGCAAGTATGCCAAGCGCAATACCGCCGGCAATAGCACCGAAAGTTTCAGGTATAGGTTTTCCGTTATGCAAAATTACAAAAGGAATCATTTGAATCAGTACTGAGTAATAACCAAATTTTTTCTCCAATCCAAATAACATAAATCCACGCCAGATAAATTCCCAACCAAACATGTATACCAGTAACGCAGATTCATAAATAATAAATTCGTCCCAGTTAGTCCTTGCAGATAATAGATGAGGATATTTTACAACAAAATCCGGAGTGGCTGAGAAAAACCAAACGAACGGAAGCATTATAATAAAAAATATTAGAGATAGAATGAGACCTATTTTATAGTCTCCAAACTTCAACCCATAATCGTTAAGATTTTCTTTAAATATAAACTTGATTATCAGTGTTGATAAAATGAATAGAGTTATAAAATCGCCCAGAAACCAATAAAGATATTCATACAAATAAACAGCAGGATCATTTTGCAGCGAAGGAAAGAAATTAATTCTGAAAAAATTTCTGGAAGTGAAGTACCAAGATATTGTTTGAAGAACTGCAACTGAAAGGAAGATGATGATAACTTTCCGGTCCATTTCCCTCACAATTACTACCAGACCAGTTACTTCTTTTTTTATTTCTGAAATAATATTTTTTCTACGCATTTCGAATTAAGAAATTCTTGACCAGATAAATATAAAACCAGCCTTGGTCAGTTTATAGTATAAAGTTGAAATTTGAACTAAAATCTAAACTTTATGGTCTTGACAAAGAGAATACTTAATATTATTTTAGCACTCCCCAAATAAGAGTGCTAATAAACTAATTAATAAAATTAAGGAGTAAAATATGGCAAAAATAAAATTAAATCCACTAGCTGACCGGGTTGTTGTAAAACCTGCGGAAGCTGAAGAAAAAACCAAAGGCGGAATTATCCTGCCAGACACCGCAAAGGAAAAACCTGTTGAAGGAACTGTTGCTGCTGCAGGTCCAGGAAAAATTTCTGATAACGGAGAATTGGTAAAGATGGCTATAAAAGTTGGTGATAAAGTTCTTTACGGAAAGTACAGCGGTACTGAAGTTACAATCGAAGGCGAAGAATATCTCATCATGCGCGAAAGCGATATCTTCGCAATAATTCCCTAACTAATTATTAATTCTGAAAACAATAAAAGGTAAACAAATATGGCAAAATTAATTGAATATAACACTGAAGCAAGAAGCGGCATAAAGGCTGGTGTTGACAAACTGGCTAATGCCGTTAAGGTAACACTTGGTCCGAAAGGACGAAATGTTATACTTGAGAAAAAATTTGGTGCACCTACCGTAACCAAGGATGGTGTTACAGTAGCAAAAGAAATTGAACTTGAGGATAACGTCGAGAATATGGGTGCACAGATGGTGCGTGAAGTTGCATCTAAAACTAGTGACGTTGCAGGAGACGGAACAACAACAGCAACCGTACTTGCACAGGCTATTTACCGTGAAGGTTTGAAGAACGTAACAGCCGGAGCAAACCCAATGGATTTAAAAAGAGGAATTGACATAGCAGTTAATAAAGTTGTTGATTTCTTAAAATCTATCAGTAGAGATGTTGAGGGAAGAAATGAAATAGCTCAGGTTGGTGCTATTTCAGCAAACAATGATAAAACTATTGGTGATTTGATTGCTGATGCGATGGAAAAAGTTGGTAAGGATGGAGTAATTACTGTTGAGGAAGCAAAAGGTACCGAGACTTCATTAGAAGTAGTTGAAGGTATGCAGTTCGACCGCGGATATCTTTCACCTTATTTTGTTACCGATGCTGAATCGATGGAAGCTGTACTTGAAGATCCTATGATTCTTATTCACGACAAGAAAATTTCAGCAATGAAGGACCTTTTACCGATACTTGAAAAAGTTGCTCAGCAAGGTAAATCAATGCTAATTATTGCAGAAGACTTAGAAGGTGAAGCACTTGCTACCCTGGTAGTGAACAAGATTCGCGGCACTTTAAAAATTGCTGCAGTTAAAGCTCCTGGATTTGGTGACAGAAGAAAAGCAATGCTTGAGGATATTGCAACACTAACAAACGGAACCGTCATTTCTGAAGAAAGAGGATTCAAGTTAGAGAATGCAACCGTATCCTATTTAGGAACAGCTAAGAAAGTGGTCATCGATAAAGATAACACTACAATAGTTGAAGGTGCCGGAAAGACTGAAGATATCAAGAAAAGAATTAATGAGATAAAAGCACAGATTGATAAAACAACTTCCGATTACGATAAAGAAAAACTCCAGGAAAGATTAGCAAAACTGTCTGGTGGTGTAGCAGTTCTTAAAATCGGTGCATCCACTGAAGTAGAAATGAAAGAAAAGAAAGCACGCGTTGAAGATGCTCTGCATGCTACAAGAGCAGCAGTTGAAGAAGGCATAGTTGCTGGTGGCGGTGTTGCTTTAGTTAGAGCAATAAATGTGCTTGAAAAAGTTGAAGGTGAAAACGTTGACCAGACAACAGGTGTTAAGCTTGTTCAGAAAGCACTTGAAGAGCCTTTGAAACAAATCGTAAACAATGCTGGTCTCGAAGGATCGGTTGTATTACAAAAAGTTAAAGAAGGTAAAGATGACTTTGGATTTAATGCACAAACTGAGAAATATGAAAACCTTGTTAAGGTTGGCGTTATTGATCCGACCAAAGTTACCAGAACAGCATTGGAAAATGCCGCTTCAGTAGCTTCATTATTGGTTACAACTGAAGCTGTTGTTTATGAGAAGAAAGAGAAAGAACCACCAATGCCTCCAATGCCAGGTGGTGGTATGGGCGATATGGGCGGAATGTATTAATAGTACTTTCAATCCAATTAAAAAGAAGGCGGGCAAGTTCCCGCCTTTTTTATTTTAAATCTTCCTTTTTCTGGTCTGAGTTTTGCGGTTTTAATTGATTAATGTTGAATTTTCAACACTCAGTAGCAATAAATCAAAATAATTCAGGTATAATGCTCACACTAGCAAACCTAAGTAAGAAATTCGGAAATTTTATCGCGGTAAATAATATCAACCTGGAAATTAGGGAAGGTGATTTTTTCGGATTTCTGGGGCAAAACGGTGCTGGAAAAACTACCACCATAAAAATGATTACGGGCTTATATTCACCTACCAAAGGTAAAATAATTATCGGCGGGTTTGATATTCAAAAAAATCCAATAGAAGCAAAAAGTCTTATTGGCTACATTCCGGATCAACCTTTCTTATACGAAAAATTAACAGGCAGAGAGTTCCTGTACTTTTGCGGTGGACTATATAAAATCGATAAAGTAAAATTAAAAAATAAAATTGAAGAAATTATTGATCAGCTTAAAATCGGAGAATGGGTGGATAAGCGCACCGAAGAATATTCTCAGGGAATGAAACAAAGAATCGCTATTGCCTCAGCTCTTCTTCACAATCCCAAGCTTCTTGTTGTGGATGAACCAATGATAGGACTTGATCCGCAAAGCGCCTTGGTTGTTAAAAATGTTTTAAAGCAGAAAGCATCCGAAGGAGCTGCAATATTTATGTCGACTCACAGTTTAAATGTCGCAGAAGAAATTTGTTCGAGAATCGGAATAATAAAAGACGGTCAGATGATTCTTGAGGATGAGAAAGAAATTGTTGAGCAAATAAGAGGAACTGATCATCATAATCTTGAATCACTTTTCCTTCACTTGACAAAATAAATGAAAGTGCTTTTCCACATATTAAAATTCAAAATCCTCTTCGTAATTAAATCGCAAGGAAATTTTAATCTAAGCTCTGTAATAAAAAGTTTAGGTGTAATAACCGTATATAGCATCTTTGTCGTTGGTGTATATGTTTTAGCAAAGAATATTATTGCATATTTGCTGGAAGACGTTAAGATAGGGATGTATTTGTTTCACCGGTTCATTTTTGTAGTGTTGTTTATTTTCTTTATGGCAGTGAATATTGGAAACATAGTTGTTTCATACTCAACATTCTTTAAGACAAAAGAGGTTGATTTTTTACTGACTACACCTCTTTCATTCACAAAAATATTTCTTGTAAAATTTTTTGATAATTTCTTTTACAGTTCATCAACTCTGCTTTTGATAATATCAGCTGTTATTGCAAGCTACTCTTTTTATTTTGGACTTCCCTGGTACTTTATCCCCTTCGCATTGTCTTTTATAATTCTGCCATTCATGTTTATTGCCGGTATGCTGGGAGCTATAATATTACTTATTATCATGAGGGTTGCTGCAAGATTCGGTATAAAAAAGGTTCTTGTAACTCTTGCCACAGTTTATGCCAGTGCTACGATATTATTTTATTACTTCAGTAGTCCTGTAAACCTCATTACCAAAGTATTTCAATATTTTCCAAACATGAATAATTATTTCGGGTTCTTAGAAAATCCGATAGTAAAATTACTTCCAAACCACTGGGTTGCAGAATCATTATACTGGATTACAACTGGAAAGGATTATGCTGCTGGCTGGTATATTTATCTTTTAATAATAACTTCGGTTTTGTTTTTTCTTTTCTCATTATTGATAGCAAAGAAATGGTTTTATAAAACTTGGCTGGTGTTTTTGAACCTCTCAAGCGAGCTTTCAGTAAAGAAGAAGAAGAATAGTAAAGTATTTTTTTCCTTCGAAAATAATTCTTCATTAAAACCGAGACGTGAGGCATTGATAAAACGCGAGCTTCTCCTGTTCATAAGAGAACCAAGTCAATGGAGCCATTTTATTGTAATGATATTTCTAATTTCAATTTTCATTTTATCAATTTCGAGCGTAGATGTAATAATCCTAAAATCTTATGACGTCTATCTCAAAGCACTTGTTTACCTGGTTATCTATTTGTTCAATGTTTTTTTAATTGCCTCGCTATCAATAAGATTCATATTTCCCCTTGTTAGCCTTGAAGGTGAGACAATCTGGAAAGTCAGGAGTGCCCCACTGAATTATAAAAAACTTATGCTTACGAGACTGTTCATTTACTTTCTGGTAATTTTTATAATTGGGCAGGTTCTTAACTTTGTTTCAAACTATCAGTTCTCTGTTCCGCTCGCAGCAATTTCACAATTAAATACGGCTTTTGTTACTATAACATTGGTATCACTAAATTTTGGAATGGGAGCAATGTTTGCAAATTATAAAGAAAGAAATCCTATCCGGGTTGCTTCGTCACAAGGAGCTTCACTTACATTTTTATTCACTATAATTTATCTGGTATTTCTGATTATTCTACTATTCGCACCGGTAAGTAATTATTTTTATGCTATTGAAAGAGGAAGCCTCATATCAATTTCTCAATTGCTTTATACAAGTTTTATGCTGGGTGCAGTTACCTTACTATTTTCTTATCTAAGCATTTCAAAAGGTGTCAGACATTTCAATAATGACGTTTAAGATTATTTAAGGAGAGGGCTTTTAATTTGGGCGAGCCTGCTTGTCGGCAGACAGGTCATCGACCCGCCCTTACTTTCAGATTGTCATCCCGAATTCATTTCGGGATCTTCTTTTATGTCATCAAGCTTCTGATCCCGATTTTTATCGGGACAGAATGACAGAGTCTTACTTCAACAAAATCATCTTCATCGTCTCAACAAATGAACCCGCTCTCAACTGATAAA
>Ga0307423_1000164_pt1 | contig 43868 bp, 29 predicted proteins | sample SalMarWE160310MG_FD_202154 | JGI IMG/M metagenome (GOLD analysis project Ga0307423, IMG submission 202154) | Salt marsh sediment microbial communities from the Plum Island Ecosystem LTER, Massachusetts, United States - WE1603-10 | ecosystem: Environmental > Aquatic > Marine > Intertidal zone >...
CCGCGATCGAGATTCGCGGCGTCGATGTCGGTGCATTGCAGAGCAATCGACATGCCAGGGCCATTGAACCGATTGTGGGTTCCGAACTTCCGATTTGCGGAGGTCAGTTCCCCATTTCGGGAGATTGTGCCACGGTGCTCGCATTCTCGCCGGCCATCCCGTGCTTCTCGAGTCGGTAGAGGAACGCCTTGTAAGTCAGTCCCATGAGGCGTGCGGCGGCGGCCCGATTGCCCTGAGACCGATCCAAAGCTTGCCGCATCATGCCTCTCTCGACCTGTTCCCATAGCAATCCTTCGGCCGGGAGGCTGAACGGACACTCCTCTTCTCCGACCGACGACCGCCGCATTTCGGCCGGCAGATCGTCGACGCTCGGTCGGCCATCTTCGGCGAGCAACACCAGGCGCTCGACGGCGTTGGCGAGCTCACGTACGTTGCCCGGCCAGCCGTGCTCCATCAGGGCCTGCAGAACATCAGGGGACAGTGATCGGATATCCATGCCGTGGCGCGCCGAAGCCTGTTGGAGAAAAGCGGCCGCGAGCAGCGGCACGTCCTCCATGCGGTCCCGCAGGGGCGGCAGCTCGATGGAGATCACGTTCAGCCGGTAGAAGAGATCCTCGCGAAACGCGCCCTCGCTGACCAGGGCCGGCAGGTCGCGATTCGAGGCCGCGATCACACGCACGTCGCACTCGATCTCGCCGCTTCCGCCAACGCGGGTGAACCGGCGCTCCTGCAGCACCCGCAGCAACGTCGCTTGCAACGGCAGCGGCATCGATGCGATCTCATCGAGAAAAAGAGTCCCTCTATCAGCCTCTTCGAAGCGGCCCTCGCGGCGACGGTGGGCGCCGGTGAAGGACCCCTTCTCGTGGCCGAAGAGCTCGCTCTCGATCAACGTATCCGGGATGGCGGCACAGTTGACCGCCACAAAGGACCGTCTCACTCTCCGGCTCTCACGGTGGAGGGTCCGGGCCACCAGCTCCTTCCCGGTCCCCGACTCCCCCATCACCAGCACGGTGGCATCGGTCGCTCCCACCTTTGTGATTGTCCGATACAGGGCTCGCATCACCTTCGAGCGGCCGATCAGCTCCCCGAAACCGTCACCTTTCCGGACCGCCTCGCGCAGCTCCCGGTTCTCCTTCTCCAAGCGTCGAGTTCGGAGCACCCGCTGCACGGCGAGGAGCAGAGCCTCGCGCTCGAAAGGTTTGCCGAGATAATCATCCGCCCCACGCCGGACGGCTTCCACCGCATGAGCGATCGTGCCGTAGGCCGTCATCACGATGAAGGCGCACCCGAGGGCTCGCTGACGCACCTCATCGAGCAGCTCCCCGCCGTCGCGCTCAGGCATCCGCCAGTCGCAGAGGATGAGATCGGGGACTTCTTCCGCGATGGCTTGCAGCGCTTCGTCGACGGTTCCCGCCTCGCGAACCCCGTGACCCTCCCGGCGCAGAATCTCGGCGATCAACTGTCTCTGGGCGACCTCGTCCTCGACCAGCAGGATCGAGACACCGTCACTCAAGGTCTTGCTCCCCATTGGCTGCTGCCTCACCGAGCAACGGCAGCCTCATCGTCGCGACCGTTCCTCCGTCAGTGCCGTCTTCGATCTCGAGACGTCCACCGTGCATGCCGACCACCAGCTGGCGAGCCAGGAAGAGACCCATGCCGGATCCGCCGACCTTGGTCGTGACGTGGGGTAAGAAAAGGCGTTTGCGAACGGCATCCGGGAGACCAGGGCCTCCATCGACGATACTGACCACGGCATCCCCGCCTTCCACCCGGACGTTCACCTCTACCGGCACCCCTTCCGGAGACACCTCGGTCGCATTTTCGATCAGGTTGGCGAGGGCGGCGCGAACTGCTCCCGGGACCACTCGAACCCGCAGATCGTCCTTCCCTCCCTCGACCCGTACCTTCGCTCCGTGCTGCACCGATTCCAGGGCGACCGCCTTCACCAGCACCCCGAGGTCCGTCTCTTCGGGTTCGGCGATCTCCTCGGCACCGAGCGCGAGGAAGGACCGCAGCCAGCGGTCGATCCGCCGAATCTGGGATCTCGACGTGGCCACCAGATTCTGCCGGTCCCCCTGGCCTGACGCCAGCTCTTCGACGGCCAGGCCGAGCGTGTGGAGGGGGTTGCGAAGGGTGTGGGCGAGGCCCCGTGAGAGATCGCCGAGCTGCGCCAAATGCTCTCGCTCCTGCCACATTCCATGCTCCGCCTCGAGCTCGGCGAGCCGCGCCGACATCCTGTTGAACGAGCGCTGCAGGTCCCCGACCTCACCGGTTGCGGACACAGGGATCTGAATCCCCAGTTCGCCGTGGCCGAGCGCCTCCGCACCGTCCGCAAGCGACCGCAGCGGCCGGGTCAGCCTGCGCGACATCACAGCGGATGCGAAAAGGCCGACAACCAGCAATAGACCGCCCATCGCCGCCCCTTCGCGCATGGTTTCTCGAACCTGCCTGACTGCCGGCGACACCGGGATCGGGATCCGATGGACTGCCTCATCGTCTTCCCTCACGACCAGATACCGGTCGTGGCTCTTCTCGCCATCCTCGACCGCGACCACCAGCTTTCTGACATTTTCGGGCTTCGCGGCCATAGCCGCCGCGCCGTGCTCGTCTTTGCTCCTCATCGAGTTGTCACCATCATCGACATTACGGGTTTCAATGACCCACTCGATCTTGTCAGTCCCGGGCTCGCCAATGGGTCTCAGGAGTTCGCGACGTATCACCCGCTTGCCATCGCGCTCAACGGCATGGGGGTTCGCCGGATTCGGAACCATGACAACCTGAACATCCGTGCCGTCCTCGACCTCGTGAGTGTTCCCAGGCTCCGCATCGGTCGTTGCATCGCAGTCCGTGTCGACCCAGACATTGTGAGCTCCGGCGACCAAGGCTTCGCCAAAGATCGCCCTTTCCGCTGTTAGAACTCCGGTCCCAACGGTCGTCGCGACCCGAGTTACCTCGTCTTCAATGGATCGCAATTGGCGCGCGTACAACCACCATTGGAGGGCCATCAGAGCCAGCACCAGGGCCGCCGTTCCCAGGAAGAGCCGTGTCTGAATCCGCATAGTTTCTCCACGCAGGAGTATAAGCACCTATCCCAGCGCCTGTCCGGATTTCAAGCAACACCCATGCCAGGCAGACGGTTTGACGGGCCCCCCCAGCCGCCCGCCCACGGCTATACGGCACATACTGTAGGCAGCGCCTGGTCCAGACTTGATCGTTTGGCCGTCAAGCCGTATAGCCGGAATGCCGTGGGTGGTCGGGCGGGTGGCCCGAATAGCCGCGGGTGGGTGGGCGGTGGAATCCGTATAGCCGTCTCGGGCGTCAACGCGCAGTCTGTCAGATCAGTCCTTGTGCTTCCTTGCGAGGTTGTCGACGCGAGTGTTTTCCCAGCGACTCATGAACTCGACCCAGTTGAGCGGTGATCCACCGTTCCAGCTCTCGACAAAGATCGGGCTGCCGAGGCTTGCAGCGTTGAGCGGCGGCTCCCCTCGAAGATGGCGGCGGGGGCTGGCGTTGCCGTTGTTGGGGTGTGATTTTCTCCGAAAATATTGCATGTCACTCCATCGGACGCTCGACACGCCAAATTGTTGATCGGCTACTGAAGGACCGATTCGATTCCCGCCTTCGACATGTATACGGTGCCAATCCTCCGAACATCTGAGAGTGTCCGGCGAACCGCGAACCAACGGCATATCATTGCCGCGGTGCTAAACTGTCTCAAATGACCAGGGTCACACCCACCCCCGGCTCGGCGTTCGCGACGATCGCTTTTCCGGGAATCGGAGGTGGTTTCCCGAGATGATCGAGGAAATGTCGGAGAGTCGCGTGAGAGGGCCGCGCGTCTGGGCCGTCGGTGGCGGCAAGGGCGGAGTCGGCAAGTCGGTGATCGCGACCAACATCGCGGCCTCTATTGCTCGAGGAAACGAGACCGTCGCCCTTGTCGACGCCGATCTCGGCGGCGCCAATCTCCACACTCTGCTCGGTGTCCCGAGCCCCAAGGTGAATCTGGCCGACTTCATTGCAAGGAGGGTCAGCTCCCTTGGCGAGGTCATGACCCCGACACCGATCGAAAACGTTTGGCTGGTGTCCGGCGCCAAGGCGCTAGTCGAAATGGCCAACCCCAACTTCAGCCAGAAGAGCAAAATCCTGCGTCATATCACCTCCCTCGACGTCGATCACGTGGTCCTCGACCTCGGTGCAGGGACCAGCTTCAACGTCCTCGACTTCTTCCTGGCCGCGCGAAAGGGAGTCCTGGTTGTCGTGCCGGAACCGACCTCCGTCGAGAACGCCTACCATTTCCTCAAAGCCGCGTTCTTCCGCAAGCTCAAGCGCGCTCAACCGCGCACACAGGTCAAGGCGGCCATCAAAGAGGTCATGAACGGCAGCGCCCGCAGCAAGGTAAAGACGCCCAGAGACCTGATATCGCAGGTCTGGTCCGTCGATCCGGATGTCGGCGCGGCGTTGGTCGCCGAGGCGAGCAGCTTCCGCCCCGCGTTGATCGTAAACAGGGTCGATCACCCGAACCACGAACGGCTCGGCGAAGACATCGTGTCCGCGTGCCGCGACTATTTCGGAATCCGCCTCCAATTTCTGGGCTCGCTTCCCAACGACAAGCTCGTCGTGCGATCCGTGGTCGAGCAAAAACCGGCGGCCCAATTTTTCGCCCAGATTCCCTTCGTCAGCGCCATGCGCGGCGTTGTCGGCAATATGACCTACGTGCGGCCGAGGGCTTCATGACAGCCCGACCGGAAGACTGGGAGATCCTCGGGATCGAGCCCGGAGCCGACATCGGTCAGGTGCGGCGTGCATACCGCCACCGACGATCCTTGTACGAGCCAGCGGCCCTCGCGACCTACAACCTCCTCGACGATGAAGAGCGAGAGGGCATGGTGGATCGAATCGAGGAGGCCTACCGGAGAATCATCGAATCGAAACCTCCGCCCGCTCCGCTGGCACCGCCGCCTGCAGCAAATCTGGAGGCAGCGGACGACCTGATGATCGGCAACGCTCCTGATCCGGTTTCGGAACCGGGTGCGCATCTTCGTTTTCATCGAAACGCCAAGGGATACACCCTGCATCAGATCGCCGCCGAAACCAAGATCGGCGTCGCCATCCTCGAACAGATCGAGAACGAGGATTTCGAGGCCTTGCCGGCGCCCGCCTTCGTGCGGGGTCACGTTCACCAGTTTGCACGAGAGCTGAGATTTCGGGACGCCTACGAGTTCGCGAAGTTTTACATCACCAAGATGCAAGCTGCCGAAGGCGAGGCAGACGGGTAGCGGTTCACCTTCGATCCCGTGCCCTTATCCGTCCCCGTTCCCGTACTCGACGACACACAAATCACTGTTCAAAGGTGAGCCCTCAGCCCGGGGCCTGATTCCTTTTTCGTTCGCATCCAGCGGAATTTCTCATCGGGGCGGGAACGGGGAGAAAAAAAGGGCGCCCGACAGGGCGCCCCCATCTTTCACGCAGTGAACTATTTCTTGATACCGGCTGCTTCCTCGAGCATGTCGGTCGTGACGGACTTCGGACGCTCGATCGGGTAGCCCAGCGCGCGGTCCCAGGTGATGTTGGTGAGCACGCCCAGGGCGCGGCCGATGCCGAAGAGGACGGTGTAGAAATCCCAATCGGTAAGACCGTAGTACCACTGGATGACGCCCGACTGCGCATCGACGTTGGGCCAGGGGTTCTTGGCCTTGCCCTGCTCCTCGAGGACGCCCGGCGCAACCTTATAGATCATGCTGATGAGCTTGAAGAGCGGGTAGTCCGGAAGGTGCTTGAGGCAGAACTCGCGCTGCGACTCGTAGCGCGGGTCGGTCTTGCGGAGCACTGCGTGGCCGTAACCCGGGATGACCTGACCGCTGTTGAGGGTGTCCCACAGGGCCTTCTTGACCAGCTCCTCGGTCGGTTCGGCGCCGCCCAGACCCTCCTGGAACTTCATGGTCCAGCTCAGGACCTCCTGGTTGGCGAGGCCGTGGAGCGGGCCGGCGAGGCCGTTGATGCCGGCGGAAAGCGAGTAGTAGGCGTCCGACAGGGCCGACGCAACGAGGTGGGTGGTGTGGGCCGACACGTTGCCCGACTCGTGGTCGGAGTGAAGGATGAAGTACATCCGGGCGACGTCATCGTAGGGCTTGTCGATACCCATCTGGTGCGCGAAGTTGCCGCCCATATCGAGCTTCGGGTCCTCCGCGATCTGGTCGTCATCCTTGTACTTGAGGCGGTAGACGAATGCGGCCAGCACCGGCAGCTTGGCCATCAGGTTGCAGGCGTCCTCGAACATCGGGTCCCAGTAGTCCATCTTCGACATGCCTTCGTTGTATTTCTTGACGAAGATCGACTCGCGCTGCATGGCGAGGATGCCTGCCGAGTACATGGTCATCGGGTGGGTGTCACGCGGCATCGCACGGAGAACGTCCTTGACGTAGTCCGGAAGCTGACGACGTTTCTTGAAGTCCGCAACCACCTCCTCGGCCTGCTCGGCGGTCGGAATATCGCCGGTCATCAGGTAGTAGAAGAAGCCCTCGACACTCGGATACTCCTGGCCCTTGACCGGCGGCAGCGCCGCAAAGGTCTCGGGGATGGTGCGACCACGGAAGCGAATGCCCTCGAAGGGATCGAGGTAGGAGACGTCGGTGACCAGGCAACGGACGCCGCGCGCTCCGCCAATGGCCTGGGCGATTGTCACCTCGCTGATCTTGGTGTCGCCGTACTCCTTGAGCAGGCGAGTCGTTCGCGGACGATGCTCTTCGATTTTCTTGAACAGGTTTTTCTTCAGAGTCGACATCGATGCCTCCCATTTTTCCTGCCGGCGGAGAGACCGTCCGTCAAATCGACAACCTCCCAACTCGGTCGTTATTTGTCAATCTCAGCAACCGATGAAACCCTGAAAGGGCCTCATGCGCCGACGAGTATAGAGCTTGTGAAGAAAAGTGACAAGCTATTTTTCAGTTCCTCAGGCACCGAAATCATTTATTGCTCGCCATCAACTGAATATATATTCAGTCCGCAAAAATCACCACCCTTCGAGGATGCCGGATGTTTCAATATTGAAATACTCGGACCGCGAACCATCGACCGTTATCAGGCTCGATGAACCGATCATCGCGAACGAGGGCTACTGTCGCCCTCCGGGCGACGTGACCCGCCGTCGCCAGCGAGTGGCCGATTGGCCGGCACCCTCCCACCCTTCCTCTCCGGCCTCGGCCACATCTCGCTGACGCTGGCGGGTTGAAGTACAATGAGGCCGTCCAGTCAACCTGAACCCGGACCCAGTCGGCGCTCGCGATGCAGCCCGTTATCTCCGTGGCCGTGGTGCAGACGAGAAAGGGTTCACCGGGCGATCGGGAGGGCTTCCCGCGGTGAAGCGCACCTGGCAGCTGATCAGCACAGCGGAAGGCGCAGCTTTCGACCTCCGCTTCGGCAACGGCGTGCACACCCTCGGCTCCGGCAATGCCAGCGATCTCAGAGTCGGCCATCCGACGGTCTCCCGCAGCCATGCCCGCCTCACCTGCACCGACGACGGCATCACCATTGAAGACCTCGGATCGACCAACGGCACTGCGGTCGACGGCACGCCAGTGGACGGACCGATTATTGTGGTGGACCGCGCCAGGCTCAAGGTCGGTGGGGTGGTCTTCGAGCTTGGACCGCTGAAGGCCGATACCGCCGCGGCCAGGCTCTTCGGCACCGAATCGAGCTCGGGCGCGTCCGTCCTCCTCGGTCCCGCCACCGTCGGCTTCCTGCGTGACGCGGGCGAGGAGATCGGCGCCTGCGAAGGCGACGTTATAGTCCGCCGCGGCGAACACCAGGAGTACTTCTACGTCGTCATCGAGGGCGAGGTCGAGCTGCTGTTGTCGGAGGGTACGGGCCGTGACCGTCCGTTGGCGCGTATCGGTGAGGGCGGAATCTTCGGTGCGGAGTCCGTGTTCGGGAAAGGGGGCGCCGCGATCGACGCGGTGGCCGTCACCGACGTGCGCCTCCTGAGGTATCCCGCATCGGCCCTGCCGTCCGCGCTCCAGGAGTCGGCCTCGTTGCGACGCAAGCTTCTCGGTGGCATCGCCCGCCAGATCCACAAGACGACCTCCGACGCTCTCGACCTGATGCACGGCGCCGAGGTCATGGCCCGCCTCGTCCAGGGTGACAACGATCCGGACGAGCTGATCGCGGCCTCGCCGCGGATGAAGGCGATCAAGAAGAAGGTCGCGCAATGTGCCGACAGCGATGATCCGATCCTGGTGCTCGGTGAGGACGGAACCGGCAAGACCCTCATCGCCCGATTGATTCACGACGGGTCGGCCCGCTCGAAAGGACCGCTGATCGCGGTCAACTGCAAGGAACTGGCGCCGGGACATGCGGCCGAGCTCATTCTCGGAGAGGACCTCGGCGGCCGCCTTCCGGCCGGCGAGCGTGCCAGCGGCGGCATCCACCTCGCGCATGGCGGCACCATCGTCCTGCGCGGCGCCGACGCCCTCGAGCCCGCGGCGCAGCATCTGATCTCCGCCCACCTCAGGGGAAGGTCGAATCCGAGGGCCTACCCAAACACCAGGTTCATCATCACCGCGCGTGAGACTTCCAAGGGCGAAGAGAACCACAGTCTGACGCAGGATCTCACCGAGTGCTTTGAAGAAGTGATCGAGATCCCGCCACTCGGCAAGAGACTCAAAGACATTCTGCCCCTCGCCGAAGAGTTCCTGCAAAGGCGGGGGCCAACCCCCCCGGTGATCACCGAAGGCGCTCGCCACGCTCTGCTGTCGCTGCACTATCAGCGCCGCAATGTGGCCGAGCTTCGTGAAATCGTCGATCTCGCGACGCGGGTCGCCGAGGGTGGCGAGATCCGGGCCGAGCACATCTTCGGCGGAGTCGGTGATGACGCGGTCGTTCCCGGGATGGACATCACCGGCACACCGCTGATGGGACGTCTGCTACAGAAATTGAGTCTCCCGGTGCTTCGGATCACAACCCTTGTGGGCTTCGTCGCGGTCATCGTTCTCTGCCTCGCCTCCGCCTCGTCGCTGCTCGGCCGGGCCGCCAACACCGCGATCTGGTCGCTGTGGGAACCCGCGGTCTTCGCTCTCTTTTTCCTTGTCGGTCCGGTGTGGTGCACCGTATGTCCCCTCTCCACGGCGGCCCGTTGGACGAAGAAGCTCCACCATTCGAAGAAGCCGCCTCCGGAGTGGTTGATACGCCACGGCCCGTGGCTGGCAATCATCGGCTTCGCTCTCATCATCTGGGTCGAGCGGGTCTTCAACTCGGCGGAGAATCCCGTCGCATCCGGGCTCCTACTCCTCGGTTTGGTCGCCGCAGCAATGATGCTCTCGCTTCTCTTCCGGCGCGAAGTGTGGTGCCGCCACCTCTGTCCGCTGGGTCGGCTGGCCACCACCCTCGCCCCTGCCTCGCCTCTCCAAATTGTCGCCAAACCAACCGTCTGCGCTTCGACGTGCACCACCCACGCCTGCTATCGCGGAACACCGGAGGTTTCCGGCTGCACCGTCTTCCACCACCCCCTCGAAGGCAAGCAGGCCTATCGCTGCAAGCTGTGCTTCGACTGCCTCCAGTCGTGTCCCCATCACTCGGCCAACCTGCAGCTTCGCCCGCCCTTGCTGGCGCTGTGGCGCCTCGATTCGAGCGCCGCTGATCTCTCGCTCTTCGCCGTCACCGTCACCCTGCTCGCCCTCGGTTTGGTCGCGGCACGAACCTTTGCGGTCCTCGCAGGCCCACTCCAGTTCACTCTCCTGTGTATTCTCACCATCGTCGCGGGCGTCGCGCTCCACTCGGCGGTGATGGCTCTTGCCGTCACCGAGCGCCGGATCGCACTCATGATCCGCCTCGCAATGACCCTCATGATCCTCGGTTGGGCGGCCCTCATGACCAGCCAGCTCGCAAACATCGTGGTCCTCAAGGATGCCTGGGTGGTGCTTCCCACATCCACCCTCCTGCCGTCCTGGATGCCATCCGAGTTCAGCCTCCTGCCCATTCTCCAAATCGGCACCGTCTTTTTCGGGCTCTTTCTGGCCCTGGTCTCGCTCGCTCACGTCAATTTCAGAGGAACTTCGTTCTGGACCCGCTTCGGACGACGGGCGGTGCCGATTGTTCTCGGCGGCTACGCGGCGGCTGTGATCGCATTGCTTCTCTTCTGAACAACTGCCCCTCTCAACTCGGCATCACGTCCAGCAAATCGCTTGCGCCGGACTTCTTAAATGAGATTCATATCCGCTTGTGACAATTCTCTTGCAATTGACATCGGATATCGTTACAGTAACGGACATTCGAGTTTTTGCGAGGAACAATTTGATTCGTACATCAAGCAGACCAGTGACAGTGGAGGCCGCATGAAGAGACTCATTCTCATCGTTTTTGGAATCGCTCTCGTACTGAACACGCCGCTCTCGGCGCAGCAGGCGAGCCAGAACATCCCGGTGCTTCCGGTGATTCCAAAGATCGATCCGGAAACACTGGCCGAAAACCCGGATTGGTACCTTCGGGGCGACGGTTACCTGCAACGGCAGGTCGAGCCGACGATCGCGGTTTCCACCCGCAACCCGGATCACCTCCTTTCGTTCTTCGTCGACTACCGGGCGGTCAACATTCCCGGCGATCCGGGCCTCGGTGAACAGACCCAGACTTTTGTCCTGGCGATGAAGGCCACCAATATGATGCTGGCTGGGCTCATTCCACTCCCCGAGGTTCCACTGTTCGAGGTGCCGCCGGTAGCGGCAGCCGAAGCGTGGGTGGGCGGCAGCGCCTCCCACGATGGCGGCCTGACCTGGAGCGGCTTCATGATGCCCGGCGCGAGCTTTGACCACTCCCTCATCTCCGAGGACTCGCCGGTCTACGGCCTCGAGGCGGCCACCGATCCGGTGGCGGTTGCGGGGCCGTGCGGTTACGTTTACGTCTCGTTCATGGGCTTCACCCGCGGCGACATGAGCAAGCTGGTGGTGGCGCGCTTCCAGGACCTCAACGACAGCGAGAGCGGCAGGACCTGGCAGTACCAGGGGGCATGGGAGCTCGAGTCCGGCAACAACGCCACCCACGGTTACTTCCTCGACAAGCCGCACATCGCCCTCGATATTTTCCGGGAGGACTCAGACGTCGCCGACTACAGCCAGTATTACCCCGCCGACGAGTCCCAGTGCGGACACCGCGTCTACGTCAGCTACAGCACCTTCAACGGCCTCGACAAGGGCGGCAAGTTCCAGAGCAAGCTCAACTTCGCGACCTCGGTCGACCGGGGCGAGACCTGGACCCAGTCCCGGATCCAGCAGCCCTACACCCAAAACCAGGGCTCCTTCATCGCGGTCGATCCGCGCCCGGGCAACCCCGGGAACGGTGGAGGCGGCAGCGTCTACGTGGTGTGGCGCCACTTCTTCTCGCCGGACGCGATCGTGATGATCAAGACTGAGAACTACGGCAAGAAGTTCTCCAAGCCGATTGAGCTCACCGGCGACATTCCCATGCAGCCCTTCGACCAGCCGACGCTGTCCGCGTGGGATGGCGAGTCTCCCCCAAGCCCCGACTACCTGACGGCTCGATCCAACGCCTTCCCCACTACGGTGGTCACACCCGAGGGAGAGCACGGAACTGTCTTCGTCGCCTGGCAGGAAAAGGTCGACATCACTGAGGGCGGCCCGACGCTCGGTCAACCCGACGCAACCGGCTCGCCCCGCATTGTGATGGTCAAATCCACGGATGGCGGCAGCTCTTGGACCGGCATCGGTGATTCTGAAAGCCGTGTCGCGGTGGACTTCGGCTACCGAGATGTCAACTGTGTTCCTGGCGGCTTAGATTATCCGGACGTCTGCCAACAACCGCCCGGCTTTGGCGTCCTTCCGGACAGGCGACCCTCCGGACCCCAGGTCAAGCCGTGGTTGAGCTTCGGAGGCGGCAAGCTGGCCTTGGCCTACACCGAGGCACGGGGTTTCCTCGACGAGGAAGGTGAGGGAACTCTCGACGAGGAAGGTGTGGAAAGTATCGGAATCACTGATGACGACCTGAGCAGCAACGGTCTCGTCAGCGGCATCGACCGGTTGGTCGACTTCCGCGTCGCCATGCTCGACCCGGCAACCGGACAACCGCTCGACACGACCCAGGTCTCGCGCTACCCGATCAGCGGGTACGCCGATCTGACCGACGGCGAGCAGGTCAGCGACATCGCGCCAATCGCCCCCGAACTGTGTGACCGCGTCAACGGGCCACCGGAGTACTGCCAGCCGAGCCTCAACCTGTACAACAAGAACCACTCTGGCGCCGGCCAGGTTCCCTTCATGGGCGACTACCCCGGGATGACGCCCATCCTGTCGATGATCTATGACGACATCGATGACGAGGGGCGCAAGCAGTGGAGGTGGGCAACCGCTGCAGCCGACGTCCCCTATCCGGCATTCCATGTAGTTTTTCCAGACAACCGGCATTTGATACCGCCGGTTGTGCCATCTGCCGACCCGGAGTGGGCGCGCTATCCCGCCTACGAGTTCTATCCCGACCCGCCGACAGGAAACTGCATCAATGCCGGCTCGCGAAACACCGACGTGCTGACGGCCAAGGTGAACGCGCAGCTGGTGCTTTCAGCGCCTACGACCTACAAACAGGGAAGTCCGGGAGATCCCACCTGGGGCTATCCGATTTCAGTCTTCAATCAGAGTGCCGAGACCCGCTTCTATCAACTCGAGATTCTGGAAGACAGGGATTTCGCTTCATTTGCCGTCGTTCCTGGCGAGTTAGAGTTTCCGGCGGAGAAATATGTCGGCGTGGTGGAGATCTTTCCCTACTCGAGCACATCACAAATGGTTTATGTGGATCCCGGAGCGTCGGAACAAATGATCATCGAAGTCAAACAGGTCGACTGGGACGAAAACATCCCGATCCCGATGTGGGTCCCGGTCGACGGCGGCCAACTGGGTTATGTGACCCTCAACCCGGACCCGAGCAACCCGGACATCGCCGGTTCCGAGCGGCAGAACCTGATCATCACCACGGAGGCGGTCGAGACCTATGAAGGGGACCAGGTAATCGATGCGCTCAACCCCTTCGTGCGCAACCCCTTCGTCCGGAACCCGTTCGTCAGAAACCCCTTCGTCCGCAACACGGCGATTGACGATCAGATGGAACTGTACAAGGTGATCGACACGACCTGGTCGGTGCAGGCCACCGAGGACAGCGGCGCCGGCAGCTACCTGCCGGTGATCAACATCGACAACGCCGAGCAGTTCCTCGGAAACTACGCCTTCCAGCTCCTGATCTACAAGAACGCCTCCTACGGAACAAGAGCGCTTGAAGGCTGTGAAACGGTGAATGCCGGTAACCCGGTGATCCTCTCGAACGTGGTCCAGTCGCCCGGTGACACGGCCGAAAACCCGTTCGTGCGCAACCCATTCGTGCGCAACCCATTCGTGCGCAACCCCTTCGTCCGCAACCCGTTCGTCCGCAACTCAGCCATCACCGTCGCACCGTCCGATGGTGTGGTCCTCGAGGAGTCGACCACGTCGAACGCGACCCAAATCGGCGCCAAGAATCTCATCGACGAAAACGGCGTCCTGCGCGTGCCGCGGCTGCCGGAGAAGATCTTCATCACCCTGCGCGCCTTCCAGCTGGTGGACGACGCCACGATCGAAGCCTCTGGATTCAGATACAGACCCGACGTCGACGAGCCGGCCATCTCGGCCGTGCCAACCAGGTGCACGGATCTATCAGATTGCGTTGTGTCGCCATCGCCCGATCTGGTTCCGATGCAGCAGGACGAGCTGACGTACCTGAATCCTCTAACGCTCGACACCTCGTCGCGCGGGGCCTTCCCCGCCGGCACCGAGATCACCTTCCCGATTGACGGCTGGGATGGGACCTGGGTTCTCAAGAACCGGGCCGACCATCCCGATGCCTACGCGAAAGCCGAGAACGGCGACCTCACTCAGGGCTACTACCTGTGCGCGCAACAGTATATGTACGATCATCCGGAATATCTGGAGTATCTCCCGCTCGATGTTTCCGGGTGCATCGGGCCGCTATACCAGGACCCGACCCCAACGGACAACACGATGGATCCCGGGGAGGCGATCCATATCGAGCCAGCGCCGTCGCTGACGATCCCGGCCGACACCGAGCCCGGTCTCTATTACCTCACGGTCTACGTGGATGACCAGGTTGAGATCTCAGAGGTCAATGAGGTCAACAACACAGCATTTTTTCTGATCGATGTCCTCCCGGCCCAGATCTGGGATTTCATCGGACCGATGGAGCCGTGGTACGAGGGCTATCCGATGTCCGCCGGAAGCACGATCCCGATCAAGTGGTACTACGAGGAGGACGGCCAGAAGGTCGCGAGCTACTCACCGGACCTCGAGATCCGAGTCGCAGGTCCGTTCGACTGCGACCTTGGAGAGGATGAAGACACGGTCGAGACGGTCAACGACGCGGGATCGAGCGATCTTCGCTACAAAAAGGGCGATTGGCAGTTCAACTGGGATACTGTCGGTCTCGACGTCGGATGCTACAACGTCCGAATCTACCAACCCATTACGGGGCAGGTAGACGGCCCGTTCGGATTCGAGCTGCGCTAGACAACGAGAAGATCATCGCACACGGGAGGCGCCGCATCAGCGGCGCCTTTTTTTTGACGACAAATCTCTGATGGGCTACTCGAGACGCATGCGGGCGTCCTCGGCCAACGGATCCACCGGATCCGCTTCGCCGCGAAGATCGAGATAGGCGGCAAAGCGCTCGCGCGCGGCAGCGCCGCTCCCGAGTCCCTCCTGGGCACGCCCGAGCCAGTAGAGAGCGGGCGGGAAGTAGCGCAGGGTCGCGCTGTCGACCAGGAAGACATCGGTGATCTCACCCAGGCGGCGCTCGCAGTGCTCGAGCTCGTCGATGGCCTCGGGGAAGTGGCCCGCCTCGAAGTAGGCGCGACCCATCAGGTAGTGGGCGAACCAGAAATCGTAGTCTTGCCAAGCCTCGCGAAGCTCGTCCAACGCGTCGGCGAGGCGCCCGTCACGGAGTGCAGCCTCGCCGCGGATCAGGCCGGCGAGGGCACTGGTCTGGGTCTGCAGCCGGTTATCGAGCTGGACGGCAATAACCTCTGCCGCCTCTTCCTGGCCCGCGGCGAGCATCAGCCGGGCGGCGAGGTAGAGCACGCTTTCATGTTGGCTCGCTTCGGCGGCCCGGGTCGCTACCGCCGCGGCGCCCGCCGCATCGCCAAGGGCGAGCCGGGCCTCACCCAGTGCGACGAGCATCGCGGCCGACTCGAAAGGGTTCTCAGAGCTCTCTATCGCCGGTTCGAGGATCGCGACGGCGTCGCGCGGATGTCCCAGGTAGAGGGCGAGGTCGGCCTCGCCGATCGGCGCCAGCGACGCGCCCATGACGTCCGAGCCGCCGAGTTCCGCAAAGTCGTCTCGCGCAGCGTTGACATCTCCGGCCGCGGCGGCCGACCGCGCCGAAGTGAACAGAGCGTAGCCGAACTCCGGGTTCTGCTCGAAGACAACATCCGATTCGGCAATCGCGGTCTCGAAGTCGCCTGCGTACATCGCGTACATGGCGTAGTTCATGCGGTTGAGGATGCTGTTGGGCTCGAGCTCGACCGACCGCCGTCCAGCCTCGACCGCCTTGTCGAACTCCCGCACGTACAGGTAGGCCAGCGCGAGGTTCGTCAAACCACCGTCATCGGCTGGGAAGGCGTCGACCAACGCCTCGTAGTTCTCGATCGCCTTCTGGTAGTTCTGTGAGACTAGAAAGTAGTAGCCGCCGAGCGTCCGATACCGCTCGCGCTCGGACATACGGTCGAGATTCTGGAGCGCCTTCTGGTAGCTCTCCTCGGCCTTTGCCTCCTGGCGCAGGTTGCCGTAGACGGCCCCCATTCCCGCATACGCTCGTCCGAACTCGGGGTCGCTGGCGACCGCTTCCTGGTAACGGGTGAGGGCCTCTTCAAACTGCCCCTGCGCGGAAAGCTCCTGGCCCAGGGCATAGGCACGCATGGCCTCGAGCGAGCCGGCAGTGAACGTTTCCGCGGCCGCCTGTCGATCACTCTTCGGCGTCGTGTCACCGAGGTCACCGCGGAGCTCGGCGGCGATCTTGCCGACCGCAGCCAGGACCTCGTCTTTGCTGGCGGCGGTGGCCCGGGCGGTGGCCAGCGGTCTGCTCTCACTCGGCTCCAGCCCAGGGTCAAGCGCCCTTACGGTGAGAGAGTACTTCGATCCGTCCTGCTCGATGTTGCCGGCGAGAATCACACTCACACCTTCGCGACGCGACACGAGCCGGGCCATGGTCTCGTCGAGCGGGCTGCCGGGCTGAATCTGCTCGGCGATCTCGTGGGCGGTGGCCGGCGCCACGGCGCTGATGAATCCCGCACCCTCGATGCCGATGATCAGCGCCTGCTCGAGGGCGCCGTAAAACGTGGCATCGCCGGTCCGGTTGTCGAAGTCGGCGACCAGCACCGACATCGGATCGGGCTCGACGGCAGGGCCGCGCAAGCTGGCCAGCCACCAGGTCCCGCCAAGCAGCACGGCGACGAGGACAGCCGCCACCGCCATCAACTTGGGTGTGAGAATCCTGGTGACTGGAAGCAATTCGCCCCGTTCGTCGAGGCGATCGAATGCCGCCCGCAGCTCGGCGGTGGTCTGGAACCGATCGTCGGGATCGGGCTCGAGACAGCGGGAGATGATGCTGTCGACCGGTTCGGGGATCTCGGGGTCCAAAGATCGCGGAGCCGGTGGTGCGTGTTCAATCCTGCCCCGAAACTCGGCAAAGGCGCTTTCGACCTTTTCGATGCGCCGCCGGCCAAGCAGCAGATCGTAAAAGATGAGCCCGATCGAGTAGATGTCCGCCCGCTGGTCGATCGACTTGCCCATGAACTGCTCGGGCGCCATGTACTGGAGGGTCCCGACCACCGCCCCAGCCTGGGTCTGTTCGGTGATCCCCACCTTCTTCCGGGCTTTGGCTTCCGCCAGGCCCTCGACCATTTCCACCCCGGCGGGCGCCGCCGAGCGGGCAATGCCGAAGTCCATGATGTAGCTCTCGCCGGTGGCCGGTTCGACCATGATGTTGGCCGGTTTGAGGTCGCGGTGGACGACCCCGGCCTCGTGGGCAGCCGCCAGACCCGCAACCGCCGGCCGCAGGATCTTGAGAGCATCCGGTACCGAAACCTTGCCTTCGCGCTTGAGGATGCCCAGCAGGTCCTCACCCTCGATGTAGGTCATGGTGATGTACTTGACGCCCTCGATCTCGCCGAGGTCGTGGATCCGCACCACGTTTTTGTGGGTCACCTGGCGCGCCAGCAGGAGCTCGCGCTTGAAACGACGATCGAGCTGCTGGGCGACCGCAGGGTCCTGCGCCATCTCGGGCCGGATCACCTTGAGCGCGACCGGGATGTCGAGCTCCTGGTCCCAGGCCTTGTAGACCGCTCCCATCCCGCCAAAACCGAGCAGTTTGTCGATGCGGTAGCGATCGCCGAAGGCATCGCCGACCTTGAGGGGGCTTCCGGTCTCACCCGGCATCTGCACGCCCGGTGCGGCCGGCGGGGTCGCGCCGACCTTGGCTTTGCCGGACAGGAGTGATTCCGGATCAACATCCACCGTCGCGTCGAACTCGGACACCTCGTCCGTCAGCGCCACCGTGTGCTCGTGCTCGCCCCCGTCCCCGGACAACGCCACGGTGTGCTCGTGTTCCGCCGCATTTCCGAGAGGCGCTACCGTGTGCTCGTCGTCCGGATCGCCATCGACGACCAGCGTGGCGTCGGCCATCCCGGCGAGCTCAGTCCCGCATTTCGGGCAGCGCTCGTCGTCGGTGGAGCACTCTGCGGCGCATGCCGGGCAGATCGTCACACGATCCCCCACGGAGCTCCGGTCAACCGGTGCACACCAGGCGCGGCGCGGAGATCAATATCCTCCTGCATGTCTGAGATAACAATCGAGAAGAAGTGATGTTCCATCGACAGACTGTTTTCCGTGCGGCACATGATAGCGCGCACCGGCGGAGAGGGCCACTGCTGCGATTCATCTGACGCAAACGGTCTCGGTCAACCAGGGTTGACAGGCCACTGCCCGGATCCCATACTTCTTGCAGATCTTTGGCGTTCTGACGAGCACGCGTTTCCGTGGGGGTGCCCGTACATACTCGGGCTGAGAGCACACCCCTCGAACCTGATCCGGATCATGCCGGCGGAGGAAATTGGAGACGCCCACCCACCATGCCGCAGCATTCTGGAGCGGGCCCCCTTCGACCCTCAGGCCCGGATCAAACCAGGAGCAGCGGCATGCATTCGTTCAAGACAATTTTTGTGCTCGCGGCTCTCGTCGCCTCGGTTTCGACCGCCGCAGCCCGCGAGCTGCCCGGGACCCTGATCGACTTCACCTCGAAGGCACCGATCGCCGGAGCCGAAATCCGCGGCACCGCCCACGGCATCGAGCTGAGTGCGACCACAGGGTCCGACGGGTCGTTCGTTCTCGTCCTGCCGGATCCTCCCCCACCCTCGCTGCGGCTCACAGTCAAGGCCGCCGGCTACCAGACTCTCGACCTCAACCTCACCGACCTCGTTCATAGCCGCCTCCTCTCCCTCCAGGCGCACACGCTCTTCACCTCCGAGATCGAGGTCACCGGTCTTCGTGCGGAGGTTGGTGAAACACCGGTCACGGTCACCAACGTCGACCGGGAGGAGATTGAGCGCCTCTACTGGGCCCAGGACGTACCCATGTTCCTGTCTCCCACTCCGGGCTTCTACGCCTATAACGACTCGGGCAACGGCATCGGCTACTCCTACTTCTTCCTGCGCTCCTTCGATATGCGCCGGACCGCGGTCAGCCTCAACGGCGTGCCGCTCAACGACGCCCACTCGCACGGCCTCTTCTTCATCGATCTCGCGGACTTCCTGTCGACCACCGAAGACGTCCAGGTGCAGCGAGGCGTCGGCACCGCCCTCTACGGCGGTAGTGCGATCGGCGGTTCGATCGATCTTCGCACCAGGCAGCCCATGACCGAAAGGCGGCTGCGGGTCGAGGCCCTCGGCGGCGGGTACGGCACCTCGCGCTTCACCCTCGAGTACGACAGCGGCCTCGTCAACGACCGATGGGCCGCGACATTCCGCTACTCGCGGGTCGAGAGCGACGGCTACCGCGACCAGTCGTGGGCCGAGATGTGGAACTACTACACGTCGATCATCCATTACGGCACGAAAACGACTACCAGGCTGAATCTCTTCGGAGGCCCGGAGAAGACCCACCTCGCGTATGACGGTGTTCCCAAGGCCTACCTCGAGGGAGAGATCTCCGGCGACCAGCGGGCCGACCGGCGCTACAACCCGCTCGAGTACCCCGGCGAGATCGACGAGTTCTTCCAACCCCATTACCAGCTGATCCACAGCTGGCAGATGAGCGACGACCTGGTGTTCCAGAACACGTTCTTCTACTTCACCGGCGACGGCTATTTCCAGCAGTTCAAACAGGACCGTTGGTTTCCGGAGTACGGCCTCGAGCCCTTCCCCGGACCGGGTGGCGAGATCGTCGACACCACCGACCTTGTGCGCCGGCGGGACGTCAATGAATGGGACGGTGGTTGGATCCCCAACCTCCAGTGGTCCCACGGCGGCGGGCGAGGCAGCCTCCAGGCCGGGGCCGCGATCCGCCTCCACAGCGGCCGTCACTTCGGCATCGTCCAGTGGGCACAGTACTACCCGCCGAACCTGGCGCCCGACCACCGCTACTACGACTACGAGCTCGACAAGACCACCCTGCAGCCCTTCATCCAGGAGAATTGGCATTTCAGCGAGGAGTGGAATCTGCTCGCCGGCCTGACCTGGACCTCTCATCGCTATCACATGCACAACGACGAGATCGGAGATGTCGCCTTCGACGCATCGTTCGCATACCTTCTGCCCCGTATCGGGCTCGCGTTCCACCCCGACCAGCGGTGGAGCGTCTACGGCAACGTTTCGCGAGGCGGCCGCGAGCCCGCGTTCCGCGACATCTACGACCCACAGGATTACTGGTCACCACCACCGCAGGACCTCGAGCCCGAGAAGCTCACCGATTTCGAGCTCGGCGCCCGCTATTCGTGGAAGAACCTCGGCGCCAACCTCAACCTCTACTACCTGGATTTCGACAACGCGATCGTCTGGGCCGGCGGCCTCGACAACAATGGCGACCCGGTGACCGCCAATGGCGCGGTGACGGAGCACAAGGGCGTCGAGCTCGACCTGTCGTGGGCGCCCAGACGCCGGTGGAGCGGCCGCCTGGCGCTCGCCTGGTCCGACAACACGATCGTCGAGTTCGTCGAGAACATCTGGGGCGGTGGTTCGATGGACCACTCGGGGAATGCCTTGCCGGTGAGCCCCGAGTGGCTCGGCACCCTCGAGCTTCGCGGCGGCGCCGGGCCGGTGGATGGTTTCCTCCAGTTCCGCTTCGTGGACGACTTCTACCTTGACAACACCGAGGACATGCGCAAGTTTCCGGAGATCAGCCAGGACCCCGATTACATCCACCGCGTCAACCCCGCCTATAGGGTCCTCGATCTCGGGCTCGAGGCCGATCTCGGCCGCGCCGTCGCGGAGCTGCTCAGCGCCCACCGGGTTGCGCTGCGGTTGCGCGTCAACAACCTCACCGATCGGTTCTACACCACCTTCGGTTATGTCGACGGCTCGCAACCGGTATGGATCGTCGCCGCCACCCGTAACGCCTATCTCGGACTGACCTTCGACTGGTAGTTCCAGGCAGAGCTGGGCCCAGGTAAACTGTCTCCCGTGACACGGGACGGTTCATGATCAAGGCGGTCATCACCTTCGTAATTCTGGTAGCGGTGAAAACCATGGCCAGGATCTTTTTCAAGCTCAAAAACTATTGGATCGACGGCGAGCCGGACGACTACGCGTTGAACACCCGAATCGTTGCCATTCTCAACCACACCAGCCTCTACGAACCCCTGATCGCCGGCTACGCTCAATACAAACTGCTGTGGAAGTTCGCCCGTCACGGTGTCCTCCCGGTCGCCGAGAAAACCATGAAGCGGCGTATCGGGATGTTCTTCCGCCTCCTCGTCCGACATCCGATCGTGGTCACGCGCCAGCGCGACAGGACCTGGGACAACTTCCTCAACCGGGTCGACTCCAAAGCGATCGTCATCATCCTTCCCGAGGGCCGGATGAAACGAGCTACCGGCCTCGATTCGGAAGGCCGGGAGATGACCGTCCGCGCCGGCATCGCCGACATCATCGAGGCTTTGCCCGACGGCCGCATGCTCGTCGTTTACTCGGGTGGCCTCCACCACATCCAGGTTCCGGGCGAGCTCCTGCCGACCCCGTTCAAGACCATTCGTTGTCGAATGGAGATGATCGACATCCCTTCCTACAAGGAAGAGCTGCAGCGGGATTACCCCAATCTCAAGTTCCGTGCTGCGGTCGTCGCGGACCTCACGCGAAGGCGGGATGAGTACTGCCCGACCGACGACGACATTTCGGAATTCGGAATTCGGAACTCGGAATGAAATCGGGGTGCTCTCCACTTCGTGGGTGGGCGCGCGGAAATTCAAAATTCCGAATTCGACGCCATTCGGTGGCGTCGTCAAATCCAGCCGTGAAGCTGAGCGAGGAAAAGAGTAGCGATTGTCTTGCTGTCACGGATTGCGCCTCGGCGGCACGCGTTGAGCGCTTCCTCCACCGTCATCGTCACGATCTCGATAGACTCGTCGGGATCCTGCGCGGCCTCGGGCGCAGGCTCGAGCGGGGTGGCGATAAAGGCGTGCAGGACCTCGTCGCTGAAGCCGGGTGTCGTGAAGAAGGACCCCAACTCCTGGATCTCGATCGGTTTCCAACCGGTCTCCTCGGCCAGCTCGCGACCGGCGCAGTCGATCGGGCTTTCGCCAGGATCGAGCTTGCCCGCTGGAAGCTCGAGGACGATCATCCCGGTCGGGTAACGGTATTGCCTGACGAGCTCTATCCTGCGATCTTCGTGAAGCGGCAGAACGACGACGGCGCCCTTGTGCCGGATGACCTCCCTCAAGGCTTCACCACCGTTCGGCAACTGCACCCGATCGACCTCGAGGTCGAGGATCCTTCCCTGGTAGACGCACTCTCCCCCGATTCTCTTCTCCAGAAGTCGCTCGTCTCGGCCCATCTCACCTCCTCCAAAAGCGCACCCAAATGCGATGAGTGATCCAGGATGATACGCGCTGTCCCGGCATTACAACCATTTTTCGGAGCCGAGCCTGGCATCAATCCTGCGTAATCGAGGACCGAGGAGAAGGAACCATGAGCCAGACAGCAACCTGCGAGCTCGTTTACTCGTCCTCGCTGGACGATCTTTCGAGTGCGGTCACCAATCGCATGGTCGAAGGATGGTGGCCCCTCGGACGGCCGTTCACCCGCGGCGGGCACTTCATTCAGGCGATGGTCTTCGAGCCCAGGTTCGACGAGCGAAAACAGAGCAACGAAGAGAATTGATCAGCGATATCGCTCGAGGAGACCGGTCCTCTGGTTGAACTCGTCAATCTGCCGGTCCCACTCCTCCCAGGCGTGGAAGTGGCTGGTCCAGTAATCGTCCTCATACCACTGGGCATCGAGCTCCTCGACCGTCTTGGCCTGCTGCTCGACCCAGGTGAAGTACTTGAGGTTGTGGATCCGCTTGCGGTCCCAGTAGCCGAGCTCGAGCATGTGGTCGATGCCGGCGCCCAGGAGGTAGCGTTCGTGATGGACAGCTGCCGAGGTCTCAGAGTAGGGACCGTAGAGCTCGCGCTCCTCCTCGAAGCGTGAGCCGTAGAGCTCCATCGAGTCGGTGGCGACGGTGAAGAGCATGTCCTTGGGTCCCATCTCGAAGAAGCGGGCCGTTTTGATCGCGGTCAGCAGGTTGGCGATGCCCGAGATTCCGAGGAGGTCGAGTCGGTCGACCAGACCTGTGTCCACTCTTTGACTCTTGAGATAGGCCCGCCCCTCCGGTTCGTTGAACAGGCGGAGCAGGCTCATGCAGGCCTGGTCGTCGATACCGGCCACGACGTCGGTGGTCTTGAGGTTGTGGATCCACGGCACGTGCTTGTCGCCGATGCCTTCGATGCGGTGCGATCCGTAGCCGCCGAGGAGAAGGGTCGGGCACTGCAGGGCCTCGGCGGCCACGACCTTGACCGTTGGGAATTCCTCACGCAGGTACTCGGCGCAGCCGAGGGTTCCCGCCGAGCCCTGGGTCAGACAGACGGCGGAAAGACGCGAGTCGGCGGCGCGTTCGGCCTCGAAAACCTCCTGCATCGCACGACCGGTGCAGACGTAGTGCCAGATCGCATTGCCGAACTCGGCGAACTGGTTGAGGACCACGATCTCGCTGGGTCGTGCCGCTGCCAGCTCCTTCGTCTTGTCGTAGATCTCCTTGACGTTGGACTCCGACCCCGGAGTCGCATAGATCTCCGAGCCAACCCTCTCGAGCCACTCGAAGCGCTCGCGCGACATGCCCTCGGGGAGGACAGCGATGGACGGGCACGCCAGCAGATGGGCGTCGTAGGCACCGCCCCGGCAGTAGTTGCCGGTCGACGGCCACAGCGCCTTCTGGGTGGTGGGATCGAACGCTCCCCGCACCAGTTTTTCCACCAGGGGGCCGAAGGTCGCGCCGACTTTGTGGGCGCCAGTCGGAAAGAACTTCCCAAGCAGCATGAAGATCCGCGCCTCGACGCCGGTCAGCTCTGACGGGAGCTCGACGAAGTTGACGCCGCCAAAACCGCCACCGTTTGCAACCGGCTCATTCTTCCAGCTGATCCGGAAAAGGTTGCGCGAGTGGAGATCCCACAGACCGATCTCAGCCAGCTCCTCGCGGATACCCTCCGGAACCAGCGTGGGGTCGGCCATCTGGCGGTAGGTCGGGATGATAATGTCCCGTTCGCGGCAACGTTGAACCGTGTTTTCGAGGACCTGCTCCGGATTCCGCATGGCAAGAATTCCCTTCCGCTCAAGCTCCGGACTATAGTACACATCGGCGACCGCGCCGTGAGAGGAACACCATGACACAGACCGGAAACGAGTTGGGTGCGGCCCGCGCTTACGAGGAGCAGATTGTCCGCTTCTTGAGGGATCTCATCGCGATCCCCGCCGAGAGCGGCAAGGAGGGCGACCGCTGCGAGCGGGTGCGTCGTGAGTACGAGTTTCTGGGATTTGATGAGGTCTTTTTTGACGGGCTCGGTACCGTGGTCGCTAGGATCGGCTCGGGCGATTTCAAGATCCTCTACGACGGCCATATCGACTGCGTCGGCGTCGGCGATCTCGGCGCGTGGGACTTCGATCCTTTCGGCGGAAAATATGAAGACGGAGAGATCTGGGGCCGGGGCGCGGTGGACGAGCTGCCGGCCATCGCGGGAATGGCGTACGGCGCGAAGATGCTGGCTGACCGTGGAGTACCCGAAGGCGTCTCCGTTTATCTCACAGCCTCCGTCATGGAGGAGGACTGCGACGGCTACTGCATGCGCCATCTCATCGAGATGGAAGGCATCCGGCCCGACGTGGTGGTGCTCGGCGAACCCACCGATCTCGGGGTCTACCGCGGACATCGCGGCCGCATGGAGGCCACCATCACGACCCACGGGGTCTCCGCCCACGGCGCCCACGCCGACCGCGGCGTCAATGCACTCTACAAGATGGCGCCGATCATCAGCGACGTCGAGCGGCTCAACGACAACCTCGCCGAGGACGAGTTCCTCGGCAAGGGATCGATCATCGTCTCCTCGATCGAGTGCACGACGCCGTCGCTCAACGCGGTGCCCGACTCGGCCCGCATCTACATCGATCGCAGGCTGACGGTCGGCGAGACTGTGGAGAGCTCGATGGCCGAGCTCGAGGCCCTCCCCCACCTCGGCAACGCCGATGTCGAGCTGCTGAAGTACGACGCGGTGAGCTGGCGCGGCACCAGGGCGCAACAGGACAAGTACTACCCGACCTGGGTCCTCGACGAGGACCACCCGTTGGTGCAGGGGGTGGCGGCCGCTGCTGCCGAGGCGCTGGGCGAAGCTCCGAAGATCTCGCGCTGGTCGTTCTCGACCAACGGCGTCGCTACCATGGGTCTCTTCGCCATCCCGACGGTCGGTTTCGCGCCGGGCCTCGAAGAACTCGCCCACACCACCGAGGAACGTGTTGCCGTAGAAGACCTTCTGAAGGCAACAGCCGTGTACAGTCGTATACCTGAAGTATTGAGCGAGCGAATGTGAAAATTCTTCTGGTCAAATTTCTCGGCTCAGAATCTCAGGGGCAGGACTGAAAGCCGGCTCCCCACCGGATTCTGAGCCGAGAAATTTGAGAAAAGGAAAGACAAATGACGACAGACTTGAAGGGCAAGGACTTCATCACGACGCAGGACTGGTCGGTCGAGGAGCTCGAACAGGCGCTCGAGTTGGCGGCGGATCTCAAGGCGAAAAGGGCCGCGGGCGAGCCGACACCCCTGCTCCCGGCGAAAACCCTCTACATGATCTTCTTCGACCCCTCGACCCGGACCCGCAACTCATTCGAGACCGGGATCACGCAGCTCGGAGGGCACGGCATCTACCTGTCGCCCGACAAGATGCAGATCAGCCACGGTGAGAATGCCCGCGACACCGCCAACGTGCTGTCGCGCTACGGCGAGGCGATCGCCATCCGCCACTGCGCATTTCGCGAGGGCAATCAGTACATCCGCGAGGTCGCCGAGCACGCCTCGGTGCCGGTGATCTCGATGCAGTGCGACGTCTACCACCCGTGCCAGATCCTCGCCGACCTGCTCACCATCCGCGAGAAACACGGCAGGACCCGCGGCCTCAAGATGGGCGTTGCCTGGACCTCCGCTCCGAACTATGTGCGCCCGCTGTCGGTGCCGCAGAGCCTGATCCTGCTCATGCCCCGCTTCGGCATCGACGTCACCCTCGCCTGCCCGCCCGAGTTCCGCCTGATGCCGGAGATCGAGGCTCAGGCCAAGGCCAACGCCGAGGCCGGGGGCGCCCGCTTCGAGGTCTCGGAGAATTTCGAGGACGCGTTCACCGATGCGAACGTCGTCGTGCCCAAATCCTGGGGACCTCTGATGACCACCCGGAACACCGCCGAGGGTCTGGCGCTGATCGAGAAGTACCCGACCTGGCGCTGCGGCACTGAACACATGGCACTCGGCGCCGACAACCTCATCTACATGCACCCGCTGCCCGCCGACCGCGGCCGCGAGGTCACCGACGAGGTCATCGACGGCCCGCAATCCGTCGTCTACGACGAGGCCGAGAACCGGCTGCACGTTCAGAAGGCCCTCATGGCATTGACCATGTAACCTGCCCACCAAACCGCGCCATTGAAATCCGTGAGGTGATCCAGATAGGCTCCTCCAACCGGGAGGGACTTCATGCGTGCTCCTCTTTTGATCGCAGCGTGTTTACTCGGCACCGTCATGACCGCTGCGTGCCGGGAAAACGATCCCCTCGAGGGACGTATCGTTTGCATCGATCCCGGCCACGGCGGAACCGCCGAAACCGACTCCTACCGCGTCGGCCCAACGGGCGAGCGTGAAGAGTGGATCGACCTGCGCGTCGCCCTGATGCTGCGCGACATCCTCGAAAAGCGGGGCGCCCACGTGCTGATGACCCGCACCGAGGACGTGGCGGTGGAGCTCCAGGACCGCGCCACCCTGGCGGTCGAGAACGGGGCTGAGGTCTTCCTCTCGATCCACCACAACGCCACCGCCGATCCCGAGGCCAACTTCCCTGTCATCTACTTCCATGGCAACGCCTCGGAGAACGAGGCCGGCGTCACGCTCGGTCGTACACTGGCCGCCGCTCTCGCCGAGGCCCTGTTCGAAGGGGAAACCGAGGTCAGTATTGTCTCGGACCATGCGATTTTCCCGACCAGCGGCGCCGCCGTCCTGCGGCACTCGTACGGCATCCCAGGCGTCATCGGCGAGGCCTCGTTCTTCACCAACCCCGACGAGGAGGAGTGCCTGCGCAGCGCCGAACACAACCGACGCGAGGCCGAGGCGTACGCTGCGGCCCTGGCAGATTTCTTTTCCCATCCCATCCCTCCCATCGTCGAAAAGGACTCACTGGTTACCGTCGAGCCCTTCGAGGTCTTCCAGGAGTCCGAGCGCATACGCCCAGAAATCCGGCAGTGGCACGAAAACTACCTCGCCGGGCTGGTTGCCCAGGACATCGGCACTCCCGAAGCCCTCGATCATGCGCTGCAGCTTTTCACCCTCTCTGCGCGGTCCTTCCCCGACTCGTGGATCGCACGCGCCTGCCACGTGCACCGTGCTGAGATCCTCGAGGCCCTCGGCCGCCGCGAAGAAGCAGCCATGACTCGACTGCGCGCCAACGAGCACTATGTTCCAGTCGGACACGAATTCGGGATTCGGGATTCGGAATTCTGAATTCGTTGTGCTACTTGCGTTTCTGCCCGAAGAGCGCATAATCGGTTTACGCGGATCAAAGGCCGTGCGGGCCTTTGGTTGCTGCGGGGTGGGTGGGAGCGACCATGACCCTTCGGGTCAGCGCTCTACCCGACCCGGAGGCAACCGGAGGCGCTCATGGCAGTTTCAATTTCAGGTAAGAATCTCTCCATCGAAGACGTCGTTGCAATCGCCCGACACGGCGAACGTGTCGAGCTGCATCCCGAAGCGGCCGAACGGATTCGCCGCTGCCGTGCCTTTCTTGACGAACGTATCGAGGCTCGCGAGATCATGTATGGGGTCAACACCGGCATCGGCGAGTTCTCGGAGGTGGTCCTCTCCGACGAACAGGTCCGCGATTTTCAGCGCTACCTGATCTACAACCACGCCGCGGGCATCGGCGAGCCGTGCCCCGAGGACCGGGTCCGCGCGGCGATGGCGCTGCGAGTCAACGTCCACGCCCACGGCCATTCCGGCTGCCGGCCCGAGATCACCGACACCCTGGTCGCCATGCTGAACGCAGGGGTGACGCCGGTCGTGTGTGAAAAGGGCTCCGTCGGGGCCTGCGGCGATCTCGCACCGATGAGCCAGATCGCGCTCCTGATGATGGGCGAAGGCGAGGCCTTCTATCAAGGTTCCAGGATGCCCGGCGACAAAGCCCTCGAGGCGGCCGGGATTCCTGCGCCGGGGCTCAAAGCACGCGACGGTCTCGCAGTCATCAACGGCTCCAACCTCACCAACGCCATCGGCTGCCTCACCGTCTGGGACTCCGAACGATTCCTCAAGCAGGCAGAAATCGCGTGTGCCATGAGCCTCGAGGCCCTGCGCGCCAACATGAAGCCCTACGACGAGCGGTTGCACGTGCTGCGTGGCTTCCGCGGCGCGGTGGTCTCTGCGGCCAACATCCGGGCGGTAATCGACGGCTCCGACCTCCTCAACGGCAAGGAAAAGGTCAGGGTTCAGGACGCCTATAGCATGCGCTCGTCGCCGCAGGTCATCGGCGCCGCCCGAGACCAGCTCCGTTGGACCCGCGAACAGATCGAAATCGAGGCCAACGGGGTCGGCGACAATCCGATCTTCCTCGCCGATGACGAGGTGGTGCTGACCGGCGCCAACTTCCAGGGCACACCGGTGAGCATGCCGCTCGACACCCTCGGTGGTGCGGTCACGATGGTCTGCGTCCTTTCCGAACGCCGTCTCAATCGCCTCACGAACCCGGCGCTGAGTGCCGGCCTGCCGGCGTTCTTGATCAAGGGGGCGGGCATGTTCTCGGGGCTCATGCTCAGCCAGTACACGGCGGACATGCAGATCGTCGAGCAACGCATCCTCTCGAGTCCGGCCTTCACCCAATCGATCCCGGCCGCGGCCGACCAGGAGGACTTCGTTTCGATGGGCATGAACTCGGCCCTCAAGACGCGAACGATCCTCGACAACGCCCACGGCGTTCTCGGGATCGAGCTGATGGCCGCTGCCCAGGGGCTCGACTTCCGCGACTTCGAGCCCGGTCGCGGCACCCGGGCCGCCCACGCCGAGGTTCGCCGTCACGTGGACTTTCTCGACAAAGACCGTCCGCTGTATCCCGATCACAATGCGATGAAGGCCGCTGTCGAGAGGCTCGACATACTCAACGCGGTCGAATCGGAGATCGGAGAGCTCGGAACGTATTGAATTCTCAATTCTGAATTCTCAGTTCTCAATTCCCCTCTACCCTCCCGAGCTGGATTTGGAGGGGCGGGCGGGAATTCAGAATTGAGAATTGAGAATTGAGAATTGACGAACGACGCCGCAGCGTAGCGCCACCCGGTTACAATCCCCAACATGGCCCGCTTCCACTTTCGGTGCATCGAGTGCGGCGAGGAGTTCCCGGAGGACCCGAACCGTTTCGTGTGTTCGCGCTGCAGCGACAAGCAGAAGCCGGGCGGCACGATTCGCGGGGTTCTCGAGGTTGTCGTCAAAGTGCTGCCCACCGCGTGGCCCCGTTTCCGGGCTTCGGATCCGGAGTTCTTGGCCGCCTTCCTCCCGATCACCGACGAAAGCGCCATACCGCCGTTGCCCGTCGGCGACACGCCGCTACTCGAGGCGCCGCGTCTACGCCAAGAGCTCGAGATGGAGTATCTGCTCCTCAAGGACGACACCCGCAACCCCTCCGGTTCGACCAAAGACCGTGCCTCGTTTTTGGTGGTCGCAAAGGCGATCGAGTACGGATGCGACACCGTAGCCACGGCCTCAACCGGTAACGCTGCCTCTGCACTGGCTGCCGTCGCCGCCTCCGCCGGGCTGCGCGCGGTCGTCCTCGTTCCGGCGTCGGCACCACGGGCGAAGCTCGCTCAGATGCAAAGCTACGGCGCAGTCGTCGTACCAATCGACGGCACCTATGACCAGGCTTTCGAGCTGTGCACGTCAGCATGCAACGAGTTCGGTTGGTACAATCGGAGCACCGCCCTCAACCCCTTCACCATCGAAGGCAAAAAGACCGCGGCGCTGGAGATTGTGGCGGCCATGGCGCCCGACTCTCCGGACGCCATCCTCGTGCCGACCGGTGATGGCGTCATCCTCTCCGGCCTCGCCAAGGGCTTTCGCGACCTCGAGAAAGCGGGCCTCATCGAGCGGCGCCCACGCCTCGTCGCCGTCCAACCGGAAGGCTCATCTGCAATCGTCAACGCCGTTCGATCCGGGGCGGACGAGGCGACGGCCGTACCCGGTGCAGCCAGCGTCGCCGACAGCCTGACTGTCGAGATGCCGCGCAATGGGATCGGTTGTCTGGCTGAAATCCGCGCATCGGGCGGAGGCGGAGTCCGGGTTCCGGACGACGCCATTTCTGCCGCCATCTCCCGGCTCGCTCGGTCTACCGGGACGTTTGCCGAGCCCGCCGGCGCAGCCGCCCTGGCCGGTCTCGAAGCCGCCCTCGACGAAGGCCTGATTGGTCGGGACGAACGGGTCGTGCTGATGATCACCGGCAACGGCCTCAAGGACGTCGACGCCGCCGCGCGAGCGTTACCGTCCCTGGAGCCCGTCGACGCAAGCCTCGAGGGCGTGGAGCGAGCAGTCTCTTCGTGGAATTGAGTCCCTGACCGAAACGACTTTGGAACCGCAAAGACGCCAAGGGCACCAAGAAACACAAATAATGATCTTCGCGGCTTCTTTGCGTCTTTGCGTTTTCAACGCCTCGGAAGGGAGTCTGGGAGCTCACGTCCCGCCCACCCAGATCCTTCGACTCGCTTCGCTCGCCCAGGATGAAATTCCGAATGGGCCAGCAAAGCTGGCCCGTCGTCATTTCACTTAGGCCCCAGAATCTTGGAGGCCGTTTCAGCTCCAGGGACGACGATACGGGACATCTCCTTGCGCTGGAGCTCCTTGACCTCGTCGATCATCGCTTCGACGGCGGTCTGGATAGCGGCCGGGAATCGCGCGATGGCGGCCTGCAGATTTTCGGCGTCGATGCGCGTCTGCACCGGCAACGGGCCGACCTGCGACATGAGCTGGGTCTCGCCGATATACACGATCGGCCGCGCCAGGTCACGGTTGCCATCCGTCGTGACCGGCGTCAGCTGCTTGAGGGAACCGACCCTGAGATCGGTAAATACCTCTTCACGGTAAAGGTTTTTGTCGTCCAGCTTGATTTCGGACAAGGGCTGGGCCCGCGGATCAGTCATGACTCCTCCAAAGGCCGACCGGTCTCGGCCGACGATGTATCACTTCGAACCCCGAGGCGCTCCTCACAAATTCCCGTCAGCCGGTTCACCTCGTCCTCGAGGTCGCGTCGCTGGATCTCGAGCTCGTCATCGCTGAGCTTCCTCGGCACCGTGATCGGTTCGCCAACGGTGATCAGCACTTTTGAAAAAGGTCTGGGAATGAGATGGCGATCCCAGGTAGGTGTTCGCCAGCTTCGACGCGCCGCCACGCCGATCGGAACAATCGGCACGCCCGCCATCCGCGCCACCGCAATCGCTCCCGGCTTACAGTAGCGCCGCGGCCCTTTGGATCCGTCGAGAGTGATGAACGGCGATTGACGGTCCTCGATGATGGCGCGATGAAGCCTTCTGAGCGCGGCGGCGCCGCTTCGTCGGGCAGAGCCTCTCACCGCCCGGCTCCCGAATTGCGCCAGTATCCTCACCCCAATCTCTCCGTCGACCGACGGGCTGATCAGAAAAGTCGCCTTGACTCCTCGCTTGAGAAGCCGTGAAACATACCAGCACACGGTCAACAGCCCCTCGTGCCAAACTGCAAAGACTGCGGGTAGCTGCGTTCGCCCCAATTCGAGAATGGCGTCAGGTTCTTCCAACTCGAATCGATACATCGACCACCACAGCCGCAACACGAACGCCGCAACCGGAGCCCCGATGCCCAAGATCACGCGCCGCCACCACGTCATCTGGCGCGGCTGTCCGGATGCACCGGCTGAAGACTCTGGAGTGTGGGCCGTATCGTTCATGGGTGATCAAGGTCCCGCCCGCTGGCAGACGAAGACCGCAGGATGGTACCACGCAGACCCGGGTCTTGATCGCGAAATCCGAAAGGGATCATCCGAGGTGGAAATAGACGGGAGAGGGCGAGAGCTCGACCTCGGTTCCGTCTGGGGCCGGCAGGGACCCGCCGTCTCGGGAGACCGCCGAGAACGCCGGCCGCGGCAACGCAGCCCGAGCGCCACGAGCCACGCTCCAACCAACGGCGAGGTCAACGCCGTCTCGATTGAACGAATAGAGAAACGCACCGTCAGGTGCCGACAGGGGCCCTTTGAAGGTCGCACCTTCGACCTGATGTATCAGGGTGCGCAGTGCGTGCCAGGACGGGCGCCTGCGAAAGGAACCGTCACTTTCCGGCGAAATAAGTCCGTAGCCGCGAGCAATCAATCGCCACCAGAAAACGCGCTCGATCAGCCCGGTGCCGAGAGCCAGCAGGAAATACCGAACCAGGTAGTCTGCCTGCTCCTCCTCTCCGACGGACACTGTTTTCCCGGCCGGCGAGTGGGGGCCCTCCCACAGTGGCCAGTTGACCTCGGTGATCCAACAACGCTCGCTGCAGTTGCGTCCAGTCTCGGCAATCGCTCGAAGCAGGGTGACCTTGTCCACCGTGTCGAGCCCGAACTGACGATTTTCGGGTGCTCCGCGGCGGTCGACGTAGAGCAAGCTCGACACGATATCGAAGCGGAGACCGGGCTCCTTTTGATTGACCAGGGCGAGGATCGCCTGGAACTCGAAGTCGATGACCGATGGACCCAACACTTCGATTCCCTCTCTTCGTCGGAGAATCTCCGCCGCCTCGAGGTAGAGATCGACATACTCGCCGTGGGTCCAGATACCCCACTTGCTGCGGTTGATCGCCTGACCAATCTGAAAGTGCCGACCGAACGGACTGAACCGGTCGGCAAGCTCCTCGATCGACGCCCGCCATCGTGCTCGATCTCGGACGAGGTTCCTGTTCTGGGGGATCACGAACGCAACCTCATGATCCCGGCTGACCAGCGCCTCGGCCAACCGTTCCTCGTCGCTGTGGTCGCTGTCCCAGGGGTGGAGACGCAACAGGACGGGACCAACGCCAAGGGCCTCGATTTCTCGCAGCTGCTGATTCGGGTTCTGCGGCCACGGTCGGACCGCGAGGCCGATGCCGACGAAAGGTCCCTGGTCCCTGTAAAGACCTGTTTTGAGCTCGCGATATCGGCGGCGCACCTTTGCGGCTGAAGCGGCGACAATCCCGAGATCGCGAAGGTGAGCCGGGCTGTCGGCGAGGCGAATGGCGAATTTTTCGCCGCGGCTGGCGTGCTGGTGTGGTTGGTCTGAGAGATGGTCCCACACCGCCTTGTCGCGGGAGGAGGCGCCGTCCGATGCAGCTGGGATGTGCGGGTGGTGCGTTCCGCCGTGCGCGTGTCGGCGTTTCAACCGAAGTAACTTCAATCTCTGCTTGATCGCGTGCTTGAGGATGTAGCCGTCAACCGAGATGGCGTACGACCACCATCGGAAGGAATAACGCGGAGGCACCGTTCCCCAATAGGCGCCGAGAAATGCCGCCCGGTGCTCGCGCTTCAAAACCGGCAGGCGGCAGATATCGCGGGTCCGGCGAAAAACGCCAGGCTCACGGCCGACACGGGCGCGGTTGAAATCGACGAGGTAGAGGTCGAGGTCCCCTTCGGCCGGTACGGCCAGCACATTGCCCATGGAAAGGTCGCGGTAGAGAATTCCGGAATCGTTGATCTTCCGAGCGAGCCGCCCGAGCCGGCCGAGAAACTCTTCGTCATCGACCTCCGGGAAATCCCGTGCGTCCGGGTCTCCGTTGAGGCGACGGAAAAACTGCCGGACCTCGATTGCTCCCTTCAGGAATTTCGCGACGTAAAATGACGGCCCCTCATTTTCATCCGATTCCACCCATATGATCGGTTCGGGCGTCGCCAGGCCGACTCGCACCAGCTCCTTCGCCACTCTCCAGCTCCGCTCCGCATTGCTTCCCCTGAAGCGGCGCTCGAGCCGTTTTTTCAAGCCCTGGTTTCTGAACTGCTTGACGACCACCGGAAGGCCGCCGTTGCGCGTCTGCATCTCGGCTGCGTAGATATAGTTTCGGCCCCAATGAATGGTCTCCGTCGATGCTGACGGATCGACCAAACGCACGACCTCCGAAACGACATCCTCAGGCCTATGGGCGCTCGCCACCTCGCCGCGAAATCCCCCACCTGCAAATCTCTCGTACGTTGGTATCTCCACAGTCGGCACCGGCGAAGGATAGCAGGCTGAAAGGTCAACCGGTAAGCATTCGCTCGAGCTCGTCCAGGCCGTCGCTTCGGACCCGCGCCTCGTCGACGGCGATCGCGGTCGCCATCACCCACCCACCCTTTCTAACGCAAAGACGCAAAGGCAACCACCCACGAACGCCGAGACCGGGAGCCGCAGAGACGCAGAGGGGTTGTCGCCGGATTTTTCTGAGGGGCGGGTTGCTCTGTTTTTTTGGAGGTCGGCGGGTGGCTTTGCGTCTTTGCGTCTTTGCGGGGCGGATGGGTGGGCGGGCTTTGCGTACTTTGCGGTTCAAAACCGTCAGGTGTGTTTCCTTGGTGTCTTGGTGGTGAGAAACCTGGCCTACACGCTGAAGGAGCGCGCCAGCGTATCGGCGATCGCGAGGCCGGCAAGCGTGGGCCGCAGCCGCAGTCCATCCACCTCGATGTGGCCCGAAGCACACAGCTGGTCGACGACGTCTCTATTATCAGCCAGAAGATCAAAAGCGAATCTTTCACGAAGCCGGTTGACGTCGACGCCCGCAGCGGTTCGGAAACCAAGCATCAGTGCTTCGAGAATGAGTTGCTCGTTCGACAGCCATTCTTCCTCCTCGACGGGCTTTCTTCCCTCTGAAACTGCGCCGTGCCACCGGCGGAGTTTTCGTCTATTCCACCAACGCCGCCCCCAGGCGAAGGAATGCGCGGACGGACCGAGACCGAGGTAGGGCGTGTGGTCCCAGTACTTCTGATTGTGCCTCGAACGATGCTTCGGCGCTGATGCGAAGTTGGAGACCTCGTAGCCCTCGAAACCGGCATCAGCAAGCAGCTCGTGGGTAACAAAAAACAGATTCGACAGACCCTGTTCTCCGAGCTCCGTCACCGCACCGTTGGCCACCCTGCGTCCTAAAACCGTCTCTTCGTGGACTGTGAGCTGGTAACAGCTCAGATGGTCGACACCGAGATCGAGGGCGGAGTCGAGCTGTCGCCGCCAGTGGTTCACCGAACGCCCTTCGAGGCCGTAGATGAGATCGATCGAAACCGTGCTGAAACCGGTCTCGCACAAGACCTCTGCAGCGCCCCGCGCGTCGGTCGCGCTGTGCCGGCGACCGAGAAAGGCGAGATCAACGTCATCAAAGGACTGGACTCCGAGGCTCACAAACCGAACACCGAAATCGCGCCAGGCGGATGCGTTTCGCGGGTTCACGTCTTCGGGGTTGGCCTCGAGGAAGAGTAGCGCTTGACGATCCACATCGAGGTTTCGGCGAAGGCCATCGACAATCTGGACAAGCTGTTCGGGATCGAGTGACGACGGCGTACCGCCTCCGAGGTATACGGTATCGAAGGCGAGCCCGATATCCGAGTACATCTCTGCTTCACGGATAACGCCTTCGACCCAGGCGCGGCGCCGCTCCTCGCCGGCGATGGTGACCGCGAAATCGCAGTAGGGACACACCGATGTGCAGAACGGCACGTGGATGTAAAGGCCGGCCCCTGTACCCGACACCACATCTCGGCCGGGGACTTCTGGCTTCACAGCGACCTACTCTTGTCGCCCTTCCCGAGAGGATGCCAGGCACGCCGATTCGCGGACACGCGCCACAACGCCTGTCTTTCGCTCCTGCGAATCGGGATGCCAGGCACCTCCGGTGATCGCGCCCTTGCCTCGCAGATCGCAACGTGGGCGGGCGGCATTCCTAATTCCTAATTCCCTATTGCCAGTTCAGTCTCTGTCCGTCTTCAGCACGGCGACGAACGCGGATTGTGGGATCTCCACCGAGCCCACCATCTTCATCCGCTTCTTGCCCTTCTTTTGCTTCTCCAGGAGCTTGCGTTTCCGGCTGATATCGCCGCCGTAGCACTTGGCGGTGACATCCTTGCGATACGCGTTGATCGTCTTACGGGCGATAATGTCGCCGCCGACTGCCCCCTGGATCGCGATCTTGAACTGCTGCTTGGGAATGGTGTCGGCGAGCCGTTCGCAGTAATGCAGGGCGCGGGCCCGTGCCTTGTCCGTGTGCACCAGCTGGGCCAGGGCGTCGACCGGCTCTCCGTTGACCAGGATATCGACCTTCACCAGATCGGTCGGGCGGTAATCGAGCATCTCGTAGTCAAACGATCCGTAGCCCTGGGTCACCGACTTGAGGCGGTCATAGAAGTCGAAGAGCACCTCGGCCAGCGGCATTTCCGACGTCAGCTCCACGCGACCAACGGCCAGATAGGTGAAGGTCGTGTTCTCTCCGCGCCGCTCCCGGCACAGCTCCATGACCGGCCCCACGTAGCGTTCAGGCATCATCACCGCAGCCTTGATGAACGGCTCTTCGGCAGCCTCGATGGAACCACGATCCGGGTACAGGCTGGGGTTGTCCACCCACATCTCGCGCCCGTCGGTGAGGGTCACGCGGTAGCGGACAGAGGGAGCGGAAAGAATCAGCGACAAATCGTACTCGCGGCGCAGTCGTTCCTGGATTACCTCGAGATGGAGGAGACCGAGGAAGCCGCAACGAAAGCCGAAGCCAAGGGCCACCGATGAGTCCTTCTCGTAGGTCAGGGAGGCGTCGTTGAGCTTGAGCTTTTCAAGCGCCTTGGAGAGGTCCTGGTACTCGTCGGTCGACATCGGATACACAGAAGAGAAGACGACCGGCTTCGCCTCTTTGTAGCCAGGCAACGGTGCGGCGGCCGGTTCCTCGACGCCGGTGATGGTGTCGCCGATCGCGATGTCTGACACCGCCTTGACCCCGGCGATGACATAGCCCACCATCCCCGCGGCCAGCTCTTCGGTTGCGACCTTCTTGATCTTGAGGAGGCCGACCTCCTCGACGTGGAAACTCTTGTCGGAGTGCATGAGGAGAATGCTCTCGCCGGTCCGCAGCGTCCCCTCCATCACGCGGACCAGCAGTATCGCGCCGCGGTAGGGATCGTACTGTGCGTCAAAGATCAGGGCCTGGAGCGGTGCCGATGGATCGCCCGAGGGTGGCGGCAGACGCTCGACGATCGCTTCGAGCACGTCTTCGATACCTTTGCCCGTTTTCGCAGAGCACAGCACGGCCTCGTCGGCGTCCAGGCCGAGGTCCTCCTCGATCTCCTCCTTGACCCGGTCGACATCGGCAGCCGGCAGATCGATCTTGTTGATCACCGGGACGATCTCGAGGTCGTGCTCGAGGGCGAGGTAAAGGTTGGCGACCGTCTGCGCCTCGACGCCCTGCGACGCGTCCACCAAAAGCAACGCGCCCTCGCAGGACATCAACGAACGGCGCACCTCGTGCGAGAAGTCAACGTGGCCCGGGGTATCGATCAAATTGAGCTTGTACGTCTTGCCGTCGCGGGCCGGATAATCCAGGGTCACCGTGTTGGACTTGATGGTGATCCCGCGCTCGCGCTCGATATCCATTGAGTCGAGGATCTGGTCCCGGAAATCACGTTCGGCCACCCCACCGCAGTACTGAATCAACCGGTCGGCAAGGGTCGACTTGCCGTGGTCGATGTGGGCGATGATGCAAAAACTGCGGACCTGATCCAAACAAACCTCCATGCTCGACGGCGATGCGCACGATCGCTCATACGAACCGTGATTCTAGCCTACATTCCCACCCGACAATCCGACACAGACTCACCCTGTTTTACAGGATCCTGACGCCGTCGACCTGCAGAGGCGTTATCCTGAGGCATGCGGGTTCTCATTGTCGAGGACGAACAGGCCCTCCGTGTAGGCCTCACCGACCTGCTCTCGGCTGCGGGGCACGAGGTTGTCGCATGTGAGCTCGGCACAGACGCCGTTGCCTTCGGCACAGAAAAAGGATTTGATCTCGTTCTACTCGATCTCATGTTGCCCGACCTCGACGGGGTCGAGGTCTGCCGCCGACTTCGCCGGGCTCGGCCGTCGCTGCACATATTGATGTTGACAGCCCGAGGATCCGAGGACGACAAGGTCGCGGGGCTCGAGGCGGGTGCCGACGACTATCTGACCAAGCCGTTCGCGGTTCGCGAGCTCCTGGCGCGAATCAACGCCCTCGGCCGTCGCGTGGCCAGGCTGCCTGCGGAGCCCGAGATCCTCGAGGTCGACGGATGCACTCTCGACCTCGGACGGCTGGAGGCGACTCGCGAGGCAGAGACCATCAAGATCACACCTCGTGAAGCGGGAATTCTGCGTTGGCTCCACCGCCACCGAGCGCGGGCTGTATCGCGCGGCGAGCTGCTCGAGCGGATCTGGGGATCCTCTGGGGACCTCCAGACCCGCACCGTCGACATGACCATCGCCAACCTCCGGCAGAAGATCGAGCGTGACCCTTCCCAGCCCCGGATCCTGCTCACCGTCACCGGCGCGGGCTATGCGTGGGGAGGCGACGAGGAGCGATGAGACCGCATCGGCGGACCACCCTTGCAGCGGCCCTGATCGGAATTTCGGTCTTGCTTCCGACAGGTGCGTGGTACGTGACCGGATCACGCGAGGCGGCCCGCCGTTCGCAAGCGATCGAGGCGGCAGCTGCGCACGCGATTCGGGACGACGTGGAGAGCAAGGCCGCACGTCTCGGCGCCCGGCTCGAAGACCTGCGCCTCCAGGAGTCGACGCGGCCGTTCTTCCACTATCAGACTCTCTACCACGATCCTCGCGGCGCATCCCAGGGGCTGGCGGTAACGCCATCGCCGCTGGCATCGGGAAGCCCCGACCCCCTGGTGTGGGCCCATTTCCAGATCGACGAGAATGGACTTGTCACCCTGCCGGCCGTGAGCGAGCGGTTCCCGGAGCTCACGAGCGACGCCGACCTCGACGCCTTTTGCTCCATCCTCGGCGAACTGCAGCACGCCCTGGTACTCGGCCAGGAGCCGGGGCATGCGGCGGGCACAACCGACGAGGAGCTCCTGCTCACCCTGACCGAATCGGAGTGGGAGCAGATCCTGCGCGCGGACAGCGTCTACGCATCCATTACTGGCGGCAAGGACCAGCCATCTGCCCCCGTCACGCGTGAAGGCGTCGGTCGCGTCGTTATCCGGGTGCTCCCACTCCACTGGCACACCCTGGTCCTCGGCAGCGGGCCCGCTCTCGCCGCCCTTCGCGAGGTGCACACTCCGTCAGGCGTCCTACTCCAAGGGTTCGCCATCGCCTCCGAGGGGGTGGTCGATTGGCTCAGCACCGGGAGCCTTCCCCTCGAGTTTTCGCCTGGGCCGCCGGCGACATCCAATGCGGTGACCGCGCTGGTCGAGGACACCGGTTGGCTTCTCGAAGCCGATCCCAGCCTCGCGCTGAGTGCGGCGGCAGTCCGCGGCCGCGCGGAGGTACGGCGGTTCCGCAACGCCTTTGCCCTTACCTCGGCGGCAATCTTCCTCGCCGCCGCAGCGGTGGTATGGATACTCTTCCAAATGGACCGCCTTGCGACGCAAAGGGCGCGTTTCGCGGCCGCCGCCGCCCACGAGCTCAAGACACCGCTGGCGGGCCTCCTGCTGCACGCGGAGATGCTGGCGGAGAGTCTCGGAGACTCGGAGCATCGATCGCGGTACGCGGCAACGGTGAGCGCAGAAGCGAATCGCCTCGGTCGTGTGGTGAGCAACATGTTGGACCTCGCGCGTCTCGAACGGACGACGCCCCTCGCCACTCCGCGAGTGGGAGACGTGGGCCAAGCGGTCAAGCAACGCGTGGAGCAGCAGCAACCTCGTCTCGTGGAAGCCGGCATATCGGTGGAGATCGATGTCGAAGAGGACCTGCCGCCGGCCTTGTTCGACGCCGACGCTCTTGGTCAAATTCTCGATAATCTATTGGACAACGCAGAGAAGCACACTCGCATGGTGGAGAATCGTCGCGTCTGTGTGACGGTCGGCTCAGACAATGACCTGCTTCAGATTCGCGTAGCAGACAACGGACCCGGGATCCCGCGCAGCCAAAGGCGCACCATGTTCCGCCCGTTCGACCGCTCCGAAGACGCGGTGGGTCGACCGGGCCTCGGTCTCGGCCTCGCCGTCGCACACAGCTTCGCGCGCGCCCAGGGTGGAGAACTCGAGCTCGAATGCGACGACCGACCGGGGGCCACGTTTGTCCTCACCCTTCCCCGTGCCTAACCTGCATATCTCACCGCCCATCTGCTGCGGCCGGAAATCTGCAGCAATCTACGGCGTTTGCTCGCACCGGGCTAATCGACGTACCCGAGGGCCTTGAGCTGCTGTTCCCTCAGCCTTTTTTCCTGTTCCGAGACGCGCTGGGACCGGGTGGCCCTCCGCTCCCGATCCGCGGTTGACAGGATCTGCGGATTGGCCCACAGGACAAGGCCTTCCGGATTCGTGGGGCCGCCTTCGACATCGGTTTCGATGCACATCGTGACCTGCCGCAAAGCGTAGCGTGCGATGGATACGGTCCGGCGTTGCCACAGGGGATCGGAGCTCTCGTCCAGGAAAACATCCACCAAGGTCTCCGGCGGTCGCTCGTGGTCGTCGATCGTGAGTCGGAAGCGGGCTTCCGGCTCGGTGCCGTCGAAACGTCCCCTGTCGAGCCCAAACTCGGTTCGCAGAGAGGCGCCGACGGGTATCCGAAGGTCTCGGCATCCATTGATGAATCCGATGATCCGACGCTTTCGACCATCGACTTTCTTTTTTTCGGTCTGCCCCTTGAAGTCGAAGCTATAGAGGTCGGAGTCGACAAAAGGACGGCGGTCTTCGGGAATCACCTCGGACTCCACAGGGGCCGGCAGATCTGCGAGCTGCGGACAATGGTCGTAGGGCACCCGTTCGACCCGCATCGGCAGATAGGGTGGCGTCCACTCCCACACGATCTTCCCCCGACCCTTGATTTCGAAAACTCTCCCGCCATGGCTGGACGTGATCAGCGTGCTGTTTCCCGGCAGCGGCTGAGCCGTGCCGCCGACAAAAGAAAAGAAAAAGTCCGAACCATACTCCCAGACCAGCGCGCCGGTGACAGGATTGATGACCTGAACCCGACTCCGCCGGTAGTCGGAGAGGTTTTCGAGCCCGTTGTTGAAGATCATGATCAAGCCAGGTCGCTGCAGGCCTCGCTCGAACATCACCGCTTCGTGCTGGCCGTCCAAGCCCCGCGAGAAGGTCCAGACGACGTCTCCGCTGGCCTTGTCGATGATGAAGATCGTGTTGAGATTGCGTGCGCTGACCAGGATATTGCCGGGTTTGAATCGATCATCGCCGTTATCGTACCAGCGGTTGGCCGGCAGCTCGTGAATCGAATTGACGTGCGACGGATCCGTGGCATTCGGGTTCCAGTTGGGGAACCTGTCGCCGTGATCCTCGATCCGCCATTCCCAGACTACGACACCCTCTCGGTCAACCTCGAGCAGATAATCGGTGTGGCTGTGCCCGTCCTGAGCGAGGATCAGATAGTTGCCATTCCGCAACCGGATCAGATCGTGATGGGGCAGATCTTGGCTGTCCTGCAACTGGAAATTCCACGCCAGGTCGCCATCCCAGGTGTACTCCTTGATCAGATTGTCGACCCCGATCACCGCCAGGCTGCCGTCACCGTTGAGCCGGGCCCGCCCGGTTACGCGGACCCCGGGCCAGGAGTGGACGACACGGCCGTTCATATCGATGATCAACGGCACCCGCCTCCGATACAGGACGAGGTTGTAACCGGCATGGCTCTGCCCCGGAGAGTACCGTCGGACCCAGCTTGGTGGATCGAGCTCGGTCAGTTCCAGGTGCTTGCCATCGAGCTGTGCCGGGTCGTCGATGACTGACAACGACGGCCGCCGACATCGGAGTGATTCTATATATTTTCGAATTGGAACAGCCGCAGCGAACAGGAGAACGATCGCCAGTGCGAGGACGATATATCTGATCAGCGCCCGCGAATCAGAACCTGCCGCCCCTGCCTTTTTTTCGTCAGTTGACATAGCCCAACGCTTTGAGCTGCTGTTCGCGGAGCTTCTCTTCCCGCTCGCTGACCCGCGCTTCGTTCTGCTCGTCAAAGGGGTGCTGAACCGGAGATCTGATCAACGGATTTCCCCAGGCGACCATGTCCTCAGGATTTTCCATCTCGCCCGTGATCTTGGTCGAAACGCACATCTGCACGCGTTGATAGCTGAACTTGCCGAGAGGGATCCAGCGGCCCCGCCATGGGCTTTTGGAATCCGGATTCAACGTCCGGTCGAGCAACGTTTCGGGTGGTTCGCCCTCCCGTTGGACCGTGAGTCGGAAGCGCGCCTCGAGCCGTCGACCCTCAAGCCGCCCCTCGTCAATCCCGAACTCGACCCACATTTCCGCCCCCGGCGGCATCCGCAGCTCGCGGCATTCGTCGAGGCCTCGTACGAGGCGGCGTGAGAATCCCGCGATGTCGCGGGTGATGAACTCTTCGGTGAGGGCGAAGCGGTAGAGGTCGATGTCCACGTAGGGGCGGGTGTCCCCTTGAACCAGCACTTCCGTTTCTTGCGGACGCGCCAGTGCGGCGAGTTGCGGACAGTGATCGTAGGTCAGCCGTTCGGGTCGCATCGGCAAGTACGGAGGTACCCACTCCCAGACGATCTCACCCTTCGGCGTGATTTCGAAGATCCTGCCCCCGTGGCTCGACGCGATCATAAAGTTCGGCCCGGGCAGTTTCTGGACGGTGCCGGCCACCGATGAAAAGAAGAACTGCGAGCCGTACTGCCATGCGAGCTCACCGGTATCCGGCTCGATCGACTGGATCAGGCTTCGGCGGTAGCCGTTGCGATCGTGGCGACCGTTGTTGAAGACCAGAATGCGTCCTTCCCCGGGCTCCCCCTTCGCCACCATCGTCGCCTCGTGTTGGTAGTCGAGATTGCCGGTGTATTGCCAGACGACCCCTCCGGTGCTCTTGTCGATGATGAAGATCGTGTCGAGATGGCGGGCGCTGACGAGAATATTCCCTGGGCGGAACCGCTCATCGCCATCATCGAAGTGCCGGTTCGGGCCCAGCTCGTGAATCGAATTGATGTGGGTAGGTTCGTTGCGCTCGCGGTCCCAGGTGGGAAAGGAGTCGATGTGATCGAGCGAACGCCACTCCCACACCACCCGGCCCCTTCGGTCGACCTCGAGCAGAAAGTCTGTGTGGCTGTGACCGTCGTGAGCCAGGACCAGGTAATGCCCGCTTTTGAGGCGGATCAGGTCGTGGTGAGGGAAGTCCTCCGCAACCGCGAGCCGGAACACCCACTGCAGCTTTCCGTCCCAGCTGTACTCTTTGATCAGGTTGTCGGTGCCGATCACCGCCAGGCTGCCGTCTTCGTTGAGGCGAGCGCGCCCGACCGCACGCACCTCCGGCCAGACGTGCACGATGCGGCTGTTCATGTCGATGATCATCGGCACCCGCCGTCGATAGAGTACGAGGGTGTAACCACCGGCCGATGCCTCCGGCCGGTACTGACGGACCCAGCTCGTGGTGTCGTGATCGCCGAGATCGAGGTGGAGATCATCGAGCGCTTCGGCATCGTCGGCGATCACCTGGGCGAGGACCTTGCGATGCTCGGCCCTGGCCTTTATGTGCAGGGCGCCAGCAGTCACGAGGGCGGCTCCGACGAGCACCAATACAACCCGTTTCACCATCGTCTCAATCCTTGATCCCGGACCTCAACCCGCATCAGGCGCCGAAATATAGCCCTGTCGGTCCAGATACAGGAGCACCTCGCGGGTCGCCTCTGCCGGGGCCAGATCAGAGGTGTCGATGACCACATCCGCGTCCTCCGGCACCTCGTACGGATCGGAGATGCCGGTGAACTCCTTGATGATGCCCGCCCTCGCTTTAGCGTACATACCCTTGCGGTCCCTCTCTTCACAGACTTCGAGCGGCGTCGCCACGTGGACCAGCACGAATCCGCCGCACGGTTGGATCATTTCCCGCACCTCGCGTCGGACGACATCATAAGGAGCGATCGGCGCACAAATGG
>Ga0307423_1000165_pt1 | contig 43843 bp, 33 predicted proteins | sample SalMarWE160310MG_FD_202154 | JGI IMG/M metagenome (GOLD analysis project Ga0307423, IMG submission 202154) | Salt marsh sediment microbial communities from the Plum Island Ecosystem LTER, Massachusetts, United States - WE1603-10 | ecosystem: Environmental > Aquatic > Marine > Intertidal zone >...
TCGGTTGCATATCGCTTCAAGTAGTGAAATCCAGTTTCGTAGTTTTCCAAGTCTAGTCGTTTCATGACTTTGAAAGCGCCTATTATCGTTGGGTCTCCTTTTATTACGTCTGACCCGACTGTTTCACGGAAAAGATGAGGCCAAATCGACTCAGAAATACTACGCACAATATTAAAGATCTGCCGGCCAGTCAGATGCCGATTCTTAATTAGAAAGTAATTGCCGAAAACCATTTTACCACTCGGAAAAAGAAACTTCGGCTCTTTCATCCAGTTTCTTAACTTATCAACATATTTTAATATGGGTTCTGTAAGCGGATCGCTCAAAGGGATAGCTTTTGTAGATAAGTCGGGTTTCTTGTTGCTTCTCGGCTCAACCTCAACTATATTTGAACCGCACTTCTTGCAAAATGAAGACGCCTTGCTGTTGACTACTCCACATTCAGGACAGATTCTTTTTCTTCGTTTCTTTTTCTCAAGCTCAAATGTGACATTAAAAAAACCTCCCTCCACATTTACAAAATCAAGTGGAACCCTTGCTATTTCTTCTCGACGTTTCCCTGTCAGTCTAAAAAGACAGAGAACAGCCAAAGCACGTAATTTAAAAAATTCATCCTCTAATAATTCAGCTGTCTTCAAGGTCTCATTGAACTCCTCTGCAGAAATAACTGTTTTGCGATTCACTCGTAGTTCGCTATTCCTTACGCGTGTCATTGAAAACACACTCCAAAAAAGAGGGGAAGAGGGCGCGGGTGACATCAATCCCAGATAGACAATTATTTAAATCTGTGAATCTCGTAACCCCTTAAAAGATAGGATAATCCATAATCGTTACGGAGTGTCTGAAAAGCTTGAAGCGGTTTCCAGCAGAAGAGTATGCTCTTCCTTTCTTTAAGGAACAGGGGTTCGTGAGAAAACGCTGTCCAACGTGCGGAGAATACTTCTGGACGCAGAACGTAAAGCAGGAAAACTGCGGAGAATCCACCTCGGACGGATGCACCTACTACACTTTTCTGAGGAATCCGCCGACACGCAACCGCTACAGGTTGCCTGAGATGCGTGAAGCGTTTCTCTCGTTCTTCGAAAAGCATGGGCACAAGCGCATAAAACCTTACCCTGTTGTAGCCAGATGGAGAAGCGACATTTACCTGACGCACGCAAGCATAATTGACTTCCAACCTTACGTTACCGAAGGCATTGCGCCGCCACCAGCCAATCCGCTTGTTATAGCGCAGCCGTGCATTCGCCTTGTGGATATAGCGAATACTGGCCCGACTTTTGGGAGGCACTTGACGATTTTTGAGATGGGGGGGCATCACGCTTTTAATTACCCTGACAAGGAAGTTTATTGGAAAGACCAGACTGTGCGTTACCATCATGAGTTCGTCACCGACGTGTTGGGGGTGAAGTCTGATGAAGTTACGTACAAGGAGGATGTTTGGGTTGGCGGTGGAAATGCTGGCCCGGATGTTGAGTGCATAGTTGGTGGGTTGGAGGTTGCCACGCTTGTTTTTATGCAGTATAAAGTTGTCAACGGCGAGTTTATCAAGCTGCCCATACGCACGGTGGATACGGGTTACGGTTTAGACCGTTTCGCTTGGCTTTCTCAAGGAGTGCCAAGCTGTTTTCACGCGGTTTACGGCGGGTTGCTTGACAAGGTTTTTGCTATGGCAGGGTTAAAGGTGGATAATGAACTGCTGTTTTCCGTGGCGAAGTATTCTGGTTTGGTGAGTGTGGATAAAAACGCGAACAGGTTAAACGCAAGGCGGAAAGTAGCGGAGCTTGTCGGCAGAGACGTGGATGAGCTGGACAGGGTGCTTATTCCCGTTGAGAACGCGTTTGGGGTTGCGGATCACACGAAATGCTTGAGTTTCATGCTTTCAGAAGGCATTGTACCGTCTAACATTCATGAAGGGTACTTGGCGAGGCTTCTGTTCCGCAGAGTCTACCGCTTGCTAAGAAGCTTGAACATCGATGTTGAACGGCTCTATGACATAGTGGACATGCAAGTTGATTTGTGGTCAAAGGATTACCCGCATATCAAAACCATGCGGAACGAGATTGTGGAAATGCTCAAGGTTGAAGAAGAAAAATTTGAGGACACCTTGAAAAGAGGCGAAGGCATGGTGAAGCGAATCGCCTCTGAGCTTAAGGCGAAAAACGTTAACCGCTTGCCCGAATCAACCTTGTCTGAGCTTTATGATTCTCATGGGTTTCCACCCGAAATCGTCAAGGAAGCGGCTGAAGCAGAAGGCGTCAAGGTGGAAGTTCCTGAAAACTTCTATGCACTGATAGCTAAAAGGCACATGCAAGCCGATAAGCCTGTTGAAGAAGAAGGAAAAGCTGAAGCAACGTTGGAGGCTGCCGTTGCGGAACTGTCGCCAACCGAGCAGATGTACTATGCTGACGCTTACGTTAAAGAGTTTGACGCCAAGGTTCTCAAAGTAATACAAGGCAAATACGTTGTCTTGGATCGAACGTGTTTTTATCCTGAGGGAGGTGGACAGCCTTCAGACAACGGCTTCTTACTGTTTGATGATGCCAAAGTGGAAGTTGTCCATGTGCAGAAAGTGGGCAGAGTCATAGTGCACGAAAGTAACGCTCAGGCTGCGCTTAAGGAAGGCACAGTTGTCAAAGGGGTTCTTGACTGGGAAAAGCGCTACGCGCTAATGAAGGCGCATACGGCTACGCATTTAGTCAACGGCGCTGCAAGGCGCGTGTTGGGCGAACACGTGTGGCAGCATGGCACGCAGAAAGGTGTGGAAACTACGAGGCTGGATATTTCGCATTATCGCAGGTTAACATCTGAAGAGATACATAAGATTGAGACGTTGGCGAACCAAGCGGTTTTGGCGGACATGCCTGTCACGACTGCGTGGATGCCGCGGAATGAAGCTGAGTCGCGGTATGGTTTTAGGCTGTATCAGGGTGGTGCGGTTCCAGGGAAGGAGATTCGGGTGGTGAAAACGGGCGACTGGGACGTGGAGGCGTGTGCAGGAACGCATCTGAGGCGAACGGGCGAGATAGGGTTTCTTAAAATCGTTTATACAGAGCGCATTCAGGATGGCGTCGAAAGGCTTGGGTACGCGGTTGGGCTTGCGGCGTTGAAGGCTGTGCAACGGCAGGAGCAGTTGTTGTGGACGGTTTCGGAGACTTTGAGTGCGCCCGTGGAGAAGCTGGATAAGACTGCTGAGAAACTTGTTAAGGAGCTGAAGGAAGCAAACTCGGAAAAACGTAAACTGGTCAAAGAGCTGGCAGCCAAAGAAAGCGCGGTTGGCGTGGCTAATGAGCTGGGCGTAGCGCAGGAAATCGGGGGAGTGACGCTGGTGAAGCGCGATTTTCAAGGAGAAATCGACGTTAATCGCATGGTGCAAACGGCAAATGAGATGATAAAGCGGAATGAGGCAACGGTTACGCTGTTCTACGGAACGGATAGAAAGAACGCTAGAGTGCTTGTGATGGCGGGTGAAGCCGCTGTTGAAAAAGGCGTCAACGCAGGTGAAGTAGTGCGTGAGGTTTCGCCTATTATCGGCGGTGGAGGCGGGGGAAAACCGAACTTCGCCCAGGGCGGCGGAACCCAAATTGAGAAGCTGGAAGACGCGGTTAAGGAAGCGGAAGAATTAATCAAGAAACAACTGGAACGCTGAGACTTCTCTAGCGCTTGCGGCAGTCTATAGCGTTTTCTGCATGCTATTGGTTGTTTTCGGCGTCAATACGGGTAGACCCCTCTACAGGTTTCTGCAGTGAAACACTATCAGGCGGCAAATATGCTGGTCTGGTCACGGATGCGCCTTGGAGAAAGTGCTTCCTTATTGAAAGCGGAGCCAGAGTTTTTGTTGTTGCTGTTTTTTCCTTATTTTTTGTGGTGGGTGGGGCGTGGTTTTTGAACGGTTTTTCAGTGAACTGGTGTTTTTTGGGGGAAAAATGAAAGTGTGTTTCTTTGGTTGTTTGTTTTTTAGGCGGTTGTTCGGTTTTGAATGGTTTTAGGTTTCAAACGGATAGTTTTAAATACTTGTTTGTGATAAATGCTCAGAAAAAGAGAAACATTCAATACACCTGTCGAAAGAGGATTGAAACATGACTGCAGGAGACTTAGCATGGGTAATGACTTCAACCGCCCTAGTGATGTTAATGACCCCAGCCCTAGGCTTCTTCTACGGAGGCTTAGTGCGAAAGAAAAACCTTGTATCCACGATAGTCCAGTGCCTAATCATATTCGCCGTCGTAAGCATAGTATGGGCCATCATAGGCTACAGCCTCGTATTCGGACCAAGCATAAACGGAGTAATAGGCGACCTCTCGTTGGCTGGCTTAACCAACATAGGCATACACAGCGTCAACATATCCCTTGCACCAGCCATCCCTGAACTGCTGTTCTTCGCGTTCCAACTGAAATTCGCAGCCATCACCCCAGCCTTAATCATAGGCGCATGCGCAGAAAGAATCAAGTTCCGCTCACTCCTGATCTTTATAGTTCTCTGGTCTGTGTTTATCTACGCGCCCATAGCTCACTGGGTATGGAACCCCGACGGATGGCTACGCGCCTTAGGCGCAATCGACTTCGCAGGCGGCATCGTTGTGCATATCTCAGCAGGATTATCTGCCCTCGCGGCAGCCCTCGTAGTCGGCAGAAGAAAAGGCTGTGGCATCCCATGGAAAGAGCACATGCAAGCTGCCAAGAAAGGATCCGCCACTGAATTCAAGCCCACCAACATCCCCTACGTGATTCTCGGGGCAGGTCTGCTGTGGTTCGGATGGTTCGGATTCAACGGAGGAAGCGCCCTTGCAGCAAACGACTTAGCCGTCTCAGCACTTGTCACCACAAACTTAGCTGCAGCTGCCGCCGCCGTAAGCTGGATGCTCCTGGACTGGGCGATAAAGGGTAAACCTTCAGCAGTCGGCATATCCGTTGGTGCGGTCGTTGGGTTGGTCGCCATAACGCCTGCCGCAGGTTACGTTACCGTAACTTCAGCGTTGATCATAGGTTTAGCTGCAGGGGTTATCTCTAACTTAGTTGCCAACTGGCGTGCAGGCAGATGGAAAGTAGACGATTCGCTGGATGTTTTCGCGTGCCATGGGGTCGGTGGAATCTGGGGGTCAATCGCCACAGGCTTATTCGCTACAGCGGCGGTTAACGGCGTAAACGGTTTACTGTTCGGAAACGCAGGTCAACTGGTCGCCCAGCTGTTGGCAGTGGCGGTGGTGGCGCCTTTCGCCTTCTTCGGCTCATACGCGCTGCTGAAGGTGGTCAACGTGTTCTCGCCGCTCAGAGTGACCCCGCAAGCAGAAGACGCTGGTTTGGACCTCAGCGAGCACGGAGAAGAAGCATACCAGCTTGACTGACCAACAAAAGCGGAAACAAACGCTTAACCCTTCTCTTTCTTTTTAAATGAAGTATCGTAAAAGACCTATTGGCTTATGTTTAGTTTCTTCAGAATTTCTCTATAAGCCTTCAACGCGGTTTTTTCGTTCTGGACGTTTTTGATTAGCATGCGCCCCCCGTTGAACAGGCTAACCTCCATGCCTTTATAGTCAAATATTATGGCAAGATGCGACTTCAAGCGGACGTTGAAGCGCTGCCTTACAGTTTCGTAAACCTCAGTAAGGTTCAGCTTTAACGGTTTTTCAGGGTTAATGTTCGCAGTGTCTTGGCCGCAAAGCCAAACAAGCCGCCCTCCACGTTCTAAAGAAGTCAAGGTGCCTTGGCAAGCGGGGCAGTTCGATGCTTTCGCGGTGTCAACTGTGGTGAAGTACATGTCGTTGAAGTCGCAAACCATGAGCTTGCCCTTCAGCGGTGTCCCCATGCCCGTTAGAACTTTTATGGCTTCCATAGCTTGCATGGCGCCGATTATCCCAGGTGTAGCGCCTAAAACGCCGCGGGTGTCACACGTCAGCAAATCTTCGTCTGACATGTTTGGCAGCAAGCATTCTAAGCAGCCGGTTTCGGGAGGCGCGAAAACCGAGAGGTTTCCCTCTATGCCGATGGCGGCGCCGAAAACGTAGGGGATGCCCAGTTTCACGCACGCGCGGTTCAGCAAGTAGCGAGTAAACATGTTGTCCAACCCGTCAACCACAATATCCACCCCTGTCAGGAGCTTCTCAACGTTTCCAGCGTTCAGGTTCTCTGGAACGGGTTCGATTTCCAACAGCGGATTCAGCTTCTGCAGCCTTTCCGCTGCGACTTCAACCTTCGGATAATGCAAATCATCCAAAGTGAACAGGATTTGACGGTGCAGATTCGGGGTTTCCACCGTGTCCTGATCCACCAAACGCAGGTACCCAACGCCTGCCAGAGCCAAATAAAGCGAGGAAACCGTGCCTAACCCGCCTACGCCGACCACGACAACCTTTGATTTTGCCAGTTTCCGCTGACCTTTCCAGCCTAACTCGTTAAGGATTACTTGGCGACTGTAGAATTCCTGAGCAAACGCCTTTTTATCCGCTACATCCATCTCTGTTCGCTTCACTTCTATTTGTTTTGTTTAGACTGTTAAATCATTTTTGATACGTAAAGCCGTTCTACAGGCAGAAGTAAGCATAAGCAGGCATGACTAAATTTTAGTCAGTTTATGTTGACTGAGAGGCAGGCATTTCGGTGCTGGCTGTAATAAGCGGTCTTGGAGTATGCTCTTTTTGAATTTGATGGAAAACTCGGCTAAAGTCTTTAAGGAAGCACAAACATAGAGAGCACTGCAAGTGAGGCAAATGAGTCGGCGTTTGTTATCCCTCATTGCTATAGGCTTAATTACGGTTATCCTTGCATTCTCATTTATAACATACGAGTTGGGTGCGATGAGGTCGAACGCGCCTTCAAGCACTCCATCAAGCAGCCCTTTAAGTCCCCCTTCAAACACTCCTGCAAGCACGCCATCAACCGTTCCTTCAAATGCTCTCTGGCAGACTCCAATCAAGAACTTTGCAACTGCCTTAACGGTTGACGATGGAAAAGTGTTTACAACTGATGAGACAGGCGATGTATACTGTTTTGATAGCCAAAATGGCAAGTCTATTTGGAATAGCACGCCTGGACATTACCCTTCTGGCGGGGTATTAGCCTCGGAAGGTCGAGTTTATGTTGGTCTTGGAGAAGGCAAAGTTGGTTGCTTAGATGAGAACAATGGGTTGCCACAATGGACTTTGGAACGAAGATATTTCCAATATCCTGACGCTTCACCTCAAATCCGATTAAAAGACGGTCGGGTATATGCAATAGCCGACGGAATTGGTGCTTACGATGCAGTTACTGGGGCGCTTCTATGGCAGGAAGCCTCAGGAAAAATAGCGAGTTCGGATGAAACTTGGTCGGTGAGTGGGAGTACCTTGAACGGTGACCCGGTTGACGCCAACTACGTTTACGCATTAACAGGAAATTTTTCAAGCATGCCTTATTTCAAACTAAATACGGATGACGGAAGTATCCTTTGGCTTAGCGATGTTGTCTGGAACGGTACGGTACTCACTTGGGGAGTGGACTATGGAGTTTGGGCACCACATGTTTTAGCAATTAGGCCGGGGCAGGTCATCGTAAAAACAGTTTTTAACGGTACGTCAGCATCATACATGCTTTTTGCTTTAGATTCCAATACAGGCAAAGAACTCTGGAGCATTGACCTCGGAGCAGATATTTACGATCCGATTGCTTACAGTTTTTATTACTTTTTTCAAAAGCTGACGGCTACGTCTATGCCTTAAATTTAGCAGACGGCGTCATAGCATGGAAAACCAAAGTGGACACCCAGAAACTATTCTCTATTCCAAACAATTATGCGTCTCCAATTCTCCAAGTTGATGCCCAAAATCAGCGTCTATTCTGGAGTTTTGGAGCGAAACAAGCCGAATCAGGCAAATACACTGGAACGCTATGCAGCCTTGACTTAGCTAATGGCAACGTGATTTGGACAAAGCAAATAGAGACATCGGGCAACGGCTTAGTTGTTAGCAATGACAAAATCATCTTAACTGGGACTGACGGTCTTTGGATTTTCAATGCATCGACAATTGATTTAATTCAACATCAAGAGTTTGACCATTACATTTTGCCGCCAATCACTATGGACAACAAAACGTTTGTGGCTGCAGAGCTCTGGCTTTTCGCCTACGCATAGTCAAGGACAGCACTGGTTTTATTCGGTCTTATATCTGCCTTTCTTCGCAAACTGTTTCTCAAAGATTTCTCTGACTCTTTCGATGGTGTCTGCGTCTTCTGGGCTTTTGTCGTCTCTTATGCGGGTTATGCGGGCGAACCGCAACGCCATCCTGCTTTTGTATTTGGGGCTTCGTTGAATCTCGTTGTATGCGACTTCAACCACTATTTTTGGAAGAACACCCACGCGGTTGCGCTCCTGCCGCACGGTTAGCTTCTTAAGCCTTCTGGTCATCTCGATGATTTCCGCGTCCGTCAACCCCTTAAACGTCTTCCCTATGTTCAGAAACTCGCCCGTTGCAGCGTCCCGCGCAGCCAGATAATAGTCTGAAAGCCAGCCGTGCCTCCGCCCGTACCCGTACTCTGCCGCCGTGATAACCAGGTCCAACGGGTCCAGAACAGGTTTTATCTTGAACCAGCGCTTCCCCCGAGTGCCAGGCGTGTACGGGCTGTCCAGCTTCTTCGCCATCAACCCTTCATGCCCTGCGTCCATGGCTTTGTTCAGGAACGTTTCCGCAAACGCCTCTTTGTCAGTGACTGTCTGCGTGGTCAAAGAGATTTCCCCCGAGTTTTCAGCCAAAACCTTCCTGCGCTGCACGTACGGAAGCGCGATTAGGCTTTCGCCGTCGAGAAAGAGAACATCAAACAGGTAGAGCCTCACGGGGATTTTTTCAGCCATGTCCTGCACTTCGTGGACGCGCTTGAATCGGCGCATCAGATGCTGGAAGGGAATCGGGTGTCCATTGTCGTCCACGGCTATGACTTCGCCCTCCACAATCGCCTCGTCCGCTCTGACGTTTGCTTTCACGGCTTCAACAACTTCGGGCAGGCTCCGCGTCACGTCCGTGAGCCTTCGGCTGAAAACCCGCACCTCACCGCCCCGCTTGTGGATTTGAACCCTAGCGCCGTCGTACTTGTACTCGAAGGCGGTTTTGCCGCCGTGCTCCGCCAACGCCTCACCCACACCGCTCGCCACCTTAGCCAACATCAACTTCACGGGTCTAAACACTTGGAAACCGACCTGTGACAAACGCGCCGTGCCTTCGGTCTTGGCTAACGCAGCGACTTCGCCTATGTCACCCAACGTCATGCTTGCCTTCTGCACGGTCGCCAACGGAACATCAAAAGCCTTCGCCACCGCCTGCTCCATCAACCCCTCATACAAGCCCGTGCGCATCTCACCCACAAAAATCTTCACCACGTACTTCGCTTCCACAGGCGCCGCCTGACTCAAAAGCGCCGCTATCAAACGTTCCTTCTTTTCTCTTGAGCCTGAACCCACAGCGCCCGCTAACGCCTCCAGCAAACGCCTCACTTCCGTTATCGTCAACGGTTTCTCCATCAGCAACGCTTGCTTTTTCACCTTGGTTTTCTCAAAAACCGCCTTGGCAGCCGCACCTATATCGCCCGTGCTTGCGAAGGCTTCACGGAAAACGTCCCAGTCAACCCCAGCTGTTCGTTGCAGAATGCCGCTGAGAGTCGCCCAGCTCACGTCCAAGGTTTTCGGGCTCCACTTCGGGAAAGCTCGCCCCAGAATCATGGACACGGCAGGCTCCACTTCCTCCGCGTCTAAGCGCCTCAAAAAGTCGGCGGTCATGCCGATTATGTCCAGTCGTTTTTTGGTGGCTTCTACTTTTTCGAGGAGGTCCGCCAGAGACTTGAAGAGCGTGGGCATGGCTTTAACCCTTAAAACTCTGCTGCTAGAAAGGGTGCTTCAGCTTCTTATTTATTGATTCTTGCAAAAAAGAACGTAAAAGTGGTTGTTCCGAAAGGAAACGGAAGATTAGAAGGCGCTTTCGAGTTTTTCTTTGACTTCCTTGATTTTCTTCGTCAGCTCTTCGACTTCTTTGGTGTTTCCTAAGGCTTTTTGGCAGTCTCTCGCGTAGTCCAGGGCGCTGACGCCGAAGCGGTCGAATCCTTTGTCAAAGGAAAGTTCTGCGGACTGCATGAACTGTTCAACGGCTTTCTCGTACTCTTTCAAGGCGAAGCTGCATTCGCCCGCCTTGTAAAGCATGGTTGTGGAGTCAAAGTAATTCTGTTTTTTCTTGTAAAGCTCGGCGGTTCTCAGGAAAAGCTCCCTTGCCTCCTCGAGTTTGCCGGCTTCCATAAGGGCGTTTGCGTCTTTATGCATTTTAATCGGGTCTTCTCTTTCAGTCATAACTGTGTCACTCTCAACTGGCTATATTCAAGCGGGGCACTCCCATTTAGATTTTCCCCTTCCAAAGCAGCTGGTCTTCTAAAAGAGAGACCCCTCCCTTTTATAAAGGGTAAAAATGGATAAGAATGATGCTTTTATATTGGACAGGCAAATTAACTACGCGGAGTCAATGAAGCAAGAATACGGTAAGCTCGGAGTCACAGTTAAGTTAGCTCTGGCAGCAGTGTTCGCTGCGCTTGTGTTCATAGTCACTTCACAGATTCCACCCATTCCCATACCTGCCACATCCGGCTACTTCAACGTTGGAGAAACAACCATTTACGTTGCAGCATTACTTTTTGGACCCTCAGTTGGCGCCCTTTCAGGAGGAATAGGCGCAATGCTTGGTGATATTTACTTAGGCTTCGGTGTGTTCGCGCCAGGAACACTAGTTATCAAAGGTGCAGAAGGCGCAATCGTCGGTTTCCTAAACCTGAAACTGAAAAAACACATCCGAAACGTCACCATACGCGCTGTTATCTCAGTCATAGTTGGAGGTTTAGAAATGGTAGCAGGCTATTTCCTCTATGAACAATTCGCGCTTGGCCTATCCTTCAACGTTGCTCTGGCAGAAGTCCCCATCAACACAATTCAGATGCTCGTCGGCCTAATAATCGCCGTGCCAATCATGCATGCCGTGATGCGTGTTTTCCCACAACTTAAAAGCCAGAGTTAACAGAAGATATAGTCATGAAACTGCCGCCTGGAAAAATCCCCGTTGACATCCTGAAAGAAGTTGTTTTCAAAAACTTAGGCGCCGAACGCAAAGAAGTCATTGTAGGCCCGTCAGCGGGAATCGACGGCGCAGTTTTAGACTTAGGCGACAAATCAATAGTCGTTTCCATGGATCCCATAACAGGCGCAGTGGAGCGGATTGGCTGGCTCGCCGTCAACGTTAACGCGAATGACGTTGCCACCTTCGGCGTTGAACCCGCCTTCCTGTTCTCATGCATGCTGCTTCCTGAAAACGCTGAGCGCACGCTCGTGGAAGCTATAAGCACTCAGATGAACGCGGCAGCAAAGGCGCTGGGCGTAGCCATCGTGGGCGGACACTGCGAATCCACGCTTGGCTTAGCTAACCCCATCGTCGTGTGCTGCATCATGGGCATGACAGAAAAAAACCGTTACGTTACGGCTGGCGGCGCAAAACCCGGCGACAAACTCATCCTCACCAAGAGCGCAGGCATCGAAGGCACCGCAATCTTGGCAACTGACCGAGAGAAAGAACTCCGGCAAACCCTGAGCGCCGCGGTGTTGGAAAAAGCCAAGGGCTTCTGGAGCCAGATAAGCGTTGTGAAAGAAGCGTTAACCGCTTACCGAACAGGCGGCGTCCACGCTATGCACGACCCTACCGAAGGCGGCGTGGCTGGGGGGATTCACGAGATGGCGGACGCGTCAAACGTGGGCGTAAAAGTGTTTGAAGAAGCGATTCCTGTCCAGCGTGAAACCGCTGAAATCTGCAGGCACTTCCAAGTAGACCCGTTACAACTGATTGGGTCAGGCGCGCTGCTTGTTTCGGCGGAAGCAAAAAGCGCAAACAAGATTGTACGCGCGTTGAAGCTTGAGGGGATTCAGGCTTCGGTTATCGGCGAGTTCACGGAAAATAAGGCGCAGCGTGTTCTAACGCAAAAAGACGGCGGGGAAAAGGCGTTGCCGCGTCCACTATCTGATCATCTTTGGGCCGCGCTGAAGCGATGAAAAGCCTTTGACGCCTTGAACGGCGAGCTGGATGAACCAGTGAAACATGAAAACTGGGTAGAAGAACATGTACTCGAACATATGAGAGTAAACGAGCCCGCACCTGAATTCTACAATGGCTTGGGAAACGCCGTTCTGCAAACTCCAGTTTTCTGGTGCTTTAAAGTGTAAGCAGTAAACGTCGTCGCCGACAACTGTTCGGTAGCCTTTCTTTTTGATCCAGTTGATTATGTATGCATCTTCGTAAGCGTGCAGCTGTTCTGGAATTTTGATGTCTTCCACGGCTTCGCGTCGGATAAGCGTGTCGTGCATTCCGCCTCTGAGGCTGAAGCATTGTCTTGCGATAAGATTTTGCAGTTTGATAATGCGTTTGTCTTTCATGTTTGGGATGACATCGATGTTTACGCCCCAAACGGCTCCGACATCGTTTTTCACGTTTTTTTGGGCTTTTCTAAGCCAGTCGCGGCTGAGTATAACGTCGCTGTCTACGAACATGAACCAGTCTGTGGTCACTTGCTCCATGCCTTTCTGCCGTGCTCGGGCTCTTGAACCGTCCACGTTCAGCACCGTGACGTTTCCGTGGGCTTCACGGGTTTTGTTTATGATTTTCAGGGTGCGGTCGGTTGAAAAACCGTCAACAATAATCAAGTTTTTAACGGGCACGTTTTCATAGACTGAGGTTAAGCACTTGTCAAGTAAGTGTTCGCTGTTTTTTGTAAGCACCACGACATCTATTGGCTGCATTACCGCGCCCCTTTCAGTCTTGACAAAGCCATGCGCCTTGATAAAGGTTAATGTATGGAACATACTGGAAATAAGAATTTATCCAATCCCAAAAGAGCCAGTGGATTTCTTCTGGGTAATCAACGGCGTTAAAACTGAGAAGCCTTGCCTTGTAAGTTGTTGGCGAAGAATTGATAACACGAGTACGCCGTGTAAAAACCATAGGCAAAAGTTAATTTAGCAAACAGAATAAATCTGCCCGCTCTAATTGCGTCGGCGATTATGTTTAAGCTGCCTTGGATAGTCCAGACGCTTGCGGGTCTATAATGAATGCAATACGGGTCGTAGCAGGCAACCAGCTTGTATCCTTTCTCAGTTATCCAGTCTTTGATGTAAGCATCCTCAAAAACATGCAGAATCTTGGGGATTTTTATGTCCTTAACCAAGTCTGTGCGGATAAGCGTGTCATGAGTTCCGCCTCGAAGATAAAATATTTTCCGCGTTACCGTCAAGAACAGTTTAAGAATCGTCGGATTTTGGATTGTAGACCAAACTTCGATTCCCCAAACCGCGCCCACGTTGGGACCTAAGTGTTTCTCGGCTTTCTTGAACCAGTCATTACAAAGAACAGCGTCACTATCAACGAACAGGAACCATTCGGTTTTCACGTTGTCAATGCCCTTTTGCCTCGCCGTGGCGCGAGTCCCCTTATCCTGCAGCAACAAAACGTTTCCATGTTTCTCCTGAAAATCACCCACTATCTGCAATGTCTTATCGGTCGAATAACCGTCTACAACTATCAGGCGGTTGACCGGGACGTTGGCATAAACAGATTTGAGACATTCACTAAGCATGCGTTCACTGTTTCGAGTAATTATGACAACGTCTACGTCCATATTCAATATTCAAATGCTATCGCTTAATTAATATTCTCAATCAACCGCCGAAGCTATTCCACAGAAGCAAAACATCAGTCTATATATTCTACGATTCGGCTCGTTTTGCCTTATTACTTATATACGTGTGGAGTAGGTCTATAGAACAGCAAAATCGGCTTACGCGGTGCTTAACATTTGACCATAAATCTACGAAAAGCCTCCAGAATAGCCATTAACGCGTTAACCCCTAACAGGCCTCATCATGCTCAGTGGCTTATCACGAGAAAATGCAATTACCGCTGCAGAGGCTGTAACGTCTGGAAAGAACAAGACAAGAGAGAACTATCCACCGAAGAGGTAAAAAAAGGACTAGACATACTCAAAGACTTAGGCATCGTAGAAATCGTGTTATCCGGAGGAGACCCGCTTTTAAGAGAGGATGCGGCCGAAATAATTGAACACGCTTCAAAACTTTTCATAACCACAGTTTACGACAACGGCAGCATGGCCGCCAAAAAAATTGATGCGCTGCGAAACGTGGATTTTGTGGCTATTTCAATAGACAGCTTGGACGAAGCCAAAAACGACTACATTAAAGCTGTTCCAGGTGCATGGAAAAAAGCCATGAAAGCCGTGGAGACGCTGCATAACGAAGGAATAAACGTGAGCGTAACACCCACCATCTCGCAGCAAAACCTTTACGAAATCGTGGACATCACAAACTACTTCACGAAAAAAGGAATCCCAGTTTGGTACTGCTTGTATTCCTACGATCAAACCTGTGACGTAAACCAACTTTTTAGAATCGGCAAAGCTAATGACGAGTTCATCATAAGAGACAAGCAAGCTATGGTTAAGCTTTGCGATACTCTAATCGAAATGAAAAAGAAGAACGGCAAAATCCTCATGACAAACAAACTCTTGAAAGTTCTTAGAACACTGTTTTCAGAGGGTAAAAGAACCTGGAAGTGCCAGGCGCTTCAGAACTTTTTAGTCATAGACCATCTGGGCAGAATCGCCGGGTGCCACAGCCATAATTTTGCGGGTTCCGTGTTTGATTTACCCAAATTATGGAAGAGCGAAAAATTCGATTCGCTGCGTCAAGCCTACAATGAATGTGATCAATGCGCTTATTTGTGTTACATTTTTTATTCGCTTTACGGCAGCCCCTCTGGAAACCTCGCGTTAGCCAAGGAGCAATGGAAAAACGCCAAGCTTTTCTTGGATAAAAAGCATTAAATCTCCAAGCTCGGCAAAAACGAAATAACCTTCGCCATTGTTTGCACCAGCGAACTGTCAAATTTCTGTTCTTCTTCCATGTTCACAATGGGAAGATCATGCCCTACCTCTGAAATTCCAACTGTTATTCTCCGAGGACCTCAATCTTTGGGTTTTTTTAGCTCAATCAAGGCAGGTAAAAATGTGATGAGTATAAGCGTGGGTGCTGCGATGATTATTATGATAATCGCAATCAGATTCGAAATCATTTACAATCTTTTGAGCATTATCATTTAATTCTCAATATAACAGTTTCCATCGCCCACATGGTGAGTCTTCGCCCAATCGCTCTGGCTTCTTCTAAGAATTTTCGCGACGCAAAGGTCCAAAAACGCTTTTGTGCATATGAGGACGTTATACAAGTACGCGAAAAGCAAAAGAGGGATTAACCATTGAATTCTGGTTCTGCCGTCTAAGTAGGCGCCGATTCCAATCTCAAAAAACGGGGCAAAGTTGCCTATTATACTGTAGAAAGAAAGGGGCATAAAAAGCCAAAGCACGTTGATAAGCTGTGAGGAATGGGCAATGATTAGGGCAACGCCCGCAACAGACGCGACAAGAGTTAGAACGGGCATGAAATACACGTGTAGAAGCAGCAAGCCGTCAATTTTCTCTTTTGCATTAAGTTTTTTGCTTCTCAACACTCGGGGCGTGTGCTTGAAACACACTTGCATGTGTCCGCGTGCCCATCTGTGCCTCTGCCGCCAGTACGCTTTCCAATTATCCACGGCTTCTTCGTAGCATTCAGCGTCGCCTACGTAGCGAACTTTGAAGCCTGCGAGGTAAATTTGAAACGTCAAATCGGTGTCTTCGGTTAGCATGGACTCGTCAAAACCGCCCAGATCTTCCAAAATGCTTCGCCTAAAGCCCCCGGTCGTGCCTCCAAATTGCGGTATGAGCCCCAGATTATCTCGGGCTTCTTGGTCAACTCTGTAGCCGCCTACTCGTTCCAGCCTCACCAAGCGTGTCACCGCGTTTTGTGCTTCATTCCACACGACGGGTCGTCCCTGCACTGCGCCAACCGAGGGGTCAACGAATTCCCTTACAAGTTTCTCCACGATGTCTCGTTGCGGGTAGTAGTCCGCGTCGAAACACAGCACAATTTCGCCCGTTGCAAGCTTTAAGCCAGCGTTCATGGCTGCGGCTTTGCCTTTGCCGCCGGTTTTTTCGTCCTAGTGCAGCACTTCAATGAACGAGTGTCGTTTTGGAAACTCATCGGCGATGTTTCTTGTTGTGTCGGAGGAGGCATCGTCAATGGCTATAACCTGCAGTTTGTAGTGTGGATAGGTCAGCTCGGTCATGCGCTGTAACAATCGTTCAATCACTTTTTCTTCATCCCGGGCGGGTAACAGGATGGAGACGGTTGGCTCATAATTCGCATCTGCGGCAACAGGATTTCTGTCTCTTTTATTTCTTCTTAGAACGGCTAATGTGAAAATGTAGTGTCTGATGAGATACGCTATCATCAGCGCGGTTGCAAACAGGAATACGGCTTCTAGCGTGGCGTTAATCACGGTTTCACCTCTGTTTGCGCGCCTTTGGGCTTAGGAAGAAACGCGAGGCTCAGGGACCAGAAGGACACAATCCACATGAAATTTAAGAAAGGATACGCTATGGCGTAGAAAATGCTGAACGGCTCTCCGAAGAAGATGTTGCAGGCGATGGCGAATTGGTTTAGGACAAAGCTCCAGAAGAGACCGATGATGTTGCCTAGGGTTAGGATGCCTATTTTTTGTTGCGTGTCCCGTTTAAGTGGATGGTAAGGGAGAGGAAAAGCAGGTTGAAGACCAAGAGCGTAATGGTGGCTTCTATGGTGATGAAACGGAAGGCTATGATCACGCACAGCGCGATTGCTTCAAGGAACAGCCTAGAACTAGGCGGCTGCTTTCCAATTTCATTTGCTCGCTTCCCTTCCTCGTCCAGAGCGCGGCTCTGCGGAGAATACCATATAAAGTTAAATTTCAGTTTTAAAACTTACGGTATCCAGTTATTGCATTTTCAAGGAAATTAAAAGAGTTCGCTAGCAACCCTCACTTTTAAGGACAACATTGTCCATTACCATGCAGAGAACTTGAAAAACATCTCCAGCGTTCAAGTTATCAGTATCCAAAACAAGATTGAACGGCTCGAAGTTTTCGCCTAACGTAAAACCGTAAAGCTTCTTGTAAATGGTCTTTGTTCCCGCTTCTTTTTCTTTCAAAACCCGGAAGGCTTCCTTCACGGGAATTCTGTCTCGCCTGGCAATTCGCTCTGCACGTTTCTCTATCGAAGCAACCAACCATATCTTGAAGCCTGTTTTAAGCAGCCAAGGCATAGTCCAACTGTCTAAAAGAACACGCCCTTCCTCCGCGTATTCAAGGAGTTTGTCGTCAACCTTCTTGTCAAAGTTAAGCTGTTTTTCTCTTTTCTTTAGAAAACGGAGTCCTTCTGGGCTTTCCCACCATCCGCGGCTGGATGAATCGTAGCCTTCTTCGGCTGCCAGAGCCTTGAGCGCGTCTCCGCCTGAATAATACCTCAGCCGGTATTTTTTGGCGAGTTTCTTGGCTAATGTGCTTTTTCCGGTTCCAGCCATTCCAGATATGCAGACTACAATTTTTTTCTTCGGAGCGCTTTTCACCTTTTCGTTTTTGGTCATAGCGCTCAACCAGCGTTTTTACGCTATAGGTGTTACACCTATTATGCGTGAGGCGAGGGTTCCAAAGAAGAATGAGCAGAGCATGTACCAATATATCACAGGTAAACCATTTGCGATGGCAGTCAAGTTAAGCGCGAGCCCAGGGACAATCGCTACGGCGTCTCCTCCGAAGGTTGGGATTAGGAAGAACCACCAGATCACTATGTAGCTCATGGAGATCGGGAACAGTATCATCTGGGGCTTCATCATCTTGTTTTGCATGTTTCTCATCTGTGATTCTTTCCTTTTCAGTTTCTCGACGCGTTTTGTGTCGTTGGCGCGCATGGCTTTCATCAGCTGAGACTGGTATTCAGACGTTTCCTTTCGCATCACTTTGTATTCTTCCCATCCGCACATGCGAGTGATCAAAAGGCGGTTTATTCCCATGTTTAGAAATGAAACAGCAACCGCGACAGACATTATAACTAATGTCGCTAATGGAATGTCTGTGATGAGCATTATTTTTGTTTCTCCTTGCACTGCCTATTTGTTTTCTTGTTAATAACCATTTTCGCTATTTTAGCGAATGTTAAGTCATTAAGGAGATCCGTTTCAACTTATTTAAGTTGGAAGGTTGGGAGTTAATCTTCTAAATTTGACAAAACTTCGATGATTTTAGCCAGCTGTTCCACTAAGGCAGCATCAAATTTTTGGTCATTTTCTAGGTTTGCAAGCGGAGGATTTCCCATACTGAATTCAATATCTTATTACGGTTATAGCCGTTCTTGTTGTTCACTCTTCGAACTTCGAAGTGGCAGGGTGGGGCGTCCCGAACAATTTAGCATTTCCGTTTAATTTTTCGGCTGTTTCTGGATTGGAATTGCCGTTTTTGATGCATTATCCAATAAAATTTCCTTTCAGAGCCGTATAAACTCGCGTAAGCAAGTGGTCAAGGCGACTCGGCTGTTAGCAAAACATTTTTACTCAGAGTAACATTTCTGTTTATTGTGTTTCATAAATGAGCCCAGTTTTAAATTTGAAAGAGATAATTGTCGAAGCGTTAACTGCTTTAGGCGGCTCTGGCTCCGTTTCTGAGGTAAAGCATTATCTTAAGTTGAAGTATGGAAGGGAATGGAAGCACATTGAAACCGTCATGGCGGATCTCTCTGTAGAAAGCCAGTCATCTTTTTTCCTTCCAGAAGACAGAGTGCTGAGGAGAATTGGACAGGGCAAGTACGCCTTGAAAACCCAAGGAGTTTCTGAGCCGCAAGAGGCAAAAGCGGACAGTTCAAGCACGGTGGCTTCAGACCTTGTTGGAGAAAGGAAGGTTTTCAGTTTTAAAGATGCGGAAGCGATACTGCAGAGGAAGGGGCAGCTTTCAACTATTCTAGAGGCTGCTTCCTTGACAGACTTGTCGTCAAAGGAAGATCATAAGCGGGTGCAGCATTTTCTGCATAAGAATCGGTGGGACATTGAAGTGTCGTTGTTTCCAGTGATAACCTACAAGCTTGACGCTTTCAAGGAGAAAACAGGGATCGAAATTGAACGGTCGTTAATTGATGCGGTTCACAGGTCGCTGTTCAGGTGCCTTTGGGCTCACGCTAAAAACCAGTTGGATGTGCTTGTTTTTATCGTTCCCACTTACAAGGAACCGAAGTTTGAGCAGGTGAAGCGGGACATACAGAAATTCGGGGAGATCATACCATACCCTGTTTACATTGTAGGCGCGACTCAGGCTCAGCCGTAATCAAGTTCATATGTGGAGCGTTCGTAGGAAGTAGAGTGAGCGCTTTGAGTGAATCGTGTTTTTTGAAAGAAAAGAGGAGAGGGAAAGAGTGTACTTTGAAATTTGATGTGTATACTGGACATAACGTGTTGATAGCAAGGCACTCATTGCTATTTGCGTGAATTTGAACCCGTGTCGCTTAGCTTCGTTTTTAAGTAATTCCGTGTTGTTGAAGCTTTGCCATTGTTCGGGATAGATTTGACTCTTTCCCTCATCTAGTAATAGGATGCGAAAATATTTAAGAATTATGCAGTCTGGGTACAGGCGTTTCGTTTTTTCGTGCGGTGCTGACTGTGCTGGGGAAGGTCTTCATGGATGTTTGAAGTGAAAGATACTGCATGAGGTAGGGAATTATTACTAACATCGCATGTGCCGTAGAGAGAAAAATGAAAAATAGCAGTAGTGACATAGTTACTGTTTTGGGAGGATAAGATTGTGGTGGAGTATGTTAAGGGACCAGCACCTGACAGATGGCATTGGTGCAAGAACTGCACGCAGTATCCACTGAAAGTCTACGAGAGACGTTCGGGTAGACCGAGTCATGACCTTTGTGACCAGTGCAAAGCAAAAGAAGCCAGAAAAGAGTGCACGATTTAAAGGCGCCGAAGCCCAGGCCTGTTATTTAGCGGCTGGAAGCCTTTGAGCCACTGTTGCAGGGGCGCCACAAGAAGGAATTTATAGGGTGTTCCTTCTTTGCCGGAGTATTCTTAACGGTGTAGGTAGCCTTGATTTTAAAAGTTCGGCGATGCCCGCGGAAATCAACGCTATCACAAGCCAGAGTATTATGGTTTGGGCGTCGCCTTGTTCGAAGATTGCGTTGTAAATCGTTATGACTATTACGATGTCGGAAAAGTAGTGTATGATTGCAGCGGATTCTCTTATGAACCCAGCCAGTTCGCGCATTGCATCTGAGGCGGACGTTGCCATCTAAATCAAATCTCTATTTCTATTTGGTAGGATTTAAATAAGCAATTTTCCTGCAAAAAAGGTTTGGTTAAGGGTGCCCGCGAATCTTTTTTACGGTTCAGGGTTTTTTCGCTTACTCTCCACTAATCCGGAGCTGTCTTGGTATCGGCCGTTGTAGGGGTTGCTGGAAGGTTCCCCTGTCCTGTGGAAGACCACTTGGATTACGGGTTCGTTTTTGCCTATGCGCACGGTTGATTCGCCTGTGTTGAACAGGGACAGGGTTAGTTTTCCTCTGAATCCCGGGTCAATGACTGCGAAGCCGCCGATTAATGCTTCTCGGCACAGGGAGGATTTAAGATAGATTGTTCCCAAAACGTCCGCGGGTACCTCAAGATGTTCGGCTGTGACTATCAACGTTTGCTGCTTAGGAGGTAAATCGCATGCGGCTCCAGCTGAGAAATCGTATCCTGCGGGGGTTAGCCTGTCTTTTGAGAATGGGTCTATAACCATTTGTTTATTGCTGATTAGGAAAAGAAGCTCGATGTCAGATAGTATGGTCATTCAAATTCACCATTTACGCTAAATCCCATGTGCAAACTTGCTTTTGTTCTCTTTTTACTCTTGGGGTGCCAAAGGCTAATTACTTTTTCCGTAGCATCACCTTTTACGTTTCCTAAAGTAGACTATGAAACCCACGCTCACAACAGCCACCAACGCTATAGGCGCAACAACCCAAGTCGCAGGGAAAGGAACTTCCACGGTGAAGCTGACTGTTTCTGAGGCGCCCTCGTTGCCAAACATGTCTTTCGCGTAGACTGTGACGTTGTGCACGCCGTTAGCTAACCCGCCTATGGTGGTGTTGCCCGCCACGGTCACGGTTTCCCCTCCGTCAAGGCTGTAGCCCGTCCAGTTAACCGGCTTATCCACAGCATAACTTAAAAGAACAGTGGAGTTATTGTACGTCTCGTTTGCCAGTGACAGAACACTAATTTTTGGCGGAGTGTTCTCCAGCACATAAGCCGGGTCGGGCGTACCATACCCAACAGGCGTATACCTTTCGTTTACTGCACTAGGTCCAAAAGTACCCACAAACCAGCTAGTGGCGATGCCTCCACCAACAACGTATACTATATCATTCACCACCGCTGCACCAAAATTAATGCGGTCTGTAGGCACATTAACGCCAAACGTCCAACTATCATCTTGGGGACTATAAATTCGATTAGAGCCCTTCGGTTCATCCTGCTTAAGATTTCCCTGCTGGCCCAAAACGTAAATTCTCCTGAGAGCAAGCTCGCCAGTGGTTGCCGTTGCAGCCCCTTGACCAACCGCGTTGCCAACGCTGTTAGGCGGAGATGAAGCATAAGTCCAATTGTCGGTGGAGGGGTCGTAGATCTGATGCAGTTGCGAATCGCAACTAGGTGAGAGCCCACCTATGAAGTGGATTTTGCCGTTGACTACTGCTGAGACGTGCCCTGCTGCACTCGGCGTCGGCGCTGTCGATTTTGTGCTCCAGGAATCCGCCGCTATGTCGTACACGTAAACCTTGCCGCCCCAGTCTATCAAGTAGATTTTTCCGTTTATTGCGTTTGCCGGTATCAGCCATGTTGCCGTAGGCATTAGCGATTTGGTTTCCCACATGTCTGTTGCTAAGTCATAGACCTCATTCACTGCAGTGAGGGTTGGACCAGTGTAGATGTCATGGTTTGTAGCGCCGCCTATGCAGTATATTTTGTTTTCATAAGAGGCTATGGCAAAACCTGTCCTTGGGGTTAGCATTGGCGTTTTGAAAGTCCATGTGTTCGTTGCTGGGTCGTATTCTTCGTTGGTGCCAACTACTCCACCCGCCGTTGCTCCTGAAAACCCCATCGAGTAAGTCCAAGGTCCGCTCAGCGTGTCCCCGCCGATGGCGTATATTTTACCGTTCACCGCTGTAACACCCAAGTTTTCCCTCGCTTTATGCATCGGGGCTGCAGAAACCCATGTGTTTTCGGCCGCATCAGCTGAGGAAAACGCTGGTTCAGCCATGATTACGCATGACGCAGTCAAGAAGAAGGCAAGCAGCAACGCGAGGTTTTTTTTCATGCACATCCCTGATGTTATGCTAGGATGTTTCCGCAATTAAAGTGTTCTTGTCAAGATTTCTTGACCAACCGCCAGTTTCTTAGTCAAATTTTCTTGACCAGACCAGCATATTTGCCGCCTATTAGGATCCTAATAGCCAATCGTTGCAGAAACCTATAGAGGGGTAGGTCCTTATTGGGCGTTTTCTGCGCCAATAGCATGCGGAAAACGGCGCACGCACCTGCTTTAAATAAGGGGGGTATAGACAAAAATTTGCACGTCAGTTCAGCGTTTCGTTATTTCGTAAAGTTTCTTGCCGTCCTTGCCCTTCTTCGGAATCGTCATCATGAACCTAACACCTTCACCCTGCTTCCCGTTTTCCTGAATCGTCCACCCATACGCCGCACAAATCCTCTTAATCAAATACAACCCGTAACCAGTACCCTTCCCGAAACCCTCCCGAAACAGGTTCTCCCGCACATCATCCGCCACGCCAACCCCATCATCCTCATAAACCAGCCGCAACACATCGCCTTCCTCACGGAAAAACACGCGAATCACGCTGACTTTCTCACCGTACTTCAACGTGTTATCAACCAAATTATAAAACATCTGCCGCAACAAGGAATCCGCCATCACCGTCAAACCCCCACACTCATTAACCAACCGCGCACCCCGCAAATCCGAAAAAAGCAAAACCGCCTCACCCACACACCGCTCAACATCAACCCCCTTCAACTCCTCAGAACCCACCTGCACATACACCTTCTCAAACTCCATAATCCTCAACATCTGCCGAGAAACCAACTCAATCTCCCCCAATTGCGCCAAAGCACCCGCATCACCCGCACACCGCTTCTTAAGAAGAAAAGCCCGTCCATTCAACGCCGCCAACTTATTCCGCAAATCATGTCTAGTCAAACTCTCAACCACATGCAACTTCTCATTAAGCTCAGTCACTTTCGCAACCGCCTCATCAAAAACCCCCAACATCCACTTCTGCTCACTAATATCTGTCGAAACACCCACCGCACCAACAACCCCCCCATCCTCACCAAAAATCGGCGAACCCGTCAAAATAGCCGGAAAAACCTCCCCATCAGAACGCCGAACATAAAACTCACCCGACCAAACCTCACCCGCAAAAACCCTCTCAAAAACCTCACACGCCTCAGCCCTACGAGACTCAACAACAACCAAATCAACCATGCTACGACCCAAAACCTCAGCCTCACTCCAACCATACAACCGCTCCGCGGCACGATTCCAATACATAACCTTTCCCTCACCATCCACAGCCACAACCGCCTGCCCCAACGAATCCAACAAACGCGACTGAAAACCCACCCTCTCAGAAAGCCTCACACTCTCCGAAACATCACGAGAAGAAAACACCCCACCAACAACCCCGTCATCACCACCCTTCAAAACCTTCCCAAAAACCTCACAAACCCTATAACCACCATCCGCGCACCTAACACGAACCACCATCCGCTCACCATCAGAACCACCCGCAAACGCCTTCTCAACCGCCTCAACCGCTCTCCCCACATCACCCGGATGAACAAAATCATAAACACACTTCCCCACCATCTCACCAGGCTCAAACCCCAAAATCCACCTGTGCGAATCACTCGCATAAGTACAAACCAAATCCGCATCCACCAACAAAAGCATATCCTGCATATTCTCAGTAATCAAACGAAGACGACCCTCAGCCTCACGCAAACGCCGCTCCGCCCTCCACCCCCGCACCGCCTCACAAATACTATGCCTCAACTCACCATAAGTCACCTCAGCATCACCCTCCTTCTCCACATAACGATACACCCCAGAATTCAAAGCCTCAACAACAATCTCCGCCTTCCCCTTACAAGTAAACAAAATAAACGGAACATCCTTCCCCAACCGCCGCAACTCCCTCAAAAACTCCAACCCATTCAACCCCGACATCTGATAATCAGAAACCACAACGTCATAATCCACACCCCTCAACCTCTCAAGACCCTCCTCAGCCGACAACGCCGTATCAACCCGCAACGACCCCTCAGCCTCCAAACACTCCTTCGCCACACCCAAAAAACCCGCATCATCGTCCACATGCAAAACCCTAATAGGCTTATCCAAACAAACATCAACACACACATCCACCGCCGAATCAACTCCGACTTCACTCATCCTGACCACACGCCTCCGTAACTGCACAACCACAACATGTTCACAGAAAAGATTAAATTAATTATGAATCAACCATATGAATTCCAACGCACAACAGTGCTCAAACAAACCACAAAAACCAAACACGGTGAAACCACAATGAACGAAACAAAACGCCGTATTCTCTCCTACGAGTTAGCAGGAACCATCTTCATAATCACCCTCGGCACCATCCTGCACTTCACCTTCGAATGGTCCGGCAACCAACCCATCGTCGGCATATTCTCAGCGGTCAACGAAAGCGTATGGGAACACCTCAAACTAGGATTCTGGCCAGCCACAACATTCGCACTCATAGAATACCGCTACCTTAAGTCAAACAGCAACTTCCTAACCGCAAAAACCACAGGAATCTACCTAATCCCCATCACAATCACCGCAGTATTCTATTCGTACACAGCCATCCTGCACGAAACCATACTAGCCATAGACATACTAACATTCATCATAGCCGTCATCGCCAGCCAACTAGCAAGCTACAAACTACTAACTTGGAAAACGCTGCCACCCAACCTAAACAAAATCGCGTTAACCGCTTTAATCCTGCTAGGTCTCGCATTCGTGCTTTTCACCTTCTACCCACCCCACATAGGACCATTTCAAGACCCCATAACCGACGCTTACGGAATCCCCAGCCAATAACCAGACGTATATGCGGTGTGCAGAAACCCTCTGCTGGGCGAACACGCTGAATCAATAGAAAGAAAAAGAAGCCTGCAAGAACTCGTCAACAAACGCGCAAAACGCACGCAAGAAATCAGCTTAAAAAAATAAAATGAACTAAACAGGTCTGAATGTGCTTATGATGTTAATTAAGAATGATGGCCACAGGAAAAAGATTATAACAATCACCGCCAGCACAAGCATCGCGAGCTTCATTAAGAACGGAACTTCTTTCACCTTTTCAAGCTTTCTAGAACCGAAAAAGATGTGGCCAAGGTATCTCAAGATGTATGCAAGTGACAAAACAACGGTTATAAGCATTAAAGCCGTGGGCACAAAGTAGAAGCCGTCACTTTTAATGGTTTGAAAAGCTCCTATGAATATTAAAAGTTCGCTTATGAAACATGCGAATGGTGGTATTCCTGCGATGCTTAATGCGCCTGTGGTTGAACAAACTGCTGTTATCGGCATCTGCCCTGCCAAGCCGCCTATTTTGCTTATATCTCGGGTTTTAACTTGTTTCGTGACTGCCCCCGCTGAAAAGAAGAGCAAACCTTTGCTCACGGCGTGGTTCACGAGATGAAGTACAACGCCAACTATGGCTACTGGAGAAGAGAACAGGGAAAGTCCGAACAGCACATAGCCCATGTGGGATATGCTTGAGTAGGCCAGTATTCTCTTCATATCTTTCTGATGCAGAGCAAGCAAAGAACCGAACAAGGCGGACATCACCCCGAAAACCGCCAAAGCATGCAGAAAACCAACGCCGAAATCAGTTGCCATAACAGCGGGAAACACCACTCCCAGCGACACTCTAAGCATCGCGTAAGCGCCAGCGGCGGTGATTACTCCGCTTAAAAGAGCAGACATCGGTGCGGGTGCCTCAGCGTACGCGTCAGGTAGCCACATGTGAACCGGAACCACGGCCATCTTCACCGCGAAGCCTGCCGTTAGGGACAGCAGTATCCACCGCACGATGTCAGGGCTAACTGTCAGCAACGTTGCTTGAGCTTGGAACATGTCTGTGGTGCCTGTAACCATGTAAATCGCGCCTATGCCTAACAGCACGAAAACGGCGCCTGCATGCGTGAAGATGAAGAATTTGAACGCGGCGCGATACGACTCCTTAGATCCCCATTCGCCTATTATGAAGTACGCGGGGACGAGCATTAGTTCCCAACAGAAATAAAAGAATAGTAGACTTGAAGTGATGAAAACGCCGACGAGACCTATCGAGAGGATCACTAGAAGCGTGTAATAGAGCGATAGATTCTTCTTTCCCTGCATGTAATTTACTGAAAAAAGCGCAGCCGTAAAAATAAGCACTAACGTTATCAACGCCATGGAAAAACTGACGCCGTCCACAAAAAGTGTAAGCGAAGAATGGAGAATTGGAATCCAAGAATAAGACTCAACGTACCTGTGGTCTATAGATCCAAGAATTGCGGGAATAGTTGTGGAAAGCATTGCGATTTCAGCGAGAGCCATTAGGGCAATCACAGCTGCCGCTGCTTTAGTGCTCTTTTTCCCAATTAGGTAAACGAACGGAACCGCCAGCCCAGGCAGCAATAACATCAACAAAAGCGCGTCTTGCATGATTTATCTTCACCCCAAAATTGTGGCTATAACTATTATAACGATTATCAGAAACCCTATAAGTGCCGCTGCTATGCTACGTTGCAACGTTTCGTCGTTTACTTTTCGAGCCTTTGCGGATTGTGCCATCGTCTTTTTCACCACGATATACAGCGTTTTGTCGATAAGTACGTCGAGATATTTGCGAGTGCCGTGAGCGAGTTTTGTTACGCCATTTGCTACGAAATAGGGCAAACGAGCAAACAAGGCTGACTCAACGTACGCGAGACCTCTGGTAACTTTTATGATTCCTCCTGCCACAACTTTTTCATAGAAATCGTCGAAGAAAAACCCGTGTTCAAAGATTGTGTTTAACGGAGCCAACTTTCTTGTAACCGTTTTCATCCGCTCAGGTCGATAATAAAGAAGGTAAATTGGCACGCCTCCGATGAGCAGGAAAAGCAGGAAAACCAGTGTTAATGGACTGAACACCTCGCTTATTCCGATTTCCACGTTGGCATGCAGGAACGCGGCGATCGAATTGGCAAGGAAACCCCAAACAAAGCAGAGAACGGCTAATATGCCTGCGGAATAAAGCATTGTCTTTGGCGGCTCATGTACATGGCTTTGCTTGATGAACTCTGATGGTTTGCGCAGGAAGACAAGTATTGTGAATCGTAGGGTGTAAGCAAAAGTGACAGCGAGAGCAGCATAAATCGTGAAGACAAGTAGTACGTCACCTGTTGACCATAGACTGTTTATGATAAGGCCTTTACTGAAAAAACTTGAAAATGGCGGAACACCAGTGCGAGCGAATAGCACAACAAGACTCAATGCAAAGGTGATTGGCATTAGTTTTCGCAGTCCACCCATCAATCGCATGTCACGAGTTCCAAGCGCGTGAATTATTCCACCGATGGCAAGGAATCCCAGGCCTTGGAAGAAAGCGTGGCTTATCAAGTGGAACAGGCTCGCGAACCAGCCTTGCGAGGACGCAGATGTGGCAGCGCCCAATGCCGCCACCATGAATCCTATTTGGCTGATGGTGGAGTAAGCTGGCACTCCTTTTATGTCGGGCGTGTGCAACGCGAGAGCTGCACCAATCAAAGCTGTGATTGCCCCAATCCAAGCCAAGGTAGGCAACCAGAAGGGAATCAGGGTTATCAGTGGTCCAACTAACGTGAAAAATCTTGCGATAAGGTAGACTCCCGCCTTCACCATGGTTGCGCCGTGCAGAAGAGCGCTAACCGAAGTAGGAGCCTCCATGGCCGTGTAAAGCCACGTGTGAAGAGGCAGCTGAGCCGATTTGGCGATTGCTCCAACAAGAATTAGGTAGGCAACGGCTGTTAGAGTTGAGGTTTGCAAGGAGCCTATGTGGTCGATAATGTATGAAAAGGAAAATGAGCCCAAGTTGATGTATAAAAGCACAATGGCTGCTAGAAAGCAAACGTCACCTACACGTGTCGTTAGGAAAACTTTGATGCCTGCCCGAACGGCTTCTGGACGTTTGTACCAAAAAGAAACCAGTGAATATGAGCAAAGACCTATTATTTCCCAGAAAATGAACATTTGAAGAAAGTTGTCAGCCATGACCAGTCCTATCATTGAGCCCATGAAAAGAAGCATGAAGAAATAATATCTGGTTAAGCCTTCTTCCCCAGCCATGTAACCCAGAGAATACACAATTACCACGAAGCTGAAGAAGGCAATCAGACTCGCGAAAAAAATGCTGAGCGGGTCTACGCGTACTCCTAAATTGATGCCTAGCCAAGGAATCCATGACACGCTTGACTCCGGGCTGCTTACCGTGTTAAAGTAGATGTCTGGAATCATAGACAGGGCGAGCACTGTAGTGACTAAGCTGACTGCCACTACAAAGTAATTTCTCGCCTTTCCGCCTAAGCGCTGGGTGAGTGGAACAAAGAGGCTTGAAACAATCGGGGTTATCCATACAAGCCACGGCGCGTACGGCAGCAACTAGCCGTCATCCCGATTTGTTTCGCCATTCGTTTTTTTCTTTATTTGTTGCGCTCTTCAATCACCTGTCTCTTTAGAGAGACGTCTATACCTTCACTTAAGGGCTTTCTCGCTCCTTATAACCCGCTTATCTTGTCAATAATGTCTTTTAAATTTACTGTTCACCCTGAAGAAAAAGGGATTGAGAATAACAAACATGTTGTACCGCCCACTTCAAAGAAAACCAAAAAATTCTTCGGGGGCAAATACCATCCTTCAAAAATATCTTAAATAAGACTTGAATCGTGCTGCAACAACCAGCACAAACGAAACAAACAAATTTTGCAAAAACACTTAGCAACCCCAAAACAAATCCCGCGAAGTAGAAGTGCTAAGAAAACCTCCACAACTAAACAAAAAACATCAATACCAAAAGCTGGGGATGGGAATTGAACCCTCAAAAATTGGATACTTTTTAGCTCGGGTTGAGCCTCCAATTTGTGGCGATGTATCATCGCAGAAGAGTTTCTTCGCAGCTTTTTCCCCTTTTTTTCTTTTTTCCAACCCTTTGTTTCCCAAGCGAGGCTGATTACAAAGCTTGAGCGAGAGAGTGTCTGTTCCTGTTACTCAGCCCAAAAACTTGATTTGTAATTTTCGTGCTCCTAATCTGGAGCAGTACCAGCGTTGGAAGGCTTATGTTCAATGGGCTAAAGACAACGGCATGGATGTTTGCCACTTAACGCTTAGTTTGACTGATTCGTTCATGAGGGGCATTGAAGGCGCCGCTCAAGTGCGTAATGGGAATCAAGTTGTAAATATCCAACAGAACAACATTTTCCAGTATCAAGTTTCCAAACCTCGTCGAGAACCTTACGACTTGAGTTGTGTAAGAAGAGAGTTTCAGAAAACAATTAGCAGTGGTCTTTTTGAAGCCTATGTTCTTAACAAGGCGAGAGATTTAACGCGGGAATTTAGTTATCGAGACTTTTTAGAGTTAAAACATGACGCTTTTCGCAGAATCATATTGCGTTTGAGGCGTAAGGGCAAAATTGTGGCTAATCCTCAGCGCACCGTGCCCAGATTTTACTTTTTGGCTGAACGAATCAGCGAATACGCCTGTGATGGGAGAACAACACAGTAAAACAATTGTTTACAAAATATGACGATGAAAAGGGATAAGTTGGTTCCATAAGGTTGAAAATATGCATAGATTTTTTGATTATATGAGACGGAAAATACGGTTTATGGTGGACCCCTTGTCCAAGCTTAAAGGTGCTTACTAGGCTTTTCAGTCCCGCTATTAGCGCTCGCTCGCTGGCTTACTAACTAACTTACTAACTAATTGCAAAAATTTTTATTTTTGTAGTTTGTTAGTAAATAGCGTGAAATGGACAAGCTCGACATTAGACCTTCTTAAGGTCGCGTTTGGAAAGGAGCCTTTTTCTTTGAAACAAGCAGCTGTTGCCCTAAAGAAGGAAATGGGATATTCGTATAACGCAGCGCGTCAAGTTCTTCATGAACTCGTTAAAGCGGGTTCCTTAACCAAGTTGGGTCGCGGTCTATACAGAGTAGCTGAAAAGAAAGCAGTTCAAACAGAGGCACTTACGATCTCAGATAAACTCGTTGTTACGTTAACTTCTGGTTTTCTGATTCGGGCAGAGGAGGTTTTGAAAGAGAAAGGCGTTGAATTCATGGTTACGGGACCTTCAGCGTTGTCGCAGTTCGTTCATCTTTTGCCGAGAAGGCTCATACATCTCATTTATGTTGTCGATGGGGCAGGCGAGTTTGCCACTGCAATTCTCAGAGAAGAGAACTTTCGGGTTTTCTTGAATCCTAAAGGGAACGAAGTTGAGATGGCGCTTCAAGCTTTTGAAGACAGAGACATTTTTGTTATTCGGGAGTATGCAAAATTGGAGGGCAACGTTGAGGGAAGAGCCGTTCTAGAAAGGGCTCTTGTTGATACGTATTTTGAGGCAACGCGGCGGCGGATTCCGTTTTCAGAGGTGGAGGTAGGGCGAATCATGGCGAATGTGTTTAGGACGGAGAAGATTGACATTGCGAGGTTGTTGAGTCTTGCAGGGCGTCGAGGGGTGAAGGGTGAAATGCAATCGATTGTTAAGGCATTGATTCCTGATGTTCCTTTGTCTGCTGGCGTGACAAACGAAAAGGTTGAGCAGGTTCTTAAGGGAATTAGAGCGTGAAAGAATGGCGTTTATTCATGATGAGGCTTACTTCTCGGAGCGTAGTATTCGTGAAAGGGCTAACCGATACGGTTTTTCGGACCCATTGGCAGTAGAGATGTTTCTGTGGGACTGTGAAATCGCTGCCCAATTACAGAGTGAATCTGAAAAGTTCGTTTTGAAGGGCGGAGCTGCCGTGCAGTTTCACTTGCCAGTCGAGATGCAGAGAGGAAGTGTAGACGTAGACATTATTTGCCCCTACACAAAAAAGGAGATAGCTGAAGCTTTATCTCGTATTCATAAACGGATTCCAACAGTGGAATTCGAGAAATACACGCCCAAGCGCCCGAAGAAAGAGATTAACATGGTGACATATCTTGCTAGAATGCCCGCGGTGCTTCCTTCAGAGAGCGGGAGACCCCGTGAGGTTAAAATTGATTTATTGCTTGAAGACCTCACGTTGCCCACTCAGATCGTTACGGATGCGGAAACTTTCGCTGTGAAAGTCAAGAGGCTCAGGTGTTACTCGGCTATTTCGCTTATTGGAGATAAGCTTCTGACGCTGGCTGAGAACACCATAGGTATAACGGACTCAGCGGATATTCCAAAGCAAATTTATGATGTGGCCGTTCTAAGCGAAAGGCACAACCCAACGCCTGAGCAGTTTCCAGAGATCGTCAAAATTATAGAAGCGGTGGCGCAACTTGAAATTGGATACAGAAGTTTAAAGATGACTGTGGTTGATGTACTTGCTGATGTCGAACGGACAATGGAAAAATATGGGCTTTTAGACACAGCAGGCGCGGATCCTGAGGTCAAAAGGAACATCACTAGTTTCCAGCAATTTTACGTTAGTGCATCTCAGAAGCGCCCTTTGTACGAATGGTGCGCGCGAGCGTTGAGAATTCGATTTCTTTCTGAACTACTTAGAGCTATTATTGAGGGCAAAGCCACTGCCGAAGAGGCTGGCAACGAGTATGGTTTAGCCGTTAAAATAACGCAATGGTTGAAAGTTCTTAGTGGCGAAAGAATCAAGGAGGTAAACAAGCAACTTATGGCCTCTGCGGATCAACAAATACCTCATTTTAAGAATCTTAAAGGCAAGCCTTTGCATCGCGTATTCTGGCAAGTAGTCAGTCGAAACAACTTGACCAAAATCCATGATTTGGTTAAAACTTAAGTGATCAAGCATTTCAGGGTCAGGCAGAAAGGTGTGTAGGGCTGTAGCACTCCTTAGCATGTAATGCTGAGGCAGAAAACAGATTAGAAGTAGTAGTCTAGCCAAAATCACAGCGGACTACTACTTCTCGGCATGCAGGAACACTCCAACTTTACAAATGAAAAGGTTCGAAAGACAGGAAAATTATTTTTTCTCGCATTCAACCTATCAGGTTCCGATTGGCAGTTAATGGTTGGTGTGCGATTTGTTGTTTGTTGTTTTTTTGTTTTTGGGGCAATTCCTTTAAGCTGAGATGGACTCTACATAACTACAATTTCATGGTTAGTTCCGGGTTAGGCATTTGGTTGATGGGGGTGCGGTTGGTTGATTGATGAAGATTTTGATTCGGTATTTGCTGGTGGAGATGAGGGTTCTGGTGGTTTACCTGTGTTGTCTGCGTCGGGGATTGCGGAGTATATCCGTTTTAATTGTTGTCCGCGGTTCTTTAAGTTGAAGTTTGGGGCTGTTGAGATACGGAATCGCAAGTGGATTGAGGCTTTTACGCCAATTAGCCCTCTGCTTTATGGTGCGGGGAAGGCTCTTGAGGAGAATAAAATTTCCGAGTTGAAAGAGAAAGCAGCCAGATATTTTGACCTTAGTGATAACGATCCGCGAATTGTGGGGTGGGAAACTGCTTGGAAAAGTTCTCTGAGTACCTTGCGCGAGGTGATTGAGAATAAGTTTTCTGATGAGGCGGGGGTTGGTTGTAAGCCTGTTTTGATTTATCAGGTTCCTATGAAAGGTCATATCGGTGTTTGGGATGTGAGAGGGATTGCTGATTTGATTGGTGTTTGGCCTTCCGAGGATGGTAAGGTGAAGGTGAGGATTTTTGAGCTTAAGGCGTCTTGGAAAGAGCAAACCGCTCATCGCATACAGGTTGCGATTTATGTGTTGTTGCTTTCTCAAGAATTAGGAGATCTCTTTTCTAGGGTTGAGTTTGAGGGCGGAGTGATAAACAAGGAGACTGATTTAGAGAATCTTGATCCTGATTGTCTTCCCCAGTTCAAGCTTGGTCCTCTTGTCATGGATGTGGAACGTCTGCTATCTGCTGATGGTGAGTTGCATAGGATTCATCAGACGCCTTTGCCGAAGGTTGAGTATCAGCTTTGTTGGAGGTGCGACAATTGTGGGTTTAATGAGTGCTGTGTTGTCAGTGCTGTTGAGAGCGAGAGTGTGGCGTTGCTTAATTTGACTAGGGGTGAGCAGAACGTGCTTCGCGGTTATGGTATTGAAAAGCTTGAGGACCTGGCTAGGTTGAAAGTTTTGCCGGATGCGGACAGGTTACGTCCTTATGATTTCAAGGGGCTTGCTGCGAGGGATGTTGAAAAGGTGAGTTTGTTGTCCACAGATCCTGTTGTTGGCGCTAGGCTGGATTGGCTTGTTCAGCGTGCGCAGTTCATGTTAGGTGGGATTCGACCTGGCAGCCCTTTTGCTAGTAGGAGTAGGCGCATGCCTTGGTTGACTGGAACGGGTTACGGTAGTCTTCCTGAGGATAGCGCGTTTGCTGGGGCGGATTCGGCGCTTTTGTTTAACACTGATGGCATGATTCGGGTCTATCTCTTTGTTGAATGGGACTATATGCTAGATGTTATTTCGATGATTAGTGCTAGGGTGAGTTGCACAAGATATAGGGGGCAGTCTTTGGATGTGTCGCGAGTTATCGGGAGCCTTCCTGATGGGCGTGAGGACTGCTTGGATGAAGAAAAGAAGCTTTTGGAAAACTTTTTCCTTGAGGTTACCCAAGCGATAAGCAAGATAGCTGCTGAGGTGGGGAGTCCCGATGAGGCTCCGATTCATCTTTATTTTTTTAGTCAGCGGGAACGGGATGTGTTGATGGATGCTGTTCGTCGTCAACCTTCGTTGATGAGTGCTCGCGCTGTTCGTGACCTGCTTGGTCTAAGACAGGCTATTGATCAGCCGATGTTTTCGATTGTTCAAGATGAGGTTGTGCATAGAAAAGCTCTGAGGTTTCACAGTTCGGGTCTTTTGCCTATTCTTGATCAATCTGGTTTTTTTGACAATAAAGAATGGATGGTGAAGCGACGCGATGGTTCTTTGGTTGATTTGCGTTTTGTTTTTCGTGACGGATTTTTTAATTATGTTCTTCCTTATCGTAGGAATTCTGAGGGGGCAATTTCTTTTATTCTTGGGTTCGATAGAGTCGGTCGTAAAGAGGGATATTATCCTGCTCGTGCTCGTTTTGGGGATCAAATTCCGATTGAATATGTGTGGGCTGCGAAGGGGCGATTGGATAATCGTGAAGAGAAGGGCTTGGCTAAGATTTTTTTGGAGAAGCGAATGTGGTGTGATTATCCTCAGAAAACTAGAAGGATTACTGATGAAGAGCTTGCTCTTATGGGTTTGAAGCTTTGTTTGGCTCTTGAGCACATTGAACGGTCGTTGTCGATTCGTAACAGGAGATTAGGTAAGAAGCCTATTGCTGTTCCTAAGATTTCGGAGTTTTCGTTGGGTCCTGTTACGTTGGAGCGAAGTTGTAGAGAGTTTTTGGATTTAGAGTATTTTGCGAAGCGCCAAGAGATGTATCAGCATTATGCTATGCTTCCGTATCAGCGGGTTGCCTCGGGTAGATCGTTGATTTTTGAGTGTACAGGTGTGGAGGAGACGGAGAGGGAGTTTGTGGTTCAGGGCAGGCTCGTCTATGAGGGCCTCGGTGTTCCTAAGGCTGATTGTATCGCTAATGCTTGCAGGGTTAAGGGTTCAGAAGGCTCCAGCTCGGGCGATTGGATGGTTGTGACTGAGCTAAGGCGTAACGAGGAAGGCCATTTTGAGGAGGTGCAGGGGCGTTCGCCTTCTGAGGTTGAAAGATCAGCTCGTGCTATTGTTGATAAGGTTAATTCTCGCAAGCTAGAGCTTACCCTTAAAGTGGTTAACTGGCCAAGTGGCAGAAAACGGAAGTACAGTGCCTGGCATAATCTTCCTACTATTGATCCGGAGAAGGCGAAGAGCAAGTATATGCAGCTTTTTGAAGTTGGGCGATGGTACATTTTGGATGAGTTGGCTGATGACATCATTTCTGACAGGGCTGCAAAGTGCCTAGACTACGCTAGCAGTAATGTGCTTTATTGTCTGTTGGAGACCTTCTTAGCTGGCAAATCAATGGCTTCACGTGTAGCTTTACCTCAGGCTGCTGCTACTTCCTTCTTGAAATGGGTTGAAGGCAGTAGTCTTCCTCCTAATGAGGAGCAAAAGCGCTTTGTTGATCGTGTTTTTGGGGAGGAGGCGATTGTTATGCTTCAGGGTCCTCCGGGAACTGGGAAAACTGAGACGTTGCAGTTAGCAGTCTTGGCTCATGTTGCGGCGCATAAGGCTGGTTCAAGGTGCAGGGTGTTGATGGTCGCGCCCACTCATAAGGCGATTCATGAGTTTGTGAGCAAGCTAGCTGGTTGTTGGCGGGATTACTGTGGTGGCGGCGGTAAGGATCTTGAGGATTTGAGGATTTACCGGGTTTTGAGTAGTGATGTTTCTTCGGTTAAACCGTTGGAGGGTGTTAAGTACGTTAATTATCATGAGGATTTGGAGGCGGTTGGTGAGCTTAGTGGTTGTTTGATGGGGCAGTCGACGTTGGTTTCTGTTGGTTCAGGTTTTCCTTTGGTTTTGTGTGCTACTCCTCCTGGTTTGTATGGTCTTATGAAGAAGATTGGTGGGTCTGAGCCGCCTTGGGGTGAGGGTTTTTTTGATTTGCTTGTTGTTGATGAGGCTAGTATGATGCGTTTGCCTGAGTTGATTCTTTCAGGTTCTTTTTTGTGTAAGAGTAGCCAGATTCTTGTGGCGGGGGATCATCGTCAGTTGCCTCCGATTCAGGCTCATAATTGGGAGAAGGAGGATCGGCGGACTTTGGAGGAGTTGGCTTCTTTCTTGTCGGCTATGGATTTTCTGCGTTTGCTGCGCATGGAGGATTTGGGGATTGACAGGATTAAGCGTGCTCAAGGAGCAGATATTCCTACTGAGCGTTTGTGTGAGAGTCACAGGTGTCATACTGTTGTTGCGGAGTTTTTGAAAGAGTGGGTGTATGAGAAGGATAAAATTGATTTTCGTTCTGAGAGGCGGGAGACGTTGGATGTTACTGAGCCTAATACGGATGGGTTGCGTGTTGCTCTTGAGCCGGGCAACGTGTTTGTTTTGATTGTTCATGATGAGGCTGAGAGTTTTCAGTCGAATTTGGTTGAGGCATCGATCGTGGAGGTTTTGGTTCGTAATGTTCGGTCTAATAATGTGGGTGTGATTACGCCGCATAATGCGCAAAAGGGCTTGCTGAAAAATATGCTGTCTGAGGGGTGCGAAAACGTGAGAGTTGACACGGTTGAGAAGTATCAGGGTGGGTCGGCGGATTTCGTTATTATTTCTTCTACGGTGAGTGACCCTGACTATGTTCGGTGCGAGAGTGATTTTCTGCTTAATTTGAACAGAATAAACGTGGCTATTTCCCGTATGAAAAAGAAGCTGGTTGTTGTTGCGAGTAAGTCGATTTTTGATTTCATGCCTCAGGATGCTAAGGACTATGATAAGGCTTTGTTGTGGCGCGGGATTTCTCATGCTGTTGGATTTACAGCTAAGTCAAAGCCGCGGTGGATGGGCACTCTGTCTGAGTTTCTTGGACAACAGGCTTCACCAATTAAGATTGAAGTTTACGTCAAGAGTGAGAAAGATTAAAAACAGCTTAACATTTTCAGGTGACATTTTCCATAATGCCAAGTCTCTTTTTAAGTACATTCTTTACCATCAAAATGAGAACGTCTATCAAGCAGCGACTTTTGATTTATTTTATTATATGTCGGTAAGTTTTGTCTTTTTTAGGTTCTTAGCTATTCTTCTAATAATCCCAATTTCTTGAGTCTTGATACTATAGCGCCTATTCCTCTCTGATGCTTAAATGCTAGCTGACGAGCGCTTGCTCCACCCTTGAATCCATTCACGAGATCTTCAATCTCGGCTGATGTCCAAGGTTCATATGCTCGAGGCAAGGTTTTCCGAATTTCTTCAATGTTGTAAGGAAGATAGGGGCCACGAATTCGTTTTGTAATCGCTGTATCATCGCCGACAGGGTTGAAATTTGCTTTTCCAGTAATGAATGATACATATACTATGAACTTTTCTTCTGCCTCAAGATTCTTCAGTTTCTCCAAAGCGCTTTTACTGGTAATGAAATTTAATTCGCTTGTTTTGGCGCGTACTTCAAACGCAGCAACAATCTTTTCGTCCGACATCCAAACTACATCTACAAAACTTGACTTCTCGGGATAGTTGATTTTCGGGTTTTCATAATCGAGCACAACTTTGTAACCGTTGTCGCTGCCGAGTTTACGTAATCTCAGTTTGGCTCTTTTTGCGAGTGGGGCGGGGTTCTCAATAGTTCCGAATGATTTGGATAATTCAGTTGGGTCTAATTTCGGCGAAGGTAGAGTTGTTGCCTCTTTCTCTAATTGAAAAGCGCAATTTGGGCAAAATTTAAAGCTTTCTTGAGTATTGGTGTGACAATTGGGGCACTCCAAAAATCGCCACTCTCCGAGTTCTATTCTGATGGTTTTTCGCGGTCGGGGAGTTGGCTATAGTTGCCTTCAAGTGAGCGGTAAACCGCTAATTTTGCATCTGTTACCCAATTATCGTTGACTAGTCGGGTGATTTGCACGGAGATTACTTCTGCTAAGGGGTCGTTTCGTGTTGCAAATACTGCGAGGGAGAGGTTGCTTCCGTCGGGGAGGGGTATGCGAAAAGACTGTTTTGGTCTTCCCATTTTTTATCGTTTCGATATGTATTTTTGCTGGGCTGTTTAAGTTTTATGTATTTTAAGTATCAAAAAGAATTTAATGTCTCGGATATTGCATTTGCACTTATGATTGGTGTTTAACGAGTTTTATATACGCATGGAAATATAGACGTGGCTATGTCAATTCCCATCTCCTCGTCGCTTCATCTGTTTCCATGAAGACACAAAAAGCTGGAATGCTAAAAATGTGCTTGGAGAAACTTGGATTGAAGCGAAATTCAACTGAAAAGGGAAACCTATCCGAACTGGAGCAGGATTTACGGAAATTAGAGACATGCTACAGAAAGCTCAGAATATCAAGGATCCTCAGAATTCTGCTTATTGGTTTTCTGTGGGAGAAAGATGTTGAAAAGCGAATAAAAGAGCTGACTGAGAAGATTCAGAATCGAATTAGCGGCAATTTTTGTGAAATCAGCAAAATCGTTGGGGAAATAGAAAGAAGCGGCACCTATCTTATCTACCCTGCAAAGGCGAATTATATTTCTATGATAGAACGAGCTGAGGCTGATGTAGCTGCGTTTGAAAGAAACCAGATTTTTAAACCTGATTTCTTTGGCAACATGAAAAGAAAGCTTAACGACATCAAAATGTTTGTAATTAACTATAATGACGAGTTTGTGAATCAGAGGAAAAATGAGTATAGGCATCTATGGTCGAAAGGCTCGATTTCTCTGGACGATGAGCAACAAACGGCTATTGTTACGGATGACAAGCACAATCTTGTGGTTGCAGCCGCAGGCTCGGGCAAAACTGAAGTGCTCATAACCAGAATTGCCTACTTGATAAAGCGGAAACCCGATGGTGTGGAGCCTAATCGGACTCTGGCAATAGCATATCAGAGAAAGGCAAAGGAACAAATCGAACAGCGCCTAAAGGACCGATACGGAATTGAAGACGTGTGGGTCAGAACGTTTCACAAACTTGGGAAAGACATTCTTGAACGTTCCGGCAGAATAATAGAGAGAACAGACATTGTTGATGAAAACAAAAAGTTTGGTTTTGTAAAGAGTTTTGTTGAGGAAGAGTTAGTCACTAATCGAGATTTTTATCGATTGTTTATTCGTTACATAAAAACTGTTCGTGACGGTGATGATGAGCCGAATGATGCAGATAAGAGAGAGGTTGCTGCTCACGCCAGAGAACGTAGTTACATTTCAATTAATGGTACGAAGGTAAATAGCAAGGCTGAAAAAGAAATTATGGATTGCCTGCTGACTCATAAAATCAATGGAAAGCCCATTTTTGTTGGTTACGAACCGGACATTGGCGGTTTCAGACCTGACTTTTGTCTTCCCCAATTTGACATTTTTATTGAGCATTGGGGCCTTCGCAAAGATGGTCAAGTGCCAGGATGGTTCAGTCAATCTACCGACTCATTCTGGAAAGTCAATACAAGAATCTCAGCCAACTCGTCAGAACAGCCATAACTGAACTTCTCAAAAAACACGAGGAGAACTAAAACAGTGCTTAACAAGCAAGCCGATTTTCTTGTTAAGCTCCGTGACGCGGGTCAGATGATTGCCGACGCAGCAAACGAGCTCCTCGCATCTATGGCTCCACCTGAGCACGAAGTTAGAAAAGAGCACGCTGCCGTTGGCGAGATAACATTTACGATACTGAAATGGGACGCTCAAACGTGCTCCAAACTAGGCGATTTCGAGGTAGCATACAAGTCCAGCAACATAGAAGATAAGTGGCAGCATGCATTCAACATCCTCAGAAACTCAAACGCCACCATCAAAGAACGATACTATGGAGCAGGCTACGGCTTTTCGTACTGGATTTACGCTCAAGATAAAATCTACCGACAAAAACTCAAACCAAAAGCTGACTCTGGAGGTTAACTTTCTTGAACAAATACGCAACATGGGCGAAGCTAAATCTTGAAGGAAAACGAGCTTGGGGCACCATCTTCCCAAACGGCGTGGTCCCTGTTCAAAGCATCGCAACGCAGCACGTAAAACTGGAAGACATAAAGGGCGTTGAGTCCGTGTTCACAGTAGACTGGAAAGAACTAACCCAAAAACAGCAACAAGCTATACTTGAAAACTTAAGCGAGCGAACAGGCTCCACGAAAGAAACGATATTGAAGGAAATTTTGAAAGTGGGTCTACCTCTTCGCCGAAGATACACAGGCGGTTGCGGCACAAGCCGAATGGAGCTTTTCACCTAAAGAAGGCTCAGCTCATGGATGACCTGCCAAAAGAAATCTCTGCTCCCATAAGCTTGTCTTGCCCGCGCTGCAGATCCAGAAGGCTTTGGCGGGCTGGCGTAAGACACTCAACTTTTGGCGATCAAATCCAACGCTGGTTCTGTCGAGACTGTCGATTTCGATTTTCTGACCCTGCAGATGTTGAGAAGGCTTGGAGCGCGATAGAACGGTTCGAAAGGCAGTCATTAAAAAGCGGAGACGACATAGTGTCTAACAGCCAAATATGCGTCACGGAGACGAAAAACTTGGCAGCGGAACAACAGAAAACTGAAGTTCTGCGAAGAAACGACCTATCCACAGCTAAAGGAAAAATCGTCGAATACGAATTCTGGATGATGAAACAAGGATACGCAAAAACAACAATCGAAGCACGCGGCAGAATCATGAACCGCTTGGTAAGACTCGGCGCCAACCTCTACGACCCAGAGCAAATCAAAGAAATCATCGCCAAACAACCTTGGAGTGAAGGAAGAAAAGAAGTCGTCACCGAAACCTACAGCAACTACCTCGTCATGGCAGGAGGAAAATGGAACCCGCCAAGATACCACAGAATCGAGAAAATACCCTTCATCCCCACCGAACAAGAAATCGACCAACTAATCGCCGGATGCGGAGAGAAAACCACGGCTCTGCTTCAAGCACTCAAGGAAACAGGCATGCGAGTAGGAGAAGCCTGGAAACTTAAATGGACCGACATCGACTACGTAAACGCAACAATCAGTATAACACCAGAGAAAGGCAGCCACGCCCGCATGTTCAAAGTCAGCAATAAACTGCTCGCTATGCTCAACACCCTACCCAAAAAATCAGACAAAATATTCGGCACCTACGAACTCCGCGGATACCGAAGCTCCTTCACCCGACAACGCAAAAGAACAGCAATCAAACTCCAGAACCCAAGAATTAACCAAATAACCTTCCACACCTTCCGCCACTGGAAAGCCACCATGGAATACCACCGAACCAAAGACATCCTCTACGTCATGCGCCTACTCGGCCACAAGAACATCAAAAACACCCTGATCTACACGCAACTCGTAACCTTCGAGAACGATGACTTCGTCTGCAAAGTAGCCACCAACACCAAAGAAGCCAAAGAGCTCATCGAAGCGGGATTCGACTTTGTCTGCAAAATAGAGAATGAAAGCTTGTTCAGAAAGAGGAAGTAACCTCATGAAAAGGATAGCTAAAACCGAAAAAATCCTCAGCCTGAAAAACAGAGAAAGCATCTCCCAAAAGCTGGGGGTTTATGCCAAAAAGCTGGGGATGGGAATTGAACCCATATAGAGCAGCTCTGCAGGCTACCGCCTGAACCGTTCGGCCACCCCAGCAAAGTGACTCTAGGTGGGGACTGAAATAAAAGTATTGTTGGTTAATTTTGGGTCTGTAGTGTGGTTTTTGTCTATACCCCCTTTTATATAGAGTAAGTGGTGTGTGAGAAACGTTGGCAGTTATGTTGTGATTGTTTCGTTCCAGAAGATGAGTTGGCTGTAGCCGTAGGTGTTGTTTGGTTCTAGTCCATCATCGTATATTATGTCAAGGTTATACTCGTATTTTTCGATTAGGGTGCCTAGGTTCTGGCAGAGTTGGTCGGAAAAGTTGTCGGCTTCCCAGAAACCCCAAATCTTGTCGTCTGGTCCTCGGAAGCCGTACGCGTAGTCTTTTGGAAGAACGTATGCGACCCTGTCGCTGAGTGGAACGCTGCTTCTGGGGTTGTTTTGCACGTAATGCCAGAATACTCTTAATGCTTCCAGCTGCTCTTTTCCTAAGGTTCCGTGGGTGTAATCTTCGTTTGAGTCAAAAATTATGATGTATTTTGCTCCGTTTTCGTACGCCAACATCAGGTCCTTGAAAAGTTCTAAGCGTGGTTCGATGTACGGTGGATTGGTGTACGTCCATGTAACTATGGCTCCCCAATCTTTTCCCTGCATGGTAGCTGCACCCCTGCACAGCGCAAAATTCAACTGCCTGCTGTAATTCCAACCCAACTGCGCGAAAACCGTGTCGTATCCACCTTTGTAGTCGAACCAATAAAGGGCGTAGTCAGAAGTGAACAAAGGATACCTTGTAGAGTTGGTATAAGACCACTTGTACCAATCCAAAACCCAATTCATTTCATCGACGAACTGGTTTGCAGCATCGGTGTAATTCTCGGCTTCCGAAACCACTCTATGTCCTTGAAAGTCCAGTTGCCAACCGCCCGCCTCATCATAAGCGTAGAATCCCAAAAATCGGTCTCCCCATTTTGCTTTCGCCTCTTCAAGCCACTCTGTTGGAGGCGCATAATGTTCCCTGTAAACCATGAAGTACATGCCTTTGTCGTAGATGTACTGGCACATCTCATCAAGTCTCGTATCGTTATGAGTTATTCCCGTGCATCCTAGAATGAAGAGATTGGTGTATGAGCTTACCTCGTCAATCGTTTGCTTGGTTTCTTCCATGTTTTCGTACGCCGCGTCAATACCAACAAACAGGTCTGATGGTTCTTTTCGTGCGACGTTATTGGCGGGAACTCCGATACGTAAGAATAACATCATTATCAGCAAAGAAACAAGCATGACGACAGGATATATTGGTTTCATTGCTACTGTAATCTAGCCATTATCTTCGAATTAAAAGTTACTCAAATCGGGTTCAAACGCTTAAAAAACGCCGAAATGCTGATTGCGGCTCGCTTTTCCTTCAGCGCCCAATTGTTTTTTCTGCTTCTCTTCATGAGGGCGCACATTTTTGCCAAGACATTTTTTTTAACCATGCTCTTTTATAGCTAAGTAAGGTGCTGAATCTTCAACGTTTGCATCAGACTTTGAAGTCACGAGCCTTCTTCTTCTTTCATGCTGACTGTTTCTTTACGAATGACGACGTAGGGTTCTTGTTTCTTCCTTCTAATGTATACGATGAAAGCGATTAACGCTGCGAGCGTGACGATGAAAATGAACATCACGACTCTGTCGGTGCTCACTGTTTCTTCTGATGTGTTGAATCTTTTTTGCAGGCTGTTGAGGTCATCCTGCAACTTAAAGTAAGTATCGTTTAGCGCGTCGTAAACAGTGTTGAGCGTGTTGTAGCTTGCTTGCAGATCGTAGCGAGTAGCGTTCACTTCATTGTAATCGGATTGCAAAGCGCTGTAATCGTTAATCTTCGACCTGTAGTTAGCGTTTAGGCTGTCATAATCATCTGAGAGCTTGTTGTATTGGGTTAGCAACGATTGATAGGTTGAAACTTGGCTGTTGTAGTTGTTTGTCAACTGGTTGTGTTCGCTGAGAAGCGCCGTGTAATTAGCGAAGAGGCTGCTATAGTTAACCAGTAACTCATTATACTCGTTCAGTTTCGATTGATAATCTGCTTGAAGCGAAGTGTAGTCTTCCCAAAGCGCATAATACATACTTTGTATTTGACTGAAGGTTGGGTCACTAACGAGCGTAGTGTAGATGGTTGTTGATAAGTCATCTATGCTGCTTGTGTTAACAAAAATGAAGCATTGTAGTATCCCATTCGCCTCTTGAGGCAACGATACTGTGAGATTATACTGTTGCGGGAGTTCTGGAGGTATCCCGTATACGTTCATCCCATTTAAAATCTCTTGCCAACTTGAGTTTACAAGAGCTTTGATAACCACCGTGAAATTCTTTAATGTAACAGTAGTGCTTGAAGTTATCGTTACGTAATGCGTTATGTTTGTATTGGGATACGCTTCTTTGGGATATGTTAAGCCTATAGTGACATCGCCACCACGAAACGAAACTGTTG
>Ga0307423_1000166_pt1 | contig 43746 bp, 32 predicted proteins | sample SalMarWE160310MG_FD_202154 | JGI IMG/M metagenome (GOLD analysis project Ga0307423, IMG submission 202154) | Salt marsh sediment microbial communities from the Plum Island Ecosystem LTER, Massachusetts, United States - WE1603-10 | ecosystem: Environmental > Aquatic > Marine > Intertidal zone >...
CGAGAGTTTCTGAGGGTGGGTGGGCGGGGGGTGGGGGCGGGATTCACAGGTGTGAGGGCAGTATTTCTTGGAGCGAGACCCGCCGGCGCGCCGCCTGCGGCGCGCGAGGACGCGAAGCGGCGGAGACGTCGCGAGCGACCGTGGGCGCGGTCATCGACCGCGGCCGGCGGGTTTCCATGCTCGGGATGACCCCACAAAAAAGCCCGGGCCGAAGCCCGGGCGTGAATCCTCAGTTGAGGAGAAATCACTGCATCGCTACCAGGGTCACGCGCCGGTTTTGGGCGCGGCCTTCCCTGGTCGAGTTGTCGGCGATCGGCTTGTACTCGCCATAGGAGATGACGTTCATCCGGAACAGTGGAATACCCTGCTCCATGTTGAGGTAGCGCATCGCCTTTTCGGCGCGCATTTGGCCAAGCTTCAGATTGTAGCTCTCGCTACCGATATTGTCGGTGTGGCCCTGGATCTCGAGGTACGCGTTGCCCTCGACGCCCTTCACCTTGGCGGCAAAAGCATCGAGCGCGGCCTTGGCCTCGTCGGACAAGCTGGCCTTGTCGAACCCGAAGGTCACGTCGTTGGCGGTCATGGTGGCCTCAAAGAGGAACTTGCCCTTGGCAAGCACACCAGCCGCTTCGGCGCGCTCCAGCGCATCCTGAGCCGTCGCAGAAAGCTTGGCAACATCTTTCTCGAGGGCATCCTGCTTCGCCGACAGATCCGAGATTGCCTTCTGGTTGTTCTCGGTCGCGTCCTGGACCTCATGAATTTTCGTGTCAGTCACCTGGCCGAACGAGGAGATCTGCTCGTCCACATACTTCTTGGTCGCGCAACCGGTCAGACCGACCGTCGCCACGAGAAGCAGCACCAGTGCCGGGGTAAGAGTTTTCCGCATCATCCACCTCCAAAGTTTGTCAATCCTCGAAATTTGCTGTCAACGACAAGCACCGCGATACTATAACACATCCCCGAACACAAGACGCCAGTCTTGAATTCGTGAGAAAACGCTACCAGCCAAGGCATTCTGGCGTTGTCGCGTCGACCTCGGCGGCACATTCGATGACGCCGTCCACCAGCCGCACCAGAACCGGTGTCTGCAAGAACCAGTCGATTCCCGCAGGAAGCTCTGCGACGCGGCATTCGTTGCATTCAAACGGCTGCAGATTCTCGGTCGGGAATCCGTGCCGTTCCGGCACAGCGATGGCGGTCGTCGGCTGCTCGAGAGAACCACTGAAATGGAGCTCCATCAGCTCGTGGCAGTGCTCACAGTCCTTGCGGTAGAAAATGACGTACTGCGGGCCGATTTCGAGGTCATCAGGCAGGTTTTTGGCCCACCGGGCCAAATCCAGCTCGCGAAACGGCCGGCCGATCCAGTCCTGATACTGCGGCATGTAATAACCGTCCGCAGGCAGAGCCAGGGCAACACTGCTCCCCGCTTCGACCGGGTCGCCATCCATGGTTGGAGCAGGTGCCGACGGGCCGAACGCCACAATCACGCTCAACAGGCTCCATGCCCCGGCAACCAGCACTCTCGAGGTTGGCAGGTTTCGGGTCAGAGCGAGCCTCGGTTCGCGACGGCCGAGGACCAACAATCCGAGCAAAAATGTGATGTCCGTCACAAGTGTGACCCATGGGTTGACTTCAACTCCGCCAAAACAGCCGCAACTCGACGCTCCCAGAAGCAGATCGCCGACCAACACCGGCACGAATGCGGTGAGCATTGCAACACCGATCCACCGAGCCAGCGGCGGAAGCAGCACCATCACCCCCGCAACGATGAGTTCCGCTGCAATCTCGAACCTGAGCACGAACATCAGATCGATGCCGAGCCCACCGCACCACTTGATCATCGCCGCCGGTAGATGCGCCGGGCTGAGATCCATCAACTTGAGCACCGCACCGATTCCCAGCCACAGCGGCACGACGACCTTTGCCAACGCAATCGCCACTGAGCCCTGCCAATTGGTGCGAAGATTGTTTCCTTCTTCTGACATCGTGCTCCCTTGCCCCCTTGCTCCTCTGCTCCTCTGCAGTCAGTTTTATCCCTGATTCCCTGGTCTGAAGGTCCAACTGGTCAAGCTTTTTACAGATCGCTGACGTCTCCCCCGAGCGAGACCCATATCTCCGCCTCGACTTCGGTCGCAAGCTGACGGGTCTTCCGAACCGCTTCGTCGGCGCGGTCGAGCATCGCTCTGGCATCAGGGTCATCGCTCATGCCCCGCAGATTGATGCGGACGTTCATGGCCGCACCGAGAGCCGCTGCGCGGGTTATTCCGGCACCCACGCCGGCATCGGAGGCCGACGCCTTCATTCCTAGCTCTTTGGCACGAGCACACAACTCGACGATCTCAGGGCAGCATTCGGCAACCTCGAGCGGCACTCCGGCTGCGCCAAGGGTCGCCTCCCGAACCGCATTCTCCCTCCCGGGTCCGGAGACCCGGTTGGCGTCCATCAGCGCCTGGAAGGCCCACGTGTCGGCATCGATCGCGTCCAACAACCGCTGTTTCAACTCCTGCGCACGGACCGCGGTCCCCTCGAGCTGGTTCCGGACTTCTGCGAATTCCGACTTCGGATGCGGCAAGTTGGCAACCATGGCCGCCAGCGCGGCGCCGAGGGCGCCGGCCAAGGCCGCCACCGACCCACCTCCCGGCGCCGCCGAGTCGCGCGAAGTCTCATCCGTGAATTCCTGCAAGGTCATCGACGCCAGCGGACGCTCGGGCGCCAGGATGTCCTCAATGATCTTGTCCTTGGGATTGAACTCTGTCACCTCGCTGAGACCCAGCGATCTGGCCCCGGTGTGCACAATATCGTTGTCCGGCACGCCCCGTGAACGGCCCATCCGCTCCAGGTAGTATCGACCCGCTTCGAGGATCGCACCCTTGGGTAGGAGGCCGACAAGCTCCGAGCCGGTCACCCGCAGCCCGCGTTCCCGTGCGCTTTCCACACACGCCTCGAAGGCGGTATGGACCGGCGTCACGTCGAGATCCACAAGGTTCATCGAGACCTGCGCGCAACCGTACTCGGGGATATGCCACCCAATGGCCCGTACCGCCTTCAGCTTGCCCGGTTCCTCCACCATTTTCCCGTCCGAACCTTCGACCATGCGGCCCTTCTCGCGAACGTCGAAAGCGACCCGATTCGCCCATCTCTTGTCGGTGACGTTGAGGTTGACGTTGTAGGCAACCAGGAATTTGCGGGCGCCGATGACCATCGCGCCGAACTCGGGAACGAATTCAGCGGGCCCATAGTCGGGAGCGAACTCTGGGTCCTCGAGCTTGGCCGGCAGAGCCTCGTACTCGCCCTTCCGAATATCGGCAAGCGACCGCCGCTCTGGCCTGGTGGCCGCAAACTCATAAAGGTAGACCGGAAGCGACAACTCCTCCCCCACTCGCTTGCCGAGCCGATTGGCAAGCTCGACGCAATCGTCCATCGTCACCCCGGCCACCGGTACGAAGGGGCACACATCGACCGCGCCCATACGACCATGGGCACCGTGATGACCGCGCATATCGATCAGCCTGCGCGCCGTCGTTACGAGTTGAAACGCACCTTCGAGAACCGCCTCGGGCTCCCCGACAAATGTGATCACCGTTCGATGGGTCTCGATTCCCGGATCGATGTCGAGCAGCTCGACTCCGGCAACCGCCGCCGCCTCGGCGACCTCGTTGTATACCTCGGGGCGTCTTCCTTCTGAGATGTTGGGGACACACTCAACTATCTTCATTTTTCCTCCGCGCCCCGGAATGCTATGTCGGCTTCGTCCCTATCGCAACTATCAGAATCTCATTTTTCGGGCCGTTCGCGCTCGCGCGCCCGGCCCGAAAAATGAAAATGACATCAGTTTGTATTCGACGGTCTGCAGATCTCTACGCGAGGCCGACGGCCTCCATGTCGGAATCAACCATCATCCGCACGAGCTCCTCGAATCCGACCTTCGGCTCCCAGCCGAGCTCACGCCGGACCTTCGACGAATCTGACATCAGTCGATCGACCTCCGCCGGCCGGAAGTATCTCGGATTGACCACCACCCTCGTTTCGCCGCTTATTCTGTCGCGACCGATCTCGTCGGTGCCGCTTCCGGTCCACTCGAGCTCGATGCCGGCGTGAGCGAATGCGAGCTGACAAAACTCGCGCACCGAGTGCTCCTCACCGATGCCGACGACCCAGTCATCGGGTTTTTCGGCCTGGAGGATCCGCCACATCGCGTCCACGAAATCCCCGGCGAAGCCCCAATCGCGCCGCGCCTCGAGGTTGCCGAGCGAAACCCGGTCGCGTTGGCCGGCTGCTATCTCCGCCACCGCGCGGGTGATCTTGCGGGTTACGAAATTTTCGCCGCGGCGGGGCGACTCATGGTTGAAGAGGATGCCGTTGGCCGCGTAGAGGCCGTGGGCCTCACGGTAGTTGACCGTCGCCCAGAAAGAATAGAGCTTCGCAACCGCATAGGGCGAACGGGGGTGGAACGGCGTGCTTTCGTTCTGCGGCACCTCGAACGCCTGTCCGAAGAGTTCCGACGATGACGCCTGATAGAAGCGAGCCTGTGGCGCGATCTGCCGCACCGTCTCGAGCAAACGGACGGTACCGAGTCCCGACACCTCTCCGGTGTAGGTAGGCATGGTAAACGAAATGCCGACATGAGACTGGGCAGCGAGATTGTAGATTTCTTCCGGCTGGACCTCGGCCAAGATAGTGGTCAGCGACTCGGTGTCACCGAGGTCTCCGTAGTGGAGGCGCAGGTGGCGATCGCCGATCGAGTCCTTGCGGAGATGGTCGATGCGGCCCCGGTTGAAGGTCGAGGACCGTCGCACCACCCCGTGGACCTGATAGCCCTTCTCGAGCAGGAGCTCCGCGAGGTAGGAGCCGTCCTGGCCGGTAATTCCGGTAATGAGTGCTTTTTTCATCGGCTGGAGAGTATCAGACACGCGTCTTCGTGCGTCTCGCTTCGGCGTGCAGGGTGCCACTTGTCGCATTGTTTGCCCTCAAGGCGAAACTCACCTGGAGAGCGTTAAATTCAAACAATGCGACAGGTGGCACCTGTGTCGTCGAAGCGGTTGAGCGTTTCGAATGGACGGTGGTATCAATCGATGCGGTAGTTCGGGGCTTCTTTGGTGACGACGACGTCGTGGGCGTGGCTCTCTTTGAGGCCGGCGCCCGTCACCCGGATGAAGCGAGCCTTGTCGTGGAGATCATCAATTGTGGCACAGCCGGAAAGACCCATTCCGGCTCGAAGTCCACCAACAAGTTGGGTCAGCTGGTCGGCCAGCGGACCCTTGTAGGGAACCATCCCCTCGATACCCTCGGGCACCAGTTTGGCCCGGACGCCACCATCCTGGAAGTATCGATCACTCGATCCCTCGGCCTCCTTCATGGCGCCGATCGAACCCATGCCTCGATAGGCCTTGAACGTACGGCCCTGGTATAGGATCTGCTCGCCGGGCGATTCCTCGACACCGGCGAAGAGCGAACCGATCATCACCGCGTCGGCGCCCGCAGCAAGCGCCTTTGTAATGTCGCCCGAGAAGCGTATGCCGCCATCGGCGATCACCGGGACACCGTGCTCCGCAGCCGCCCGCGCGCACGCCATCACCGCGGTAATCTGCGGCATCCCGGCACCCGTAACCACCCGGGTGGTGCAGATGGAGCCCGGTCCGATTCCAACCTTGAGTGCGTCGGCTCCGAGAGCGATGAGGTCGCGTGCCGCCTCCTCGGTGGCGATATTCCCGACAATCAGCGGGGTGTCAGGGAATTGACTCTTGATCCGCTCCGCAACCTCCATCACGCCTCGCGAGTGGGCGTGCGAGCTGTCGAGGCAAAGAACGTCGACATGCCGTTCGATCAGAGCCGCGCAGCGCTCGGCGACGTCTTCGGTAACACCGATCCCGGCCGCGACCCTCAACCTTCCGAACTCGTCCTTGCAGGCGTCGGGATAGTCGTGCGCCTTCTTGATGTCTTTGACAGTGATCAGGCCCTTGAGATTGCCCCCGTCGTCGACCACCAGGAGCTTTTCGATCCGGTTTTGATGGAGGAGCACCTTGGCCTCGTCGAGGGTCGTCCCGACCGGAGCAGTCACCAGGTTGTCCTTGGTCATGAAGTCCGTAATGGGACGATCGAACTCGGTGCAGAAACGCAGGTCACGGTTCGTCAGAATGCCCTTGAGCTGGCCCTGGCTATCGATCACCGGCAGGCCCGAGATTCGGTAACGCGCCATCACATCCAGCGCCTCACTCACCGACTGCCCGGGCTGCACTGTCACCGGGTCGACAATCATGCCGGATTCAGAACGCTTGACCCTGTCGACCTCTTCGGCATGCCGCTCGATGGACATGTTTTTGTGGATGACACCCAATCCACCGTGTTGGGCCATCGCAATCGCCATGTTGGCCTCGGTCACGGTGTCCATAGCCGCCGAAATGATCGGCAGGTTGAGGCCGGCCCCGTTCTTTGTCAATCGGGTCGATACGTCGACGGCGTTCGGATGTGACTCCGACCGCCACGGAACGAGGATTACATCGTCGAACGTCAGGCCAACTGGAATCTCCTGGTTCATCTCCTACCCTTTCGCAGCGACCGCCGCCCCATGACATTTTTTGTATTTCTTTCCCGAGCCGCACGGACATGGATCGTTGCGCCCCACCTTTGGTTGATTTCGACGCACCGTAGTCGGTCGGGCGTCAGGCGCGCTCACCGGCGTGTTGGCCGCGCGCTCCTGCTGTGCGTGAGAGGAGGCGAGCGTCCCCGCCTCGGGGTGTGACAGCGTCGTGCTGCTGAAACCGCGCCGCTTGAGCTTCATGTCCTCGACTGGTTCGGCGTGGTAGAGGAACTTGACGACGTGGTCCTCGATTCGTTCCCACATGTCCTCGAAGAGGGCGAAGGACTCCCGTTTGTACTCGACCAGCGGGTTGCGCTGCCCATATGCCCTGAGACCGATGCCTTCCCGCAGATGGTCGAGGGCCAGCAAATGATCCTTCCACTGACGATCGACTGTGTCGAGAAGGAGGAACTTCTCCAACCGGGCCAGGTTCTCGGCGCCGAACTGCTGCGCCCGTTTCTCGTAGTGGGCCTTCGCGCCATCGTTAAGAGCTGCCTCGAGTTGCGGTCGGTTGACCACCTCCCAGTCGACCCCTAGCTCTTCGACCGTGAGGCCGAAATAACTCCGATACTCTTTCTCCAGGGTTGCGGTTTCCCAGTCCGCCGGATCCGCTTCCTCCGGACTGTATTGATCGACCAGCGAACCCACGATCGCATCGACCACCCGCATGATGTAGTTGCGTCCTTCGAGCCCCTCGAGGATCCTACGGCGTAGGCTGTAGACCGCCTCGCGCTGTTTGTTCATGACATCGTCGTACTCGAGGAGGTGCTTGCGGATCTCGAAGTTGCGGCCCTCGACCTGTTTTTGCGCACGTTCGATGGACTTTGAGACCATTTTCGACTCGATCGGAATGTCCTCCTCCATACCGAGCCGGTCCATCATTTTTCGCACCCAATCGGAGGCGAAGATCCGCATCAGATCATCTTCAAGCGAGAGGAAGAATCGAGAGGACCCGGGGTCGCCCTGCCGCCCGCACCGACCACGCAACTGGTTGTCGATGCGGCGGGATTCGTGGCGCTCGGTGCCGAGGATGTGGAGACCGCCGGCGTCGAGGACCTGCTGCTTCTGGTCTCTGCACTGTTCCTCGTAGCGGGCCAGGACCTTGGTGTACTCTTCTGGATCGGCACCCGGATCGACCTCGATTTTGGCCAGGCTCTCGGGGTTGCCGCCGAGGACGATGTCGGTGCCGCGGCCGGCCATGTTGGTGGCGATCGTCACTGCGCCGAGGCGACCGGCCTGGGCGACAATGTCAGCCTCACGCTCGTGGTACTTGGCATTGAGAACGACGTGCTTGATCTTGCGTCGTTGCAGGAGCGTCGAGAGCCGCTCCGAGTTTTCGATCGACACCGTGCCCACCAGCACAGGCTGCTGGTTGCTGTGACACTCCTCAATCTCGTCGATCACCGCCCGGAACTTTTCCTTTTCCGTTTTGTAGACGACGTCAGAGTGATCTTTGCGGATCATCGGCATGTTGGTCGGAATCACCGACACGTCGAGGCCATAGATCTTCTCGAACTCCTCGGCCTCGGTTTCGGCGGTGCCGGTCATTCCGGCGAGCTTGTCGTACATGCGGAAATAATTCTGAAGGGTGATGGTGGCCAGGGTCTGATTTTCGGACTGGATTTTGACCTTCTCCTTGGCCTCGACCGCCTGGTGAAGTCCGTCCGACCAGCGGCGACCCGACATCAGCCGACCGGTGAACTCGTCGACAATCGTGACCTCGCCGTCCTTGACGATGTACTCCTTGTCGCGCTGGAAAAGGGTGTGGGCGCGAAGGGCCTGATTGACGGCGTGGAGGATCTCGATGTTGGAGGGATCGTAGAGGTTATCAACCCCGAGCATCTTCTCGGCCCGCGCCATGCCCTGATCGGTGAGCGAGGCCGTCTGCGCCTTTTCGTCGATCAGGTAGTCGCCGGTCGCTTCCTTGTTTCCGTGCTTGTCCTCGATCTCCTCGCCCTTGCTCAACCGCGGAATGATGCCGTCGACCTTGTAGTAAAGGTCCACCGAAACCTCGGAGGGACCGGAGATGATGAGCGGCGTCCGCGCCTCATCGACGAGAATCGAGTCGACCTCGTCGACGATGGCGTAAACGTGGGGTCTCTGCACCATCCGGTCAAGCTCGAATTTCATGTTGTCGCGCAAATAGTCGAAACCGAACTCGTTGTTGGTTCCGTAGGTGATGTCCGCTCCGTAGGCCTCCTTGCGTTCGGAATCGTTCATCGGATTCTGGATGCACCCGACCGTCAGGCCGAGGAAACTGTAGATCTCGCCCATCCACTCCGCATCGCGGCGCGCCAGATAATCATTGACCGTCACCACGTGGACTCCGCGGCCGGTGAGCGCGTTGAGCGCCACCGCCAGGGTCGCCACCAACGTTTTGCCCTCGCCGGTCCGCATCTCGGCGATGCGGCCCTCGTGAAGGACGACGCCACCCATCAATTGAACATCGAAGTGACGCATGCCGGTGGTTCTTTTGCTTGCCTCGCGGACCAGGGCGAAGACCTCCTCGAGCTCCCGGTCGAGAACACTCTGGACCAGGACGCTGCGTTCGCGCCGTTCATCCGGCAGCTCGATGATGGCGGATCGCACCCGTTCCTTGATGGTGTCGAATCGACCCCGCAGGGTCCCGTCATCGAGGCCTTCGAGCTCGGCCTCATACCCATTGATGGCCTCGACGATCGGCCTCATTCGCTTGGCGTCACGTTCGTGCTTCGTCCCGAAGACGAGATTGATTCCTTTCTCGATCAGATTCATTCAGCTTACCCCTCTGATTGCAAAATGCCGGGGCGACCCCCCGGCGCGACCTTTACTCTCCGATTTCTGCATCCCGACCGTCACCGGTCTTCGGCAGACTAAATCAGCCGGCCGGCGATTGCAACGTGAAGGAGATGCAAGCTACACGATCCAAGATGCAAGATCCGCCCAAGCCCCCGGGATCACTCCAGGTTTGGGTGGGCGGGACTTGTACCCTGCATCTGGGTGGTTGGGTGGGCGGGTGCATCCTGAACCTCAAACGAACAACGCGCCCGAGCTGGGCGCGTTGTGAGACTTCGCAGAAGGGGTGCCTAAAAAGCGTCGAGAATGTAGTACAAGGGATTTTTGGCGACGCCGTCTTCGTGGACCTCGTAGTGCAGATGAGGACCAGTCGAGCGGCCGGAGTTGCCGAGGAGGCCGATCTCCTGACCGCGATGCACGACGTCACCAGGCTCGACGGTGATCTTGTCGAGGTGGCCATAGACCGTCGTGAAACCAAAGTCATGCGAGAGGCGCACCGTTCTGCCGAGCCCACCGTTGTTTCCCGCAAACACGACGATTCCGTCTGCCGGCGCCTTGATTGGGGTCCCCCTTCGCGCTGACACATCGAGTCCACGGTGAAACGCGAGCCGGCCCGTGAACGGATCCTTGCGACGACCAAAGCCGTCGGTGATCAGACCGAGAACCGGCGCGATGGTAGGCGTCGACGAAAGGACCCGTTCCTGCTCCGTCAGTCGGCCCTCGACCAGATCGAGCTGCCGCTGCACCCAACGTCCTTGTGCCGTCAGGGACTCCGGCGATTCAGGCAGCCGGTCATACGGGCCTCCGCTTCCGACCCGGGTCTGGGAACTCCCGCCACCGGAGAAACCGACAGCTTCAGACTCCATCCCCGCCGCTAGGGCAAGTCTCGCAGTTCGTTCTTCGAACTCATCGAGTCGTCCCTGGACCTCAGCGACGGTGGTCTCGAGTTCGTGGTTGACCCTGGCGAGCTCCACGTTTTCATTCTTCAGGCGCTGCACCTCGAGTCGCCGGTTGACGGCACTGCCGGTGAAGGCGATCGCGATGACGGAAAAGACCAGCGCAACAATCGCCGCGCAGGTCACCGTCACCAAAACTCTCGTGGAGAACGAGAACTTGAAGAACCGTGCCTTGCTGTGGGGCACGATAATAATTGTGTTCAAACGCCTGGGCATGCCCCCCCCTCCTCTACACGAGACATAGATGCGACTGTCTCGCACCGCCGGCGCCCACTGATTATTCTACCCACAAACCGCGTTGTCAAATCAAGGTGACCCGCGTCACACTGTAGATTTCGTATCAATCTCATTTGCGTTCTCATTCTTGGAACCCGCGTTCTTGTCGCCGTCCTTCGACGCTTTTTTCATCAGCCGTACCATTTCGTCCAGACGCTCCTGACAGGCCGCGAAGATGCTGCCATCACTCCATCCATCTTTCTCTCTCCATACGCCGGCCGGTCGTCCGGTGAGCAGCTCGATGCCGTCAGAGACATTGTCGACGGCCCAAACGTGGAAAACCCCGTCGTTGACGGCGGTCACCACCTCCTCCGAGAGGTGCAGATCTTTGACGTTTGATTTGGGAATCATGACCCCTTGGCTGCCCGTCAGCTTGCCCTCGCTACAGACCCGAAAAAAACCCTCGATCTTCTCGTTGACGCCGCCGATCGCCTGGACATGGCCGTACTGATCAACCGAACCCGTGACCGCGATGGCCTGACTCAAACCCTGCCCAGAAAGCGCTGACAGAATTGCATAGACTTCGGTGGAGGACGCCGAGTCACCGTCGATGCCGCCGTATGATTGTTCGAACGTGACTGAACAGGACATCGTCAGGGGAGACTGGCGGGCAAATGTGCCACGCAGGAATCCCGTTAGAATGCTGACGCCCTTGTCGTAGGTCGGACCCGAAAGACCGGCTTGCCGCTCGACGTTGATCACCCCGTCACGGCCGAGTCCCACCTGGGCGGTGATTCGCGACGGCCTGCCGAATCGGTGATGGCCGAGATCGTAGACCGCGAGCCCGTTGACCTGCCCGACCACCGAACCCTTGGTTTCGACCCGGATCACACCTTCGCTGATCAGGTCGTGGGAACGATCCTCGGTCAGCGAGTGCCGTCGGCGTCGCGCCCTGCGCGCCTCCGCTACATGCTTGCCGGAGACCCTTTCAGATTTTTCGAGACCAGCCCGGTAGGAGGCCTCCCTGAGGAGATCCGCGAGGTCCGAGAACCGGCTCGAGAACCGCCGCCGCCATCCACCGATCCGCACCGCCTCCTCGAGGATCGCGGCCATGCCGGTGCGATCGAGCTCGCGCAGGTTTTCCTCCAAGGTGACCTTGCGCAACACCGAGAGTACGTCCTTCGCGTGGCCCTTCGAAGCGGCCAGGATCGTGTCGAAATCCGCAAGGACCTTGAAGATCGTCGGGAAATCCGAGTCATACCGATAGAGAAGATCGTAGATGGCGCGGCTACCGATGATCATCACCTTGACGTCAATCGGCACCGGCTCCGGCTTGAGCAGAGCCGCTCCGAGGACCAGGCTCTCGAGCGACTGGATCTGCACACGCCGGTACTTCAGGGCACGTTTGAGACCCGGCCACACCCGCGGCTCCATCAACACGGCGTCGGCGTTGAGGACGAGGAAGCCGCCGTTGGCGCGCATCAGCGATCCGGCACGGATGCGCATGAACGAGGTCGCAGCTTCTCCCGACTGGGTAAGGGTACGTTCGATCGTGCCGAAGAGGTTGGTATAGCTGGGCTCGGTTTCCATCACCACCGGCCGGCCGCTGACATCCCTGTTATCGACCACCAGGTTCACCCGCCAGCGCAAAAAACGATCACCATCGACAGGCACATCTTCGTCCGAGATCATGAACAGCCCGACATTTTCGCCGAGGTCGTTGGCCAGATCGTCCAGATAGGGATTGGCGCGTGGATCACCCACATCCTTGCGGATCCTCTTGACCGCCGCTTCGAACGACGGCTGCAACAGCTTGCGCCGAACGTCCTCGACCCGCTCCTGGACCTTCCGTCGAATTTCCGCGACCTCCTGGAAGACATCTCGGAACTTTTCGGAGAGCTTGGCATGGCTCTCTCGGAGACGTTCGACATCTTCGGCGGTGAGCGTTCCCGCCTCCACCAGCTCCGCCAATTTCTCGAGTGGGACCGGCTGCTCCTCGACCACCGGCAGGATCTCGGGCCGCGTGACAAGCCCCGCCTGCACCTGGACAAGAACAAAACCGGCGTCGCTGACCTCCTTTTCAAAGGCCTCGACGGCCTCGCGCTCTTGCCGATGCAGAGGTTCGACCACCCGGTCGATTCGGGAGCGAAACTCACGATCGTTGAGAGTCGCCGGCAGATTGGCAGAGAGCTCTTCGATGAGCCGATCCATTCCATCCCTGAGCCGGCCCCCAGCACCGGCCTCCAGGAAGATCGCGGACGGCTCCTCCGGCTTGCGGAAGTTGAAGACAAAGCAAATGTCGTCGGGCTTATCATCTCCCTCGGCGAGCTTTTCGACAAAACTCTTGATCGTGGTCAGGCGGCCAGTGCCCGACATTCCGGCAACGAACACGTTGAAGCCGATGCCCCGCATAGCGAGGCCGAAGGCTATCGCATCCACAGCCCTGTCCTGGGCGACGATGGTGGTGGCGGGGTTGATCGAGGTCGAGTCCTTCTTCGGCAGCCAGCTCACTGGGCATCGCCAGACAAGGTCCTTCGCCTTGAGCTCGTGGATCATGGTTTCTCCTTCATCGATAGAAGCACAGGGAGCAGAGTAATGCTGAGGACCGCGGTTGACAACGCCCCGAGGATCGCAGTTCCACCCACGGACCTCAGGCCCGGATAATGTGAGAGCACCAGCGAACCGAAACCGACCATCGTGGTCAGCGCGGCGACCGCAATCGCTTTCGCGGTTTCGGAAATGGCGGTCGGATCACCGCCCGACTCATTCCAACGGTGCAAAAGGTGGATGCCGTAATCGACGCCGATCCCGACGATCATCGTCAGGACGAATATGTTGAAGAAGTTGAGGCGAAGACCTATCAGGGCCATCCCACCGAGCATCCACACCATGCCCACGAACAGTGGCACCAGCGCGAGCAGGGCGCGAAAAGGACTCCCCAGGTCCGCCCACATCAGAGCGAAAACAATCACAATGCCGAGGATCGCGGCAGCGACGGCGTCATCCCAGACGATCTTTCTCAGCTCGGCCGAGATCACGTTTGGCCCAGCAAGAACCGCGCCCGGGTGTCTGGCCAGCAGCTCTTGGAGGGCCGGCGAAGCGCCACGCCGCCATTCCCCCACCGGCGGGTAACAGTAGATCGCCGATGAAACCTCGCCGTCACCTTCCGCCACATACCTCTCGACGACCCTCGCGAGAGGGGTTCCGTTGAGGTCCGACAGCGAAAGGGGTTCGCGACGGGAAAGGGCGGTGACCAGGTGGTCTATGCCTTGTTGGAACGCCCTCGGGTTGAGCCCCGCCTTTCGGAGAGCCGCCTCGAAGCGAACATCCAGACCCTCGAGGAACGGTTCGGCCGCGTCAAGGCGAGCGATGAGCTCTCTTTGGACTCGTTCAGGTGGGACAACATCGGCGATGGTGTCGACGCCGACCAGGTTTTCACCATCGACCAGGTTTTCGAGCTCGGGCAGAATGGCGCGACACTTCGCCAACACCTCGGCTTCGTCGGCGCCGTCAAAGCGGAGAACCATGGGCGAGAATCGGAGATCGAACGCATCCATCACCTCCTGCCGAAGCTCGATCGCACGGTTGTCGCCGGACCGCATGTTTCGGAAATCATCGTCCCACCCGAGCCGGCGAACACCGACAGCGAGGAGCGCAGTAAGGATCAGGCCGACGATGATGGTCCGGCGAGGCCTCGAGAGAGCTGCCCGGCACAGGATGTCGGCGCCGAAGGATCGAAGACAGAGTGGTCGGTCGAGGCGGATCTTCTGTTGGATGAGGGTCAGCATCGCCGGCAACATCAGGTACACGGTGACGACCAGCAGTAGGATTCCGGTGCCCGTGAGGAGCCCGAGTTCCCTCAGACCAACGAAATCGGTAACCAGAAATGAGTAAAAGGTAGCTGCAGTCGTCACCGCACCCAGGAGCACCCCGACCCCGGTAAAACGTCCCATAGCGTCCACGGCCTCGGTATGACACGTGCCGCGCTGCCGTTCCTCGATATAACGGGCATACAGGACGATGACGAAGTCGATGCCGAGACCGATCACCAAACCACCGAATGCCGATGTCAGCGAGTTGATTCGACCGAGGGCGACGGCACCGAAAGCAAATGTCAGCGCGAGCCCGGTCACCAGGGGAAAGAAGGCGTACACGAGTGCGGCACGGCTGCGGAAGGCGAGCAGGAAGAGCACCATGACGCCGGCGAGCGACGACACGAGACCCACCACCATGTCCGAAGTGATCAGACGCGCGTCATCAAGGGCAACCACGTAGCCGCCGGTAAACTCGACCCGCGGCGCCGACCTTTCACCGCTCTCCTCGATCCAATCCCGAGATACGGCGTCAACGAGTTCCTCGACGCTGGTCACGAGGTATCGATCGAACTCCAGGTCCTGGGCCGGTCTTACCGGTTTCGCCATCATCAACAGAAACCGGCGGCCATCGTCGATCAGGCATCCGGTATCGGGGTCGACCCGCACCCCGACCCCACCGAAACGCACCTTGCCAAGGATCCTTGGCAAAAGACCTACAGGGTCGAGCCGGAGGAAATCCTTGATCACCAGACTCTGCGGCGCCATCAGCTGCGCCCGGAGCCGAACCGCAGTCGCCTCGAGACCCTCGTCATCGAGGCCTGCCAGCAACTCATCCAGTTCCGTCGGTTCGAGAAACAGGGTGGCCCGGTCAAGCAACGGCAGCGCCGCCTCAGCGGTGCGGTCCACTCGGTACTCGACCCAATCGATGTCGTCCCAATCGCGGAGGCTCAGAGCCAACCGATCTGCGAAGCCGATGGTGGTCTCGAGCGGTCGCTCTTCCTCGAGGTGAATCACCACCAGCAGCGTGTCCACCGATCCGAAACGCTCGATGGTCGTCCTGAATCCTTCGACAACCGGGTTGTTGCGCGGAACCAGGGACAGAATGTCAGTTTCCACCTGAACCCCGGATGCGAGCAGAAGAGCGACTATCCAGGTCACCGCAGCGCCGGCCACAACCACGCGCGGGTGCGAGCGGCCGAATCGAACCAGGTGTAGAGGCAACTGCCGTGGCAGCAACCGTCGATTCACGCCTTGCCCTCCGTCAACACCCCACGGTTCTGCCAAAAGTAGACGACCATCGACGCCACCGTCAGAGCCACCGTGATCCAGAGGGCCAAGAGAGCGATCGTGTCCCAACCATCCGAGTTGAGACTGAAGATGAGGATCGACACCGTGATGATCTGGCTCGTAGTCTTCGCCTTGCCGAGCCAATTGGCGGAAATGGCGATACCTCGCTCAAGGGCAATCATCCTGAGGGCGGTAACTGCAAACTCTCGGCCAACGATAAGAGTCACCATCCATGCCGGAGCCTGCTGCAGTTCGACCAGGGAAATAAAGGCTGCACTCATCAGCAGCTTGTCGGCAATCGGGTCAAGCATTGTGCCGGTCGTCGTGATGGTCTGAGTTCGGCGGGCTATAATCCCATCAAGGGCGTCGGTCAGAGCGGCCAACAGAAAGATTCCAAGCCCCCAGAATTCCTTGTCGGGCACCTCGGTCAACAGGACCACCACCAGGAGCGGCACAAGAAAGATGCGAAACACGGTCAGCAGATTGGGAATGTTCCACACCGTCAGCCCCCTTTTGGTCCGGCACAGGTCGAGGAATCACGCGCGAGTTCCCTGTTGGTCGACCACCTTAACATTTCCGAAGCTCGCTGTTTTCAGTGTTGAATTCCCGAGTCGATTCTCACCGCTTTTCGAAGAATCCGGCCGGACATGCGGGTAACCTCTCACTGCGTCAATCATCCGTCCAGGGAGGCCGGACAACGCTGCCGCAGTTGCCGGAAGTGGTTGTGCGATACGTGTTTCAAGAGATACCGAGGCCGCGTCTATTGCAGCCGCAAGTGCCAGATTATAGGCGCCGTGCGCGACGCCTTCGATCGAACGATCATATTCGCGCGCCGACCTCTCCACTCCGCGTGGGTCATCGCGGTCGTGGCCGGCGCTTCGGCCCTGCTGATCTCAGCTATCGGCATCAAGCTTGCGGAGTTGGTCGAGGTCAGCCGCGGCATTGAGAGTCCCCGGCCCGTCAGCGAGAAACAGGTCGAAATCTCAGCCGAGATCATCGCCTCTGAAGACGGTATTCGCATCGAATTGCAGGGTCCGCCAGGGACCAGGGTTCTGTTGTTTCGCGATGGCGTGCCCTTGCGAGTTGTCACTCTTGATGTCGAAGGGCACGCTTCATCAGAAGACCTCGACCTGAGTTCGGGCGAGGGGTCGCTTCGGATCGTCCCGTTAACGAGCACGGGCATCGAACTCGTTGTCCCGACGCCGACCGCAACACCGACTCCGACCGCCACACCGGAACCGTTGCCAACGGCGACGCCTCAAACGACCCCCGCCTCGCGAGCCGACGCTTCCTCCATCGATCCGAGGATGGTGCCAACTCCCCTGGTGGCGCCGCCGGTCCTTCAGCTGGTGCAGGATGCTGGTCCCAGGATCGCCATCACCTTTGACGGCAACGCGTCCACCAACCGCACCGCCGAACTCCTCGACCTCCTGCAGCAGTACGACCTCAAGGTCACGATCTTCGTCACCGGACGCTTCATCGAGCGTTACCCGTCAATTGTCCGTCGCGCAGTCCTCTCCGGCCATGAGATCGGCAACCATACGTACTCGCATCCCCACCTCACCACCTACGCCAAAAACCAGCGTCACAGGCTTCTTCCGGAGATCACGAAAAAAAGCTTCCAAGAAGAACTCCGGCGGACCGAGGAGGCGTATGTCAAGACAACCGGCCGCCCCATGCAACCGCTATGGCGGGCACCGTACGGAGAGGAAAACCGTACCTTGCGCGGATGGGCCCTCGAGATGGGCTACCTTCACGTACGATGGAGCTCTCTCGAGGGGGCGTCGCTCGACTCACACGACTGGGTCGCGGATGAGCATTCATCGCTCTACAAGAGCTCCAAGAGAATCATGGAACGCCTGATCCAGTTTCCGAAGCTCGAGGGCGGCATCATTCTCATGCACATGGCGACCGAAAGGGAGGAACCACCCTGGCAGGAGTTGCCGGCCTTCCTCGAAGCTCTCGAGCAACGAGGGCTCCAGCCGACTACCGTGACCAGCCTGCTCGAGGCTTCCCCGACCTGGCGCACGTGGCTCCGCCGCGCGGAAGAACGGCACCGCGGGGTGAACGGCGATTGAGGCCAGCGGGTCACCAGCGAAACCACAGGGACACAGAGGAATCACAGAGGTTCTTTTGAATCCATCACAACATAGAAGAGAGGCAGAATCGACGTGCCATCGGCACGTCGGCCGGTGAGAAGTCCGAAAGCGACGGATGCTTGCATCCGGAACCGAGGGACTTCTCACCGGCGACAGGCGATCGTTCGATCGCCCGTCGTTCTACCGTCAGAGTGGAAGCGCCAATCAAATTCGGCGTCCAACCTCTGCGTCTCTGCGTCTTTGCATGGGTGGGAGGGCGGGTGGCTCTGCGTTATTTCGGGTGGGTGGGTGGATCTGTGTGATCTTTGGCTGGCTCTCTGTGCCCTCTGTGTCTCTGTGGTTTTTCGGTCGGCTGCAGGCCGAGGAACTCGAGAGTCGCCTTGTGGCCGGCATCGACGAAATCATCGAAGCGGTTCCACTCGGCCCATCGCGCATCACCCACTCCCGGACGGATGACATGAGTTGCCGACCGGAGTTGTTGCTGGCGTAGGAGACGGGCGGTCATCATCTGGGTCCGCATCATGGTGTCGAGGACGAGATCGTCGGATCTCACCGGCGGCACGTCGAGCGACACGTCCACCGCGACCACCGGCCACCCCTCATCCCGCGCGGCGGCGACCGGCACCTCCGCCACCACGCCCCCGTCCACCATCAGCCGACCATCGATTCTTACCGCCGGGACCATGCCCGGGATCGCGCTCGTCGCCACCATGGCGGGCCGGATCGGGCCAGATCGTAACCGTTCCTCCTGCCCGTTCTCGAGGTTTGTGGCGACCATCACGAACGGCTTTGGCAAATCGGAAAACCTGAGGTCCGGGATGAGGAACTCGAGTGCCTCCACCAGGGCCGTTTCTTCAAGAACCGCGCTTCGATTCATGGCGAACGAAATGACAACCCGATTGCGGATGCGTCGTGCTATCTGGATGAGAGGGTGCTCTTTGTCATCCGCGTCCGGGACCCTTCCGATCGGACGCACTGACGGAATCAGACCTTTTTCGAGCGCTTCGCGCCAAAGATCCGTGGCGCGCGCCGCGGAGCCATAAGCGAGATACATCCCACCCACCACCGCGCCCATGCTGGTGCCGACGATGCCGCGGACGGACAAACCCGCTTCATCGAGAGCCCGGAGGACACCCAGGTGCGCAAAACCACGCGCACCACCGCCGCCGAGCGCCAGCACCGGCGGCCGGATTCGCCATATCGCGCGAGTGATTCGTTCTCTGATTTTCGCCACGGCACCCCGCCGCTGTCTCAGCTTTTGGTCGAGCGCCTCGCGCTTCGCGGTTTGGTCTTCGCCGCCGATTTCGCTGTCGGCTTCGGTTTCGACTTCGCCGTCGTTTTCTTGGCCACCGCCCCCTTCTTCGCGGTCACCTTCGTGCGCCCCGATGGAGCAGGTTTGACGCGCTTCTTCGTTGCCTTGGCGGCTGGCTTTTTGTGGGTCTTGGGACGCCGACGTTCCATCTCGGCGATCAATCCGAGCAGAGCTTCGTGAACACCTTCAGCGACCCGGCGGCTCTTGTCCGAAATGTGATCGAGATCGTCCGTGTTGCCGCGTGGATCGATGTCGGCGATGCGGTCTCCCTGCTTGACTGGAACACCGTCGCGTAGAAGGCCCCGCAGAACACCTGATATCCGCGCCGTCACCGGGTACGACGCGTCGACCGGGACACCCTGGCGAAAGTCCTCTACACCGTAGACCGACACCACTGTGCCGATCCGCTCACCGCGGTCGACCTGGCCGCCTATGCGCTGTTGGGTGAAAAAGATCCCGTCTCGAACGGCTTTGACAGCGCGCTCGCCACCGTAGCCCAGAATCTCCGCCGGCGGTTCGTCGCGAAGGCGCTCGCCGGTGTCTTCCAGCACGGCACCTACCTGTGGTCCGCGCACAGTGTCGACCACCGCGTCACAATCCTTGCGCGCGACATAGCCGGGACCGAGTGCAATCACTACCGGCGCGATCTCCCGCTTCAGACCCCAATTCTTGCGCAGCATCGCTGCCTCAATAAAAATCTTCGGCTGCCACGCATGGAGCACCTCATCGAGATCGAGCGCCGCGATCGCGATCGCACCCGCCTCGTTGGCCGCCTCAGCCTCATCTATGTTTCGGACATAACGGCCCACGACGCCCTGCACCTTGGTCGAGCCGTCAAGAATTGCCTCAGAGAAACATACCTGTCGCCGTACGGCTTTCGGGTACCGCCGTTCGAGCATCAGGATGTTCTGGAAACCCTGGGTGTAGAGATGGTGGGCGGTGCCCGACGCCAGCTCTCCGGCGCCTCGGATCAGCACGCGGTAGTCGCTCGGCTTCATCCGTCCCCCGTCGTCGGCCTCGTTTCCCTGGGCCCGTGTGGCACATTCTAGCTTGGCTCATCGGCTCTGTCACGCAATGATTTTTGGGGCTCAGAGCATTGAGTTTTTCAAGCGGTAAGATACGCGTTTCACGGCCGTGCGGGGCTATGCGGCCATGCGGCGGTACAATTCAGCTAGGCGGTGGCGCCGTGAGCGGCGGGCACCGTGAAGCCGAACAGCCGTATAACCGTCGGGCGGGTGGGCGGGCGGCCCGCATAGCCGTGGGTGGGTGGTCGGCGGAACCCGTACAGCCGTAGAGCTGTCGGAGCCTTCGTCCGCGGACTAGGTTGCAGGGCTACGTTTCCTCGAGAACGCGGATGTCGGGGAGATTGCGATACGCCTCTCCATAGTCGAGTCCATAACCAACCACGAAGAGATCTTCGATCTCGGTGCCGAGGAACGCGACATCGACCTCGACTTGGCGCCGCGAAGGTTTTGACAGGAGCGCCACCACCTGAATGGATCGCGGGTGCCGCGCCTCGATGAGCTTGATGACATCGGTCAGGGTAATTCCGGTGTCGACGATGTCCTCGATCAGGTAGACGTCGCGGTCGCGGACATCAACCGTGATGTCCTTGACCAAGACCACCGAACCGGACGATGTCGTGCTGGCGCCATAGCTGGAGACCTGGATGAAATCAAGTTCGACCGACGAATGGATCCGCCTGGTGAGATCTGTGAGGAAGAAAACACACCCCTTCAACACTCCGACGAACACCGGCGCCTTTCCCTCGAGGTCTGCTTCGATCTCCCGGGCAAGCCGATCCAACATCATTTCAATCTCCTCGCCGCTCACCACAACCCGTCCCAGCATCTTCTCTCCCCCCTCGCATTGTCGGTCACTGCAAGTCGGTGTATCCTAAGGTGATGCAAGCTCCCAACGCGAATGTTCTGAGCGTTCGGTATACCACACTGTCCGACCGCTTCAGATCATTGTGGACCTTCTACCAGTTCCTCGGCGGGGTGCTCAAGCACCTCGGCGAAGGACCGATGCCCTACACATACGATTTTCAGGCCCTCCACGAACGCTTGAAGGAGCTCGTCCACAAGATCGGAGTCGAGAGCACCGCAGACGCCACACCGGAGCTGGACCAACTCGAACGAGAGCTCGATCGAATTCACCGGGAATTGGCGCGCATCGAAAACCAGTTCGCCCCCTCGGTGATGCGCAAGTTTTTCGATCACATCAAGCGCCAGGATGAAAAGGTCCTCACGGCTCTGCTCAAGTTCTATCTGCTATCGAATTTTTTCGAGCAGGACACCCTCGATAAGCTCGACATTCTCTTCACGCGTCTCGCGGAGACTCCGGGGAAAGACGATCGAAAGGTCCCCAAAGACCCAGCTGACCTTTTGTCCAGCTTCAAGCTGCTTTCGCAGATCACAGATCTGCCGCCCATGAGCCTTGCCGAGGAAACTCCTCTCACCCAGGCGGTTCAGGCCATCCGAAAGGAGCTGGAGTCGATTGGGGATTACAAGTCTCTCGTCGAATCAAAGGTCTACGAGAGGTATCGTCGGCTCAAGCAACGTCTCGGAAAGGCCGCGCTTCACCCATCGATGTTGGTCGAAATCACCACTACCAATATCGTCGCCAAGAATAGATTCAAGGAACTGTACGAAGCCGAAGAAAGCAAGGTCATCGAAAATACCAACCGTATTTTCGACATCGAGCGCTACCTCGAACGTCACCCGGAGCTCGCGAGTGAGGGGCTCAAGAGACAGCTTGAAGAGTTTCGGACCATTCGCGTGCGCTACGAGGCAAGAGCCCGTAAGGACAACGTGAAACGAGACGACATCTCCGAGATGACACGCGCTATGCAGGCGGTCCTCGCCCAGTTCGACCCGGCTGCAAAACGATCGCTTCACGCGAGGCCGGAAGGGGCGACTGTATCCCCGACAGCACGCACCGCCTCTCACAAGATTCAACCGCCGGACGAGGAAAGACTTCCGACTGAAAGCAAAGGCGCCGACGAAAAGGTCGAGGGGACATCTCTCGACAACCTCGTACCCCCCGACCCTCTCCTTAACGAGACCCTTCACAAGATCATGTTTGCTCTCGAAATGATCGTTTGGGACCGTCTGCCGACCCAGATCACGTCTGCGCCCGAAATCCACAACCTCAACCTGGAACCGAGGGAGATCGAGATCTACCGCCGGCTGGCCGAAGGTAACGTCGAAAAGACTCATCCAGAATGGGAGCTCGATCGGTTCATCCTCACGAGCGCCGCCCTGAGGGTTAAAATGGAGGAGGAAACCAACGAAATTACGCGGCTCGATGATGCCAACAATCCGGATCGCCTGTACGAAGTTCTCGAGCACTCGGCGCAAAGCCTCGAACGGGCGCGCGATTCGGATCGCCGCTTCCAGTGGTTCATCGATGACATGCTCTTCCGCGGCGAAACCCAGCAGCTGGAGGACATCTACCGGTCGCGATTCCGCTTTCTCCACGCCTACTCCGGCTTGTGGCTCGCACACCAACGAAGCGGCGGATTGACTCCCCTGTAGTGGCCGACCGTCGTCTTGATTTCGCCGACGGTTGGCGACCGGCCGGCGTCTCGTGGCGTCTCGCTGCTACCCTTCTCGATATGGCGATGTACTGTTGCCTGTGTGCACTGTTGGCAATTCCGGTGAGCCAGAAACTCGATTGGAGCGCCGCCTGGGGCGGGATCGATCATCTCGCTCGAGCGACCTCAGACCCGCAATGGTTGGCGCACGCCAGTGGCATCCTCGGTTTGTGGATCGCGCTGTGGTGGTGCTACTTCGTGGTCGGCTGGGGTCTCCTCGGGGCAACACCAGGCAAGTGGGCGGTCGGCCTCAGGATCACCGACTACAGACAGCGGTTTCCAATCGGTCCAACTCGAGCCCTGCTTCGGCTCGCGGCCTACTGCGTGAGCTCGATGACCTTCGGATGGGGGCATTTTTTGATGGTGATCCGATTCGACAAACGATCGTTGCACGACATCCTGGCCGGCACACGGGTGGTGCGTAAGTCTGCACTGCCAGTCACGGTTCAGGCCGACCCCATTGTCGACGAGCTGCCTGCCGACGACACATCAGAGTGATTGAACGCGCTTCACGTCTATACGGCTTCACGGCTTTTCGGCGGAACGATTGAGCTTCGCTTCCGCGCTATCGATAGTGTGTGCCGTATAGCCGTGGGTGTGCGGGCGGTGGAACCCGTATAGCCGCACAGCCTGCGGGTTTATCTGATGCGAACTCGGTTCTACCGAAGAAAACCCTGCAGGGAATGCTTCAGATGCGACCGTCGGAGTTTATTCAGCGCCCGACTCTCGATCTGGCGCACGCGTTCCCGCGACAGACCCATCACCTCGCCGATCTCCCTTAGGGTCTTGGGTTGATCGTCGGCGAGTCCGAACCTCAGCTCGAGCACCTTGCGTTCCCTTGTCGGCAGCTCTGCGAGTGCGTCCGCAAGCGCGCGCGAAAAGCTCTCGCGGAGAAGCAACTCGTCGGTATCGGGCAGTCCGGTCTGCTCCAGGAGGTCGCCAAGCTCCGAGTCGCCCTCCGAGTCTACCGGCTCGTTGAGTGACAACGACGAGCGCGAGGCACGGGTGAGGACCCGCACATCGTCGACGGTGACACCCAATTCCTCGGAAAGCTCGCGATCGGTCGGCGCTCGGCCGAAGCGCTCGGCCAGAAGAGAGCGGATCCTCTCCATTCGATACAGGGTGTTGGCTTGTTTCTGGGGGAGACGAAACGACCCCGCGTGCTCGGCGAGGGCGTGGAGGATCGCTTGCCGAATCCACCACACCGCATAGGTGATGAACTTGACGTCGTGCCCTTCCTGAGACGGATCATACTTTTTCGCGGCCTGGATCAGTCCGAGGTTGCCCTCATGGATAAGGTCGAGGAACGGAACGTTTGGATTCCGGTAACGCTTGGCATAAGCGACCACAAAGCGGAGGTTCGACTCCACCATCTTGCGAACCGCGTCTTCGTCGCCGGCCTGGATGCGTGTGGCCAGCTCGATCTCCTGCTCGTGATTCAAGGGCGGATAGCGGGCGATTTCCTTGAGGTATCTGCGCAGGGTCGCCACCTCGGCGTCTGGCGTCGAGCCACTGCGTCGGCTCATTCCTCGTCCACGACCTTCAAAGTGGTGGTCTCCACTTTGACCAGCGAGTGGAACCTGGGAACCTCACTGTGCTTTTGCACAGTCCGCCGGATCAATTTACCCAACATTTCATTTTCCTTCTGCAGGCGCCGGATCTGCTCCTTCAGGTTGAGGATGATGTCGACACCGGCGAGATTCACACCGAGGTCTCTGGTCAGGGCAAGGATGATTTCAAGCCGTTCGCAGGTTTCCTCGTCATACAACCTGGTATTGCCACGCGATCGTGTCGGCCGTAAGAGACCTTCGCGCTCCCACAGGCGGAGGGTCTGAGGGTGCACGTTGTATTTTTCCGCCACCCAGGAAATCATCCGGTACTTCGGCTTCGACTTCATTTCCCTCCCCCACCATCCATGGTCAGAGCACAACGAGCTGCGGACCGAATCGGTACAGCGTTTCGACCATCACAGGGTGGCGTTGTCTTCACTGTACCAGAACGAGAAAGGCGAGGGCCGGCTGCGAAGAGCCGAGCCCAGGCCTCGCAAAAGACGCCGTGACACATTTCGCCAGAGGCGTCAGCCCTGATTTTCAGCGTCGACGTCAACGTATTCCGCATCAATCACATCGTCGTCGGTTCCCGCCGATGTGACATCGCCGCCGGCCGCAGACTCGCCGCCAGGGGTGGCGTTGCTGCCTCCGGCGGATGCACTTTGGTACAGCACTGCCGCCACCTGATGGCTGGCCTGGGTCAATTTTTCGAGCGCCTTTTCCATCTGGTCGGCCGACCCCTCTTCGAGGACCTTCTTGGCCTCGGCAATAGCATCATTTACCGCCTTGGTCTCAGCCTCGGGCAGCTTGTCGCGATTCTCGTTGACGAGCTTCTCGGTCGAGTAAATGAAAGCGTCGAGCTTGTTACGGGTGTCGATTTCCTTGCGCTTCTGTTCATCGTCAGCGGCGTGTGACTTCGCCTGCTCGACCATGTCCTTGATCTCTTGATCGGAGATTCCCGACGAGCTCGTGATCTGAATCTTCTGCTCCTGGCCAGTCCCCCGGTCCTTTGCCGAGACGTGGAGGATTCCGTTGGCGTCGATATCGAAAGAGACCTCAACCTGCGGCACACCTCGGGGCGCTGGCGGAATGCCGATGAGGTGGAATCGTCCAAGGGTGCGGTTATCCGCCGCCATGGTCCGTTCCCCCTGTAGGACGTGGATTTCGACCTGATTCTGGTTGTCGTCGGCCGTCGAGTAGACCTTGGACTTGCGCACCGGGATAGTCGTGTTGCGTTCTATGACGACGTCAGCAATACCACCCAGGGTCTCCACGCCGAGCGACAGCGGAGTAACGTCGAGAAGCAGGACATCCTTGACCTCCCCCGACAACACGCCCGCCTGCACCGCCGCCCCGATGGCAACCACTTCGTCGGGATTGACGCCCTTGTTGGGTTCCTTGCCGAAGAAATCGGAGACGTGCTTCTGGACCATCGGGATCCGTGTCGAACCACCGACCAGGATGACCTCGTCGACATCCTTCGCATCAAGACCCGCGTCTTTTAACGCCAGGCGGCACGGCTCAAGAGTCCGTTGCACAAAGGGTTCGATCATCTGCTCGAACTTCGACCGCGAGAGGCGCAGATTGAGGTGCTTTGGCCCCGATGCATCTGCCGTGATAAACGGCAGATTGATGTCGGTCTCCATCGTGGATGAAAGCTCCATCTTCGCCTTTTCGGCCGCCTCCTTGAGGCGCTGGACCGCCATCCGGTCCTTGGAAAGGTCGACCCCCTGGTCTTTTTTGAATTCCTCTTCCATCCACTCGATAACAACCTGGTCGAGGTCGTCGCCACCGAGATGGGTGTCACCGTTGGTCGACTTGACCTCCACCACGCCCGTGCCCACGTCGAGGATCGAGATATCGAATGTGCCGCCGCCGAAATCGAAGACAGCGATGGTTTCATCTTCCTTTTTGTCGAGACCGTAGGCGAGCGCAGCAGCGGTCGGCTCGTTGACCAGGCGCAACACCTCCATTCCGGCAATCTGGCCGGCATCCTTGGTGGCCTGCCGCTGCGCATCGTTGAAGTACGCGGGGACAGTGATCACCGCGCGATCGACCTTACCACCGAGGTAATCCTCGGCCGCGCCCTTGAGCTTCTGCAGAATCATGGCCGAGATCTCCGGCGGTGAGTGCAGCTTGCCTTCGATCTCAATGCGGGCGGTATCGTTCTCGCCCTTGACCACCTTGTAGGGAATGGTCTTGATTTCCTCACCGACCTCATCGAATCGACGGCCCATGAACCGTTTCACCGACGACACCGTGTTCCCCGGGTTGGTGACCGCTTGTCGCTTGGCCACCTGACCAACCAGGCGTTCACCGTTGTTCGCGAACGCCACCACCGAAGCGGTCGTGCGATTGCCTTCTTGATTCGGGATGACGACTGGCTTGCCGCCCTCCATCACGGCGACCACTGAGTTCGTGGTGCCGAGATCAATTCCTATGACCTGAGACATGCTTGTGTCCTCCTCAACTCTCTTCACACGTGATGAATATAAAACTTGAGTGAGAGTTTGTCAAGTCCCGAGAAAGGTCCTGAATGAGCTCATTTTTCGGTCGGTGGAGACCATCTATCTGCAATCGGCCGAAAGCGCTGCAGGCTCACGATCTCTCGCCGCTTCGCGGCTTTCCTCAGTTGGGAGGTGAAGGCTGGGAGCTCGGAGCTACGGGACCAACTCTACACCCGGTCCCCCGGAACGGTCGGCCCTGTCACCCGCACCCTCCCAGGCGAGGTGACGGCTCAGGATCAAGCTTTGAATCGGTTGACCGCTGCTGTCCGAACCAGTGACAAGCAGTTTTTCGCCCCGCGTCACCATTCGATATTGTCTGCCCCACGGGTCGAGTGGCACGGATCCTGGGTACTCCGTCGCCAGGTGATCCGCGTTTTCGGGGTAGACGCCGTCGAGGTAAAATGCGGTTTCGGCCTGGCGAGCCACCCTATCGAGACTGATCCACGACACGCTCTGGAGAACATATCGATCCCAGACGTCTTCTCTCAGACTGAAACCCGGATTCGCCGGATTCCGGTTCACGATCATCAGAGCAAAGCCGAGGAGTATCAGGAACGGCACCGCGAGCCACGGAAGCGAGGCCGGCGACCACCGTTGTGACTTGGGAATGTCCACGCCACGGCGCATCTCACGCGCGATCTCTTCCTGGGTGGCTTCGCGAATCAGTCCGCGATCCAGCAGCTCGGCAACCGCCTTGCAGGTTTCGAACTCGATCAGCGTGCTCTCCAGGATGATTTCGTTGACCGAATCCCTACCGTTGATCAGTGGATACACCGCCATCTGATTCTCGGTGATCTGGTTGTCCGGGAGCGGCCCGGATCCGCTCGAGTCCTCGCTGTCGAAACTGAACTCGAGATCACCGATAAAATCGTCGCCGCCCTCCACGACCTCGAGGCGACGCGACGGGTCCACCTTGCGGAAGATGACATCGCGATTCGGAATCCGCTGGTCGATGAACGGCCACTCGTCCGTCATCCGGGCGCCTTCCATGATGATCGAATCCGCCGCCATCGGTTGCAGGAGATCGCGGTCGTAGTCGATATCGGTTTCCTGCGAGAAATGGTACTCGCCGTCTGACCATCGGAAGACTCGATACACGATCTGCAGAATCTGCTGGTGAAGGGCCACTCGTACCGTCTCGACCGGCACCACGTGGTGATCTATCAGGATTCGACCCAACCGTTGAAGAGTCTCTTCCTGACGACGGAGAGCACCTTCCAGCTCCGCCTCGGTGACCTCTCCTCTCTTGAGCAGAATGAGCCCGATCATGTCTTCGGTGTGTTGATTCAGTGTCGACGCGCCAACGATGCAGCCGTCCTGGAAAGACACCGTCACGAGGTTCTCTTCGGCGCGAAGAGTCAACACGCCCGTCTTCCGCTGTAACGAAATCAGCTGCAGGATATCGGCGAAGGAAAAATCCCGAAGTGTTCCTTCAAGCGCCATCCTACCTCCGACTCCAGGCCGAAATGCCCGACCGTAAGACGATCAACCCGAAGAGCACCAGAAAAACTGTCTGGACGAAGGGAATTTCGGCCAGTGGTTCAATCCGGGGGACGAAAAGCGGCACCAGTACCACCGCGCCGATCAGGAAAAACCACGCCAGGAACCCGGTCAAGAAACCACGCACGACGTGCCCGGCGAGTACGCTCTGGCTTCCGGGAATGAGGAAACCGGCGACGCGCCGAACAAGCGAGCTCCACCTCTCCCAGCGGCGAATCTGATCCATTTTTGCAGTCTGCTGTTCGATCGACACGACCTCACGCTTCATGAATACCGACACGCACTGCGAGCAGTGGACAGTGCTTTCTCCGAAACCAGATTCCAATCGGTAGACCTTTCCACATTTGCTGCATTCCCTGGCCGGCGGATACAACCGCAAGCGAGCCAACAACACCGCGAGTCCAAGAAACGCGCCGACGAGGAATACGACCGAAATCCTCGAGCCCAGCTGTTTCACCGGATCAAGTGAGAGCGAATGAGGCTCTGCAAGGGCCATCTGATCGGTACTCAGGCTCTCGACCAGGGCAGTCACGTCATCACTGCCCAGGCGAGGGAACCTGACGCGCGGGTCGAGACCTCGGAGGCCGTCCTCCGCCACCTCGCGGCCGGCGATTTCGCGTGCTCGTGCTCGCGCGGCGTCTCCTTCCTCGAAACGCCGGCTGAGGTCGAACGCGAGTGAGAGATTGTGATAGGCAAACGCGTTTTGGCCGTCGAGCTCGAGAGCCTGGTCGAAGAGCTGGATGGACCGCTTAGTGTTTCCTTCCTCCAGCGCGAGGTTGGCGACGAACACGAGCGGCCTGGCACTCTCCGGATCGAGGAGAGTCGCCTTCTGAAACTCCACGCGTGCCGTTCCCGCCTCGCCATGCATGCGGAGGAGCTCGCCGAGGATGAGGTGGAAGCTCGAAACCTCTTCAAGTTCCGCGGAGAGCTCGGAGAATTCGCGCAGGGTGGCGAAATCCGACTGTCGCTCATCGAGCATGGTGCCGACCCGGCTCATCAGCGGCTCACTGTGCAGGACGTCGTGTTGGATCCAGGAAAGGGTCGGCACCACCAGCGCCAGGGCCAGGCACGCCAAGAAGGCCCAGATTCTCAAGAGCTGGCTCAGGTACGCCCAGCTGAGGACAAAGAGATAGACGACCAACCACACTGGGCCCAGCGCCGCAAAGACAGGAAGCAGAAGCAAGACAAACGCGAAGACCCACGCGTTGGCCGGACGAAAGACCTTCCCGCCGAGATCGCGAGCATCGAAAACAATGCTACGCAGGTGGCGGATGGTGACAACGAAGATCATTGATATCAGGGTGGCCGCAGTTGCGATCACAACCCACATCAATAGACCCGCAATGACCGCCCTCCTGGTGGATTCGAACTTGATGAGCGTGATCAACCCGACAAGAGACTCCTTGATCGCAGAAAACGTCGCGCCCTTGTCCAAGCTCCACCGCGCCGCGAGGAAGTAGCTTGTCGGGTAGTTCGGATCCAACTGTCTGGCCGCGCGGAGCATCGTCTCGCCGTCCGCGCCGGGATGCGCCTGGGCCCACGTGGTCAGCGCTGCCGCAAATGCCGGCAAGCGACGAACCTCTAGCTCGACAGCTTCGTCTTGCAATGCCGTGATCGCCGTCTCTGCACCCGCGACATCGCCGTGGACGAGACTCGCCTGCACGTCCTGCCAGGTGTCCAGGAGATTTGCGCCCGCGGTGCCCGAGAACCCCACGATCACGATGAGAACGGGAATGAGCCTTCTCAGCATCAATCACTTTCTCTTCTGCAAATAGAACGTCCGCAACTGATACAGGACGCTGGCCAAGAGCTTGGCTTCGTCGGCGGAGAGATTTCCGGCCGTCTTCTCTTCGAGCTCCCCAAGGTAGTTGATCATCCGCTGCGCCTCCTCCGGTTGAGCGGGCAGGCCCTCGGCGCCGACAAGAAGAAGCTCCGCCTGTCCGGCGAGCATTGTTACGAGCTCGAGGAACAGTTGGGAAGATTGGCCGCGATGGGCGGACGCCGGCGCCGCGGCTGTTGATTCCGGCATCGGCGTCTCGGGCTCCTCCACGGCAACCACCGGGGGCGATGCCGGAGCGGCCGCCTCCGCGGTCGGCCCAGGCGTATCCAGAGGTTTACCTTCCGCGGTGAACTTTCGGCGATCAACCACTTTGATCTTTGGTGGCTCCGACCTCGTCTCGCCCACCTCGTGTCCTCCCCAACGTCAATTATTCCGTTTCAAGAATACTACGCAGCCCTCAAACATGGATCAAGCGCCGTCTCATGCCCTCGGCATTCTGGTGAACACCGGTAGTCGAAATCTCTTATCGGAAGTTGGCCTTCCGCTTTTCGAGGAATGCTGAAGTTCCCTCACGCATCTCCTCGCTCGCGGCGCCAATGCCAAAAAGGGTTGCTTCAAGCAGGCACGCATCTTCGAACGGCAGATCGAGTCCATGATTGACCGCTTCGATGCAGTGACCCACCGCGAGAGGCCCGTTGGCCAGGATCTTCTGCAACAGAGCATCCACAGTGTCCAAGAGCTCCGCCGGCTCACACACCGAATTCACGAGGCCGATCCTCTCCGCTTCTTCGGCACTGACATTGCGTCCTGTAAGCAGAATCTCGAGCGCACGACCTCGACCCACGAGCCGCGGCAGGCGCTGGGTTCCCGCGTATCCCGGAATCAGTCCGAGCTTGACCTCCGGCTGGCCGAAGACTGCGTTACTCGCCGCCACTCTGAAGTGGCAAGCCATCGCCAATTCGCAGCCTCCACCGAGGGCAAAGCCGTTGACGGCTGCGATCACCGGTTTGGTCAGACACTCGATCCGTCGAAAAATCGCCTGCCCCCGGAGTGCGAACTCCTTGGCTTCCACCGGCCCCAGGGTGTTGAGCTCGTCGATGTCCGCGCCGGCCACAAACGCTTTGTCACCGGCCCCTGTGACCACCACCGCAAGAACCGTCTCATCCGCACTGGCCGCAGTCATACAATGATCGAGCTCGTCCAGGGTCTGACGATTCAGAGCGTTCAGTTTGTCGGTCCGATTGACGGTCACCCAGAGGACTCCCTCGCGGTTTTCGGTCAGCAGCGAATCACATGCCATGGACACCTCCGTGCGTGGTACCGCCCATTCTACTCTCGCCAATATCCATGCGCGAGACGAATAGGGGCAGCGCTAACTTGCAGGGAGCGGGCCGGCATGAAAGCAGACAAATCCCGGAAACGGGTCACGATAACGGCGCGGCACAGCTCAGAATCGAGCGGAGGAGGGTTATTCGAATCCCGACGGACTCACCGCGCGATCCACGCCCTCATCCTCGATGTGGGTGATCGAGAATCCAAGGGCGAGTCGTTTGGCCATATAGTCCCGCAGCCGGCCGAGCTCGCGGCGGAGAAAGGCCTCCACAAACGGTTGCGAAGCTGGGGCGCTCATATCCGCGGGGAGATACACGACACCGAACCGTTCGAGCACGTCTGCGAGCTCGCCGAGGGTCAACATCCCGGAGGCGGTCCATGTTGCCGGCACCAGTCCGAGAATCTGGGTCTTTTCAAGGGCGGATACGGGATCTGGATCGACATCGGTGGCGTTTCCGAGGGTGGCCTTGAGCAGCAAAACCGCAAATTCGCCGTGCGTGATGGCGTTCTCGGCCTCGGACGTGGAACTATCCTGTGCGCGTATGAACGGCGTCCCTACGCACAGGAGTGCAACGGTAATGACTGCCAGGCGCCGCATAAAATTCACCTCGGCCCTCTATCTGATCATATTGCCGATCGCCCCAACTGTCAACAGACAGGACAGATATGACCAATTCTCCGACAGGCCAGCGAGGCGCTCCGAGCTGCCGGTCAGAAGAAGCGCCGCTTGACGATGATGGTGTCCCCCGAGAGTATCGCCGGGTCCGTCGCGCGTCCTTTGCGGATGCGCGACAGATCGAAGCTGAGGATTCCCTTTTCACCGCCTGTATCACGGTGTAGCTCGACAACTTGCGACGCGAATTTGCCGACACCGCCAGCTTGTGAGATGGCCTGCACAAGTGTCATGCCGGAAGAGATTTCGTACTGACCTGGACGGGCCACCTCGCCGGTAATGAAGTAGATCTGTTTCGCCGACACAGACACCACGTCTCCAGCAACGAGGACAACGTCTTGGCCTTCTTCACCGGTGAGGATCTTGGCAGTCGACAAAGTCATCACCAGTTGATCTTCGGACCCTTCGCCCCGTGGGGTTCTCCGCAATTCCAACACCGGTCCGGCCGTCGACTTGATTCCGCCCGCCATGGCAAGCAGCTCGGTCAGGCTGGTTCTCCCCTTGAGGTAGTAAGTCCCGGGGTTCTGCACCTCGCCGAGCAACGTGACCGGCTGCGATGCATACTTGACGACCTCGACCTTCACCTGGATATCAACGTAGAAATCCTTCTCGAGGAGAGATTCGAGGACCGCTGCGATTTCGGCCGTCGGCATTCCCGATACCTCGACCACTCCGAGGAGGGGAAACGTGATGGTACCCGACGGTTCCACCGTGAACTCACCCGAGATCTCCTCCTGCTGGAAAACGCCCACCTTGATCACATCGCCGATGCCCACCCGATACTCTTCCACCGTGCCAGGCGCTTCTTGCGCCCAGATGGCCACCGAAAAGCAGATGGTCGCAGTTATCGCAACACAGACACGCCACCAGAACCTCATGGAATCACGGTACCATACAGCGCTGTCGAGGTGGGTCTGGCCTCTACCTCGTTTGTTACAAATCGTGATCTCCGACCACCGCCTGACGTTCCCGCGTCCTTAGTCTGCATATCTCACCAGCTTTCGTCGCGAGGCCGTGAAGCTGTAGTGAGATGTGGTGTTTGCGACCTGAGGGGCGCAGAGCGCGTACTTGCGGTACGTCGAGCACCCCGATGGGAGCAAACTCCGCAGATTGCTGCAGATTTGCGGCCGCAGCAGGAAGTTGGTGAGATTTGCAGGTTAGAACCCGAGAACCAGACCGAGGGAAAAGACGTTGGCGGTGTAGGAGTACTCGTAGATGGTGCGCCGGTCCTCGTAGAGATAGGTACCATAGAGCGAGAACAACTTGGTGACGCGAACTCCGAGACCTAAGCCAAGAGTGTAGATGTCGTCGGAACGAAACTCACCGGAGTCCGGGTCCGGAAGCTGGTAGTCATTATTCTGGTACCGGACCCGGGCCTGCCCCAGAATGTTGGCGCGTTCGATCGAGTACATGAGGCTCGCACCTGTCGCGACATAGTGGGCGTTGTCCGCGAAGTTCGAGGGGTAGGGCATGCGCAGCAGGTCGAGACGGATATTCGAGCCGTGGGCGAGGTCCCAGCCGATGAATCCACTGGCGATGAAACCCGTAAAATCCTCAATCGGTGGATCGCCCGGTTGCCGGTTGTACTCGGTGACTCGGTAACCGATCCGAAATCCCGTGGCCACGACCGGGTTGATCATGCCCCTCAGCCCCAGTGTCAAGCCGTTCGACGTCGAATCACGAAAGTCGTTCGATTGAAACGGCGAGTCATGGGCGTCATGTTTGATGGCGTCGTAGCTGAGATCCATGACCAGAATCGGGCTTACCTGGTGAACCCAGCCGATGCCGCCGCCCAGCATTGTGTAGTCGTAGAACAGTCTGGGATCCGAATGGTCCACGTCGGTCCACGAGATATCGAAACGGACACCGTCCCTCGCGGTGATCCAGTAGTCTCCGTCCACGCTCACGGAGTGCTTTTCAAATTGCGGATCACCAAACACGAGTTCGCCGCCCGGGTCTACCTCTCGAGTCTCCAGGTTGCCGATGATGAAATTGTAGTCGGCGTTCAGAATCAGACCATTTGAGAACTGGAAAGCCGCGGAAGCGTTGACAAAGTGGGACCACTTGTCCTGGAGCTGATAGGTTCTGAAGTCGCGATACTGAGGCGTGTATGAGAAACGGACGTAGGACTCGTAGATCGGAAGTTCGAAAAGCAACCGGAGACGGGCAAGGTAAAGCTGGTCCGACACCTCATTGTCCGGAGTGAAGAAGATGTTGTCCCGAAGCTGCCATTTGAGCTGCAACGCCGGGCTGAATATGAATGGTCCAACAGGAATCGCTTCACTGGTATTGACGGCTATCAACTCGGTTTCCTGAGTCGACAATGGCGTCGCCGCCTGAGCCCATAACTGCGGCGAAATAAAGACGCAGCCGAAGAGCAACGAGGCGAAAAAACACCTACACTTCATGCCGCACCCGACCCTCGAACAGTCTCGGGATCAAACTGATCAAATTCATAGAAACAAATGACCTTGCGGTACTGGTATCGGAAACCCTCTAAACCACTGTTCCAACTGACTATACCACACCGAAGTCAGCACAAATTGATGTGATGTGCGACCAACCCCAGCACACGATTCCGACCGTCGCGTTTGCCATCCGTGACAGAATACTTTTTCAAACCTGCGTATCTCGAACTTGGATCCAGGATCCATCCGTTCGGAGTTCGATGAACAAGATGATTCAGAAAAACCACTCGAGACCGGCGCATGGTCTTCGCGACCGCTGTCTCGCTCAACCCCCACCCATCGAACTTTTTTCGAGCCCTTGGGACGAGAATTCTGGTCACCGCCGGGCGCACAACGCCGCAGGCACGTCACTGTCGTCCGCGATTGTGACGCGTTCTTCTCCGTCGAACATGGCTGTTGCTCGCTCACCAGGGCTGATCGCTCTTTCGAAGCCTTATCCGCGCTGGCGAGGTGATGCCGCGCTTCGGCATCGCCACATTCGGGATCGTTCAATCATCTCATGAAGCCCTGAAATACGAACCCCTCGATACTCTCCGGATGGCCGGCGAGACCCCGAAACCTGAGCACGCCGGTCGTCAGATGAACCTCTTGCCATCCTGCGGCGAATCGTTCAGAATGAATGAGTGTTCATTCACCACATCGCCACACGGGCCCGAAAAACAGGGCGTGGCATCCATTCGTGAACGAATCGGGAGGTCGATCTATGGGCACTGATATTCAAAGGGCCGCGGTCCTCGGAGCCGGCGTCATGGGCTCGGGAATTGCCGCCCACCTCGCCAACGCCGGCATTCCTGTGTTGTTGCTCGACATCGTGCCGCCGGAGCTCACCGAGGAGGACGAGAAACAGGGTCTTACCAAGGATGACCCGAGGTTCCGGAACAAGTTCTCCGCGGCGGGCCTCGAAGGCATCAAGAAGTCGAAACCGGCCGCGCTCTACTCCAAACGGTTCCTGCCGCTGATCGAAATCGGCAACTTCGAGGACGATTTGGACCGGCTGGCGGAGTGCGACTGGATCGTCGAGGTCGTGGTCGAGCGCCTCGACATCAAGCAAAAGGTCTTCGCGCGGGTCGATGAGGTCCGCAAACCCGGGAGCATCATCTCATCCAACACCTCGGGGCTGTCGATCGCCGGCATGACTGAGGGTCGGTCGGAGGACTTTCAGGAGCACTTCCTGGTCACTCACTTCTTCAACCCGGTGCGATACATGCGGCTCCTCGAGCTGGTTGCCGGGGAGAAGACCAGGCCCGAGGTCCTCAAGTTCTTCACCGACTTCGGTCGCTTCCGACTCGGCAAAGGGATCGTCTTCGGCAAAGACACTCCGAACTTCATCGGTAATCGCATCGGCACTTTCGGAATGGCCGCGACGATCAACGCGATGGTCGAGATGGACTACCAGGTGGACGAGGTCGACGCCATCACCGGCCCGGCCATGGGCCACCCCGGATCCGCATCCTTTGGCACCGCCGACCTGGTGGGGATCGACGTCCTCGCGCACGTCGTCAACACGATCTACGAGGGCTGCCCGGATGACCCGCAGCGAGAGATCTTCAAGGTCCCCGAGTTCATCACCACCATGATCAAAGGTGGTTCGCTGGGCCGCAAGACCAAGGACAAGGGAGGCTTCTACCGCATCCAGAAGGAGGACGACGGATCCAAGAGCAAGCTCGTCATCGACTGGAAGACCGGCAACTACCGGCCCAAGGAACGGCCCGATATTCCATCTCTCAAACAGGCCAAGAAGACCCACGACGTCAAGCAACGCCTCCAAGACGTGGTCTTCGCCGACGACCGCGCCGGGGAGTTCGCCTGGCGCTTGATGCGCGACACTCTGGCTTACAGTTCGGACCGCCTGGGTGAGATTTCGGATTCCATTGTCGATATCGACAACGCACTCCGCTGGGGCTACAACTGGGACCTCGGGCCCTTCGAGACCTGGGACGTCCTCGGGGTGAAAAAGGTCGTCGAGAAGATGGAGGCCGATGGCGTCAAACCGGCGTCATGGGTGACCGACATGCTTGCCGCAGGCCACGAGAACTTCTATATCGAGTCGTCGAACGGGCGCCAGTACTACGACGCCGAAAGCAAGGGCTACCTCGACGAGCCGCGGCCCGAGTCTTTCATTTTCCTATCCGAGCTCAAGCGGGACGAGAAGAAGGTCATTTACTCTAACAAGGGCGCCTCGCTGGTCGATCTCGGCGACGGCATCGCCTGCGTCGAGTTCCACTCCGCCCTGCAGCCACGTATGAACCCGATCGACGAATACATCATCGAGGTCATGGCAAAGGGTGTCGAGATCGGCGAACGCGACTTCCGCGGCCTCGTCATCCACCATCAGGGCGAGAATTTCTCGGCCGGCGCCAACCTCCTGGCGGTCCTCGAAGGCATCCAGGCCAACCAGTGGGCCGGGATCGACGAGATGATCCGCGCCTTCCAGGGCATGACCACCGGGCTTCGCAAAGCGAAGATCCCGGTCATCACCGCGCCCTTTGCCTACACCTTTGGAGGAGGCTGCGAGATCACCATGGGTGGTGATCGGGTCTGCGCCGCGGCCGAGACATACATCGGCCTGGTCGAGGTCGGGGTCGGCGTGATCCCGGCCGGCGGCGGATGCTACTTCATGCTTGAAAGGGTGCTCGAGGGCATCGACGAACCGGTTCTCTCCAACCTGCCGTTCATCCGCATCGCCTTCGAGAATATCGGCATGGCCAAGGTTGCCACTTCGGGTGAGGAGGGACGCGATCGCAAATATCTGCGACCCTTCGACAAGGTGGAGATCAACCGCGACCAGCAGCTCTGGACAGCCAAACGGATGGCGATCGCGATGGCGGAAGAGGGCTACACCCCGCCGATGACCAAGTCGTTCCACCTGCCCGGGAAGGAAGGCCTGGCCACTCTCGAGATGATGCTTCACAACATGAAGCTCACCCATTGGATTTCCTCTCACGACGAGAAGATCGCCCGTCACCTCGGACGCATCCTGACCGGCGGCGACACGACCATCAACGACACGGTTGACCAGCAGACGATTCTCGACCTCGAGCGCGAGGCCTTCCTCTCGCTGTGCGGCGAGCCGAAGACCCAGGACCGGATCGCCTACATGCTGGTCAACAACAAGCCGCTCAGGAACTGAGAGAGAGGGAAAGGAGTCAGTCATGCGTGAAGCCGTCATCGTTTCAGCGGCCCGCACGGCCGTCGGCCGGGCCAAAAAGGGCAGCCTTCGCGACACGCGCCCCGAGTATTTCGCATCGAAGATGGTCGAGGGGCTCGTCGAACGCACCCCCGGTCTCGAAAAAGAGATGGTCGGCGACATCATCCTGGGTTGCGCCATGCCGGAGGGCGAGCAGGGCATGAACGTGGCCCGGTTGATTACCCTTGCGGCCGGATTCCCCACCGCGGTCCCGGCAATCACCGTCAACCGCTTCTGCTGCTCGGGCTCGCAGACCATCGCCCTCGCCGCCGACACCATCCGCGCCGGCAACGCCGACGTCGTGATCGCCGGCGGTGTCGAGTCGATGTCAATGGTGGCGATGGGCGGCAACAAGCCGATCGCTTACCCCGGTCTCATGAAATCCATGCCCAACGCCTATGCCGCGATGGGCACCACCGCCGAGGTGGTCGCGAAAAGATATGAGATCACGCGCGAGATGCAGGATGAGTTCGCCTACAACTCGCACCGAAAGGCGGTTGCGGCGCTCGAGGAGGAGAAATTCAAGGACGAGATCGTGCCACTCGAGGTCCGGGTCCGTGAAAACGGGAGCTGGCGGGAGTTCGTCTTCGACACCGATGAAGGCCCGCGCGCGGACACCACCGTCGAAGGGCTCGCCAAGCTGAAACCGGTCTTCGACCCCAAGGGCACGGTCACCGCCGGCAACGCCTCGCAGATCAACGATGGTGCCGCCGCGGTGGTGATCATGGGTTCGGACGTCGCCGAGGCCATGGGGCTCGCACCGATCGCCTTTGTCCGTCACTGGGCGGTGGCCGGAGTCGACCCCGACGTGATGGGTATCGGCCCCACAGTCGCGGTGCCCAAGCTGCTCGAAAAAACGGGCCTCAAACTCGATGACATCGACCTGGTCGAGATCAACGAGGCCTTCGCCAGCCAGTCCGTCTATTGCGTCAACGAGCTCGGCCTTGACCCCGAAAAGACCAACGTCAACGGCGGCGCCATCGCCACCGGCCACCCGCTGGGCGCCACCGGCGCGATCCTGACCGTCAAGATCCTCGGCGAGCTCAAGCGCCGCGAGGCCAAGCGCGGCATCGTCACCATGTGCATCGGCGGCGGGATGGGATTCGCGTATCTGCTCGAGATGGCATAGCCCTCAATTCTGAAAAGCGAAAACCCCCGAGCATCGCGCCGGGGGTTTTTATTTCGGATTGCGGAATTCGGATTTCGGATTTCCCGCCCGCCCTCCCCAACTATCGACTCCGCGGGTGGGTGGGGGCTGAATTCGAAATCCGAAATTCGAAATCCGAAATCGGTTACCGTTTGAGCCTTTTCTCGATATTGCGGAAAATCTGCGTCGAGATCGAGCGGTCGCCGAAGGTGCCGACCTTGATGCGAATTGACGTCGTATCGAAGTCGACGGATTCGAGGTTGATACTGACCTTTGTCCCGACCGCCATTCGCGCCGTGATCTTGCCCTTGAGCTTGTCGACGGTGCTGTCGATTCCGACGAGCTCGAGGTCCTCGAGGGTGGCATTGGTGGCGTTGACCACGTCCGGCACGGAGCCTTCGAGGGTCGATCGCAGGACACCTTCAGCCTTGCTGTAGGTAGCCTCGGTCCCCTCGGGCGTCACGACCGTAGATTTGCAGCCCGTCAGCAGACCCACACACACCATGACGATCAATATCTTCTTCATGGACAGTACCCTACCCGCTTGATTCGGAATTGTCGAGTGACGCCAATTACATTCTCGACGAGACCTCCTGACCGCTTGTCCCATGACCCCAACAGAGGTACTCTCCAGCCGGAGGTGTCGAATGGCCGGAACAATCGCAGTGCGTCGTGAAACCAAGAGCCCGCTCGAGCGACGCACACCGGTCACACCCGACCTCGTCCGTCGATTGGTCAAGAGTTCCAACGTCGAGGTGCTGGTGCAGCCGTCGGCACGCCGGGTCTTTCCCGACAACGAGTACGTCCGCGCAGGCGCCCGGATGGCCGAAAATCTGGCCGATTCGAAGGTGATTCTCGGCGTCAAGGAGATTCCTCCGGAACTGTTTCAGCCCGATACCGCCTACGTATTCTTCGCCCACGTCATCAAGGGCCAGCCCTACAACATGCCGATGCTGGCCAAGATGCTGGAGCTCGGTTGCACCCTCATCGACTATGAAAAGATCTGCAATGACACCGGGAAACGCCTCATCTTCTTTGGCCGTTTCGCCGGCCTCGCGGGCATGATCGACAGCTTGTGGGCCCTCGGCCAGCGTCTCCGTCGCGAGGGCTTCCCGACCCCTCTGGCATCGATCGAGCCGGCCTACTCCTACCCCAGCCTGCACGACGCCAAGGTGGCGATCCGCAAGGCCGGCGAGCGCATCGCGTCGGAGGGCCTGCCCGAGGCGCTGATACCGCTCAATATCGGCATCGCGGGCTACGGTAACGTCGCCGGCGGAGTGCACGAGATCCTCGCCGAGCTGCCGACCCGCGAGGTCGAGCCGGCGAAACTCGGGAGCACCTTCGACGAGCCCTCACGCCACTGCTTCTACCAGACCACCCTGCGCGAGGAGCACTTGGTGGAACCGGTTCGGAAGAGCCGCGCCTTCGAGCTGCAGGACTACTACGACCGTCCCGATCGGTACGTCGCGGTCTCCGATCGGTACCTGCCCCACCTGACCGTGCTCATGAACTGCAACTACTGGGACGATCGCTACCCCCGTCTGGTCACCAAAGAGCAACTCCGAGAGCTATGGTCGGGCGATGAACCTCCTCGCCTCCGCGTCATCGGCGACCTGGGGTGCGATTTGGGGGGCGCGGTGGAGTGCAATCTCAAGTGCACCGATCCTTCCGACCCGGTTTACGTCTACGACCCTTTCGAGGAGACCATCGCCTCGGGTGTGGACGGCCGGGGGCCGGTCGTGCTGGCGGTCGAAATCCTACCCGCCGAGCTGCCACGCGAGGCCTCCGAGGAGTTCTCGACCACGCTCGCCCCCTTCCTGCCGGCCCTCGCAGCGGCCGACTTCGACGTCCCCTTCGACGAGCTCGACCTGCCGCCGGAGCTCCTGGGCGCCGTCGTCGCCCACCGCGGCGAGCTCACCCCGGATTACGCCTACGTCGAAGATTATCTATAGCCCACAGGGGTTGATTTGCTCGATCGGACGCGATAGGGTTTCACGCGTTCCGTCGGCGCACCGGCCCCGCTTCATGCGACGGCGGTTCGTGCGGCGGCGGCGAAAATTCAACCGTCGCTGGAAGCTCCGGCTTCCCACGACCAATTTATTTCCCCTGATCTCTCCGGGTCGCCAGACCCGGTTTTTTGTGTCCCGGCTGCGCCGGGACACAAGAAAACCGATTGCTTGAAGCTTGAGGATCGAACCCGTGCCCGTCATCCTGAGCGAGCGGAGGCTGCAGGCCGGAGCGAGTCGAAGGACCCCCTGACGCCAGCAGCACACACCGAGCACCTCTGGCCCTTGTGGTGCGGGCGTCCCGCCCGCACTTCTTCGATGGCAGTGGATTCGTGCAGGCGAGACGCCTGCACCACAAAATCTGTTGGATTTTAGTGAGACCGGCTATACGCCTTCAATTCGATGGCGTTTCGTACTTCTCGAGCAACGCCTGGAAACGTGGGTGTCACTGCCGAGGGTGGTTCCGATCCTCAACTAGCCTTTTGGACGCACCAGCTCCTGGAATTCGGGGTTGTCCCACAGCGATTCGAACTCCGAAGACTTCCAGAGAAGATCTCCCACTGACAACCCATCGGCCAGTGCCTGTCTCAGAAGCTGGAGGGCACGACCAGTGCGGCCGAGCTGTGCCGCGATCAGGGCTTGATAGAAACTGGGTTCCCCCCACGTGAAGCCCTCCACATCCTGAAGCAGCGCCGAAATCCGCTCTGCCTCCTTTCCGTCCCCCAACCGCGCCGCAACAACTCCCAGCCGTCCGTATACCGACATGGGGCGGGCGTCCTCGTATCGCAGCACGGGCTTGATGTCACCGACTTCGTCGGCCAATTCTAGGTACTGATGCCGCGCTTCGTCCCACTCTTCCGCGTTGTATATGGCATCTGAAAAAAACAGTCTGCGACGCCAGGATGAAGACGCAACCGGCGCACGGCCCCGATGCCATTCGACTGCGCGCCGTGCGAGTGTCAAGGCGTCTCCCGGGTGGCCGTGGCTGCGCAAGACTTCGACCGCCCGCGACATGATGAAGCCGGCGCCTTCAGGGTCCGAGTACTGCACGGTACGGCATTCGTCGATCAGCCGATCGAGCTCTTCCAACCGACCGAGAGCCGCCAACCCACATGCTTCCTCCGAGACGACCCATGCGGAATCTGGAAATGCCACCCGACCCCGCCGCGCGATCTCCACCATCTGTTCATACTGTCCAAGCATAAAAAACGCGTCCGCCAGTTGCGCGAAATAACGGACGCCTGGAGGCGCAACCTTTGGATTCTCGGCCAGCCGCTCGCTCAGCAATACGACAGCCTCCCGAGGTCGCCCCAACGCCATGGCGGTAACGGCAAGCTTCCTGCGGACGTCGGCCCTGGGCTCGACCTCGCGCGCCCTCAAGAGATGGTGGCGTTCGGTTGAGTTCTGCCCGTTGAGCCCGGCTCTGAAGGCAGCGGACATGTGGCGACCGTAAGGGGTGAGCTTTTCCGGCTGGGCGTCGAGCTCGTCGAGTGCTTCGATCGCCTCCTGCCACATGCCGAAGTTGCTGTAAATCACTGAAATGGCGTACCAAACGGCGTGGTAGTCGGGGTCGAGCTGCAGAGCCTGCCGAAAGCCCGGTAGTCCGTCGACTGTGGCGGGTGCCGCCAGATGTACTTCGAGCGCTTCCCACCGTGGGGGCTTGGGGGTCGACAAGAGGGTATGCGCCGTCGACCGGTACCACCACACCAATGCCATCGCCCGCTGTCGCAACTCCTCAAGGCCCTCTTCCAGGTTGTCGAGCCGAGCCATGACGGGCTCGATCGCGGGTCCGGCCCTGTGTTGCATCGCATCGGTAACCCGAGCTTCAAATCGTAAACTCCCTCCACTGCGGGAGAGGGAGCCCGAAAGCAGGGTACCGGCACCGTGGTTCGAGGCGAGAGCGATGAGCGAAGAGGTATCTCGAGCGACCGTTGGCTCTGTGATCTCCACGCCGAGGCTCGCGATCAGGTAATCGATGGTCTGTCCTCTGAGTCCGTCACCGATACGACCCGCCACCAGGACCCCGAGCGCGTCAAAACCCGGATCGCCGGTTCGGTTTTCGAACGGGACGATGACGAGCAGGCTTCGATCGAGAGCGGGATCTACGGCCACTGTTTGAGCAGGCGGACCCAGCTCGGGACGAAACGCAATCCACATGATCAAGGTTAAGGCCGCGGTGCCGATCACGAGAACATATGGCCACCTCGGCTTACCGATTGCAGGCCGGGCATTACCGAAGTCGTCCTCACCGCCCACCGACTCCACCGGCGCAATCAACCGATAGCCCTTACGGTGAATCGTCTCGACATAGGTCGGGCTCGTTGCGTCGTCACCGAGAGCGTTCCTGAGCTCGGTGATGGCGTGGGTCACGGTGTTGTCGGAAATGAACTCGGTCGCCCAGACGCTGTCGGTCAATTCTTGCCGGGTCACGAGATCGCCTTCGTGCTCCGCAAGACACACGAGCACCTGCATCACCTTGAGCTCGAGCGTGATCGTCGAATCGCCACGCGAGATCCGGTTGAGATTCGGCTGCACGAGCCAATCGCCGAGCCGGAAGTCGCCGACTGACGAGAGCTCCGGGTCAGCCATCAAACCTCCCGCCGGCGCCAATCTTCTCGACGACGCCGTAGTGGCCGACGGTGCGACCGATGAGGTCTTGCATTGTTCGTTGTTCCCGGCGATATGGTAGCGCAGCCCCGCTATTTTCAGGAACCCGCGAATCCACCCACCCACCCGGTTACTGACGCCCTGCGGGCGTCGTGACTCCCCCCCGCCAGCGAGTGGCCAATGGCCGACCACCCCCCGCCCTTCCTTTTCGGCCGTCGGCCAACGATCGCTGCCGGCGGTGAGTTGCCGGGACGGCTGCCCCACAAATCAGGCCCGGGAACGTCCTATCAGAAGAGCGCCTGTTAACATCATTCTGAGGGGAGCGGAGATGCACTTCATCGAAAGATTCACACG
>Ga0307423_1000167_pt1 | contig 43654 bp, 32 predicted proteins | sample SalMarWE160310MG_FD_202154 | JGI IMG/M metagenome (GOLD analysis project Ga0307423, IMG submission 202154) | Salt marsh sediment microbial communities from the Plum Island Ecosystem LTER, Massachusetts, United States - WE1603-10 | ecosystem: Environmental > Aquatic > Marine > Intertidal zone >...
AGTCGGCTCCGGCGGGAAGCGGCTCCGACGACGGCAGCTCCGGCTCCGCCGCCCGCGCGGCCGCCCGCAGGACCGCTTCCTGCCAGAGAGAGTAAATGGCCGGGATCACCAGGAGCGTGAGGACGGTGGCGGACAGCATCCCCCCGACCATCGGCGCGGCGATGCGGCGCATGACCGTGGCGCCGGTGCCGTGCCCCCAGAAGATCGGGAGCAGCCCGCCCACGATCGCCGTCACGGTCATCACGATGGGGCGCACGCGCAGCGCGGCGCCGTGGATCACGGCGTCCCGGAGGGATTGGGGGCTGGGGTCGCGGCGGCGGCGCTCGTCCCAAGCGTTGCCCAAGTAGAGCAGCATGATGACGCCGATCTCGGCGGCGACTCCCGCCAGCGCGATGAAGCCCACGCCGGTGGCCACGGACCAGTTGAAACCCAGCAGGGCCATGATCAGCACGCCGCCCACCAGGCTGAACGGGAGGGAGAGCATGACCACGAGCGTCTCCCCGATCCGTCCGAAGTTCAGGTACAGGAGCAGGAAGATGATCACGAGCGTCGCGGGCACCACGAGCTGCAGCTTGGCCTTGGCGCGCTGCATGTACTCGTACTGCCCCGACCAGGTCAGCGAGTATCCGGGCGGCAGCTGGACCATCTCGCGCACCATCTTCCGGGCGGCCTTGACGTACGAGCCCAGGTCACTCCCCTCCACGTCGACGAACACCCACGCGGTGGGGAACGCCTGCTCGGTCTTCACCGCCATCGGCCCTCCCACGGTCCGGATGCGCGCGACCTGCCCGAGCGGTATCTGCGCGGTCCCTTCGCTCATCGCCTCGCCGCCGTCGCCCCTGCCGCCCATCCCTTCCATCCCGCCCGCCCCGCCGCCCTCCTCCCCGGCGGCTCCCTGCATCCCGGCCATCGTGGCCGGCGCGGCCATGTCGCTCATCGCACCCCGTCGCCCGCCCACCGGGATGAGGATGTCGGCGAGCTTCTCGGGCTGGTCTCGGAGCTCCTGCGGGTAACGCACGCGCACGTTGTAGCGCTCCCGGCCCTCGACCGTGCGAGTGATGCTCATCCCCCCGACCGCCGACGCGATGACCATCTGGATCTGCTTCACGTTGAGCCCGTAGCGGGCCGCGGCCTCACGGTCGATGTCGATGTCGAGGTAGGATCCCGACACGACGCGCTCGCCGATGGCCGAACGCGTGCCCGGCACCATCTTCACCGCGGACTCCACCGCCGTCGCGAGCCGCTCCAGCTCGGCGAGGTCCGGGCCGAAGATCTTCACGCCCACCGGCGTGCGGATGCCCGTGGCCAGCATGTCGATGCGCCCCTTGATGGGCATCGTCCACGAGTTGGTCACGCCTGCCATGCGCACCTCGCGATCCATCTCGCGCACGAGCCCGTCGTAGGTCATGCCCCGGCGCCACTCCTCCTCGGGCTTCAGCACGATCGTCGTCTCGAACATCGACAGCGGTGCCGGGTCGGTCGCGGTCGTCGCACGGCCTGCCTTCCCGAACACGCTCTCCACTTCCGGGAACGCGGCCAGGATCGAATCCTGAACCCGAAGGGTCTCGCTGGCCTTCGCCACGCTGATGCCGGGCAGCGTGGTCGGCATGTACAGGATCGTGCCCTCGTTCAGCGGAGGCATGAACTCCGAGCCGATTTCGCGCATCGGCAGGACGGTGAGCACGAGCACGGCCAGCGCCCCGGCCACCACCGGCCAGCGGTAGTTCAGCACGACCTCCAGAACGGGCCGGTAGACGGAGACGAGGAAGCGGTTGACGGGATTGCTGCGCTCCCGGTGGATGCGTCCGCGGATGAACAGGCCCATGGCGACCGGCACCATCGTCACCGACAGCAGGCTGGCGCTCGCCATCGACAGCGTCTTCGTCCACGCCAGCGGCTTGAACAGCCGCCCCTCCTGCGCCTCCAGGCTGAACACCGGGAGGAACGACACGGTGATGATGAGGAGCGAGAAGAACAGCGCCGGCCCCACCTCCTTCGAGGAGCGCACGACGACATCCCACCGCTCCTTCGTCGTCAGGAGCTTCGTGTGCAGGTGCTCGCCCCCGTCGTCACCGGGGATCGGGACGCCGAGCTCACGGGCATGGGCGCGCTTTTCGTCGATCGCGTGCTCGAGGTGCTTGTGCATGTTCTCGATCATCACGATGGCCGCGTCGATCATCGCGCCGATGGCGATGGCGATCCCGCCCAGGCTCATGATGTCGGCGCCGAGCCCGAGCACGCGCATGGCGATGAACGCCATCAGGATCCCCAGCGGGAGCGTCAGGATCGCGACCAGGGCGCTGCGCACGTGGACGAGGAACACGATCGTCACCAGCGCAACGACGATGGATTCCTCGAGGAGCTTGCCCTTGAGGGTCGAGATCGCCCGCTGGATGAGGTCGGAGCGGTCGTACACCGGCTTGACGACCAGCCCGGCGGGGAGGCTCGATTGGATGGAGGCGAGCTTCGCCTTCACGCGGTCGATCGTCGCCAGCGCGTTCTCGCCGTAGCGCATGATAACGATGCCGCCGACCACGTCGCCGCGACCGTCGAGGTCGGCGACGCCGCGGCGCACGTCGGGCGCCAGGCCCACCGTGGCCACGTCGGAGACGCGCACAGGCGTGCCGTGGTCCGTGGCGCTCACCACGACGTTCTCAATGTCCTCGATCCCCCTCAGGTAGCCGAGCCCGCGGATCATGTACTCCCGCTCCGCCAGCTCGAGCACCATGGCCCCCACTTCCTCGTTCGAGGAGCGGATGGCGTCCATCACCCGCGTCACGGGGATCCCGTAGCCCTGCAGCTTGATCGGGTCCACCGTGACCTCGTAGACCTTCTCGAAGCCGCCCACCGAGGCGACCTCGCTCACCCCCGGCACGGCGGTGAGCTGGTAACGGAGGTACCAGTCCTGGTAGGACCGGATGTCGGCCAGGGACATCGTGCCCGTGGTGTCCACCAGCGCGTACTGGTAGACCCACCCGAGGCCCGTCGCGTCGGGGCCCAGCGCCGGCTGCGCGGCGTCGGGGAGCCGCCCTCGGATGGACGACAGGTACTCGAGCACGCGGCTGCGCGCCCAGTAGAGGTCCGTGCCGTCGTCGAAGATGATGTAGACGAACGAGGTCCCGAAGAACGAGTAGCCCCGCACCGTCTGCGCCCCGGGGACCTTGAGCATCTCCGAGGCGATCGGATAGGTGACCTGGTCCTCGACGATCTGGGGGGCCTGCCCCGCGTAGTCCGTGCGGACGATGACTTGCACATCCGAGAGGTCCGGCAGCGCCTCCAGGGGCGTTCGGCGCATGGCGAGGATGCCGCCCGCTGCGATGAACAGCCCGAAGACCAGGACGAGGAACTTATTCCTCGCGGACCATTCGATGATGCGCTTCAGCATGGCGCGATCCCCCTCAGCCGCCGTGGGAGGAGTGATCCATGGAGCCCGATTCCGGCGCGCCCATGTCCATCCCCTCCATCGAGTCCAACGCCGGGGTGCCCATGTCCATCCCCGGCATCGCCATCCCGCCCAGGTTGGACTCGGCATCCACCAGGAAGGCCGCCGAGGACACCACGCGCTCCCCTTCCCTGACGCCGCCGAGCAGCTCCTGCTCCCGCCCCGAGGTTCGACCCATGCGAACCTCGCGTGGGACGAGCGTGCCGTCCTCGGTCCTCACATAGACGAGCGCGCGCGCTCCCGTGGCGATGACGGCGCTGCGCGGCACCACCAGCGTCGGCGCCTCCTGTGGCACGTCGAACCGGACCTGGGCGTACATCCCCGGCTTCAACTCGAGCCGCGGGTTCGGCAGGTCGAGTCGGACCCGTCCCGTGCGCGCCTGGACCGACACCGTCGGGTAGACGTAGGTCACGTGGCCCTTGAAGAGCTCGCCGGGATAGGCCTCGAAGGTGACGAGCGCGGCCTGGCCGGCGTCGACGTGCCCGAGGTCCTTCTCGAACACGTCCGCTTCGAGCCACACGTGGGACAGGTCCGCGATGCGGTAGATGGTCATCCCCGGCATGATCCGGTCGCCCTCGACGACGTTCTTCTCCACGACGATGCCGGACGCCGGTGCGCGCAGCGTGAGCGTCTTCGTCGGCTCGCCGGACCCCTCGATCCTCCGGATCTCCTCCTCCGGGATGTCCCAGTACGCCAGCCGGCGCCGGGCCGACCGCAGGAGCTCGAGGGCGTTTTCCGACGCCCTCCCCTCGCCCGCCTGGCCCACGAGGCGCGCTGCGAGGACGAGCTCTTCCTGGGCCGACACCAGCGCCGGGCTGTAGACGTCCATGAGCGGTTGACCGGCCTTCACCGGTGCGCCCGTGAAGTCCACGTAGAGGTGCTCGACCCACCCCGCGACCTTCGGGTTCACGGTCGTCAGGCGGGTCTCGTCGTAGGCCACCGTGCCCACCGCCTCGACGAAGAGGGGAAGCTGCTTGCGCACCACCGTCGCGTAGGTGACGCCGATGCGGCGGGCGCCCTCCGCGTCCAGTCGCACCGGCTTCTGCTCGTCGCCGCCCGCGGTCATCGCCGCATGGTTGTGCCCTTCCATGCCGGCCTGGACCGGGGCTTCACCGTCGGTCCCCACCCGGAACGCCACCAACGCCACCGCCGCCAGGACAATCCCGGCGCTCAGGAACACCTGCTTCTTCGTGTTCATCGTGCCTCCGCCATCACAGGGCCGGTTGTCGGGAGAGGACGGCCCACGGCGGACTCGAGGGCCGCCACGGCCTTTCCGTATTCGCCCAGGAGCTGGTAGAGCTCCCCCTCGTACTGGTTCGCGGTCATCTGGGCGTCGACCAGCGTCATGAAGTCGACATCTCCGACGCGGTACGACGAGAAGGCCGACTCCACCGTGGCGTGCGCCTCCGGGATGACCTCGTCGCGGTACAGCGCGGTGAGCGTCCGGGTGCGCTCGAGCTCGGCGAGCAACTCGCCGATGCGCGCGTCCACGTCCGCCTTCAGGCTTCCCAGCTCGGCCTCCGCCAGCCGCTCCATCGCCGCCGCCTCGTCGCGGGCGGCGAACTGCCGCTTGCCGGCGTGCACGGGGATGCTGAAGCCGACCATCGCGCTCCCCATCCGCTCGACGCCCATGCCGCGGTCGCGCTGACCGTAGGTGAATCCGACGGTGAGGTCCGGCCAGATCTGTCGATGCGCGAGCTCGGAGCGCTTCTCGGCCTGTTCCACGCCGGCGCGGCCGCGCGCCAGCACGGGCCGGCTCTCGTCGGCCCATGCGCGCAGCGTGTCACGACCCGGCACGTCCAGGGGGAGCGAGCCGAGCACCGGCGACGGGACCTCGGTGTCGGCGGGCCGGTCCAGGAGCGCGTTGAGGCGGGCCGCCATCGTCTCGCGCATCGCCTGCATCTTCCTGACCTCGCCGTCCATCCGGGCCACCTCCACGTCAGCGCGAAGCACGTCGGCCTGCCTTCCCGTTCCCGCCACGTACATGGCCTTGGCCACCTGCTGGAAGTCCTCGAGGAGTGCGAGCGTCGACCGCATGACCTCGATCCGCCGGTCGAGCGAGTAGAGGTCGTAGAACATGGACGACGCCCGCCCGCGAACGTCCCACCACGCCTCGTCGGCGCCAGCCTCGGCCATCTCCGTCCCGTAGGCCGCGATGTCCCCCTTCAGGGAGAGCTTCCCCGGAAAGGGGAGCATCTGCATGACCTGCACCGACGGCGCCATCGAGGTTGGCATGTCGGTATTGAAGTCCGGGAGGCCGAAGTTCATGACCCCCAGCTGCAGCATCGGGTCGGGCAGCGCGGACGCTTCCGGGGCCCGGTAGGCCGCGGCCTCGGCGGCGGCCTGGAGGGCCTGCAGCCGTGGATTACGGGCCTGCGCCAGCGCCAGCACCTCGTCGAGCGTCAACGCGGCCCCTTCCGATGGCGGAGACTGCGCGGACAGAGGTGCCGCGAGGGCCGCCCAGGTGCACACGACGAGCGCACGGGGCAGCGTCAGGAGTGTCTTCACGTTCGTCCTCGTGGATGTGGTCCGCCGAATGCTGGAGCGAATCTCGCGAGGCGTGCGTGAAGGGCCGATGAGATGAAGATGAAGACGGCTTCATTCCCCCGGCAGCGCGTGAAGGGGCCTTCATCGAAGGTTCACGCGACCTTCATGCCACACCGCCTATCCTGTCCATGTGCGATGCACCCGAAACACCCGGAGGCACGGATGGCGAAGAGAGCGAGAAGGTCGGAGGGACCCTTCGCGAGGGCGCGGCGTCGTCGGCAGCGCGCTTGGATCGTGGCCGGGCTATCCGTGGCCGCGTTCGTGATCGTGAGCGCGACGGTGGTCCGCGGCAGTGGCCAACGCTCGCATCATCCCACGCCGCGCGCGGTGAGCGAGCAGCCGGACGTGGTTCCGTCCTCACGGTACACGCAGTATCCCCGGGTGGCCGAGACCTACAAGATGGCGTACGCGGAGAGGGCCACGCTGGACGGGCTCTACTGCTACTGCAACTGCGCCCAGCACTCGGGGCACTACTCGCTCCTCGACTGCTTCAACAGCGATCATGCCGCACGGTGCGACGTGTGCATGTCCGAGGCGGTCATCGCGTACCAGATGTCCCAGAACGGAGCCTCCCTCGACGCGATCCGGGCCGAGGTGGACAAGACCTACGGCACATGAGGCCGGCGGCCCGCATCCTCTTCTCGGGCCTGGTCCCGATTCTCGTCGCCGCGGCGTGCGACACGTCGCCGGGTTACCTCCGGGAGGAGGGGCGTCGTCGCCACCTGGAGAGCCTCGGGATCGAGCGGTTCGACAGCGGAGGCGCGTACGCGCTGGCAGGCGTAAGCACGATCCGCCGGATCGAGCTCGACGCGCTCGACCCGAGGAGGCTCCGCGGGGACACGCTGGACTCGGCGTACGGCGTCCTGCTCATGCGCTGCGGAGCCTGTCACGACGTTCCCGCGCCGGACTCGAAGCCGGCGTACCTGTGGGAGTCCGTCGTGAGCCGCATGAAGAAGAACGCGCAGGATGCCGGGCTCATGCCCATGGACTCCAGCGACGAGGCCGCGGTCCTGCGCTTCCTTCGGGAGCACGCGGCCGAAGGTCGCTGAACAGCGCCGAAGGAGTATGGTGAGCGATGGCGGCTGGGCGGTCGGAACGAGCCGGGAGTGGCTCTTCCGGATGGTGGTCCGCCGACCCCGGTCCGTCCAGTTCGTCATCCTCGCCCTCGCCGTGGGTCGCAAGGAATGAAGGCAGGACCGGACAACGATGAGCGATCCTCCATCACGCACCCACCTTGGACCACCCGCCGACGCTTCCTCAACTGGCTCCGCGGCACGGCCGCAGGGGGCCTGCTGGTGAGCGTACTCTATCCGCTCGTGCGGTACATCGTCCCCCCCGCCTCCGCCGAGGCCGTCACAAACGCCGTGACGCTGTAGATCGATCCGCAGAGCGTCGCACCCAATTCCGGGCAGATCTTCAAGTTCGGCAACGAGCCCCGGATCCTGATCCGAACGCCATCGGGCGACCTCCGGGCGTTCTCGGCCGTGTGCACGCATCTGGCCTGCACCGTCCAGTACCGCAGCGCCGGCGGACATGGCGTTCGCGGCCGCCGTCGAACGCGATCCCGGCACGATGAACGTGACCCTCGCGGATGATGTCGCGTGGGTCATGTCGACGTCGCGCACGACCGGGACCTTCCGGGATCCCGCGCGGTGCAGCCCGTGACCACGAACGTAGTCGTTGTCGCGGCGCCGACGTCAGTCGAGGTGTTCATGGGCGCCGCGCCCGATTAGCGTACCGATGCCGTTCCGACGGATTCCGCGGAGGGCGGACCAACCGCTGGTCTGGAGGACTCACTGCGATGGGGGTGGAGCGCGTAGGCTCGCCGGACCCGGCTCATGGTCCGGGACAGGGCGGCCCGGAGCGTCACGTCATCTCGGTCGTCGTCACGACCTACAACCGGCCCGAAGCCCTGCGGGCCGTGTTGTGGGCGCTTCGCGATCAGCGCGATACCGCCTTCGAGGTGATCGTGGCCGACGACGGATCGGGACCGGACACCGGGGAAATGATCGGTCGCATGGGGCTGTCACTCCCCTACCGCCTCGAGCACATATGGCAGGAGGACCGTGGGTTCCGTGCTTCCGTGGTCCGAAACCGGGCCATCGTGGCGGCCGGAGGCCCGTACATCGTCTTCCTCGATGGTGATTGCGTGCCGCTGCCGAGCTTCGTCGAGCGCCACCGATCGATGGCAGAGAGAGGTCACTTCGCCAGCGGAAACAGGATCCTGCTGCAGGAGGATCTGACGCGCGTGGTGTTGGAGGAGCGCGCGGCGGTCCAGCGGTGGGCGATGCGCGACTGGGTCCGGGCCCGCCTTCGCGGCGGCGTCAACCGCCTGCTGCCCTTCGTCAGGCTTCCCGACCTTCGCCTCCGCAAGCTCAGCGCGCGCAGGTGGCAGGGTGTGCAGTCCTGCAACCTCGGCGTGTGGAGGGCCGACCTTCTCCGCGTCAACGGCTTCGACGAGCGCTACACCGGGTGGGGGCGCGAAGACTCGGATCTCGCCGTTCGCCTGATCAGGGCCGGGGTACGGCGGAAGGACCTCAGGTTCGCGGTGCCGGTGCTGCACTTGTGGCACCGGGAGTTCGACCGGAGTCGCCTGACGGCCAACGACGAGCTGCTCGGGCGCGTGTTGGAGTCGGACACGACGGTCGCTCCCCGCGGCATCGATCGTCATCTGTGACGTGGCCCGGCGTGCCTTCGGATACGGCGCGCTCCTACTCCTCTTCCCCGCCCACATTCGACTCTCTATGGGGTTCCACCGGTAGCCGCACGACCACGAGTGCCCCCCCCCCGGCCCGGTTCTCCACGGAGGCGTGCCCGCCGTGGGCCTCGGCCACGGCCTGGACGATGGGCAGACCCAGGCCGGTGCCGTCCGCGGCGGTTCCGTGGGTGCGGGCGACATCCTCGCGGAAGAACCGCCGGAATGCCTGCTCCGGCTCCCTGAAGCCGGGGCCGGTATCCTCCACGACGAGGGCGAGCTCCTGGCCGCGGAGGCGCACGCGCACGCCGACCCGCCCGCCCGGGGGCGTGTACTTGATCGCGTTGTCGGCGAGGTTCCACACGGCCTGCCCCACGAGGCCCGCGTCCACGTAGGCGACCGTGTTGCCCTCCGCGTCCAGCGTCAGCTCGATCCCCTTCTCGCGCGCCTGCCCGTCGAGGCGTTCCAGCACCCTCCCGGCCACCTCTGCCACGGACGTCGGCTCGGGGCGGAGGTGCAGCGCCCCGGAGTCGGATCGGGCCAGGACCAGGAGGTCCTCCGTGATGCGCGACAGACGCACGGCCTCCTCCAGCGTGCTTTCCAGCACGCGCCGGTACTCGTCGGGCTGGCGCTCCCGGCGCAAGGCCAGCTCCAGCTCGCCCCGCATCGCCGTGAGCGGAGAGCGCAGCTCGTGGCTCGCGTCGGCGGTGAAGCGTCGTTGGGCCTCGAATGCGCCCTGGATCCGGCCCAGCATGGTGTTCAACACGTCCACCAGCCGCCGATACTCCCGGACTTCCGCGTACGCCTGGATGCGCCGGTCCAGGGAGCCGGCCCGGATGACGTCGGCCTGATCGATGACCTCGTACACGGGGCGCATGGCCCGACCGGCGAGCCAAGAGGCGCCCAGGAACGCCGCCCCGCTCATCAGGACGGTGAGGGCCGCGAGGAAGAGCCCGACGCGCAGGAGCATTTCGTTGCGCGTCTCGAGGGGAGCGGCAACCTCGAGGACGTGGCGCTCGTGCGCCATGCCGAAGCGCTCCAGCGGGTAATAGAGCGCGCGGATCGGCATCCCGTTCCACGAGGCCTCCGTCCAGACGAGCGTCCCGGCCGCGGCGCGGGCCAGATGCTCGCGGTCGAGCGGGAGGTCCGACGTCATGTATTGGCTGCGGAGCAGGCTCACCCCGTCGGCCTGCCAGACCTGCGCGTACCGGATGAGGTTCTGCAGAGAGGCCGCCTCGTCGGGCGTGAGCTCCCATTCGTGGAAGTGCATCTCGCCCGACGGCCGATCCGTGAGCGACGCGGCTTGGATCGAGGCGACGTTCAGGATCGACGCGTTCAGCTCGCCGTCGAGGATCGAGCGCAACGCGAAGAAGGTGACCGCCGCGATGGCGGCGAGACCCACCGCCATGGCCGCGGCCGCCCGCAGCGCGAGCTGGAAGCGGAAGGAGCGGCTCACTCCGTTCGACCCTTCTGGAAGAGGTAGCCCACGCCCCGCACCGTATGCAGCAGGGGATCCGGACCGGCTTCGCGCAGCTTGCGGCGCAGGTGTCCCACGTGGACGTCGACGACGTTGCTCATCGGATCGAAGTGGAGGTCCCACACCTTCTCCAGGAGCTCCGTACGCCTGACCACGCGCTCGGGGTTGAGCATGAAGAACTCGAGGAGCTGGAACTCCTTGGGGGTCAGGTCCAGGCGTGATCCACCGCGAGACGCGACGTGCTTCACCCGGTCCAGCTCCACGTCGTCGTAGAGGAGGCGATCCGGGCGCGCCGACCCGCCCCGCCGCAACAGCGCCCGAATCCGGGCCAGTAGCTCGTCGAAGCCGAAGGGCTTGGTGAGGTAGTCGTCCGCCCCGGCGTCCAACCCCAACACCACGTCCTCCCGGTCATCCCTGGCCGTGAGCATCAGGACGGGAACGGTCTTCTCCTTCGAGCGGAGCTCGCGCACGATCTCCAGCCCCGACTTTCCCGGAAGCATGATGTCCAGGAGGAGCAGGTCGTACTCGTGGACGTGGGCCTTCATCAGGCCGTCGGTCCCGTCGTGGGCGACGTCCACCGAATAGCCCTCTTCCCGGAGGCCCTTCTCCAGGAAGCTGGCGACCTTCTTGTCGTCCTCGACGACCAGGATGCGCATCGCTCCTCCTCCGGCGGTTCCACGGGCCACGCAACGCCCGGCGGGAAACATAGTGGGCTCCACGCCCAGGCCGGGCCACATGAAGAAGCCTTCATGTTGGCTTCATCATCCGTTCACGATACTCTGCAATCTTGAAGAAGGATTCCGATTCCGTCCCGGGAGGATGCCCCGCCGCCGCGCCCTGCCCCTTGTGGCCCGCCGGTGCCTCCCGGGACGCTCTGTTTCGAAGAGCGAGCAGGCCCCCGTGTCTGGCGCGCTCATCCGGAGAGACCCGTGAGAGCCATCGTCCTGCCCTCCGTCCTTTTAGCGCTGACCGCCTGCGGCCGCCCCGACGCGCCCGCGGCTCGGACAGCCGACGCCCTGGGCGGGCGGGAAGCCGCCGCGAGCTCGCTGGCGTCCACCCGGGCGCTGCCGCCGGTCCTGGTCTACAAGACCGAGGGGTGCGGCTGCTGCAATGCCTGGGTCGAGCACCTGCGTGCCGCCGGCTTCGAGGTGGATGCGCGCAACGTCGACGACATAGCCTCCATCAAGGCCGGTGCCGGCATCGACCCCTCCGTCTCCTCCTGCCACACCGCGCTCGTGGACGGCTACGTGGTCGAGGGGCACGTGCCCGCAGAGGTCATCGAACGCCTCCTGGCCGAGCGCCCCGACATCGCCGGGCTCGCGGTGCCGGGGATGCCGGTGGGATCGCCCGGCATGGAGGGAGATGGCGCGAAGCCGTACGAGGTGCTCGCGCTCGATCATCAGGGTCGTACGAGCGTCTACGCGAAGATCGACCCCCGCTGAGCTCGAGCGGGGCGGAGACCGGCCCTCGACCTGACCCGGAGCGGTCCACCAGAACGTCTTTTCAGCGTTGCCGATCGACGGGGTGTCCCCACATCTTGATGCCCCCGAACGACTTCGCTCGAAAGGACGATCCGCATGATCCTGCCTGCGGCGTGGCGCGCGCGCGTCCACCGTTTCCTCTTCCTCTGCGCCCTCGGCCTGATGGCCTCTCCCGCGGCGGCACGTACCCGCGGCCCCGCGCTCGCAGGCCGACGCCCTTCCCGGGAGACGCTCTCCGGCTCGGTCCACGACGCATCCGGTGCGCCGATCGAAGGCGCGCGGGTCCTCCTCGTTGAACTCGACCGCGCCGTGCTCACCGACGCCCGGGGCGCCTTCCGTTTCCCGGAGGTCGCCCCCGGCCGCTACACACTGGAGGTGCGGCGCACCGGCTACCGTAGCGAGCTGGTGTCGGTGGACGTTCCCGGCTCCGGCAGCGTGGACGTCACGCTGAAGGAGGCGCCACTCCCCCTCGAGCCACTCACCGTCACCGTGGCACGTGGGCCCCTCTCGCCCAGAAGCTCGCCGCTGCCCGCGTCGGTTCTGGGCGAGGACGACCTCGACCGCGACGTGAGCGTGTCGCTGGCCCAGACGCTGACACGCCTCCCAGGCGTCCGGAACCTGAGCACGGGTCAGGAGATCGGGAAGCCGGTCATCCGCGGGCTGTCGGGCTCCAGGGTCCTCGTCCTGTCCCAGGGGCTGCGGCTGGAGGACTACGCGTGGAGCGACGAGGACGGCCCGGCCGTCGACGCGGAGATGGCCGACCGCATCGAGGTCATCCGTGGCCCGGCGACGGTGCTCTACGGAGCCGACGCGGTCGGCGGCGTGGTGAACGTCATCCCCCGCCCGATTCCCGACGCCGCGGGAGGCCCCGGATTCACGCGGGGCGAGGCCGAGGCGCACTTCGCCTCGAACAACCGGGAGGCCGGCGGTGTGCTGCGGGCCGAGGGGGCGTCCGGCGATTGGGGCTGGCTGGCCATGGCCACGGGTCGCTTCGCCGAAGCGCTCCGCACGCCCGTCGGGGAGCTGGACAACACCGGGTTCCTGTCCTTCAACGCCGAAGCCGCAGCCGTGAAGCGAGGCCCCTGGGGCACGCTCACGGGTCGCTTCGTGCACAACGGCGGCGAGTTCAAGCTCCTGGAGGAGGACGCGCCGGCCAACGAGCAGCCCGGCGCGCAGGAGGCCGGGCCGGAGCGGAAGCTCAACGACGAGCGCCTGCAGCTCCTGGGCAACTTTCCCCTCGGGGCGTCCCGTCTGGAAACCCGCGTACAGGGACAGCTCCACCACATGGTGGAGATGGAGGACGACCCGGAGGCGCTGGCCCGGGGCGAGCGCATCGAGGTGCCCGTGTTCGACCTCACGCTGACCACGGGTCTCGGCGAGGCGCTCCTGCACCATTCCCTGGCGACCGGCACGTCCGGGACGATCGGCGTGACGGGAAAGCTCCAGCACAGCGCCACCGACGGCGTGATCCCGCTGGTTCCCATCGCCGACATGATGTCCGGTGGCATCTTCCTGCTGGAGCGGGCCGACGAGGGGCCGGTCACCCTTCTGGCCGGGGTGCGGGGTGACCTGGCCCAGATCGATGCCGTAGGCCACTCCGCGCGTCACTTCGATGCGTTCACCTGGAGTGCCGGAGCCGCCTGGCACCTCACCGGGTCGGTGTCCCTGACCGGCAACGTGGGCACGGCGTGGCGAGCGCCCACCCTCTTCGAGCTGTACGCTTCCGGGCCGAGGCTGGGCGAGGCGCGCTACGAGATCGGGCGTGCGAACCTGCACAAGGAGACGTCCCTGAACCTCGACGGCGGGGTGCGCTGGGAGAGCGATCGCGTGCGCGGGCACGTGGCCGTCTATCGGAACAAGTTCGACAACTTCCTGTTCATCCAGCCCACCGACGAAATCCGCGAGGGCTACCGGGTATTCAACTACGAGCAGGCCGACGCCCGCCTGCAGGGCGGCGAGGGCTCCATCGACGTCGAGGCGACCCCCTGGCTCACGCTGAGCGCCCGCGGCGACTTCGTCCGCGGCACCAACCAGACGGTGGACGAGCCGCTGCCCCTCATGCCGCCACGGAGCGTCACCGGCGGCGCCGAGGTCCATGGAGCCTGGCCCTCCACGGAAGACTGGACGTTCGTCGGCGCCGAGGTGCAGACCGTGGCCAAGCCCGACCGGCTGAACCCCTTCGACGTCCCCGTGGATGGCTACACGCTGGTGAACGTGAGCGCGGGGTGGCGGGGCGAATGGATGGGTCGTGAGGCGGGCGTGGACCTGCGGGTGCGCAACGCCGCCAACACCTCCTACAAGGACTTCCTCAGCCGCTACAAGGCGTTCGCCCTGAACCCGGGCCGCGACGTGGTGCTGCGGGTGCGGATGGAGTTCTGAGCGGACCCGGCGCACCGGCGGGTCGCCGGGTGCTCGCGCGCCCGGCGGCCCCTACATCTCCTTCAGCAGCCCCACCCTGAGGGCGAAGCGCACCAACTCGGACCGGTGGTTCAGCCCCAGCTTGTCCATGATCCGTGAGCGGTACGTGTCCACGGTCTTGGGGCTGATGAAGAGCTTCTTGCCGATCTCGCGCGAGCTGTAGCCCTCCGCGGTCAGCGCCAGGACCTCCTGCTCGCGGGTGCTCAGGTCGTGGAGGCTCGCGCCTTCCTCCGACTCCGACGCCTTGTAGCGCTGTAGCAGGAGCGTCGTCGCCTTGGGCGGGAGATACACCTCGCCCCGCGCCACCACCTTGATGGCCTCGATCAGGTCGTTGTCGGCGCTGGTCTTGGTGAGGTATCCGCTCGCACCCGCCTCGACGACGGGGACGAGGTACTCCTCCTCGGCGTGGACCGTGAGGACCAGGACCTTGGTGTCGAGCTCCAGCGCGGCGATGCGCCGCGTGGCCTCGAGGCCGTTGGAGCCGGGCATGGACAGGTCCATGATCACGACGTCCGGCTTCAGCTCGCGGACCCTGTCCACCGCCTCGTCTCCCGACGATGCCTCCCCGACGACCTGCAACCGTCCCTCGGCCTCGAGGAGCGCCTTGATGCCGGCGCGGAACATCGCGTGGTCGTCGACCAGGAGAATACTGGTTCCGTCAGACATTCCGTGCCTCCACCGCCGAGGAAGGGAGCTCGACCCGCACTCGGGTGCCCTCTCCCGGTGTGCTGTCGACCGTGACGCGCCCACCGATCATGATCGCCCGCTCCTGCATGCCGACCAGGCCGAGCCCACCGCCCTGCTCGGCGGCGCGCTCGGCCCTGAATCCCCGCCCGTCGTCCTCCACTTCCGCGGAGACGATCGAATCCTCCACGCGTACGGTCAGTCGCACCCGCGCGGCGCCGGAATGTCGGGCCGCGTTGCTCAGCGACTCCTGGACGATCCGGTAGAGCGCGAGCTTGGCCTCGTCGCTCAGGAGGTGGTCCACGGCGTCCAACCGGGCCTCGACCTCGAGGCCCGTCGACTCCCGCAGGTTGCGCAGGTGGGCGTGGAACGCCGAGATCAGGCCCACCTCCTCGAGCTCCGGAGGGCGGAGGCCGCGCGCGATGCGCTTCACGCCCTCCGCCGCCTCGAGAATCTGCTCTCGAAGCTCCTCCAGCGCGAGATGGCGCCGCGCCGGGTCCGACTCGAGGGCGAGCAGGCGGACCCGGAGCATGAGTGTCGCCAGCCGCTGCGCGGTATCGTCGTGGAGCTCCCGGGCGATTCGTTGGCGCTCCTCCTCCACGGAGCGCAGGGCCCCTTCGGAGAAGTCCTGCAGCCGCTTCCGGTCAGTGATGTCCCGGATCGAGCAGATCACCCGCTGCTCACCCTCGGAGGTCCACGGGCTGAGGCTGATCTCGACCGGGAACTCGCTGCCGTCCCGGCGCCGGGCGGTCAGCTCGAGCCCCACCCCCATCGGACGCGCGTGGGGATTGCGCAGGTAGCGCCTGCGATGCTCACGGTGCGCCGCTCGGAAGGCATCCGGAACCAGCATCTCGACCGGCTCCCCCACCAGCTCCTCGCGGGCGTAGCCGAACAGGGCCTCGACGTGCGGGTTCAGGTCGCGGACGATTCCCTCGTCGTCCACGACCATGATCCCGTCCGGCGAGGCCTCGAAGACGGCCCTGTATTCGTCTGCGCTCAGCACCCGCTCACGGCTCCAATCTCGCCGTCGAGGTGTGGAGAAAACCCCCACAGTTCCTACGGCGCATTTCCCACCTCGGGGGGCGCGAAGTCCCTGACAGCCCCGAGGACCTGCCAACGCAAGAATTTACGCAAGTCGGCGGGTCCCGCGAGACCCACGCCTTCCGTACCCCTCGCGGGGGGTGAAAGAACCCCCTGATTCCAGATAGATCCGACCACCCTCTCCGCCACGGAAGAAGTGACGAACCGACAGGCGACGCCCACCCCTCCCGAGGCGCCGGGAAATACCGGTGCACCCGGGGAAACCATCGGGAAGCCCTCGCGGCTCCCCGGTGTCGGGCGGTTCCTGCGGTTGCCCCTCTACTGGAAGATCGTCCTGGCCAATGTCGCTCTCCTGAGCGTGGCCGTGGTCGCAGGCGCCGGCCTGGCGTCCGGCGTGGAGGGGGTGGTTTCCGCCCCCGTCACGACGGCCTCGCTGGTTGCCGGTGTGGCGGTGATCGCGGCGAGCATCGCGGTCAACGCCTGGCTCGTGCGGATCGCGCTGTCTCCCCTGAAGCTGCTGGAGCACGCGGCTCTCCGCGTCGGAGGCGGAGAGACCGACGCCCGGGCCTGGGAGTCTCCGCTGGCGGACTCTCGCCTGCAGCGGGTGACGGAAGTCTTCAACGAGATGCTGGACTCGCTGTCGGCCAACAGGACCCGGCAACAGGACCTCGCGCGCCGGGTCCTCGAGTCCGAGGAGCGCGAGCGCCAGCGCATCGCGCACGAGCTCTACTCCGGGACCGCACAGACGCTCGCGGGCGTCCTGGTGCGGCTGCGTATCGCCGAGCGGCACCTTTCGAGTGGCGCGAATGGTTCCATTACCGAGATCCGCGAGGAAGTGGTCAACGCCCTCGAAGAGATCCGAGGTGTCGCTCGGCGATTGCGGCCACCCGAGCTGGACGAGCTGGGCGTGAAGGTCGCGCTCGAAGCCCACGCCCGCTCTCTCGGCGAGGGACGCCGGATCGAATTCAGGTTCCAGGGCGAGGTACCGCCCATGTCACGCGAGTCGTCGCTGGCGCTCTTCCGCATCGTCCAGGAGGCGTTGAGTAACGCGGTCCTCCACTCCGGCGCCGACGTGGTCCAGGTGGATTTCAGCTGCGGCGGCGACTCGGTGGTCGCGGAAATCATGGACGACGGCCACGGATTCGACCTCGGTACCGCCCTCGCCCACACCGGGCAGAGCCTTGGGCTCTTCGGCATGCACGAGCGTGCTGGTTATGTTCAAGGTGAGTTGTCCCTGGAGTCCGGACCCGGCAGAGGCACCCGCGTTCGCGTGGTCATCCCCTTCGCCCCGATACGGGAGCCCGACCAGAGAGACGGAACCGTGGACCGGCTGGTCGACGGTCTTGTCGAGAGCGCAGAGCTCGCCGCCGCCTCCGCCCCGAACACCCAGAGCGGCTCCGTTCCTTTCTGAAAGGGACGCAAGCGGCGGAGCGTCTCCGCCGTCCGACCCTGCGCGGAGGAACCCATGTACCGGCAGATCATGGTACCCCTGGACGGCTCGCGCTTCGCCGAGTCCGCCCTTCCCCTCGCCCTTTCGGTCAGCCGCCACACGGGCGCACGCCTTCATCTCGTCACGGTCCAGGAACCCATTCCCTCCTTCGCGTACGACGAGTGGGAGAGCGCAGCCGAGGAGTGGACGCAGAGCTATCTGGACAACGTCCTGGAGCGTGCCGGGGGTCGCGCGGGGGGGGAGGTCACGATCAGCCGTCTCAACGGTCACGTGGTCGAGGTGCTGGAGCAGGAGGCGGAACGTCTTTCGGTGGACCTGATCGCGATGGCCACGCACGGGCGTGGAATGTTCTCCCGGGCATGGCTGGGAAGCGTCGCCGACGCCTTCGTCCACCACACGACCCGTCCCGTCCTGCTCGTGCGGCCCGAGGAGGAGGGGGAACCGGACCTCGCGGCCACCGTGGAGTTCCAACGTCTGCTCGTCCCCCTCGACGGCACCGACCTGTCCGAGAGCGTCATCGACCGCGCCGTCGAGTTCGGGGCGCTCTTCGACACGGACTACCACCTGGTGCGCGTGGTGCCCTATCCGATGCAGTTCAACAGCCCCTACCTCCCCCACACGATGCAGATGAACCAGCAGTTCGTGGAGGAGGCCAGGGTCTCGGCCGAGGACTACCTGCAGGACCACGTCGACCGGCTCCGGGAGCAGGGCCTGCGGGTCGACCATACGGTCGTGGTGGTGGCGCAGCCGGGCCATGGGATCCTCGCCGAAGCCGAGGAGGCCGGGTGCGACTTCATCGCCATGGCCACGCACGCTCGCACGGGGCTGAGCCGTGCCATTCTGGGGAGCACCGCCGACAAGGTGCTCCGGGGAAGTCACATGCCCATCCTGCTGTACCATCCCGCAATCTGACCGGTCGCCGGAAGCTTCTCCGGCGGGTGAGGAGGTGGGCCATGCTCACCGTACGCGATATCATGCAGGCGCCCGTGGTGACGGTCTCCCCCGAGACGACCGTGCGGCAGCTCTCCAGGATCCTGGCCGACGAGGAGATCAGCGGGGCCCCCGTAGTCGGAGATGAGGGCGAGCTCCTGGGCGTGGTCTCGGCCACGGACGTGGTCCGTCTGGCGGCCGACGACGCGGAGGTCCACGTCGCTTCGGCGGCCTCCCTCGACGATCCGACGCTCATTCCGGATCCGGACGGACCGGAGGAAGTGGACCCCGACCCTTACGGATTCTTCCTGCCCGAGGACTCGCCGCTCACGCGGGAGGGGTTCTTCGAGCAGTTCGCCGAGACCGAGCTGGACGCGGTCCTGGTACGGGACATCATGACGCCGGTGACGTTCTCGGTTCGCGCGGACGCCACGCTCCGCGAGCTCGCCGAGTTCCTGGTGCGCGGCCGGATCCACCGGGCGGTCGTCGTCCAAGGTGACCGCCTCGAGGGGATCGTCACCTCGGGCGACGTGTTGCGCGCCGTCTCGGAGGGGCTGCTCGGGTAGCTGCTCCGTCTGGCCGCGGAACGGCCGTCGTGGTAGGGTGCCGGGCGGGACCATGCTCCGCCACGGCGAGGCGCGCGCGCAGGGCGCGGTCCCGCCGGCTCATCCCAGAGGAGGTCGCATGCCCGCCGCCCGGCTCTCTGTCCCCACGCTCGCGGTCCTGGTCGTACTCGCCGTCGGGCGGCCGTCCTCCGCGCAGGACGCACCCCAGACGCAGACGGACGACTACACGCGCTACGAGCTCGAGGCGCCGGGGAGCGGCGCGTTCCACATCCTCTACGACGTGAGCGCCACCACCGCGGGCGCGCGCTTCTTCTACAATGGGATCCGGGCGGGCGCGGAGGAGGAGGTGCACCGCGTCGTCGACCTGCACACGGGCGCGCCCCTCGCGTGGGAGGTCGTCGACGGAGCGCACGCCCGCGCCAACGGGCATCCGCGCGCCGACCTCGACGGGAGGTACATCAAGGTCACGCTCGCGCGTCCGGTCCCGGAGGGAGGACAGGGACGGGTGCGCATCGACAAGACCTATGTCGACGGGAAGAGCTACTTCACGGATGGCGCCGACGTCGTCTTCGACCGCTCGCTCGGGATCCGGCGCAACGCCGTCGTTCTCCCGGCCGGCTACGAGCTCGTGGAGGCCGACTACCCCGTGCAGGTGGACACGGAGGGGGACGGTCGGATCCGCGTGAGCTTCATGAACCCCGGCCCCGGAGCGGTGGATTTCCGCGTCCGCGGGCGCCCGCTGCCGGACGGCACCCGCAACGAGCGCCGCACCTCGACGGCGGAGCCGGTACCCACGAGCGGCGGGGGCGCCCCGGCCCGCGCCCGGGTGGGATGGACCTTCCCGGAGCGCGCCTTCGAGGACCGTGATATCACGTACTACCTGCAGCAGCCCGAGACGCATTCCTTCCGCCTCTTCCACGACTACACCGAGTCCCGCCCGGGCGTGGACCGCTACCTGAACGTGGTGCGCTCGGGGTCCTCCGCGTCCGACCCCGAGGCGTGGAACCTGGACACGGGCGAGCGCCTCCGCGTCGAGCAACTTCGCGGGTCGGAGCTCGCCGCGCGCGGGATCGAGGTCGGCGAGGCGGACGCCAGGACCGAGGTCGTGGCGATCTGGTTCGATCCCGTCCGGGCGGGAGCATCGACCCGCCTGCGGATCTGGGAGACGTACACCGACCCGGGGCGGTACGTCCTGGCCGACGACGAGCTCGTTTGGGATCGCGCGTTCGGTCGAGCACGGAACACGGTCGTGCTCCCCGAAGGCTGGTACCTGACCGCCAACGCGATTCCCGGCGTCGTCGACCGGACCGACGACGGACGCATCCGGATCCGCTACGAGAATCCGAGGCCCGACGAGATCCAGGTCTTCGTGAAGGCGCGGCGGCGGTAGCGGAGGGAGGTCGGAGCCTGCAGCGGTCCGCCCGTCTCAGCGGAGGCCCGCACGGATCCGGGTGCCGAACTCCTCGCCGGCCCCGAGGGCTTCCCGCGCGGCCGCGTCGACGCGGAACCGCCGGCGCGCCTGCTCGATGCCGAGATCGGTGTCGAGAAGGCCGTGGTCGAGAGCGAGCTTGTCGGAGAAGCCGGGCAGCAGCACACCCCACCCCCACGGGAGCGGATCGGACACGACGCGGTTCACGTGATCGCGCAGGTTCGTGAGACAGTTGTCGAAGAGGGTGTTGTAGTACTCCGGGTGGTCCTGGAGGGCGGTTGCGCGACCGAGCATGTCAACGAAGAGCGCGCGTGCCTGCTCAGGGGTGGCGTTGGACGGGTAGAGGAAGAGCGTGTCGCCCCGGGCCGCGCGCTGCCCGATCAGGTCGGCTTCCGTCCCCACGACGTACGTCATCTCGAAGGCCCTCGTCATTCCGCCCAACAGCGTGTAACGCTCTCCGTCCTCCCGGCGCGCCTCGACCGAGACGGCGACGAACCGGCCCCCCTCGAACTCGAAGCTGACGAACCCGTGGGCCAGGCCGCGGAAACGGTTCGCGAAGGGCGCGAGCACGAACCACACGCGCCGAGCGGCGGCGAGGGAGTACGTGTCTTCGCGGTAGCGCTCCTCGAAGTGCCCATCCGGGAAGTGGCGGAAGTCGCGCAGATCCCGAATGCGCACCTCGTCCCCGTCGATGGTGACGCGGGCCGGGCGCGCGTGGTCGGCGGCCCAATCCCGGTCGTTGCGCGGAGCGCCACGCGACAGGAGAAAGACGGCCAGGCCCGCCCCGACCACCAGGATGCCTCCGATCAGCACGATCCGCACCGGCTAGCCGCCCCGCGGCAGGCGCAAGGCGAACCACAGCAACCTCAACGGACTTCCCCTTTCTCCGTGGGGTCTTCCAACCTGCGATCTTCCAGGTCGAGCGTAATCAATGTCACGCCCTGCGGGTCCACGTCCACCTCCCCGTGCCGCGCGGGTGGGCTCACGGGTTGAACCAGTAGCTCGCCTTCACGACCAGGACGTTGTCCGCGGGCGTTCTAAAGAGCGCGCGCAGGTCGCGCCCGAGCGCCAGGTCGTCGACGGGCGCTACGTCGGAGCGCTGGTGCTGCCACACCAGGAAGAGGGTGGAGCCCGGGCGCCACTCCCACCGCAGCACGACGCTGCCCCTCAGGCTCCGCTCGTTGAAGTCCTCGTCCTCGATGCTGAAGGGCGGGACGGGCCCCGGGCCGTCCGGGTCGATCACGAGCTCTGTGCCGTCGCGCACCACGGTCCCCACGTCGTCGCCGTAGCGCAGGAAGTCGAACGTGCGGGGCGCCCTCAGCTCCTTGACGCCGTCGAAGGCGGCGCCCGCGATGAACGGCTGGACGTACGCCTCGAGCGTGAGTCCGGGGCGAAACGTCCAGTTGAGTCTCCCTTCGAGGGCGACCGTCGTCTGCTCCAGCTCCGCGAAGACGTAGCGGCGCCCGAACGTGTGGGAGGCCGTGGGGTCCTCCACCGAACCGAGATACTGGGCCACCGCACGCTCCCGGCTGAGCTCGGGCCCCAGCGTGACATTCCAGGACGACGCGTCGCGGAGCCCGATGCCGACATCGATCTCCCAGGTGTCGCCACCCGCCTCGTCCCAGCCGTGGGAGACGTCGGCCTCCACCGTCCACGCCTTGCGGGAGTCCGAATCGATGCGCAGGGAGACCTCGTTGCCTGAAATGGCGCGAGCGAGCGGACCGCCCCTCGTCAGGCGGTCGTCGAGGCCGGAGAAGGCGTGGTCGAAGCCGACCTCGCCGCTCCAGTAGCTCAGCAGCTCACCCTGGAGCTCGGAGGAGACCCACGCCCCGAGGAAGTCGCCGCCCTGGTTCCAGTTGCCGTCGGCGCGCACGTCGACGCTCCACTCGCGGAAGACATCGCCCGGGCGGTTTTCGACGTACCGGACGGAGCTGCCCGTCTCGATGCGGTCCGCGTCGCGCTGGTATCCGAGGTCGTTCACCTCGAACCCCGGGCTGGTCCCGCCCACGTCCATCGACCCGCGCCAGTGGAGGCCCGCTTGCTTCTCCAGTTGTGCGTCGAAGGTGTAGCCGGCCAGCGAGGTCGCGGTGGGGTCGAACGTGAGGTGGTCCGCGTCCGGGCGCTGGTAGTACCGGGCGGACGAGCGCTGTGCCGACGCGATCGCCCCCGGGGCACCGGCGATGCGGCTCCCCGCCACCTGGCCCGATACGGCCCAGGTGCGGTCGCCCCACTCGTGGCGGAAATCCGCCCCGGCGCTGTAGGCGCTCGCACGGGTGCTGGCGGCGAGCGGGAGGGCCCCGAGTCGACGGTTCACCCCGGTGATCATCCCGCCCATGACGGTCCGTCCCTCCGCCAGATTGCGCTTGAGGCGCGTGACGAAGTAGTTGGACAGGGGCGCCACCACCTCTCGCCGTTCTCCGCTCACCGCGCCGGTGAAGCGGCCGACCTCCTCCGCGGTCACGGCCTCCAGCAACCCTACGGTCCACCCACCGGCCGTGCGCCCCGTCACCTTTGCGGCCCCGAGGATCGTCGCCGCCTCGGGCACGTCCTCGTACAGCGCATCGGGGGAGCCTCCGCCCCGCGGCCCGCCGCCGATCCGACGGGAGTAGAGGAGCTGCGTGGCACCTTCCCATCCGCCGCCGTCACCGAACTGGAAGATGTCCGCACCCTCGACGAAGAAGGGGCGCTTCTCCTCGAAGCGCGTCTCGTAGGCGGTGAGGTTGACCACCGCCGGGTCCAACTCGACCTGGCCGAAATCGGGGTTGAACGTGGCATCCAGCGTCAGGTTGGTCGCGAGGCGGTGCTTGAGGTCGAGCCCCCCGGTGGCGAAGTAGTCCGACCCGTCTCGATAGGGATCCGGGAACGGCGCGTCGGGGGGCGTCTCCACCGGGATGTACTCGGCGCGGCCGACCACGTACGGCAACAACTCGAGACCGCCTCCCTGCTCCAGGTCGGAGAGGCCCGTGAGATGTCCGTAGCGGGCGATACCTCCCCGCTCGCTCTTGGGCGTGAACGCGAAGACCGCCTCCTCCTGCCGCCGGCCGATCGAACGTTCGAGCTGCAGGCCCCACGGCTCGTCCCCGACCTGGTCGAAGCGCAGCTGACTGAAGGGGATGCGCATCTCGACGGTCCACCCCCCGCCGTCGACCGCGGTCTCCACCTCCCAGACCGGATCCCAGGAGTCGTCACCGTGGTCCGCCTCGCCCCCGGAGAGGATCCCGTCGCTGCGCACGCCCGACGGGTTCACCATGAACTGGTAGGCCGTCAGATGGTCGTGATAGCTGTCCAGCACCACCGAGAACCAGTCGGAATCGGGCATGTACACGTCCCGGCGCGCCAGCCGCGTCGAGACCGGTGCGCCGTCCGAGAGTCGGGCGCCGACGTAGAGGCTCCGCCGGTCGAAGAGGATGCGCACCTCCGTGACCTCGCTGGCAGGCCGCCCCTCCTCCGGGTCGTTCTGCGTGAACCCGGTGATCGCATCCGCGGCGCCCCACGCCGCCTCGTCCAGGACCCCGTCGATGCGGAGCCCGCCCTGAAGGCGCACGGCTTCCGCCGACGGAAGAGCGGGCACGGAAGGTGTCTGCCCGGCGGCGGGCGCGTGGAGCGGGAGAACGAGCGGGAGGAGGAAAACGAACGGAGTGCGGCGCATGGGGTGGTCGCTTCGCTCGGGGAGAGGTCGCGAGACCTCCCGGGAAAGCTAAGGGACCCCCGCACGAGACCGTAGGGCCCGTGCGGGGGTCCCCGCGATCACCGGCGCTGGCGATCAGCCTCCGTGCCGCCGCTTGTCCCTCGGGATGTCCACCGTGCCGTCCACGCCACTGTAGCGGATGCCGCCGCTCCCGTCCGAGCGCACCTCGAAGCCGCCCCGTACGTCACGGACGCTGATGGAGCCGGAGCCGTCGTCGTCGACGACGACGTTGCCCTGCACGGCCACCGCGCTGATCGAGCCGGAGCCGTCCCGGAGGCGCACCGTCCCGCCGATATCGGACAGGTCGATGCCGCCGGAGCCGTCGTCCACTTCGACGTCGCCGGAGACATCGCGCACGTCGATCCCACCCGACGAATCGTCGATGCGCACGGCACCGTTCACGTCGTGGACGTCGATCTCGCCCGAGGAGTCGTCGATGCGCAGATCCCCGGTGCCCGAGACCTCCATGCTCCCCGAGGAGTCCTCGAGGTCCACCGCCATGTCGAGGGGGACCTCGACGGTCAGGTCGATGCGGGCGTAGTCGTTGCCGCGCCAGTTCCCCCGCCGCCCCTGGTCGGGGTAGTGGGTGGCGAGCTCGAAGTTGCCACCGTGGCGTTCGAGCGTGATCTGCAGGTCTTCGAGGTACGCCTCCTCGGACGCGCATACCCGGCCGACGGCCTGGATGCGGTCCAGTCCGGGGCGCCCCTCCACCCTCAGCTCACCCGACCCCGCGCTGAGCCGCAACAGGTCGCTCGCCGAGGCCTCCACGGAGACTCGCCGCTCGACCTGGTACGCGCAGTCCCCCGAGCGCATCGGCTCGATCTGCAGGTCGAAGTCGGGAATGTCCACGTCCACGTCGACGTTCACGTCGACGTTCCGCCGTGCGTGGGGATGATCGACGAGCATCCCGGCGGCGTAGTCCCCGCCGAACCCAACGAGCCCGTACCCCATGAACAGCGCCGTCACCCTCATCGCACGCAACATCGCCCCTCCTCCCGCTGGACCTTCGATCCGGATCTCCGTTCCCCTCGTTGGACGTATGGGACGGCGGCAGGGTTGGAACCGTGCGACGACGCGCCGTCGCCGGTGTGCGCATCCCCATCGTCCGACGCTGGTGGCTACATTCTCCGACGGGATCCGTGCCCGCCGTGTTTCACGCCCCGCTGCCGACCCGCGCGCCACCGCGCCGGCGGCAGGGAGTCCTCCGTGGAGGAACGCGGCGGCCCGTCCGGAGGTTAAAGGGAGACCCCTACTCGACTTCGACGCCGGATCGGACGCTCATGGCCCGCACCTCCGCCGTAACCCTCCTGCTCGCCCTCGCGCTCGCGCCGCTCCCGGCGTCGGCACAGATGATGCCCCAGGGCGGTGCGTCGCGCGGGTGGACGCCCGCGCAGATCGGCGTTCGCTTCGGCGCCACGAGCGTGTCCAGCAACTCCGTCCTGGGTGCGCAGCTCTGGATCCCCCTGATCCCGTCGGGCCACGTGCAGCTGATCCCCAACGCGGACGTCACGTTCCTCGCGGGCGGCTTCAAGGAGTATCAGCACGGAGTGCAGGCCGTGCTGGTGAGCGGAGGCGGGCGCGGCGGGCTGTTCGTCGGGGGAGGCATGACCTGGCGCAACACGATCTACGACGGTCCCGATCGCGAGACGAAGCGCTGGCCGGACCTCGTCGTCGGTCTGCGCACGGGACAGATCAGCTCCATCCCGCTCACCGCGCAGATCCAGATCCGCTGGGTGTTCGTCGACGGCCCGATCAATCCGCGGATCCTGACGTTCGGCGTCAACGTCCCGCTGTGGGGCTGGGGACGCCGGTAGGTCGGACGCGACACGGCTCGCCGGGAGCCCACTTGGGCGGCGCCGCCCGGCGGCAACCGATCCGATCCCCGCTACTCCCCCGTGACGCGCACGCCGTTGGCGTCGGCGTCGAAGAGCATCCCCTCGTCGGCGTCCACCAGGATTCGTCGCCGGTCCGCGAGGGTGGGCACCACGACGTCGAAGGACACCAGACCGAGCGCCCCCTCCGGCGGCCCCGACGCACCCTCGCCACCCCACACGTTGAGTCCCACGTGATGGTGATAGCCCCCCGCCGCGACGAAGAGGGCGCCGGGATACGCGCGCGTGGTCACCTCGAAACCCAGGCGCGCCACGTAGAACGCCTCGGCGGCCGACAGCGACGACACACGCAGGTGCACGTGCCCGACCACGGTCCCCGGCGGCAGCGCCGGCGCCGGACCCGGTGAGGCCACCAGCAGCCCGGGAACGTCCAGGGGCTCGGTGGTCATGAAGATCCCACCTTCCACCGAGTGCCACACGTCCCGCGAGCGATCGCAGTACAGCTCCAGGCCGTTTCCTTCCGTATCCGTGAGGTAGGCGGCCTCGCTCACGTTGTGATCCGCGAAGCCGTCGAAGCCCCACCCGCGCTCGCGCACGCGCCGGATCATGGCCGCGAGGGCGGCGCGTCCGTCGAAACGGAACGCCACGTGGAACAGCCCCGTCGTGCCCGGCGGACGACGAGGTGCCCCCGGAACCCCGTGCAGAATCAACAGAGGAAGGCCGTCCTCCGTACCCATCGCGGCGGTGGCGCCGTCCTCCGCCAGCACGGAGAAGCCGAGCACGTCCTGATAGAATCGGACCTCGCGGTCCAGGTCGCCGACGCGGAGCTGGACCGTGCCGATTCGGGTATCGGGAGGAAGCAGAGGGGGGGCCATCTCGCCGGGATTATCGACTCCCGCGGATTCCGGCGCCAGCCCGACACGGCGTCCTCCTTTCAGAGGTCCCATGATGATGGTAAGCTGACGCGCCCGGTCTCGTACCTACGTCCGGCCCCCCCGACCGGAATCTCCACCCGTCACCCGCCATGTCCCCGCTACGACGGCTCGCCATCCCGCTCGTCCTCGCCCTGGCCGCGCGCGCCGGCATACCGACACGTGCGGCAGCCCAGGCCCCCGGGTACCCGCCCGTCGACAACCGACAGATCTACGCGGAGTATCACGCGGAGGTCCTCGATCAGCTCAACAAGCTCATGGCCCGATGGGGCGAGGCGTGGGCGGACGACGACGCCGACGACGTCGCCGACCTCTACTGGGAGAACGCGGTGCTGATCGTGCCGGGCAGTCCGCCCTTCCGGGGACGGGACGCGATCCGGACGCATTTCGCGGCGGTCCTCCCCGAAGAGGGAGACGTGGAAGCGTTCATGTTGGACTTCGACGCCAGCGGGGGCATGGCCGTGGTGTACGGCAACTACCGGCTGAGCACGGCGGGCGAGGACCGCACCGGTCCTCTCGTGACCGTCTACCTCCTGAAGGGGCGCACCTGGAAGATCCGATCGCAGGTCTTCACGGGCGGGTGACGGGTCCGGGCGTCAACTCCCCGACGCGACCTCCGGAGGCTTGCGCGTGAGGATCACGAAGTCGCCCAGCCCTTCGTGCTCGTCCTTCTTCCAACCGTCGATGTCCTCGGCGGGCGTGAGCACGATCGTCAGGATGCGCGTGCCCGGTCGGTAGTCGGAGACCCGTTCCGGGATCCCCGTGCCACGCTCGACGTGGAAGGACCCGGCATAGTGGATCACCAGCGCACCCAGGTGTTCCTGGAGGGCCCTGGCCACCGACTCACCCATCGCGGCGTCCCAAAGCGCCTGGGCCTGGAGCGCGTTGCTCATGTCGTGGACGGGGGGCGGGGGCGCCTCTGCCTCGGGCTCGGGCCGTGGCTCCGCAGGCGGTTCGGGGGTGGCTTCCTCCGCGGGTACCGCGGAGTCCGGCGCGGGCCCCTGCGCGTCCTTCATCATGTCCGCCATCAGCGCGTTCCACTGGGCGGTGTAGGCCTCCGACGGCCCGGGATAGGGCAGCGGCGGGAGGTACGAACGGGCCAGGTCGGAGAGCGCATACAACGACCCGGGACCCAGTCGGCTGACCCGGTTCACGTATCTACGGGGAGCGTTGGCCGCCACCACGGGGATCTCGTGGGCCCGCGCGAACTCGACCATGGGACGGTAGTCGGTGTCGTAGCGATCCCACGGCCGGGCGCTCTTCTGGAACTGGTCCTCCGTGATCAGGCCGTGCAGGTATTCGTCCACGATGTACTGCACATCCCGCTCGAACATCTCCATCGAGAGCACGACCTGCCGCCCCGCACCCGCGGTGTCGCCGAGCGCGCCGACCCGCTGGGCCGAGCGGACCAGCAGCTGCGTCTCGACACCGTGGCCCACCACGTCGTCGTGCGTCTCGCCGACCAGGACCGCCTCGGCGTCCGCCATCGCCGCCACGACCTCCGCGAAGGACCGGGATCCACCGATGCCGTCGTAGACGCGGAAGTCGGCGCCCTCCACGACCATCCGGGTCGAATCGACCGCGGGATGCTGGGCACGGGCCGAGACGGGCGCGAGAAGAACGGCCACGGACGAGGCGAGGAGCACGCTGCGCTTCACCACAGGACCTCTTGTGCTGGACCGGAAAGAGACACCGTCCGCCGGCCCCCGGGAGGGAGCCGGGCGGACGGAGGGCAGCGGGAATCTAGGGACAGGCCGGTCCCCGGCCAACCGAGCGCGGGGCGCGGGTTTTCCGCCCGTGGTGGCGCACAGGCGGCCGCCGTAGGTTGAGAGCCGCCGTCCGCCCCCTGGACTTCCCGAGGACGCGCGGGCGGCGCGCACCGACCCGAAGCGAGAGGGACCCTCCCATGACCTGGTTCTGGCTGGCGCTGCTCGGCGGCGTCGTCGTGATGGTGCTGTACGACGTGGTTCAGACGCGCCACGCGATCCTGCGCAACTTCCCCATCATCGGGCACTTCCGGTACTGGCTGGAGTCGGTGGGTCCCGAGCTGCGCCAGTACATCGTGACGTCCAACGACGAGGAGCGGCCCTTCTCCCGCGACCAGCGCAGGTGGGTGTACGCATCGGCGAAGCGGGAGAACAACTACCTCGGGTTCGGCACGGACAACGAGATGGAGCTGTCGCCGAACTACCTGATCATCAAGCACAACACGATCGGCTGGCCGGAGGACCGGCCGCACGCGGAGGGCTATCCGCTCCCCTGCGCGAAGGTCCTGGGCCGCCACCGGGGCCGCCGGAAGGCGTTCCGGCCCGCTTCGGTCGTCAACATCAGCGCGATGAGCTTCGGATCGCTCTCCTCCCACGCGGTCGAGGCCCTGAACCGGGGCGCCGGGATCTGCGGGTGCCTGCACAACACCGGGGAGGGCGGCATCTCGCGCTACCATCTCAACGGCGGCGAGCTGATCTGGCAGCTGGGTACCGGCTACTTCGGCGCGCGCACGCCCGACGGCGGCTTCGACCGGGCGAAGTTCCTCGATAAGGTGGAGACACACCCGGTGCGTGCCGTCGAGATCAAGCTCTCGCAGGGCGCCAAGCCCGGGCTGGGCGGCGTGCTCCCCGCCGTCAAGGTCACGGCGGAGATCGCGGAGATCCGCGGCGTGCCCCGCGGCCAGGCGGTCCTCAGCCCTCCGGGGCACCGGGCGTTTCGCGACGTTGACGAGATGCTCGACTTCGTCGAGGACCTCGCGGAAGCCTCCGGCCTGCCCGTGGGCATCAAGTCGGCGGTCGGGGAGCTCTCGTTCTGGAGGGAGCTCGCCGAGCGCATGGCCGGCGAGGCGCGCGGCGTCGACTTCATCACGATCGACGGTGGAGAGGGCGGAACGGGCGCGGCGCCGTTCGCCTTCGCCGACCACGTGGCGCTCCCCTTCAAGATCGGCTTCAGCCGGGTGTATCGGGTCTTCGCGGAGCGGGGGATGCACGGCGACGTCGTCTGGCTCTCGTCGGGCAAGCTCGGCTTCCCCGAGACCGGCCTGCTCGCCTTCTGCCTGGGCGCCGACATGATCAACGTCGCGCGCGAGGCCATGATGGCGATCGGCTGCATCCAGGCGCAGCGCTGCCACACCGACCACTGCCCCACCGGGGTGGCGACGCAGAACAAGTGGCTCGTGCGCGGCCTGGTGCCCACCCACAAGGCCGCGCGCCTGGCCAACTACGTCATGACGCTCCGCAAGGAGCTCCTCAGGCTCAGCCACGCGTGCGGCGTGGAGCACCCCGGCTTCCTCACCTCCGACCACATGGAGATCCTCGACGGCTCGTTTCGCAGCCGGCCCCTCTATGACGTCTTCCACTACAAGGAGGGGTGGGAGATCCCGTCGGAGCGGGACCGGGAGGAGGTGCTGCGGGAAATGCGGACGGGGGTGGAAGCGACGGCGTGAGGGGAGCCCTCACTCCTCCCAGATCCTCCTCAGATACCGCTCGGGAGCCAACAGGAAGTCCCGCACCAGCTGGACGGACTCGAGCTCGCCGAAGGGGACGGCCCGCACCGGCGACTCGTCGAAGCTCAGGATCGTGGCTCCCGGCACCGCCATCAGGATCGGGGCGTGCGTCGCGACGACGAACTGCGAGCCAGCGTCCACGGCGTCCTTCATCATCGCGAGGAAGGCGAGCTGGCTCTGGGGCGAGAGCGCGGCCTCGGGCTCGTCCATGAGGAAGAGGCCGCCGGGCACGAGCCGCGCGCCGAACAGGCGCAGGAACGACTCCCCGTGCGAGCCCGCGTCGGGATTCTCCCCGTAGCTGCGGGTGAGCCCTTCGATCGAGGCCAGGTGCGTGCTCCTCGCCTTCGAGCGGCCGAGCTCGGAGTGCCCGACCATCTCCCGGTCCACGCGCGCGATCTCGGCGCGGTGCTCCGCCATCATGCGACCGACCTGCTTCTGGAAGCCGAAGAAATCCTCGGCCCGCAGGAAGAAGCCCCGGTGCGAGCGCCGGCCGCGCCACGTCAGCCTGAAGTGGCCGGCGAGCCGCCGCTGCGGCTCGAGCGTCGGATCGTCCGCCAGGCGGGTGGAGCCGACGGCGGGGAGTCGCGCCGCGATCGCCAGCGCCTCGAGGAACGTCGACTTCCCTGACCCGTTCTCCCCGACGAGGAGCGTCACCGGGGTCGCCACTTCGAGCTGCGTCAGGCCCGCGATGGCGGGAACGGAGAAGGGAAAGCCCCCGGAAACGCCTTCCTCCGGGCGCTCGTACCGCACGAGCGCCAGCTGGGGCCCGGATGTGGCGACCACGCGCCGCGCCTCTACCTCATCGGCGTCCATCGGTTGTTCTCGCGGTCCACGTCGGGGAAGCGCTGCTCCGGGTCGAGCACCACGCTCGTCACGTGGCCCGGGATCGACACGCGCGCGGTGGCCTGCCCGTCGTGCCAGGCGTCCACCGGCACGGTGGTGCGCGTGCGCCCGCCGGTGTCGGACGTCACCTCGACGATCACGGGCATGGGGATCTCGCCGCGATCCTCGAGCAGGACCTCCGCTCCGTCGTCGGTCGCACGCACGCCAACCACGGCCTGGTCGAGCACGCGCGTCGTGTACATCCACGGATAGAAGTACCAATCCAGGTCGCGGCCGGTGACGTCCTCGAAGGTCCAGAAGAGGTCGAGCGGGCCGGGGTGCTTGAACGCCCACCTGCGGATGTACGTGCGCATGGCCTGGTCGAACACCTGGGGTCCGAGGATCGTGCGCAGGGCGCGGAGGACCGTCGCAGGCTTGCCGTACGACGCGGTGCCCCGGTTCCCGAAGGGCCCGTAGAGGTCGGCCGCGCGCATCGACGGAGTCTCCTGGTCGCTGCCCGCGATCCGCAGGTAGCCGTTCATGGTGTTGAGGCCGGAGTCCACATTCGGGAAGAGCTCGGGCGTCGCGATGTCCTCGGCGAACGACGCCAGCCCCTCGTCCATCCAGGCGTACCTCCGCTCGTTGGATCCGACCACCATGGGCCACCACATGTGGGCCAGCTCGTGGCTGATCACGCTGTACAGCGAGATCGGCGTACGCCCGCCGCCGATGATCGTGATCATCGGGTACTCCATGCCCCCACCGATCACCCCCTCGTTCACGGTCATGTGTGGGTAGGGGTAGGGATACCAGGACGAGTGGGTCTCGATCGCGTGGCGCGCGTATTCCGCGGCGTGGTCCCAGTTGGGCCGGCCGGGGCGGTACAGGGTGTAGATGTTCGAGGAGCGGGCCGTGCCGTCGTCGGCCCGGTACTCCGCGACCGTGCCGTCCCACACGTACTGATCGGACCCGCCCCACGCGAAGTCGCGCACGTTCTCGGCCGTCCAGTGCCAGGTGAGCGTCCCGTCCTCCCCACCCGCGGCCGTCGCGCTCCCGTCGTCGAGCTCGGCTTTGCTCACGATGTGGGTCACGCGATCCCGCGTCAGCGTACCGAGACGTTCGATGGCCTGCGGCGCGAGCACCTCGTCGGCGTTCTGCAGCACGCCCGAAGCGCTCACCAGCCAGCCGGCTGGCGCGGTGATCTCGACGTCGAAGTCGCCATACTCCAGGTAGAACTCCCCGTCGCCCAGATAGGGGTCCCTCGCCCACCCGCGGAGGTCGTCGTAGACCGCCACCTGCGGGTACCACTGCGCCAGGTAGTACACATGCTCGCCCTCGCGCCCCATGCGAAACGTCCCTTCGGGCACGACGAAGCTCCAATCGATCGTGAGCTCGGCCGTCCCTCCGGGCGGAATCGCGTGCGGGAGCGGGACGCGCTCGGATGTCGACAGCGACGCAGCGCCTCCGGAGGGGGCAAGAACCACGGGCGCCCCCTGGACCACCATGCGCTCCAACTCGAAGCCGCCGGTGACCGGTGCCGCCCGGTCCCGCGGGTTCCCCGGGGCGAAGACGTTCTGCGGGAGGTTCAGCCAGATCTCGTCGAGGGTATCGGGCGAGCGGTTGTGGTACGTGATGGTCTCCGAGCCCGTCACACGCATCTCCTCCGGGAGAAGACGCGCGCGCACGCGGTAATCCACCTCCTGCTGCCAGTAGCGGGAGCCGGGCTCTCCCGTACGGCTGCGCGTGTCGGCGCGGAGCGCGGCCAGGGCGGCGTGGGGCACGGGGAGCGTATCCGCAGGGGCGGCGGCCGCCAGGGCGACCGTCAGGAGGAGAGGAAGCATGGCATGTCGCGTCGGGGCGCGCGTGGGCGCGCCGCGTTGGGTCGTCACCTCGGGACCAGGCACATTGACCCGGCGCCTCCCCGAGGGCAAGGACGCCCGCCCCCTCGCGGGGCCTGAACGGGGCGGGCTCGTCCCCTCGCTCCCCCAGCCTACAGCTGGTCGAGCTCCTTGCGTGCGCGGTTCAGGATCTCGCGGATCTTCTCGGCCTCCTCCTCGAGATCCGCTCGGGCCGCGGCCTTGAAGGCGCTCTTGGTGAGCCTTCCCCACGAGCTCCAGATCTCCGCGGACTCGGGACCCATGTGCACACCCCACTCCTTCCAACCCCCCGCGCGCTTCCAGATGCGCGCCACCGCCTCCTCGTGCAGGCGCAGCTCCTCGCGCCCCGCATCGGTGAGCTCGTACACCTTCTTCCCGTCCTGCTCGTTGGAGTGCACCAGGTCCTCGTCCTCGAGCTGTTGCAGCACCGGGTACACGGTGCCCGCGCTGGCGTGATACATCCCGCCCGAGCGCTCCTCGAGCCGCTTCATGAGCTCGTAGCCGTGCGCCGGCCCGTCGTGCAGGAGGGAGAGCAGCGCCAGGCGCACCTCTCCCTGTCGGAAGAACGCGCGCCGGGGTCCGCGGCGCCCGCCCTTTCCCCGCGTGCGTGGTCCGAACCCCACGTCCCAATCGAAGAGCCAGTCGAAATCCATGCCGCGTCCTCTCGTTCCGCAGAACATCGTCATTCCCTCCCCCGTTCCGTTCGCTACGTTACTTACGTCCGATCTTCGGTACAATAGATCGTAGAGTGTATCGTACGATACACTCTACGATAGGACGTACGCAAGAGTTCGCGCGATCCGGCGTCAACGTGGACTCCCTCGGCAGGGCGCGCATCGAGTTCCTGTACGAGCAGGGCAACGTGACCCCCGCGCTGCCGTAGCCCCTACCGCACCTTCAACTCCTCCAGCTCCTCGAGCGTGCGCGGCCAGTCGGCACCGAGCAGTCTCGACAGTCCCCGGTCGGCGAGGACCTTCCCGCCTGTCTGGCAGACGGCGCAGTAGTTGGTCTCCCGGTCGGCGTAGCGGATCCGCTGGATCGGGGCACCGCATACGGGGCACGGCTCCCCGTAACGCCCGTGCGCTCCCATCGCCGGGTGGAACGCCGTGATCCTCTCCGGGAACCGGTCCCCGAACTCCTCGCGCAGCCGCTCCGTCCACTCCTCCAGGGAGCGGCGCGCCATGTCGTAGAGCCTGGCCGACTCCTCTTCGGTCAGGTTACGGGTCAGCTGTAGGGGGGACAGGCCCGCGAACAGGAGGATCTCGTCGGAGTGCGCGTTGCCGATGCCGCTGAGGACGCGCGGGTCGGTCAGCGCCCGCTTCAGCGTCCGGTTTTCGCGCGTGATCACTTCACGGAACGCCGTGAGGGAGGCGTCCAGCACCTCCAGGCCGCCCGGATCGAGCTCGGCCAGGGCGGCCTCCCCGGACACGACGTGCAGCGACGCGCGCTTCTTCGTCGCCTGCTCCGTGACCAGCAACGTTCCCTCGGGGAAATCGAAGGCGGCGTGTGCGCCCTTCTTCGGCACGGCCGCGCCCCTCTTCTTCCAGTGGAACCGCCCGGAGATCATGAGGTGGAAGACCAGGAAGAGGCCGCCCTCCATCTCCCACACCACGCGCTTGCCGAGGCGCCGCACGCCTTCCACGCTCCTTCCCTCTGCGGAGGAGAGCGGCGGGTCCCACGTGCGCAGGAGCGACGGCGAGCGCAGGCGCACGCGTTCCAGGGGACGGCCGACGACCGCCCGCTGCAGCCCCTCCAGGTAGGCCGTGATCTCCGGGAGCTCGGGCATGAAGCCGCCTGCCGGCGCCGGGGGTCGCCTCAGCGACGCCGCACGAGCACCGTGGCGATCTCCCACGGTGCCAACCGGATCGAGGCCCGCGTCCCGTCGCTCGCGGACCAGTCATCGTCCGCGGCGGGACGCTCGAGGAGGTCGGCCCGCCGCCAGGCGAACCCCCACGGGAGGTCGATCGTCGCGGTCGCCGCGTTGCCGTGGCGCTCGACCAGGCGCAGGACCAGGTCGTCCCCGTCGTCCTCTGCGACCTTGAGCGCGCCGAGCTCCACACCCGGGCCCGCCACCCGCACGAACGGTCGAGCCCGCCCCTCCCCTCCGTGCGCAGAGACCGCCACGGCTCTCAGCGGCGCGTTCAACGCCTCGGCCGCGGCCTCGGTGTCACCCGATCTCCAATCGCCGTCGTGCACGACCAGGTCGTACCTGAAGGCCTGCCCGCCCATGTCTGCTTGCGGGTCGGGCCACTTCGGGGACTTCAGCAGGGTCAGGCGGAGCGTGTCTCCCCGAACGTCGTAGCCATGCTTGGAGTCGTTGACGAGGCTCACGCCCCATGATCCGTCGCCCGCGTCGATCCACCCCTGCATGGACACCTCGTAGCGGGCGCTGTCCCGGCGCGTGCGCGGCACCGCGGGGCGCGCGATCGCTCCGTACGGGATCTCCGCCCACACGCTGTCGAAGCGGAGCGCGAGGGGAAATGACGCCTTGAGCAGCCGATGATCCGCCCGCCAGACGCCGCGCGTCTCCACCGCGAGCCGACGCTCCCCGTCCGGAAGTTCCAGCCTCTGCACGAAGCGCCCGTCGGCGTCGGCGCGCACCACCTCGACGGACGTGCCGAGCGCGTCGCGCACCGGCTCGCCGACCCGCACCGTATCGGCCATCGGCCGCCAGGGCGCGTCGGTGTCGTCGATATTCCAGGCGTCCCATTCGAGCGGTCGGTCCTCGCGCGTGGCCAGGCGGTTGCCCCCACCGCCCGGCTGGAGCACGTCTCTCCCCGAAGCCAGGTCTACGATGCGCGCGATCTCGCCGGTCCCGCGGTCGACCTCGACGCGCAAACGCCCGTTGTCGAGGATCGCGCGCGAGGGCGTGGCCAAGGGACGGGCGTTGCCTGGGAGTGCCGCCCTCTCACTCGCCACGAACACGATCCGCCCGCCGGTCGCCGGGACGTCCGGCACCCGCACGCGCAGCGAGTCCGCCCACACGGCGGAGGGAAGTGGCCGCCCCTCACCATCCACGACCGTGGCCGCGCCGTCCGCCCAGGGGATCGCCACGACACCGGCTCGAGCGTGCCCCGACGGGTTGAGCACGAGGAACGGCTCGGCGCCCTCGACGGGTGGGCGGGTGTCCAACGTCGCCGCGATCGTTTCGGCGGCCCGGTCAAGCGTCATGTCGGCCGATCGCTCCGCTTCCCGGTAGGCGTGCGCGGCGTCGGCGTAGATGGCACCGATCCCCGAGCCGGGCAGCAGGTCGTGGAACTGGTTGAAGAGCGTCGTGGTCCAGGCGGCGGTCAGCGCCCCGCGCGGATAGTTGTACCACGCGTCGGGCGCGGCTACGAAGGACGCGTGCGCGGCCGCCGCCTCCGCGGCGCCCAGCAGCCCCTCCATGTGGCGGTTCCACCTCTTCGTCGCCGCCTGGCTCGTGTAGACGCCGCGGTGGTACTCCAGGTACAGCTCGTCGTCGATAACGGGCGCCGCTCCCGCTCCCGCCTCCATGCTGCCGAGGGCCTCGGCGGGGAGCACGCCGCGCAGCGGTGGGAACGTGGGGATGCGCGCGAGCTCGCGGGCCCGGTCGAGCATCTCCATCGTGGGACCGCCTCCGTGGTCACCCACGCCGTAGAGGACGAGCATCCGTCGCGCGGCCGTGCTGTCCCTCGACGCCTTCCACTCCTCGGCCAGGCTCCTGGGCTGCAACTGGTGCGTGTAGCCGTAGGGGATGTACGTCAGGATGCGCGTCCCATCGCGCCCCTCCCACCAAAAGAGGTTCTTGTCCGCGCTCCACGCGTCGGTGTCGTTCCAGCGCAGCTTCTGCGTGACGAAGTAGTCCAGCCCCGACTTCCGGAAGATCTGTGGAAGCGACCAAGCGTAGCCAAACGTGTCGGGGATCCACGCCACGCGGGCCGTCGTGCCGAAGAGGCGGGCGTACGTCCGCTGCCCGTAGAGCGCCTGGCGCACCAGCGCTTCCCCGGAAGGGAGGTTCGCATCGGCCTCCACCCACCACCCCCCGACGGGCGCCCACCGTCCCTCCCGCTGGAGCCGCTGGATGTCTCGCAGGAGATCGGGCTCGTATGCGTCCAGCCATTCGTAGTAGGCGGCCGCCGAGGCCGCGAAGGTCGTCCCCGGGTACTTCGCGAGCAGCTTGGCCGCGGTCCGCCACGTGTCGCGCACGACGTCGACGGTCTCGTCCCACCGCCACAGCCAGGCGGCGTCGATGTGGGCGTTCCCCACCACGTCGATCGTGTCGGCGCGGATCTCCCGCGCCGCGGGCTCCAGGCGCCGCATCCACTCCGACACTATCGTGGCGTACCGGACCTTGTCCGGCTCCATCGATACGGCGAGGAGCGTCCGAGCGACCTCCCGGTCGGGTTCCTCCGGGACCGCGTCGTCTCCCAGGAAGTAACGAGCCCAGCGGACTCCCTCGGCGACCTCCTCCCACCCGGGGTCGGGGACGATCAGCCGCGGCGGGTCCCACCACGGCCCGGCGGGGTCGATCTCGACCGCGAGGGTATCGCCCGCCGCGCAGGGCCCGCACAGGGGCACGCGTCCGGACGCCCCCGCCGCGCGAGGCTCGCCGCCCACCCGAACGGTCGAGCCGGTGGCAGCGAACTCCGCGACGTCCAGCTCCAGGTCCAGACCGGCCAGGACGGGCGGGACCGACGCCCGGAAGGCGAGGGCGCGCGCCTCGCGCACCACCGTGGGGTCGACCCCGTGGGAGCCCGGCGCCGGAAGCGGGCGCCAGGCGCCAGCGTCGTCCCTCCATCGCCATCCGTCGACGTCGATGGGCCGCGCGAGCACGCGCAGGGCCAAGCCGGCGTCCAGGTCGCGGCCCGATGCCTCCCCCCCCTCGGCGCGGGCCTGGACTCCCCCCTCGCCCGCCGCGGCGGCGGCGACCAGATCGCTCCACGTCGTCGGGAGCTCGGCCTCCGAGACCACACCGTCGGATGCGGCCGGCAGTTCCGCCTCGCGGGAGCCGACGCGGACGCGCACGGCACCGCTCAGCCCTCCCCAGCGCGTCGCCCGCGCCGTGACCGGCACGCGCAGCGCGCCCGTCCCGGCCTCGAGCACGGCGGACGAAGCCACCGCGAGCGGGCCCACCGTGAGCGCGGGCCCCGGGCCGGTCGCCGACGCCACACCCGGAGGTCGTGTGGCACCGAGGCGGATCCCGTCGGGTGCGCCCCCTCCCAGCGCGAGGAGTCGGGCGCCCAGCGCGAACTCGCCCGACCGGTTGACCACCTTCATGAGCAGCCGGTTCGCGCCGGCCGCGAGGCGCACGGTCACGGTGTCGGTACCACCCCGCAGGCTGCGCGCAACCTCGCGGTCGAGGATCAGCGTTCCGTCCAGCCATACGCGGACGTCGTCGTCGGACTCGAAGCCGAAGCTGACCGTGCGCTCGTCGGGGCTCGTCACCCATGAGAATGCGTACGCGACGGCCTGCTCCAGCGGCGGCTCGCCGATCGCGCGCTTGAGGTCCATCTGGCCGATCGTGTCCGCCGTCCGCGCCAGCCACATGCGCGGCCCCACCGTGGCCCCCGGAAGCGGTGCTGCCGCCGCCTCGCCTTCGAGGTAGGGGTGGCTGAGGCGCTCCGGTCCCTCCTGCGCGGGGAAGGTGCCCAGGACGAGCCAGGCGGGCACCGGTCGATCCTCCTGTGCGAGGAGCGGCCGGGCGGTTACAGCGAGGAGCAGGAGGATGGAAAGACGGAGGCGTGGGTTGTGCATGGGCGGTTCAGCGCAGGGGGAGCACGTCACGGGTCACGAGCCCCCAGTAGTCGTCGAAGCCTCCAGCCGCGAGCGTGGCCACCGGCTGGAGGACCTGCGTGGCGTAGTACCCGGGGACGGCGGAAGGATGACTCCGGCGGTAGCTGGGGAAATAGCTGCGGATCACGACGGCCTCGTCCTCCGCGGGGAGCGACGCCACGTTCCGCAGCCAGGCCTCGAGCTTGCCCTCCCCCCAGAGGTAGAACTCGACGTTGGAGACGTAGACCGCGCTCAGCCGCAGCCCCATCTCGTGCATGACCTCACCGATCTCCCGCACCGCGTGCGCTCCGGCGAGGTCGCCCACCACGGGGACGACGCGCCCGGCCAGCTCCAGCCGGCGTACCGTCGTGTAGCTCTCCGCGTCGGCCAGGTACGAGGCATGTCGCCCTTCCAGGTCGGTCTCGAGCACCAGCTGTCGGTAGGTGGGATAGTAGGGTCGCGGCGGGCGACCGAAGCTGCTGAAGCGGAGTCCCGGACCGGCGTCCACGAACGCCTGGTGGAAGCGCCGGATGGTCGCGCGGTCCTCCTCGGACAGCGGCACGCCGAACGACGTCACCGCGCGCTCCACCTCGGCTCGCCCCCGGGCCACCACCGTCGAGTCGGTCGGGGCCGCGTCGATGAAGGCGACGACGTCCTCGACCGGCCGCGGCCTCCAGGCCTCCGGGTCCGGCGGGGGTGCCTTTCCGAACAGCCCCGCCAGGAACTCGACGCGCGTGGGCGCCCGCTCGATGAGCGCACGCAGGAGCAGGTGCTGCAGGAGGTTGTCCCTCCGGATGTCCACGATGAACGCAATCTCGGGACGGATGCGCGCGATGTAGGAGAAGTTCTGATCGGGCCCCACCCCCACGTACGCGCCACCGCGCACGCCGCGACGGGCCAGCGCGCCCATCACCTTCAGGTAGCCGCGCTCGTTCGAGATCAGGTTGTCGGTGTCGAAGTATCCGCCCGGCTCGGAGATGCGGGCGACCAGCGCCGCGAACGCGGAGTCGGACAGGGCCTCCGGCGATTCGCCGGCAGACCGCGCGGGTGCCGCCGCGGGCCCACACCCGGCCGCCAGCGCCGCGAAGAGCAGGATGAGAACGGGGCGGCGGGCCACGGGCGCTCCGGTGGTGGCGGGGAGGAGGGATCGCGCGGCCAAAGAGGCGACACGCCGACCGGACCGGCAAGATCCCTGAACGACCGCCTCCCAGCTCAAGGCGAGGGTCCGCCGATGTGCTCGCAGGGATGATCCCTACATGCGGTCAGCGGCCGCGGCGCCGCGTCAGCGTGATGTCGTCCGGCGTGTTCGGTACGCCGTCCGGACCGCTCGACCCCACGGTGAACCCCCGCCGGTCCGTCTTCAAGTAGTAGACATTGCCCCACGGGTCCTCGGGAACGCCGGAGTAGTCCCGCCTCAACCACCCTTCCCACCCCGCGGGATAGGACTTTCCCACGTTCAGCCGGGCTTCGAGCTGGTCCGCCATCGACTCGAGGCGTGACGGAACGAGCTTGCCTTTGAACTTGTCCATGTAGGGCGCAGCGGCTTCCTGCATTCTCGCGCGCGTCTTCGGAATCGCCATGCCGGTGGCGAACAGCAGCAGCAGAATGAGGATCAGCTTTCCCAACATGGTTCTCCGGGAATCGCGTTGGCCTGTGGGCGTTCACCTGGTCCCAACCTGAAGGGGGCGGGACCGAAGAAGCAACAGTGACGCGAGGCCGGCCCGGCGATCGCCGGGCCGGCCTCGAAGTCCCGAAGGGGCGGGAGCCGGAAGTCAGCCGCTTTCGCGGATACGCTCCACGAGTCCCTCCCAACCCTCCTCGAAGGGCGAGGAATCGCCGGTGTACCCCGCCTGGCGATCCACCTTCAGCTGCTGGCTGTAGATGTGGTCTCCGACCTTCAGCGTGACCGTGTAGTTCCCGGGCTCGGCCAGGGGAGCGCCGCCGCCACCACGGCCACGGAAGAAGGAGCCCAGGCCGCCGCCCGGGTTCACCAGATCCGCCAGGGTACGCATCTGCCCGTAGTCGAAGCCACCCCCACCACTTCCCGGCGGCGTCTCACCGGGCCGCTCCTGGAAGGCTTCCGGATCACCGCCGCCACCCCGCCGGCCTCCACCGCCGAACATCGCGAACGCCTCGTTGCGGCTGGTCTGGCCGGTGATGACACCGACCATCCGATCCAGGAACTGGGCGTCCCAACCCGCCTCTTTCAGCGAGTCAGCCACGACCTTGGCCCGTTCGGCGATCCGTGCCCGTTCCTTCTTCTCCCACGGAGACGGCTCGGCCTGTGGGGGTGCCTCGCCGCGGAAGTCCCAGGTGATCTGGTGGAGCCCCGCCGTGGCGGGCCCGTTCAGCTTGCGGAAGACCTTCCCGTCCGGCCCGGTGATCGTGATGTCCACCTGGGGTCCACGGGGCGGCCGCGCCTGGCGGGCCCTCGCGCCCGGACCGCCCGTGGCTCCACCGTCGTTGCCGGGGCCGCCACGCTCCATGGCGCCCGACGCTGGTTGCGCCTGGTCGGCCAGCATCTTCGCCGTGTTCTCGCCGACGAAGTAGCCGATCTGGGCTTCGGAGCCGGGCGTGGGCCGCTCGAACCACTGCTGTCCGTACGACTCGCCGCCGCGCGGCTCGTCGCCGAACTGGAAGGCGGGCTTCGGCGCGAACAGGGCCGCATCGGCCGCCAGGACCGCGTCGGTGAGCTGCTCGAGCGGCGTGATGTCCACGATCCAGATCGAGCGGCCGTGCGTGGCCGCGATCAGCTCGTGATCACGGGGATGCACCTCGAGGTCGTGCACCGGCACCGTCGGCAGCCCGTTCATGAACGGCTGCCATGACTTGCCACGGTCCGTGGAGACGTAGGCCCCCACGTCCGTGCCGACAAAGAGGAGGTTCTCGTTGTGCGGATCCTCCTCCAGCACGTGCACGAAGTCCGGAGCGCCCGTGGGGAGGTCGGCCGCGATGGACTTGAACGTCTTCCCCCCGTCCTCGGTCACGTAGACGTACGGCGTGAAGTCGTTCGTGCGGTGGTTGTCGAAGGTGACGTAGAAGCGCCCGTCGCTGAAGGCCGATGCCTCGATGCGGCTCACGTACGTGCCCTCGGGCACGCCCGGGAAGCGACCCGTCAGCTCGGTCCAGCTTCCGCCGTCGTCCTGCGTCATCCACACGCGGCCGTCGTCGGTGCCGGCGTACAGCCACCCCGCATGCCGGGGAGATTCGTCGAGCGCGACGACGGTCCCGTACGTCTCGGCGCCGGTGGCGTCGACCGTGATGCCGCCCGTGGTCTCCAGGCCGACCTTGACCTTCTCGGGATCGGCGTAGCTGAGGTCGGGAGAGATGGGACGGAGGTGCGTGCCCCAATCCGTGCTCTTCACGACCATGTTTCCGCCGGCGTAGAACCAGCTGCGATCGTGTGCGGACTGGAAGAACGGCGTGTTCCAGTTCCAGCGCATCTCGTAGGCGAGGGAGTCCGCCGTCGCCCGTCGGTGCAGATCCTGGATGCGCGGGTCGCTCTCGCTCACGCCCTGGTCCAGGAGCGTGACGATCGTGTCCTGCAGTGGCCGCCACACCTCCATCCAGTCGGGCTTCTGCAGGCTCTGCCGCTCGCCCGTCTCCGTGTCGACGCGGCCCATGTTGCCGCCCTGCGACTCGACCCAGGCGATGTCCGGGTCCACGGGGTCCTGGGCGCTGACGAACCCGTCCCCGCCCCCGACCGTGGCCCAGTTGTACTTGCTCACCCCGCCGCGGGCCACGCGGCTCGGCCCGCACCACGTGCCGTTGTCCTGCAGCCCGCCGCAAACGCGGTAGGGGATGTCGTAGTTGTAGCTGACGTCGTAGAACTGCCCGATCGCGATGTTGTTCAGGTAGCTCCAGTTGCCGCCCTTGTCGTACGTGATGGCGACGCCACCGTCGTTGCCGACCACCATGCGATTCCCGTCGTTCGGGTCGATCCACAGCGCGTGGTCGTCCACGTGGATTTCGTTGGTGGTCGCGCCGTAGGTCTTGCCCCCGTCGTCCGAGAACTGGATCGGCGTCGACGAGAAGTAGATGCGATTCTCGTCCTTCGGGTCCACGCGCACCTGCGAGTAGTAGAACGGACGCGTGTCCACGTCGTTCATCTTCTCCCATGTGCCACCCGAATCCGTCGAGCGGTAGAGGCCCGTGCCACCCGTCCCGTCGGTCTCCTTCTCCGCCTCCACTTCGGCGTACATCGTGCTCGGGTTCGACAAGCTGATCGCCAGGCCGATGCGGCCCTTGTTGGCCGTCGGGAAGCCGTTGCCCTCCACCTCGGCCCACGTGTCTCCACCGTCGGTGCTCTTCCACAGGCCACTGCCCGGGCCGCCGCTGTTCAGGAAGTACGGCCCGCGCACGCGCTCCCAGCTCGCCGCCCACACCACGTTCGGATCACGCGGGTCGAGGGCGACGTCGACGAAGCCCGCCTTGTCGCTGATGAACTTGACGAGCTTCCAGGTCGTGCCACCGTCCGTCGTGCGGTACAGGCCGCGCTCGGCGTTCGAGTCCCAGATGTGGCCCAGCGCCGCGACGTAGACGATGTCGGGGTTGGTCGGGTGCACCACGATGCGACCGATGACCTGCGTTTCCTTGAGGCCCTTGAACTCCCAGGTCTTCCCGCCGTCCGTCGACTTGAAGATCCCCCCGCCGGGGGAGATGGAGTTCCGGGAGTCCTCCTCCCCGGTTCCCAGCCACACCTGGTTCGGGTCGGAGGCGGAGATGCCGATGTCGCCCATGGAGGCGACCCGGTCTCCGTTCCACACGAGCTGGAAGGTCGTGCCGTTGTTCGTGGTCTTCCAGACGCCGCCGGCGGCGGAAGCCACGTAGAACGTGTTGGAGGGGCTTGGAATGCCCTCCACGTCGGTCACGCGGCCCATGATGTTCGACGGTCCAATGGAGCGCCACTTGAACTGGTCCATCATCGACACGTCGAGCGGCTTGGAGAGCTGCGCGTCGAGGTTGGAGGCCGCTGCGCCCAGGAGGGCCAGCGCGGCCAGGATGATAGTGCGTCGCATGAGTTGCGTCCTGCCGAGGGGTACGGGCGTCCGCTTTGCGCCGGGAGGGTGGCGGCGGCTCCCGTCAATGTAGCAGATCACCGGGGCCCGGCGATCTGC